>Ga0268264_10000141_pt1 | contig 170966 bp, 177 predicted proteins | sample KBSSwiS32_FD_190357 | JGI IMG/M metagenome (GOLD analysis project Ga0268264, IMG submission 190357) | Switchgrass rhizosphere microbial communities from Kellogg Biological Station, Michigan, USA - KBS Switchgrass S3-2 (SPAdes) (version 2) | ecosystem: Host-associated > Plants > Roots >... | reverse complement strand
GTATTACCGCGGCTGCTGGCACGGAGTTAGCCGGAGCTTATTCTCCCGGTACTGTCATTATCATCCCGGGTAAAAGAGCTTTACAACCCTAAGGCCTTCATCACTCACGCGGCATTGCTGGATCAGGCTTTCGCCCATTGTCCAATATTCCCCACTGCTGCCTCCCGTAGGAGTCTGGGCCGTGTCTCAGTCCCAGTGTGGCTGATCATCCTCTCAGACCAGCTAAAGATCGTAGCCTTGGTAGGCCTTTACCCCACCAACAAGCTAATCTTACGCGGGCTCATCCTTCGGCGATAAATCTTTGGACTTACGTCATTATCCGGTATTAGCAGTAGTTTCCCACTGTTATTCCGAACCGAAGGGCAGATTCCCACGCGTTACGCACCCGTGCGCCACTAGATCCGAAGATCTCGTTCGACTTGCATGTGTTAGGCATGCCGCCAGCGTTCGTTCTGAGCCAGGATCAAACTCTCAAGTTTGATGTCCGATTCAAGGGCAGGAGGAATAGTCCCACCCAAGAACCGCTCATTTCAAGGAGCCGTTCCTGCACAATCTTACATGGTGTGTAGGACATATAGGAACGACTTAATTTACCGAGTTACTGACGCCTTAAAACCGTCAGACCCGTAAGCCGCCGCCCACATGTCCCTTCATCATAATCACAATGTCAAAGAGCCGTCCAACACTAGAAGCGGACACTTATCGTTCCCCGTTATTGCTACCGGGGGACCTAGTGTCCGAGTGTGTTGGCGACCGGGGCAACTGGGTGGCTGGAAGGCCGCTGCATCGCTCCGGTGGAGTGGCCTATATGGGCGGTCGCCATGCCCGTCAAACAGTTTTTGCACTTTTGTTTCAGATTTTTCGGACCCTACCCACGGGAAACCGCCGAATTCTGGTCATACCCCGCGAGACGGTCACAAATTAGACTCTGAAAAGGGGCCGCGGCAGGCCCCGGAGCACCGGCCGGAAGTGCCCGCTGCCGAATCCGCCGCAGGAAATCGTGCCGAATCAACCGAATCACGCACTCCAGGCCGAATCGCCAGACCGAATCGGAAGCGCCCGCGCGGCGCGCTCGGGCTCAGGCGCTCTGGATATACTCGCGCATGGCGGCGGCTTCGGCCTCGATCCGGTCGATGCGCGACTTGACGAGATCGCCGATGCTGATGAAGCCCACCATCTGCCCGCCCTCGACGACCGGCAAGTGGCGGATGCGCCGCCGGGTCATCAGGGACAGGGCCGTGAGGATCGCCATTTCCTTCTCTATGGTGACGGCCGGTTTGGTCATCACCTCGCCGACCGGCATGTCGAGCAGCGCGGCGCCCTTGGTCGACAGGCCGTAGATCACGTCGCGTTCTGAAAAAATGCCCACGACCGCGCCGCCTTCGACCACCGGAACGGCGCCGATCCGGCGCTCGGCCAGCAGCGCCACCACATCGGCCACGCTGTCGGTCGCCTGCGCCTGATGTATGGGCCCGCGTGGGCTATCCAGGACTTTCGCTATGGTCATTGCAAACCCTCCCATTTCGCGCTGCCCCGCACGTGGCGCCGGCGGCGCTCCCGATCGCTATGAATGCAGTATGCCCGCACGGCCGCTGCGGGTCAAAGGCTGTTGATTGCGTTGGCGATCCCCCTTACCTCTTTGTCATGGACCAGCGCAGGGGCCTATCCGATCCCGCCGATGCCAGCTTTGCCTGGGCGCGCTTCCGGCGCATATTGGGCTATATGAACCTTGTCGCGCTGGCGGCGGCCGGCGGCACGATCGTGCTGCTCTGGCACGACAGCGATCCCGTCCCGTGGGTCATTGCCGGCGTCACCTTTGCCGGCATATATATGACCATCATGCTGGCGGCCGCATTGATGGGCCTGATGTTCCTGTCCAGCGGTACCGGCCATGACGAGGAAATCATCAATCTGGCCGAAGGAGCGCATCCACTTGACGATGAATGAGAGCGCCGAGCTTCAGAAGATGGGCCGGCGCGAGCCGATCCTGCGCGTCGTGCCGCGGCCTGCGGACATCAATGCCAATGGCCATATCTTCGGCGGCTGGGTGTTGTCGCAGATGGATATGGCGGGCGGCATCGTTGCCGGGCGGGAAGCGGGCGGGCCCGTGGCCACCGTCGCGATCGAGGCGATGAAGTTCATCGCCCCCATATTGCTGCGCGATATCGTGTCGGTCTATGCCGAGGTGGCCCGGCGCGGCCGCACGTCCCTGGCCATCAGGATAGATGTGACGGCCGAACGCGCGGGCGGACAGGGACCGATCCCATTGACCAGCGGCGTCTTTACCTTTGTCGCCCTCGACGACGACGCCCGGCCGCGCGAACTGCCGGCCTGATCGGAACGCCGCGCCGAGTTTCAGCTCGGCCGCGACGCCCTCCATAGTTGAATAGAAGCGTTATTCCGCCGCCTGTGCGGAAGGCCGTGCGCGGCGGGTGCGCCGGGGTGCCGGTTCATCACTGCCCTGATCGGCGCTGTCGGCCGGACGCCCGATCGACGGCGGCAGTATCGCCGCGTCGAAACTGGCCGGTTCCGGCTCGCTGGCGACGCTCTCGGCGACCGGCTCGCGACGGGGACGCCGCGGCGGGCGCGGGGCGCGTTCCCGGCTGGGCAGCTCTGCCCGCTGAACGTCATTGCGCTGAATGTCGTTGCGTTGAGCGTCGCTCCGCTGCGTGTCGCTGCGCTGGTCGTCCCGGCTCGGCTCGGCGGGGGCCTGCGCCGCTTCGCCATTGCCGACCTCGGCCGCCCGGGGCTCGCTGCGCTGGCTGGTATAACCGCCATAGGATTGACCGCGCTGCGGATCGAATCCGCTGACGCCCTCGCCGGGATTGCCGAATCCGTCGTCATTGCCGGCGAACTCTTCGTCCTGGTCCTGCTCATCGGGCCGGCGAAAGCGCCCTTGCTGGCCCTGCTGCCCTTGCTGCTCTTCCTGGCGGGCGCGATTGTCGGCCAGGACGCGGAAATAATGGTCCGCGAACTGCAGATAATATTCCGCGTTCACCCGATCGCCCATCATCTGCGCATCGCGCGCCATGTTCCGATATTTCTCGAGCAGCTGGGTAGCATTGCCACGGGCGCGATTGTCGATCCTGTTGCCGGAATCACCATTGCCACGATTTTGGCCACCGCTACCACTCTGACGCGGATTATTAGTGCGGCCGCGACGGCGACCGGCCTGACGATTGTTGATCAAGTCGTTAAGTCCCTATTGTACGGTATTGCTCTCAATCCCAAATCGCCGTTCCCATAACCGCACTGCATGCGGCGCCCACGGCGGCGAAAGCTCTGACTTCCGCGATCCTGCGCCAACGGCGCTCGGACAGCTGCGCCGTCATGACTGTGGGAGCGGGCGCGCCGCGCCGGAGACAATACCACCGATACGCGCGATCCATAGCGCGCCAGATAGCGACTGCGACCTCCAAAACCAAGAGAAAACACGTTGGGCCGTTAAAAAAGCGTGACCGCGATGCAGCGATCACGCCCACCAAGGTCTCGTTGAAGCGCCGGAGCGAAGCCCGCAGCTGCGAACAGGGCCGAAACAGCCGCGCCCTGCTCATGCCCGATCTCGAACAGCGCGATGCCGCCGGGCGCCAGCAGCCGGGCCGTCCCGGGCGCCAGGCGCCGGTAGCAGTCAAGCCCGTCGACCCCCGCGAACAAGGCGCCGTGCGGCTCATGGTCCGTCACGTCGGGGGACAGGATCGCGGCGGCTTCTATATAAGGGGGATTGCACAAGACGAGGTCGAACCGCTCGGTAATCCCCTCGCCCCAGTCGCCCGGCGCGAAAACCGCCCGATCGGCAAGGCCGCAGCGCAGCGCATTGTCGCGCGCGACGGCCAGCGCCTTGCTGGACAGGTCGACCCCAAGGCCTGTGGCTTGCGGCCATTCGCTGAGCGCCGCCAGCAGCAGCGCACCCGACCCGGTGCCAAGATCGAGGATCCGGCGCGGCCCCGCCCGCCCCTTGAAATGCGCCAGCGCGGCCTCGATCAGCGTCTCGCTGTCGGGCCGGGGAATGAGCACGTCCGGCGTCACCTTCAGCTCCAGTGTCCAAAAACCCCGCCTGCCGGTGATATGCGCGACCGGTTCGTGCGCGAGCCGCCGGGCGAGCAACGCGTCGGCACCGCCCGGCACGCCCATGTCGCGCAGGTGGAGCAGCATGGCCTCGCGCTCCAGCCCGGCGGCGTGGGCGGCGATCAGCTCGGCATCGAGCCGGGGCGAATCGCTGACCGCCGCCAACCGCGCCGCCGCGTCATGCAGCCAGTCGGCTAACTTCACTCCTGGCACCCCACATCCGTTCGCTTCGAGCGAAGTCGAGAAGCCTTCGCGCGGGTGTCTCGACTTCGCTCGACACGAACGGGGTCGGGAGCTTGGTGCGGCCTCACCCCACCTCATCCAGCTGCGCCAGCCGCGCCGCCTCATCCTGCGCGATCAGCGCCGCGATGACCTCATCGAGACCCGGTCCTTCGAGAATTTCAGGCAGCCGGTGCAGGGTCAGGTTGATGCGGTGATCGGTGACGCGCCCTTGCGGGAAATTATAGGTGCGGATGCGCTCGGACCGGTCGCCCGACCCCACCATCGCCTTGCGCGCGCCCGCCTGCTCGCTCTGGGTGCGCTCGCGCTCCGCCTCATAGAGCCGGGTGCGCAGGACCTTGAGCGCCTTGGCCTTGTTCTTGTGCTGCGACTTCTCGTCCTGCTGGGTGACGACGAGGCCGGTCGGCAAATGGGTGATCCGCACCGCGCTGTCGGTGGTGTTGACATGCTGCCCGCCCGAGCCCGAGGCGCGGTAGACGTCGATCCTGAGGTCGGTCGCCTCGTTGATCTGCACGTCGACTTCCTCCGCTTCGGGCAGGACGGCGACGGTCGCGGCGGAGGTGTGGATACGCCCGCCGCTTTCGGTGACGGGGACGCGCTGGACCCGGTGGACGCCGCTCTCGAACTTGAGCCGCGCGAACACGCCGGTGCCGGTGACGGACGCAATCACTTCCTTGAACCCGCCCGCCTCGGACGCGCTCGCCGAGATGACCTCCATCCGCCAGCCCTGCGTCTCCGCATAGCGCTGGTACATGCGCAAAAGGTCGCCCGCGAACAGCGCCGCCTCGTCGCCGCCGGTCCCGGCGCGGATTTCCAGCATGGCGGGCCGCGCATCGGCGGCATCGCGCGGCAGGAGCGAGAGCGCCAGGGCGCGTTCCGCCTCCGGCAGGCGGGCGCGTACCCCCGCCAGCTCTTCCTCGGCCATCGCGCGCATCTCCGGGTCGACCAGCATCGCGTCGAGCTCGTCCAGTTCCTGCCTGAGCGACGCCACCTCGCCGGCCGCCTTGGCCACCGGCTCCAGCTCGGCATAGTCCTTGGAGAGCCTGACAAATTCCTGCGGCTCCAGATCCGGCCGCGCCATCGCCGCCTGCACCTCGTCCCGCCGCGCGAGGAGCGCCGCGATGCGCTCGGGGGAGATGGTGGTCATTCGCTGTTGCCGTGGACCAAAGCTGGAAGTTCGAGCGCCATACGAACTGCGTCCCTAATGGGCCAACTCGACTGATCGTCTTCAGCCAGCCATTGCAGGGATAGTTCGCCTCTTGGGCTATTCTCGGCCCGAACCCAAACGATCCCGTCGTGGCCGCGCTTCCGCGCAATCTCTGACCGGCGTTTTGCGTTCCCCGAAAACGCCATCTCAACGACAAAGCGGTCGCCAGTCTTCTTGCCTTGATACCCGCGCAGCTTTTTCGCGATGGATTGCGCTTTGTCAGCCTCGTCTGGTGTATCCGGCGCAACGGAAACTACGAAGGTGCGAGGCGATCCATCCAACAACATCGCCAACCGCTCGATCCCCGCGGCCCAGCCCACAGCCGGCGTCGGCGGCCCGCCCAGGGTCTCGATCAACCCGTCATAACGCCCGCCGCCCAGCACAGTCCCCTGCGCGCCCAGCCGGTCCGTCACGAACTCGAAAGCCGTATGCCGGTAATAATCCAGCCCCCGCACCAGCCGCGCATTCCTCTCCCACGCCACCCCGGCCGCCTTCAGCCCGTCCGTCACCTTCTCGAAAAACGCCCGCGCCTCGTCCGTTAGATAGGCATCTATATCCGGCGCCGTCTCCACCACCGCCTTGTCGCGCGGCTCCTTGCTGTCGAGGATGCGCAGCGGGTTGCGGGCCAGCCGGTCGATGCTGTCCTCGCTCAAACTCTCCCGGTGCCCCTCGAAATGCGCGACCAGCGCCGCCCTCCACGCATCCCGGCTCGCCGCATCGCCCAAGGTGTTGAGCGTCAGCGTCACCCCCTCGCTCACCCCCAGCTCCTTCAGCAACTGGTCGGCGAAGATCAGCAGCTCCGCATCCGCCAGCGGCTCGGCCGCGCCGATGATCTCGGCATCGAGCTGGTGGAACTGGCGATAGCGGCCCTTTTGCGGGCGCTCATAGCGGAACAGCGCGCCGTGGGTCGCGACCTTCAGCGGCGCATATTGCTGCCAGCCCTCGGTGATATAGGCGCGCGCGATGCCCGCGGTGAATTCGGGGCGCAGGGTGAGGCTGTCGCCGCCCCGGTCCTCGAAGGTATACATCTCCTTGGACACGATGTCGGTGGCCTCGCCGATCGAGCGGGAGAACACCGCCGTCGGCTCGAACATCGGCACCTCAATCCGGCGAAAGCCGTAGAGCCGCCGCACCCGGTCGAACGTGTCGACGACATGGGCGAAACGATCCGCCGTCTCGCCCAGCATATCCTGCGTGCCCCGGATCGGCCGGGGTGTTTCTATCTTGGCCATGGGCTGCGCCTCTAGCGGCAAACGCCCCCAAAGGAAATATGGCGCGCCGGGGCTGGACGGACGGGCGGGAGCCAGCCATTGTTACGCCACCATGCACCAGAACATGCCCAAGGCCCTGCGCCTGCTGCCGCTCCTCCTCGCCATCGCCACGCCGCTGCCCGCGCAGACCAGATCGGCGCCCGAGGCGAGTCCCGTCACCGACACCGTTCCAAAGGCGCGCGACATCGCCTGGCCCGGCGGCACGATGCGCCTAGAGGTGGATGCGACCGACACCACCCGCCGGATCATCCGGGTGCGCCAGACCCTCCCGCTCGCCGCCGCCGGCCCCATCACCCTGCTCGTGCCGCAATGGCTGCCCGGCCATCACGGCCCGCGCGGCGAGATCGACAAGATCGCGGGGCTGCGCTTCACCGCCGATGGACGGGAAATCGGCTGGAGCCGCGATCCGGTCAATGTCTACGCCTTCCATCTGGACGTGCCGGCCGGGGCCAAGAGCCTCGTCGCCGAATTCCAATATCTTGGCGCGACCGAGCCGGATCAGGGCCGGGTCAAGATCAGCGAGAATATCCTCAACCTGCAATGGGAGAATCTCTCGCTCTATCCCGCCGGCTATTATGTCCGCCGCCTGCCCGTCCAGGCGACCGTCACCTATCCCGCAGGCTGGCAGGATGCGACCGCGCTCCGGGGCAAGCGGTCCGGCGCGACTGTCGCCTATGACGCCACCGATTACGAGACGCTGATCGATTCGCCGGTGTTCGCGGGCCGCATTCAGCGCGCCTTCCCGCTCGGCAATGCCGCGTCCCTCACCGTCTTCGCCGACGACGCCAAGGAACTGGCCGCCACCCCCGACCAGATCGCCCGCCACGCCAAGCTGGTCGACGAGGCCATCGCCCTGTTCGGGGCCAGGCATTTCGACCATTATGATTTCCTGCTGGCGCTGAGCGACCAGTTCGGCGGCATCGGCCTCGAACATCACCGGTCGAGCGAGAATGCGGTCGGCCCCGGCTATTTCACCAAGTGGAACGAAGGGCCGGGCGACCGCAACCTGCTGCCGCATGAGCTGGTGCACAGCTGGAACGGCAAGTTCCGCCGCCCGGCTACGCTGTGGACGCCCGATTATACCGTGCCGATGCGCGACGAACTGCTGTGGGTCTATGAGGGGCAGACCCAGTTCTGGGGCTATGTGCTGGGCGCGCGGTCGGGCATCTACAGCAAGGACCAGACCCTCGATGCGCTGGCCTCGATCGCCGCGCGGCTCGACGCCACGCGCGGCCGGCAATGGCGGTCGGTCGCCGATACCACCAACGATCCCGTCATATCCGCGCGGCGGCCCAAGGCCTGGCCCGACTGGCAGCGCAACGAGGATTATTACAATGAAGGGCTGATGATCTGGCTGGAGGCGGACGCGATCATCCAGCGCGGCACCGGCGGCAAGCGGGGCATGGACGATTTCGCCCGCGCCTTCTTCGGCATGACGGACGGCGGCCTGAGAGATGGGGATTGGGGCGAAGTCACCTACACCCGCGCCGATGTGGTCAAGGCGCTCGGCGACGTCATGCCCTATGACTGGGAGGGATTCCTGGCCGCGCGAATCGACCGCACCAGCCCCCAGGTCACCAAGGCCGGGCTGGAGCTGGGTGGCTATCGCCTCGTCTATGGCGATACGCCCAGCAGCGCCACCAAGGCGCGGGAGACCGACCGCAAGCTGATCGACCAGAGCTATGGCATCGGCCTGATCGTCAAGGAGGACGGCGCGGTCGACGCCGTAAACTGGGATAGCCCGGCCTTTCGGGCGGGGATAACCAGCGGCGACCGGATTTTCGCGGTGAACGGCATCGAATATTCCAAGGCGCGTTTCCTCGAGGCGATCGGGGCGAAAACGCCGCTGCAACTGCTCGTCAAGCAGGGGCGCCGATTCACCACGATTGCTCTCGATTATTCGGGCGGCATTCGCTATCCGCGCCTCCAGAAAACAGGAGAGGGCGAAACGAGCCTGGATCGGTTGCTGAAACCAAGGCGCTGACGGGATCGTCAATCCGTAACATAATATTGGCAAGGCCCCCATCATGAACATCCAAATGATTCCCGTGGGCGAAAATCCCCCCCACAGCCTCAACGTCGTCATCGAAGTGCCCACCGGCGGCGAGCCCGTGAAATATGAGTTCGACAAGGCGTCCGGCGCGCTGTTCGTCGACCGCATCCTGCACACGCCGATGCGCTATCCCGCCAATTACGGCTTTGTCCCCCACACCCTTTCGCCCGACGGCGATCCGCTCGACGCGCTGGTCGTCGCGCGCTCGCCCTTCATCCCCGGCTGCGTCGTGCGCGCCCGCCCGATCGCGGTGCTCAACCTCGAGGATGAGCATGGCGGCGACGAAAAGCTGATCTGCGTGCCCGACGACGCGACCTTCCCCTATTATTCGAACGTCGCCGAGAAGGACGACCTGCCCGACATCGTGTTCCAGCAGATCGAGCATTTCTTCACCCACTACAAGGACCTCGAAGCCGAGAAGTGGGTGCGCGTGGGCACCTGGGGCGACGCCGCCGAGGCCAAGCGCGTCACCCTCGAGGCGATCGAACGCTACAAGCTGGGCAAAGCCGCGGCTTGAAGTGATTGGGCGGGCGGCGCGAAGGCGCCGCCCGAAGCCCGCTATTTGCTCATCTCGTGGATGCTGAGCCTCTCGGCCGAGCTCAGCCGGCCTTGGACCACACCAGGCCGCGCGGCTGCACGATGCCCAGGTCGAGATGGGTGACCACGCCCGGCCTGGCGTCGCAGACCGCCGGCACGGCGGTGGCGCCGAGCCCCGAACCGCAAGAGGCGGCAGTACAGGTCGACGGGCGGGCTCGGCCACCCCGTTTTCCCTTCCCCCCCGCGCACCTATTCCCTATAGGCTTGGCATGGCATCAGAACCCGCGAACACCTCCAATCAAAATGAATATGGCGCCGACAGCATCAAGGTCCTGAAGGGCCTCGACGCGGTGCGCAAACGGCCGGGCATGTATATCGGCGATACCGACGATGGATCTGGCCTGCACCACATGGTGTTCGAGGTCAGCGACAACGCGATCGACGAGGCGCTGGCCGGGCATTGCGACCGGATCGACATCACCCTCAACCCCGACGGATCGGTCTCCGTGACCGACAATGGCCGCGGCATCCCGACCGGCATCCATACCGAGGAAGGCGTCTCGGCGGCCGAGGTCATCATGACCCAGCTGCATGCGGGCGGCAAGTTCGAGAACACCAGCGACGACAATGCCTATAAGGTGTCGGGCGGCCTCCACGGCGTCGGCGTCTCCGTCGTCAACGCGCTGTCCGAATGGCTGGACCTGACCATCTGGCGCGACGACCAGGAGCATTATATGCGCTTCGCGTTCGGCGATGCGGTCGCTCCCCTCAAGGTCGTCGGGCCCGCCCAAGGCCAGAAGGGCACGCGGGTCACATTCTTCCCCTCGCCCGCGACCTTCAAGATCACCGAGTTCGATTTCGAGAAGCTGGAGCATCGCTATCGCGAGCTGGCCTTCCTCAATTCGGGCGTGCGTCTGTTCCTCAGCGACGCGCGGCATGAGGAAAAGAAGACGGTCGAGCTCTATTATGAGGGCGGCATCGCGGCCTTCGTCAAATATCTCGACCGCAACAAGACCCCGCTGATGCCCGAGCCGGTCGCGATCACCGGCACCCGCGACGATGTCACCATCGACGTCGCGCTGGAGTGGAACGACAGCTATTATGAAAACGTCCTCTGTTTCACCAACAACATCCCGCAGCGCGACGGCGGCACCCATCTGGCGGCCTTCCGCGCGGCGCTGACCCGCACCATCAACAATTATGGCGACAAGTCCGGCCTCCTCAAGAAGGAGAAGGTAAGCCTGACCGGCGAGGACATGCGCGAGGGACTGACCGCGATCGTCTCGGTCAAGCTGCCCGACCCCAAATTCTCCAGCCAGACCAAGGACAAGCTGGTCTCCTCCGAGGTGCGCCAGCCGCTGGAAAGCCTGATGGCCGACAAGATGCAGGAGTGGCTGGAGGAGAATCCCGGTCACGCCAAGTCGATCATCCAGAAGGTCGTCGACGCCGCCGCCGCCCGTGAGGCCGCCAAGAAGGCGCGCGAGCTGACCCGGCGCAAGGGCGCGATGGACATCGCCTCGCTGCCCGGCAAGCTCGCCGACTGCCAGGAGCGCGACCCGGCCAAGTGCGAGCTGTTCCTGGTCGAGGGCGACAGCGCCGGCGGTTCCGCCAAGCAGGGTCGCGACCGCCATTTCCAGGCGATCCTGCCCCTGCGCGGCAAGATCCTCAACGTCGAGCGCGCCCGTTTCGACCGCATGCTCTCGTCCAAGGAGATCGGCACCCTCATCCAGGCGATGGGCACCAGCATCCGCGAGGAATTCAACCTCGAGAAGCTGCGCTACCACAAGATCGTCATCATGACCGACGCCGACGTGGACGGCGCGCATATCCGCACGCTGCTGCTCACCTTCTTCTACCGGCAGATGCCGCAGATCATCGAGAGCGGGCATCTCTACATCGCCCAGCCGCCGCTCTACAAGGCGACGCGGGGCCGGTCGGAGGTCTATCTCAAGGACGATGCGGCGCTCGACCAATATCTCGTCGACAACGGCATCGACACCATGCTGCTGGAAACGACGCAAGGCCCGCGCTCCGGCGCCGACCTGCGCGACCTGATCGAGCATGCGCGGCGGATGCGCACGCTGATGCGCTATGTCCCGCGCCGCTACGACCCGGCGATCGTCGAGGCGCTGGCGCTGGCTGGCGCGCTCGACCCGGAAACCACGCCGCAAGGGCGCGAGGCCGCGCTGGGGCTCGCCCTGCGCTGGCTGACCGAGGCGGACAATGAGGGCCGCTGGAGCGCCGCGCTGTCGGCCGAGGGCGGCTATCATCTCGAACGCATGCTGCGCGGCGTCGTCGATCATCACATCATCGAGGCGGGCTTCCTCCAGTCCGCCGAGGCGCGCAAGCTCCACGCCCTCGCGCAGGAGCAGGCCGAAGCCTATCTGGCATCGAGCCGCCTCGTCACCACCCGCGCCGCCGCCAAGGCGCAGGAACAGGCCGAAGTCGTCGAAGCCGACGATGGCGACGAGGACATCGCCGCTGCCGCCGCCGCTGCCGCGACCGCCAAGGGCACGACCATCACCCGCCCCAGCGAACTGCTCGACGCGGTGCTCGCGGCCGGGCGCAAGGGCCTGTCGATCTCACGCTACAAAGGCCTTGGCGAGATGAACGCCGAGCAGCTGTGGCAAACCACGCTCGACCCCAATAACCGCTCGATGCTGCGCGTGGAGATCGACCAGGCCGATGTGGCCGACGAGATCTTCACCCGCCTGATGGGCGACGTGGTGGAGCCGCGCCGGGAATTCATCCAGGAAAATGCCCTGAACGTCGCCAATCTCGACGTCTGAGGCAGGGGGCCCCTCAGTCCTTGCGCAGTTCAACGATCACATGGCTGGTGATGAGGTCAGCCACCAGCGGCAGGTGAGAAAGCGCGCGTGTGACCGGCGCGATCAGGGGCTTGTTGCTCAGGACGCCGTGCCGTTCGTAGCGGACGAAGGAAAAGCCCGCCTTGGCTGTCATGCGCCGGAAATCGCGGGTCGATAGCTCGTTGATATAGCCCTGCTCGGCAAAGCTGCGCCATTGTCGCCATTTGTTGGGCAGCTTGTTGCCTCCGGCATCGAGATCCCAGTGCCGCGGCTTGAAATCGGGGTCGTCATAGAGGCGCTCTGCGGTCTCGAACATGGCGCGCTGGCCGAAGAGGTGATGCGCCCAGGGGATGGGAATGCCCGATTCCATGTGCGGGCCCCATGGCCCGGCATAGGGAAACCACTCGATCAACGCCTTGCCGCCGGGACGCAGGACGCGGTGCCATTCGGCGAGAATCGCCTCCGGGTCCATCACATGCTCCAGGCAGTCGAAGGCGAGGAGCGTGTCGGCGCTTTCATCTTCGACCGGCATGCCGCTGTCGGCCCCGACCAGAAAGCGGACCGGCATGGCGGGCGCCGGGTCCATCCGCGCCAGTGCCGCCTGCGCCCGCGTGATCGCCTCGGCATAGAGGTCGACGCCGGTGATACTGCCGGGCGAGCGGGTGGCGGCCAGGAACAGCGACAGCGGACCATTGCCGCAGCCGAAGTCGAGCACGTCGCGGCCATTGACATCCGCATCCGAAAAGCGTGCCCAGCTGGCCGCCAGCGCCGCATTGCGCCAGGCCTGATAGTCGTCGATGGTGGCCGTCTGCTCGGGCATCGGCCGCTTGAGCGCGGGGCGGCACAGGGCAAGACACAACCGTCCCCGCAGCGAAATCGGCCTGTGCGGTGGCAGGGGTGTCGCGGGCGTCACGGTCATGGGGCAATTCCATATGGCCCCTTGTTTAGGATTACGTTACGCCGCCATGCTATCGCGGCAGGCGCGATGCCACAGGTCCTCATCACCATCGATACCGAGCTGTCCGCCAGCCGTCAGGAACGCGGGCTGGCGCTGGAGGAGAATTTTCGCCAGTCGTTTGTAGGCGGCACCAACCGGGGCGACTTCGGCGTGCCCTGGCTGATGAGCCGGATGGAGGAGCGCGGTATCAGGGGCGTCTTTTTCGTCGACCCGATGCCCGGCCTTATCCACGGCCCCGGCATCGTCGCCCGCATGGTCGAGCCCATAATCGCGCGCGGCCATGAGGTGCAGATCCACATCCACAGCGAATGGTTGCAATGGGCCAGGGACTCGCCGGTGGAGGGCCGGACCGGGCGGAATATCGGCGATTTCTCGCTTGAGGATCAGATCGCGCTGATCGGCTGGGCCAGCGATGCCCTGGTTGCGGCCGGCGCGCCGCCGCCCAATGCCTTTCGCGCCGGGAATTTCGGCGCAAACGAAGACACGTTGCGCGCGCTCGATGTGCTGGGGATCCGCTGGGACAGCAGCTATAATGCCGATTATGCGGCCAGCCCCTGCCGGATCACCCTCTCGCCCGGCACCATCGATCCGGTCCAGATCGGCAATGTGTGCGAGGTGCCCGTCGCGGGTATCTGGGATTTGCCGGGCCATTTCCGTCCGGCACAGGTCTGCGCCCTGTCCGCCCTCGAAATGCGGATGGCGCTCAACCATGCGGTCCAGAGCGGGGCGCACAGCTTCATCGCCGTCACCCATGGTTTCGAGATGCTTTCGCGCGACCGGCAAAGGCCCAATCGCATGGTGATGCGCCGTTTCACCGCGCTCTGCGATGGCATCGCTGGCCGCAAGGCGCTGGTTCCGGCTGGCTTTTCCGACCTCGCGCCGCCACCCGCGACGCCGTCCATCGTTCCGCGCGGCCGACTCGCGCCCAGCCGCCTGCGGACATGGGCGCGCATGGGCGAGCAGGCGGTCGCGACGTGGCGCTATGAGCGGCGTTTGCGGCCCCTATGAACTCGGCACCCATCCTGCCCACGGCGCTGGTCCTGGGCGTCGACACCGCCATCGGCCTCACCGTCGTGCGCGAACTTGGACGGCATGGCGTTCCGGTCGCCGCGATCGGCAAGAGCGGCCATGCGATCGGGCGCTATTCCCGGTTCACGCGGGCATTCTTCGTGCGGCCAAAGGATCGGCCAATGGCCGAATGGCTCCCCCCGATCATCCGGCAAACCGGCGCGGCGGTGTTGCTCGCGATCGGCGAGGGCGACCTCCTCGCGCTGGCCGAGCTGCCGGACGTGATCGACGGCTGCCAAATCCTCACCCCGCGCCGCGATCGTCTCGCGATCGTACTCGACAAGATCCGCACGCTCGAAGCGGCCAGGGCGGTCGGCATCGACGTGCCGGAAAGCTGGCAGCCCGAGCGCGGCGAGGACTTCGCCGCGCGGGCGCAGACTTTCCTCTATCCCGTGATCCTCAAGTGGAGCGATCCGCCCGCCATGTGGACGCGGCTGGAGCAGGCCGGGATCGCCTTTGAAAAGGTCGAGCATGCGCGTGGGCCGGACGAACTGCTGGCCATGCTCGCGCGCTATGAGCGGCTGGGGGCCTGGCCGCTGGTGCAAAGCTGGTGCGGGGGGCATGGTTTTGGCCAGATGCTGATGATGGCGGATGGCAAGGCGCGCCTCCGCTTCCAGCATCGGCGCCTGCGCGAATTTCCGGCGAGCGGCGGCGTCTCCACCCTGTGCGCAACCGTGCCGGCCGGCCTGCACCGCGACCAGATGCAAAAGTCGGAGACGCTGCTGGCCGCGATCGGCTGGGAAGGACCGGCTATGGTCGAGTATCGCCATGACCCCGCGACCGGCCGCTACTGGCTGATGGAGATCAACGGCCGCTTCTGGGGCAGCCTGCCCCTTGCCAGCCAGAGCGGTGCCTGCTTTGCCTGGGAGCAATATCGCGCCGCCGTGCCGTTGGCGGGCTCGAAAGCGCAGCCGCCCTATCGCCCCCGGCGCGCCCGCTATACCATCCCCGACTCCAAGCGGCTCGTCCAGATGCTGCGTTCGCCGGGCCGGTGGCGGGAGTTGGTCGCCTACCTCATCGAATTCCTCAACCCGCGTACCGGCTATTATGTCTGGAGCTGGTCGGACCCGATGCCATTATTTGGTGACTTGGGTGCGATCCTCAGTCGGCACAGGCGTTCGGAAATGCCGCCTTCAGCACCGGAATCGCGCTTTCGATCCGTCTGAGGCAAGTGCGCATATAGGCCGGGCTCAAGCCATAGGGATCGTGCAAATGCGGCACACGAGGCTCCGTATAGAGGCCCAGCAGCGAGCGCGGCAGATCCGTCAGCCGAACATCAGCGGCGATCCGGCGCAACTGCCGCGTTTCCATCGCCAGCAACAGGTCGCCGTCCTGGGGCGCATAATCCTGCAGCGCCGTCGCGCGGTGGCCGGTGAGATCATGGCCCATCGCCGCCGCCGCCTCGATCGCCGGCTCATGCGCGGGCCTGCCGCTTCCTGCCGACAGGCCGAAAGAACCCACATTGATCCCCGCCTGCCGTGCCGCGACTTCGGCAAAGGCACTGCGGCAGATATTGCCATGGCACACGAACACGAGGCGCCTGACCGCGGCCGGTACCCCGGTGCGGATCGCACCCTGTCCAAGAGCAACCTCGACCTGCGCGAGCCGGAGCCGCACCAGGCCCCGGAATGTGCCGTAGCGATCGTTCATCCGATCAGCTCCGCACCGCAAGGCTCACCCGGCCGAGCCGCCGCTGTTTCCACCGGGCGAGCAAATAGCGTGCGGCCGGGCGCTCGACATAGCGATTGACAAAGGCGCCGAGCAGGAAGGCGCACGAAAGCGCCATCGCAAAGCCCCAGAGCGGAGCAAGCCCCGCCTCATCCGCCTTCAGCATGATGGTAAAGCCGATATGCTGGTGCACCAGATACAGCGAGTAGCTGATCCTGCCGACCCAGAGCAGCGGCGACAGGCTGATCCAGCCGAGATAGCCTTCGACCATCGCCCAGAACGCGGCGACAATGGCCAGGCTGACGAGGAACACATCCTCGGTCTCGCTGGCCGCGATGGTGGCGACGATCATGAGCAGCACCGGCACCTGCTGGCCCCAGCTGCGCTGCCCCGCCCACACCCGGTAGGTCACCATGCCGATCGCGAAAAAGGCGACATATTTGAGGTTCAGGAGGAGGCTGAGGCGATCGGGCATGTCGGGCCAGAGCCACAGGCAAAGAAGTTTCAGGACAAGCCAGCCGAGGATGACCCGCTCGATATGGCGCAGGCGGAGCAGCAGCCACAGCGCGAGCATGCAGATGTAGAAGGCGATTTCCACGGTCAGCGTCCAATAGGCGCCGTCCACATGGGGAATGTAGAAGAAGCCCTGCAACATCGACAGGTTCACGACCGTCGCGAACGACGAGACATAGAGCCCGCTGACATGGCCAAGATGCTCGATGGCAAGGGTCAGGATCATCGCTGCCCAATAGGCGGGCAGAAGGCGCACGGCCCGCCCGGCGATGAAATCCCAGGCGGTTTCCAGCTTCGCCATCGAGAAGAATATCGCAAAGCCCGAGATCGCGAAAAACAACAGCACCCGGTAATTTCCGCCGCCGATATGGAACTGCACATGCGGCGTGCGCGGGAAAAGCTCGTGGAATCGCGTCGTGAAATGGAAGTTGAGGACGAGCAGCGCCCCGATCCCGCGCAGGGCATCAAGCTCGGTCAGTCTGCCGCGGGACGCTTGGGGAGCGATCATTCCGCCGGCTCCGCTATGGCCATGCCAAAGGTCCGGCCGCGTCCGGCCACCAGCGCGGCAAGCTCCTTGACCGTCTCGGGCGACACAATGGCAAGGACGGCCATGTAGCTGACAGCGCCGATGCCTGCCAGCAGGACAAGGCGCAGGCCGGCCGCCATGGGCGGCAGCATCCCGTCCGCCAGCATGACGATGATCGCCATGACGACAGCGGCGATGAAGCCGGGGGCAACCGCGCGCAGCAAGCGGCGCAGCTCCAGACCGATGACCCGCCCGGCGATCCGGGCGGTCAGCAGCGCGAACAGCGGATAGCCCGTCAGCCAGGCCCAGGCGAGGCCGAGCGCGCCGAACTGGATGCCGACGAGAAAGGCGAGTGGCATGATGACTGCGCCGATGAGCGCGATCCGCGCGCCCAGGCCCGGCCGGCCCATGGCATTGCACATCGGCGGAAACATCACCTGCAGCGTCAGGAACGGCATGGCGAGCGCGAGCAGACGGACGAAATCCGCCATCGCCGCCCATTTCTCGCCGAACACGGTCAGCACCAGCGGCTCGGCGGTCACGGCCATGCCAAGATAGAGCGGGCACGCAACCAGCATCAACAGCTTGATCGCCCTGCACAGCGCGTCGGCCACGCGGCGCTTATCGGCCTGCATCCGCGCATAAATGGGGAAGGCCACATCGTTGAGCGGCGGAATGAATTTGCTCACGAAGATCTGCGTCAGGAACAGCGCCTCGGCATAAAGGCCAAGTTCGTGCGGTTCGAGCACGCGGCCGCCGATGAAGACGTCCGCCTGGCTCTGGATCAGGAAAAAGAGCTGGCCGCCGAGCAGTGAAACCGCGAACGTCACGGTCGGACCGGCCCCGCGAAAATCGAAGCTGGGCCACAGGAAAAAACGCGTCACCAGCAGATAGCCGATCGCCCTGACCCAGAAACCGGTAATCGGCGCCCACACCAGCGTCCACACACCCCAGCCGCTGAGCGCGCCAAGGATCGCCACCCCGGCCGCCGCGATCCCGGCCACCAGATTGACATAGGCGGGCCGGCGGAAATCGAGGCTGCGGCCCATCAGCACTTCGGGCAGCGCGATGAAGGGCGTCGAGAGATAGATGATCGCCTGCACCCGCAGCAGATCGGCGACGATCGGCTGGTGATAATAGGCCGCCACCACCGGCGCGAGGCTGAGCTGGGCGATGGCAAGCCCGCTATTCATGAGGAGCATCAGGCCGAATGCCTGCCGGAGGCGCCGCATGTCGATGGTTTCGGATTGCACCAGTGCGCTGATCAGCCCGTAGCCGTTCAGGAATCCCATGAAGGCGATCACCGCCTGGGTCATGGCGAACAGGCCGTAATCCGCCGGATTGAGAATACGGATGACCATCAGCGTCGACGCCCAGCTCAGCAGCTGGGTGATGATCTGGCCGCCCGACCGCCAGAACACGGCGCTGCGCACCCGCGCGCCAAACCCGTCATGGCTCGCATCGACATCGACGGCCGCGATCGGATCGATCTCTGGCGGTGGCAGGGTGGAGCGCATCGTCTCCCCATAACCGCAACATTCGAACAAACTCTAAAAACCTGCATATGGCGGCGGACGCCGAGGGGCGCTATCGCCTCCCATCGGAAGGATCACCATGCCCAGCAACCTGTATGACACCCTCGCTACGGCCTTTCCCGCCGACCGCAGCCGCCCGGTATTCCTCTATCCCGATGGCACGGCCCTGTCCTACGGCGCGTTGGAGGAAAGCGTCGCGCGAACCGCCGCCCTGCTGGTGGAAGAAGAGGGCGTCCAGCCCGGCGACCGCGTCGCGCTGCTCGTGCAGAAAAGCGCCGAATCGGTCATCCTCTATCTCGCGACGCTGAAAGCCGGCGCCATTTTCGTGCCGATCAACCCGGCCTATACAGCGGCCGAGATCGGCTATTTCGTCGAGAATAGCGAGCCGCGCCTGCTGATCGAGGATGCCACGGCCTTCGTGGCCCGCGCCGCGTCGATTGCCCCGATGGCGGCCAGCGTGCCCCGCGAAGCGGACGATCTGGCCGCCATCATCTACACCAGCGGCACGACCGGCCGGTCGAAGGGCGCGATGCTGAGCCACGGCAATCTCCTGGAAAACGCCCGCACCCTCAATGCGCTATGGGGTTTCACGGCGGAGGACGTCCTGCTCCATGCCCTGCCGATCTTCCATGTCCACGGCCTGTTCGTCGCGCTGCACTGCGCCCTCTTGAGCGGCGCGCCGATGGTCTGGCTGGCGAAATTCGACGATGCGCAGGTCATGGCCGCGTTGCTGCGCGCCACCGTGATGATGGGCGTGCCCACCTTCTACACCCGCCTCCTCGCCAATCCCGCCTTCGACAGGGCAAGCGCCGCGAACCTGCGCCTCTTCATCAGCGGATCGGCGCCGCTGCTGGAGGCGACCTTCACCGATTTCGAGGCGCGCACCGGCAAGCGCATCCTGGAGCGCTACGGCATGTCGGAGGCGGTTATCATCACCTCCAACCCCCTGGATGGTGAGCGGATCGCGGGCAGTGTCGGCTATCCCCTGCCCGGCGTCGAGCTGCGCATCGAAGGCGGGGACATCGGCGTCATCCAGATCCGGGGGCCCAGCGTCTTCCGGGGCTATTGGCGCATGCCCGAAAAGACCGCCGAGGAATTCACCGCCGACGGCTGGTTCATCACCGGCGATGTCGGGCGGCAGGACCTGGACGGGCGCGTCTGGATTTCCGGCCGCGCCAAGGACCTGATCATCTCGGGCGGCTATAATGTCTATCCCAAGGAGGTCGAGCTGGTGCTGGACGACCTGCCCGGCGTGACCGAAAGCGCGGTGATCGGCGTGCCGCACCCCGATTTCGGCGAAGCGGTGGTCGCGGTCATCATGGGCGAGGCCGAGGAAGCAGCGCTGATCGCGGCGGCGCGGGAACGCCTGGCGCCCTACAAGATCCCCAAGCGGGTCGTACGCCTCGCCGAACTGCCGCGCAACGCGATGGGCAAGGTGCAGAAGAATGTGCTGCGCGAGCAGCTAGCGGAGCTGTTCGCGGCGGAGTGACGCCTGATCGCCGGATCAATTGGTACAAATCCAATACCCAAGAACCGTCATCCCCGCGAAGGCGGGGATCCTTCTCCCGACGTAGCAGCGGCCGGAAAGATCAGGAACTGGATTCCCGCTTCCACGGGAATGACTATGTTGGGTGGTTATCGGACCGGCGGCTCACGAGAAAGCATAGCTCGATGGCGGCTATTGCACGGCAACGGAAAAAATTGCCTGTTTGGTTGCCGGACAGTTTCGCAATCCCGCAGCGTGTTTCGGGCGTCAAAACAGCCATTCTTTATTTACGGGTTGGGCGATATTACAGCGCTTATGAAAGAACTAGCCCAGCAATGGATTGTGGCATCCTTAGTAATCTTATTAGGCGGGTGCGATCGAGCAGCCGAAGTGCGATACCGCGTAACGGTCGAGGTCAACGATCACGGCGTAATTCGTTCCGGTTCAGCCATATGGTCATTTGCTCTAGCCAAGTCCTTACTCCCATTGGCTGGCCCCTATAATGCGCGATTTCGAGGTGAGGCTGTCAGAGTGAATATTCCTGGTCGAGGCAATCTTTATGCCTTGGTCAACTCAGATTTGCAGGCAATGTATCCAGAAAATATCTTTGGAAATTTACGCAGACCATCACCGAAAAAGGTTCAATCCTATGATCGCGTGGATGATATTCACCATATAAAAACGATGATTGGGGCAACAGGCGACCTCCAGTGCATCGACCCGCCGTGGATTGGCCTCAGTTGTCCTAAAATGGTCCGATTTCGTGACAGCCATGATCCAAAGACCATAGAAGTTGTTGATCCGGCCGACCTTTCAAAAAGTTTCGGTTATGGGATCAAAATTTCTCGTGTTTTCGTGGAAATAACTGATGCCCACATTACAGAGAAGGTCGAGAAATATCTTCCGAGTTTCGGGCCGGAAACAGGCTTTGATAGTTGGTATCGTTCACTATCGTTCGGCGACCCCCGACAGATTTCTAAGAGAGATTTCAAACGGGATCATTAGCCGCACTCCTATTTGGTAAACCCATGGGCTGCTATATGCACAACATCAGGCATTTTCGTCAGTGTCCGCTCATGGGCGCGGTGAGATGCTCTGCAAATGACAGGCCTTGGTCGATTTACGACATCAGCCAGTGGCCTTGGCTATGGGTGGGAAGCGGACATTGCATGTGGTGCTGCAACGCTACATACATGGGCATATGAAGCTCGCCCTATTAACGGCTCTGTTATCTGTTGCAGCTTGCTCAGGCGCGGTCCGAACAGACGCTGACGCTGTTACCACGGACACCGACGCTGTTACCGACGCGAAGCTGCTCTGTGCCAAGCAAACCGAGCAACAGTTGCAACCAGACCGTGGGGGTGTACGTCCTCCGGGGGGCCTTGAGCCATTCACACGATGCATGTTGGAGCAGGCTAACGCGAAGATCGGCGCTCCGGCATTTTCCGAGATATGCTCTGCGATACCGGGCAGCCGAACCGACAGTCCTGATGGCCATTGCTTCGTGACTAGCATGTAGCTTGAACCGCAAACGGCAGATAGCCCAAGCCGTCTAGCGAGTGTTCGCTATTGGTCGTTTTCATCCCCCGTCATCCCCGCGAAGGCGGGGATCCAGCTCCTAAGCTTTTCGCCCAGAGCAGCATCCAGGAGATGGATTCCCGCCTTCGCGGGAATGACGAGAGTGAGGTGGATCGCTGCGATCCCCCTCCATTCAGGGAGGTCGATCAGAGTCCCGTGCCTCTGATCGAAGGGGTGGGTCGAGTGAAGCGAGCCGGTGGCGCGAAAGCGCCGCTGACGCGGCGCACCCACCCCCAGCCCCTCCCTTGCAGGGAGGGGAGTTGAAGCATTCCTCCTGTCCTACACCCTCTCGCCCATGCCACATCCTGCCATGCCGGCGCTCGCGCCGAGCGATGGCCAAGGCTAATTCTCATTGTGGCGGACCATTCACATCCCGATGGCGGCGGGACGTGCGTTGAGACCCTCTCCCCCAAAAGCGGATTTATTTATCCACCCCGTAACCTTCGTAACCTTCGGCGAATCAGGAACGACGCGGCCCAGCCCGCCCCAGCACCCAGCAACGCAGCACACTGGCGAGATTGGCGGACGCCCCCGCCTCCACCCGCTCGGCATCGATCCGTGCGACAAGGGCATTGAGCGGCAGCGCCAGATCCAGCGCCGCCGCTTCGAGCGCCGTCCAGAAGGGCGGCTCCAGGCTGATCGAGGTGGCATGGCCGGCAATGGTCATGCTGCGCTTGATCGGCCCGGCATAAAGGTCGGGTGATGGGTGCAACAGCCCGGCCCGGCGTCAGTACATATGCTGCCCGCCATTGATCGACATGGTCGAGCCCGTCACGAAGCCCGCATCGTCGCTGCACAGGAACGCGACGCCGCGCGCGATTTCCTCGGCATGGCCAAGGCGGCCGACCGGGATCTTGGCGACGATCTTTTCCAGCACCGGGGCGGGCACGGCGGCCACCATGTCGGTGTCGATATAGCCCGGCGCGATGGCGTTGACCGTCACGCCATATTTGGCGCCTTCCTGCGCCAGCGCCTTGGTAAAGCCATGGATGCCGGACTTGGCGGCGGCATAATTGACCTGGCCATATTGGCCGGCCTGCCCGTTGACCGACCCGATATTGACGATGCGGCCCCAGCCCCGGTCACGCATGCCGGCAAAGGTGGCCTTGGCCATGTTGAAGCAACCGCCCAGGTTGATCCGCATCACCTCGTTCCAGTCGTCGAAGCTCATCTTGGCGAGCACGCCGTCGCGGGTGATGCCTGCATTGTTGACGACGACGTCAATGGGACCAAGATCGGCCGCGACCCTCGCACATCCTTCGATGCAAGCGTTGTGATCGCCCACGTCCCATCGGTAGGATGCAATACCCGTTGCCCTGGTGAAGGCGGCGGCCTTTTCGTCATTACCCCCATAATTGGCGGCGACGGTCATGCCCTTGTCGCGCAACATGATGCTGATGGCCTCACCAATGCCGCGTGTTCCACCGGTAACAATTGCAATTCTCGCCATCGTCTCTCTCCCGTCGGAGGCCCCCGCCTGCGCGAGGCCACGTTTCAGCCACCAGCATCCTCCACCCACCCCGCAAGCTCCCGGGACAAAATGGATTCATATAGAGAGATAGCGGCCGGCCCGGCATTTAGACAGGGCAAATAGGCATAGTTCCGTCCGCCAGCAGAAAGAAATGCATCCATTCCGCGCAAGGCAATTTCCTCAAGGGTTTCAAGGCAATCCGTCGCGAAACCCGGCGTCACTACGGCGATGTCTTTGATGCCGGCGGCGGGCAATGCGCGCAGCACCGAATCTGTCGACGGGTCCAGCCATTTTGCGCGGCCGAATCGGGACTGGAAGCTCACATAGATTGGCCGTCCCAGCGCCTCACCCAGCAGCCGCGCCGTCTTGCGGCACTGGCAGTGATAGGGGTCGCCGAGGTGCAGCGTACGCTCCGGCATGCCGTGGAAACTCGCGACGATCCGTTCCGGCGTGAAGCGGAGCGAGTCGACATGGTCCCGGACCGATTGCGCCAGCGCGGCGATATAGGCCGGGTCGTCATGATAGGGCGGCAGCATCCTGATGGCCGGTTGCCAGCGCATTCCCGCCAGAGCCGCGCCCACCGCGTCCATCACGCTGGCAGTCGTGGCGCCGCAATATTGCGGATAGAGCGGCGCGATCAGGATGCGGTCGCAGCCGGCCTCCTTCAGTGCCGCGATCCGCTCGCCGATCGCGGGGGCGCCGTAGCGCATGGCCCAGTCGACGATCACGCCCTCGCCCCAGTGCCCATCGAGCCCGGCGGCAATGGCGCGGGTATGGACAGCGAGCGGCGAGCCATCCTCCATCCAGATTTCCCGATAGGCCCGCGCCGACCGGCCCGGACGGACGTTGAGGATGATCCCGTGCAAGATCGGCTGCCACAAGGCAGGCGGAATCTCGATGACGCGGCGGTCGGACAGGAACTCGCGCAAATAGGTGCGGACCGCCGCCTTGGTCGGCGCCGTGGGCGTGCCGAGATTAACGATGAGAACGCCCACCCGGCGCGGTGCGACAGCGGGATGCGTGGCTGGCTGGGCGACGGGCGCCGCGCCCGAGAAGGGATCCAATCCTGCCATATCCCTCAGCCCTCGCGCAGGAACGGGAGCGTGCGCCAGCGCCGCCCCGTCACGGTATGGAGCGCACCGGCCAGCGCGGGTGCGACGGCGGGCACCCCGATTTCGCCAATGCCGCCCGGCGCATGCGTGCTTGCGATGATCTCGACCGCAATCTCGCCGACATCGCCGATATGCGGCAGGCCCATTTCGCCCAGTTGCAACGCTGTCGGCATGCCGGCCTTATAACGCCCCGCGCCGCCCAGCGCGGCGGCAAGGCCGAAGATCAGCCCGCCCTCGATCTGCTGGCGGACAATATCGGGATTGATCGCGGCGCCGCAATCGACCGCCGCCACCATCCGCTGGACCACGATCCGGCCGCCTGCCAGGCCTGCCTTGATCAGCACCGCGATCGCGCTGCCCCCCATCATATGGCAGGCAAGGCCCTGGCCGCTGCCCGGCGCGCCGCCCTCCCATGCGCCCATGGCCGCGACGGTGGTCAGGCAGTGGGCAAGGCGCGGGTTGGCGCCCAGCATCTGGATGCGGAACGACATCGGCTCGACATTGGCGACCTGCGCCAGTTCGTCGATGAAGCCTTCATTGAAAAAACAGCCATAATGGTCGGCATTGGAGCGCCAGCGCCCGGTCGGCAGCGCGATCTCGGCGGGATGATGATCGACCGCGAAATTGGCTATGCCATAGGGCGTGTCCATGCCGGAGACCGCCAGCCGGTCGGCAACCGTGGTCGCCTTGATGGCGTCGGCGGGCGTTTCGCCCTTGCCCACGCGCGCCCATGTCTGGGCGAGGGCAGCCGGCGCCCCGACCTTGGCGAGCCAGCCCTCGATCAGTCCGCCGCGACCGAGCCTGGCCGCCATTTTCGCCAGGGCGGGCGGGCGCGGGCGGTCCTGAATAATGTCCTCCGAGCGGGACCATTGCAGCTGCACCGGCGCCTTGGCGTCGCGGGAAATCAGCGCAGCCTGCACGGCGGCGTCGACTTCCATCTTGCGGCCAAAGGATCCGCCCGCGAACAGCGGATAGACGGTCACCTGCGCCTCCGAAAAGCCGAGTGCGCGTGCCACAGCCTGCCGCGCAAGGCCGGGGGCCTGGCTGGGCAGCCAGATTTCCGCGCCCGCGCCCGTGACCCGCGCGGTCGCGACCATCGGCTCCATGCACAGATGCAGCGCGGGCGCGACGCTATAGGTCGCGACGACGATGCGTGCCTTGTCGAATATCGGCTCCAGATCGCCCCGCGCGAAAAAGCGCTCGCCCTTGCCGCCCGCGATCGCCGCCTTGAGCGCCTTGTTGATCGCGCCGTCGGACAGCGGCGGGCCTGCCACCTCGAACACCGGATCGAGCCGCCCCAACCCCTGATTGGCGGCCCACCAGTTGGTCCCCGTGACGGCGACCCAGCGCTCGTTACGGATGATGTCGATCACGCCGGTGACCTTGCGCGCATCCGCCTCGTTGACCGACTTGAGGCGGGCGTCGCCGACCGGGCCCTGCCGGATCGACGCATAGATCATGTCCGGCAAGCGGATGTCGGCGGCGAAATTGGCGGAGCCGTCGATCTTGGACGGCAGGTCGAGACGCGGCACGTTGGTACCGATCAGGCGCGCCTCATTGTCCCTGTCCTGCCGGAAGGGCAGAACCTCCGGCACGTCGAACGCCACCGCCTCATCGACCAGTTCACCGATCTTGAGCGTGCGCGTGCCGTCGGTGACCAGTCCCTTGACGATATCGCAGCTCTCCCAAGGCACGTCCCAGCGCGCCGCCGCCGCCTTGCAGAGCAGCACCCGGGCCGCCGCCCCGGCATCGCGATAGCTGTCCTGGAACATGGCAAGGGACGTCGATCCGCCGGTCAGGACGAGGCCGGTGCGCCTGACATATTGGTCGAATGCATAATCACCCAGTGCCCCGGTAGCGCGCAGCGCCGGGCCGTCCAGCCACTCGCGCGCAAGGAGGGTATTGGCGTAGAGCGGGCCGGGGACCGCCGGCTGGACCCCGACGGTCCGCCAGTCGGCGCCCAGTTCATCAGCCAGGATCTGGGGTAGCACCGTATAGACGCCCTGCCCCATCTCGGTCTGCGGCACGATCACGATGATCTGCCCGGCGCGGTCGATCTTGAGGAAAGCGCCGATCGCCTGTTCCCCCGGCGCCAGATTGAGATGCGGCGTGTAGCTGCGCGGCCACAATGCCCAGGCAATGGCCAGTCCGCCGGCGGCCGCGCCCCCGATCAGGAAAGCGCGGCGGGAAACCCTGTCCTTGCGCGCGTTCTGCACCGCCCCGATTTGTCGCACCCTCATCGCAACCGTGTAGACGGGGTAGCGGCGGGTGGAAAGAGAGGATCAGGCCGATCTGCTTGCCATCTTTGACGCAACGCACAAGGCTGTGCGATAGGCTCGCCGATGATTTTCCGGCTCCTGCGCCCACTGCTGTTCCGTCTGGATGCCGAGTTCGCCCATCGGATGACGATCGCCCTGCTGCGCCGTCTGCCGATGGCTGGCCCGGCGGGCTGTGCTCCCATATTGCGGCAGCGGCTCTTTGGCCTGGATTTCGCGGGGCCGGTCGGTCTTGCCGCCGGCTTCGACAAGGATGCCGAGGTTTTCGACCGCATGGGCCGCTTTGGCTTTGCCTTTGCCGAGGTCGGGACGCTGACGCCGCTGCCGCAATCGGGCAATCCGCGCCCACGCCTGTTCCGGCTGGCGGAGGACGAAGCGGTCATCAATCGCATGGGCTTCAACAATGGCGGCCAATCGGCAGCCATGAAGCGCTTGTCCCGGCGGCGGCCAAGGGGTCTCGTCACAGGCGTCAATATCGGCGCCAACAAGGATGCGGCCGACCGGACCGCGGACTATGCCAGCGGCGTCGGGGCCATGGCATCCCAGGCCGACTATCTGACCGTGAACATCTCCTCACCCAACACGCCGGGGCTGCGCGCGCTGCAGGATCGCGGCGCGCTCAATGCGCTGCTGGCGGCGGTGATGGTAGCGCGGGGGACGGATGGGCCACCGGTGTGGCTCAAGGTCGCGCCCGATCTGGAGCCCGAGGATGTCCACGATATCTCGGAGGTGGCCCTGGCGCATGGCGTGGACGCGATCATTGTCTCCAATACCACCATTGCCCGACCGGCATCCCTGCGCTCGGCCCATGCAGGCGAGAGCGGGGGCCTGTCCGGCGCGCCGCTGCACGATGCGGCCTTGGCGCGCCTCCGCGATTTTCGGATCGCCACGCGCGGCGCAATGCCGCTGATCGGGGTGGGCGGCATCGCCAATGCCGATCAGGCCTATGCGCGCATCCGGGCGGGCGCGTCGCTCATCCAGCTCTATTCGGCGTTGGTCTATGAAGGGCCGATGCTCGCGCGCGCCATCAACCGGGGCCTGGCCGAGCGGCTGGCCCGGGACGGCTTTGCAACCATCGCCGATGCCGTGGGTGTCGATTGCCCGCTTGCCTGAGCCTTCGCGACGCGCGAGTGTTCGCCGCATGACAAAGCTGGCCCATCTGCTGCTCGCCTTCCTGCTGGTTCTCGTCCCGGCCGGGGCATTGGCCAAAGGCGGCATGGTCTCGTCGGCCGACCCGCGCGCCAGCGCGGCCGGGCAGGAAATCCTGCGCAAGGGCGGATCGGCCACCGACGCTGCCATGGCGATGATGCTGGCATTGACGGTTGTCGAGCCGCAGTCGAGCGGCATTGGCGGTGGCGGCTTCCTGCTCCATCACGACGCGCGGGCGGGGCTCATCGAGAGCATCGACGGGCGCGAGACGGCGCCCGCTTCCGCCCGTCCAGCCATGTTCCTCGGGCTGGATGGCAAGCCGCTATCCTTTGCCGCTGCCTCTCCGGGCGGCCGGTCGGTCGGTGTGCCCGGCAACATCGCCCTGATGGCAAAGGCCCATGCGCGCTGGGGCAAGCTGCCTTGGGCGGACTTGTTCGCGCCCGCGATCCATCTCGCCGAGGACGGTTTCGTGGTGAATGATGCGCTCTATGCCCGGCTGAAAACCATCGCGCCCCTATGGAAGGATTTCCCCGAGGCACGCGCGCTCTACTGGCGGGATGGCGCACCGGCTCTTGTGGGCACGACGCTGCGCAATCCGGCTCTGGCGGCCTTTCTGCAACGGCTGGTGGCTGATGGGCCATCAGCCTTTTACAGTGGTGAGAATGCCGAGGCGATCCAGCATGCCGCCGCCGGATCAGCGGTCAACCCGGCGCCGATCACACCGGCCGATTTCAGCACCTATGCCGCCAAAGCGCGGCCACCGGTCTGCGGCGCCTACCGTGTCTACAAGATCTGCGGCATGGGTCCGCCGTCGTCGGGCGCGGTCACGGTACTCCAGGTCCTGGGCATGCTGGAGCGCTTCGATCTCGCCAGCCTCGGCAAGGACAATCCCGAAAGCTGGCATCTGATCGCAGAGGCCATGCTGCTGGCTTATGCCGACCGCGACAAGTGGCTCGGCGATCGTGACCGGGTGCCCGTGCCGGTGGCCGGCCTGATCGACCCGGCCTATCTGCGTGCGCGCGGCCGCCTGATCGATCCGGCCCATGCGCGCACAGCCTATCTGCCGGGCACCCCTGCTGGCGCAAAACCCCGCACCCCGGCCCTGTCGTCGGAGGTGCCGGCCACGACCCATTTCGTCGCCATCGACGGCGCGGGCGATATCGCGACCATGACCTCCACGGTCGAGGGGCCCTTCGGCAGCCAGCTCATCGTCAATGGCTATGTCCTCAACAACGAACTGACCGATTTCAGCTTCGCACCGGAGAAGGACGGCGCGCCCGTTGCCAATCGCGTCGAGCCCGGCAAGCGCCCGCTCTCGTCGATGGCGCCGACCATCGTCTATGACGCCCACGGGCAGCCCATTTTCACGGTCGGCGCGGCGGGCGGCCGCACGATCATCATGCAGGTCGCCAAGGCCATCATCGCGCATCTCGACTGGCATATGAGCGCGCGCGATTCGATTGCGCTGGGCCTCCTGTTTTTCGACAAGGACGGCCTGCTGCTCGAACAGGGCGGCAACCTCGATGCGCTGGCCGCTCCGCTGGCGGCGATGGGCCACCGCGTCAGGATCGCCCCGATGGCGCTCAAGGCCAATGCGGCCGAACGCATGGAGCATGGCTGGGTGGGCGCTGCCGATCCGCGCAGCCCGGGGGTCGCGCTTGAGGAATAGCTGCGTTATCCTTGAGCCGGAATGGCGGGGGAGGATTTAGGTTCATGCGGCAGTTCGAACGGTTTTCGAGCCTCACCGCGATGTTCTTTGCCCGTGCGGCCGAACTGGGTGATCGGCCGTTCCTGTGGACCAAGGCGGGCGAAAGCTGGACCCCGCGCAGCTGGGCCGGTGTCGCGCGCGAAGTCGCGGCGCTGGCGGCGGGGCTCCGGGCCAATGGCGTGATGCCGGGCGACCGGGTGATGCTGGTCAGCGAGAACCGGCCGGAATTCTGCATCGCGGACCTTGCCATCATGGCGGCGGGGGCGGTGACCGTGCCCACCTACACCACGAACACGACCCGCGACCACGCCCATATCATTACCGACAGCGGCGCGCGGGCGGTGATCCTTTCCAGCGCCAGGATCGCCAAGGCGCTGTTGCCCGCGGTGGTGGGATCGGACATCCGCCTCGTCATCGCCATGGAGCCGCTGCGTCCCATGCAGGGCGAGGACATCACGCTGCTCCACTGGAACCAGATCATCGCCGACGATCCCGCCGATGTCGCGGCCTGTGCAGCGGCGCAGGGTGCGACGCGCGACGACCTTGCCTGCATCATCTATACCAGCGGCACCGGCGGCGCACCGCGCGGCGTCATGCAGCACCACGGCGCGATCCTGTGCAATGTCGAGGGGGCCGTCGACATCATCGCCGCCGATTTCGGATGGACCGACGACGAAGCGTTCCTGTCGTTCCTGCCGATCAGCCACGCCTATGAGCATAGCGGCGGCCAGTTCCTGCCGATCGGCCTTGGCGCGCAGATCTATTATGCGGAAAGCCTGGAGAAGCTGGCCTCCAATATCGCCGAGGTACGCCCGACGATCATGGTGGTCGTGCCCCGCCTGTTCGAGATGCTGCGCACGCGGGTGACGAAACTGGTGGAAAAGCAAGGACGCGTGCCGGAATTCCTGCTCGCCCAGGCGCTGGCACAGGGTGATCGCAGGGCGCGCCGGGGCGGCCTGCCCTTCTGGGAAGCGCCGCTCAACCTCCTGCTCGACCGCACGATCCGGCCGAAGATCCGGGCGCGTTTTGGCGGACGGCTGAAGGCACTCGTATCCGGCGGTGCGCCGCTCAACCCCGATGTCGGCCTGTTTTTCCAGTCGCTGGGTCTCACCCTCCTGCAGGGCTATGGCCAGACAGAGGCGGGGCCGGTGATCAGCTGCAACCGGCCGAGCGCGGGCCTGCGCATGGATACGGTGGGACCGCCGCTCAAGGGGGTCGATGTACGGATCGCCGAGGACGGGGAAATCCTGGTGCGCGGCGAGTTCGTCATGAAGGGCTATTGGCGCAATGAGGCCGAGACCGCGCGGGTCCTGCGCGATGGCTGGCTGCACACCGGCGACATCGGCGAATTCGACGGCGAAGGGCGCCTGCGCATCACCGATCGCAAGAAGGACATCATCGTCAACGACAAGGGCGACAATGTCGCACCGCAACGGGTCGAGGGCATGCTCACGCTCCAGCCCGAAATCTATCAGGCGATGGTTCATGGCGACAAGCGCCCGCATCTGGTCGCGTTGATCGTGCCCGATCCCGACTTCGTGCGCGGCTGGACAGACGCGCGCGAACAGGATGGCGATACACTCCGCGACGACCCGGCGTTCCTCGCCGCCATCCGCGCCGCGATCGACCGGGTCAGCGCGGACCTTTCAGTCATGGAGAAGGTGCGCCGCTTCGCGCTCGCCGACGAACCCTTCAGCATCGACAATGGCGAGCTGACCCCCTCGATGAAGATCCGGCGTCACGCCATTCGCGCGCGCTACCAGGGCAGGCTGGACGCGCTGTACAAGGGGTGAGCTACGGGGTGATCCCGGTCAACGCATCACTTGCCGGCCGTGCGATAGGGCACGAAGCTGCCCAATCCGCAGGAACCCACGTGCATGCCTGTCTTCAGATCGACGGAATGCACAATGTCACCACGGCAATATTGGTCGACGGTCGGCTTGAGCACCATGGTGTTGCCGGTGCTGATGCCATTGCATGATCCGCTCAGGTCGTTGCGGTACACGAGGTCCCGATTGACCTTGTAGATCAGTATTTCGTCGCTGACCGCGTGCAGGCCATCGCTACCGAGCACTCTGCTGACGCACGAGACGGGCTTGCCCGGCACTTTGTCCTTGAGCGCGGTCGCGAGTTCCTTTGCTTGGCGTTCGGAAAGGCGCGGTGGCCGATCATTCGCCGCCATGGCGCATCCGGCAATACCGGCAAGTGCGAGTATGGCTAGGCTGGCTGTCTTCATCTTTACCTCCATCCTATCCCCCGATGTTTTCAAGCCGCCCATATTAGAACCAGCAATTTCAACCTAAGCTGAACGTATCAGAAATTATCCTTCTCGGTGCGCCGCCGTGCAAGTTCCGCGACGTCGCGGGCGCGCATGAACGGATTGGTCGCGCGCTCCTCGCCAATGGTCGTGGGCACGGTGGCCTCGCCCAGCGCCCGCGCCGCCTGGACCTCGACGAGGCGCTCGGCGATGGCGGCGTTGTCCGGCTCGGCCACGATCGCATAGCGGGCGTTGGAGAGGGTATATTCATGCGCGCAATAGACCGCCGTCTCGTCGGGCAAGGTGGCGAAACGCTGCATATTGGCGAACATCTGCGCCGCCGTCCCCTCGAACAGGCGGCCGCAGCCCATGGCGAACATGGTGTCGCCCACGAAAATCACGCCAGCGCTGGCCATGTAATAGGCGATGTGGCCCGCTGTATGCGCGCCCACTTCCCACACCTCGGCGCGGCGGCCGCCCAGGGTGGCGATGTCGCCTTCACCTACCGCCACGTCCAGCGTGTCGATCTTCGCCGCCTCTGCCGCGGGGCCGGTTACCGTGCAGCCGGTGGCCGCCTTGATCGCCGCATTGCCGCCGATATGGTCGGGGTGCCAGTGGGTGTTCCAGATCTGGGTGATGCGCCAGCCGCGCGCCTCCGCCTCGGCCAGCACGGGTTCGGCCACGGCCGGATCGATCACGACCGTCTCGTTCAGGACCGCATCGTGCATCAGCCAGACATAATTGTCGTTGAGCACGGGCACGGGAATGATCTCGAGGCTCATCTTACCACTCTCCGGTGTTGGGCATGGAGGCCCAGGGTTCGGCCGGCTCCAGCTTGCCGTCCTGCAGCAGTTCGATCGAGATATTGTCGGGCGTGCGCACAAAGGCCATGTGGCCGTCGCGCGGCGGCCGGTTGATGGTGACGCCGGCATCCATCAGGCGCTGGCAGGTCTCGTAGATATTCTCCACCCGGTAGGCGAGATGACCGAAATTGCGCCCGCCCGTATAGCCCTTCTCGTCCCAATTATAGGTCAGCTCCACCGCAGCGTCTTCGTCACCGGGCGCGGCCAGGAAGACGAGCGTATAGCGGCCCGCCTCGCTGTCGTGACGGCGAATTTCGCGCAGGCCGAGCAGCGCGAAAAAGGCGATGGTGGCGTCGATGTCGCTGACGCGGATCATCGTGTGGAGATATTTGGGCATTGGGCAATTTCCGCTTTCGGGTTCTGGAGTGACTTCAAGTCAGGTGGAATCACCTGACGACTCGGAAATCACGAAAAACTAATAATAATCAGCGCGGCCACATGCGCTGAAGCTCGGGCTGCTTGTCCAGCCACTGATGCTTGAGCGCGCCCGCGACGTGCATCGTGAACAGGGCATAGAGGAGATACGACCCGATTTCGTGCATCTCCCCGAAACTATCATGAATCGTCTTCTTTGTATCGGGGTCGAGCGCCATGATGAAGCCGATGCGCGGCCATTCGAACAGGTTCATGAAAATCATCGGGTGGCTGGCCGCGTCCTTCCAGGCCGAATCCATGATCCAGCCCGACAGCGGCATGCCCAGCATGATCACATAGAGCAGGACATGGGTGAAGCCGGACAGGCGGATTTCCCATTTCTGGAAGCCCGCCGGCAACGGCGGCGGTTTTTGGGCATAGCGCCAGAGCAGGCGCATGATCGCCAGGCCCAGCACCACTATGCCGATCGACTTGTGCCAGTCGATAGCAGGGCGGACCTTGGCATCAGGCAAGAGTTCCAACTGCCAGAGCCAGGCCAGCATGACGTTGAAGAGGATGAAAAAGGCGATCGCCCAGTGCAGGATGATCGCCGGCCTCGAGTAACGTTGTATTCCCATCGATCTTGCTTGTCCTTCTTGCTGGCAAGTCTGTGTCGCGGGGGATAGTAGCGCAAGCCTGCGTTCATCCCCAACAGACGAATGAGTGGTCGTGAATTCCCTCAACGCTACTTTCGAGTCTTTTTCTCCGCGCCTGCACCCGCGCGCTGTGCCGGTTGCAAGCCGGGCGATCAACCTGTTTGCCGCGGCGCTGTTCCTCGCGCTACTGGCACAGGCCTTTATCCGGCAGGGCATTGGCGCCTGGTCGGTGGGCATCGTCTATATCGTCTATGACACCTGCCTGCTGGCTTTCACCACCTGGCATATCTGGTCGCTGGGGGGCGAACAGCCCCCGCTTGCAGTCGTCGCGCGGCCGAGGCCGACGCTGACCGTGATCGTGGCCGCCCATGATGAAGCGGCGGTGCTGGGCGTCACGATCGACACGCTGGCCGCGCAGGACGATCCGCCCGACCACATCCTGCTCGCGGACGATGGATCAACCGATGCCAGCGCCGCGACCCTCCACCGCCTTTACGGCCTCGATCGGCCCGCGATCGGTGAAATGAGCGGCCCCGCGCCGCGCCTGCCGAGCCTGCGCTGGTTGCGACTGCATCATGGCGGCAAGGCACGCGCGCTCAACCAGGCGATCGAGCGGATCGACACCGAGATGGTGCTGACGGTCGATGCCGACACGCTGCTCGCCCCCGGCGCGCTACGCGCGATGCGCGATGCCTTTGCGGCGGACCCCAGGCTTGTCGCCGCGACCGGCGTGCTGGTGCCCGCTTGCGGTCCGAGCGCGATGGGGCGCTTTTTCCAGTGGTTCCAGCGTTATGAATATGTCCGCAACTTCCTGTCCCGCCATGCCTGGATGAAGCTCGACAGCCTGCTCCTCGTCTCCGGCGCCTTTGCCGCGTTCCGGCGCGCGGCGGTGGTCGAGGTCGGGGGCTTTGACGCGGCCTGCATGGTGGAGGATTATGAGTTGATCCACCGCATCCACCGTTACGGCGCCGACCGGGGCCGCGACTGGCGGGTGGGAGTCGTCGGCGGGGCGCTGGCGGTCACCGACGCCCCCGCGACGCCGCTCGCCTTCCTGCGCCAGCGGCGGCGCTGGTTCGGCGGTTTCCTCCAGACGCAATATTGGAACCGGGACATGGTCGGCAACCCGGCCTATGGCCGCCTGGGCACCGCGATGCTGCCGGTGAAGGCGCTCGACACCCTCCAGCCCATCTATGGCCTGGCGGCGTTCGCGATCCTGATCGGCTTTGTCGTGGCCGGCAATTACCGCATCGCCCTGCCGATCCTCCTCATCATGATCGCCAAGATACTCGTCGACCTGACCTTCCACCTCTGGTCGATCCGCCGGTACAAGGCGTGGACCGGCCAGGCCGAGGGCCTGCATCTCGGCCCGGCGATCCTCGCGTCGGTGCTGGAGCCATTCTGCTTCCAGCTCCTCCGCCATGCCGGCGCCTGCTGGGGCTGGATCGCCTTCCTGACCGGACGCGAGACCTGGAACCGGCAGAAGCGGACCGCCCTGGCGGGAATGGCGGGGCGTTAGAGCGTGAACATTTTGGCTGCACCCCGTTCGTGTCGAGCCCTTCGACTGCCCGCAGGGCGGACGCTCAGGATAAACTTCAGCCCGGGCTGAAGTCGAGACACCTTGCGCAAAGGGTTCTCGACTTCGCTCGAACCGACCGGAAAACTGGATGATACTCGCGCCCGGCGCCGCAACACGCTATGAAGGCGCCAATCCATTCCTCCCATCCAAGCGGAGCATATCATGTCCGAGCATAACCCTGGCTTGAGGCCCTGGCGCGATATCATGCGCAGGCAGTGCCGCCAGATCATGGTGGGATCGGTCCCCGTTGGCGGCGGCGCGCCGATCACCGTGCAGACCATGACCAACACGCCAACGTCCGACGCCAGGGCGACGATCGACCAGATCCGCCGCTGCGAAGAGGCGGGCGCGGACATCATCCGCGTGTCCTGCCCGGACGAGGAGTCGACGGCCGCCCTTCGGCAGATCGTGCGCGCGGCCACGGTGCCGATCGTCGCCGACATCCATTTCCACTATAAGCGGGCGCTTGAGGCCGCCGATGCGGGCGCCGCATGCCTGCGCATCAATCCCGGCAATATCGGCTCGGCGGCGCGGGTGAAGGAAGTGGTCGATGCGGCCAAGGCCAATGGCTGCTCCATCCGCATCGGCGTCAATGCGGGCAGTCTCGAGCGGGATTTGCTCGAAAAATATGGCGAGCCCTGCCCGGAGGCGTTGGTCGAAAGCGCGCTCGATCATATCAAGCTGCTGCAGGACCAGGATTTCCACGAATATAAGGTCGCGGTGAAGGCATCGGACGTGTTCCTCGCGGTCGCGGCCTATGCGAGCCTCGCCGACGCGGTCGACTGCCCGCTGCATCTCGGCATTACCGAGGCGGGCGGGCTGATCGGCGGCACCGTCAAGAGCGCCATCGGCATCGGCAATCTGCTGTGGGCCGGGATCGGCGACACCATCCGCGTCTCGCTTTCCGCCGAGCCGGAGGAAGAGGTGCGCGTCGGCTATGAGATACTGAAGTCGCTCGGCCTCCGGACGCGCGGCGTCCGCGTCGTCTCCTGCCCCAGCTGCGCGCGGCAGGGGTTCGATGTCATCCGCACGGTCGAGGCGCTGGAAACCCGCCTCAGCCACATCCGCACTCCGCTCTCGCTTTCGGTGCTGGGCTGTGTCGTCAACGGCCCCGGCGAGGCGCGCGAGACCGACATCGGCATCACCGGCGGCGGCAATGGCAAGCATATGGTCTATCTCTCCGGCGTCACCGACCATCATGTGTCGAGCGAGGCCATGCTTGACCATATCGTCGCCCTGGTCGAGGCCAAGGCGGCCGAGATCGAGGCCGACATGACCGACGCGCCCGCCACGGTCCAGGCGGCGGAGTGAGGCGTAAGGGCCTGGGTCATGATGACTTGAGATTGAACCGTTCGTGTCGAGCCCTGAGCGCCCGCCCTGCGGGCAGTCGAAGGGCTCGAAGCGAACGGAGAGGGTGTAATTCTCCAAAGTCATCGAGCGCAAACTGAAACCCATGACCAGCATTTCCAGTCCCTCAGCGTCAGGGGCGCTCCCCTTTGCCGCGGCCTTGCTCGGCATCGCGATCTTCTCTGCGATGGATGCGGTGATGAAGCATCTCTCCATCGAGATTGGCGCCTATAATGCGATGCTGTGGCGCACGATGATCTCGCTCGTCGCGCTGGGCCCCGCATTTGTCCTGCGCGGCGGGCGCTGGCCGGCCTGGCCTGTGCTCAAGCTGCATATGGTCCGGGGCATCGCCACCGGCCTGTCGCTGCTGCTGTTCTTCTGGGCCCTGAAACGCCTGCCGCTGGCGGAGGGTATCGCGCTCAGCTTCATCGCCCCGCTGCTCGCGCTCGCGATGGCGGCGATGTTCCTGAAGGAGAAGATAGCGCGTTCGTCGCTCGCCGCGTCCGTGCTGGCGTTCGGCGGGGTGCTGGTCATCGTCATCTTCCAGCCACGCAGCGCGGCCGGACCGAGTGACTGGCATGGTCAGGCAGCGATATTGGTCGCCGCCGCGCTCTATGCGGTCGGCATCGTGGTCGGGCGGCGCCAGTCGCAGCTTGCCGCACCGCTGGAAATCGCGCTGTTCTTCAATATCGTCGCGGGCGGGATGGCCCTCATGGGTGCCCCGTGGCTGGCGATCATGCCTGCTGCGGTCCACATTCCGGCGCTTCTGGTCGCAACCGTCGCCGCGAACATCTCGATCATGCTGATTGCCTGGGCCTATGCCCGCGCCGAAACGCAGTATCTGCTGCCGGTGGAATATACCGCCTTTCTGTGGGCGGCGCTGTTCGGCTGGCTGGTGTTCGGCGAAACCGTCACGGCCGCCACGCTGGCCGGCGCAGGGCTGATCGTCGCGGCCTGCCTGCTGGCGGCACGGGGGAGTCCGGCCATTGCCCATGTCGACGCCGCCGGACCGGCATTACCGCTGCCCGACCCGCCCGCCATGCCATCCACGGCGCGCAAGTCCGCGGACTCTTGACGCCGAGTCCGTGAAGGGCGATTGTAGGGCACGGGAACATACAGTGTCCGTCGCTGCCGGAATCGCGCGACTGACTGCAATCGGGGACAGGCGAAATGGCAAGCCGTGCTGCGGCCAATCGGACAGCTGAATGGCGCGTCATGCTGCGACGCAGCCTCATGCGCCTTGGTGCAGTCGGCGCGGCGCTGCTGCTGTGCGCGATGGCCGTGTTCCTGACTCTCGCCTTGCTCAGCTATCACCCGGCCGATCCGTCGATGAACACGGCGGCGGGTCCGCATACCGCCAACATAGCCGGCATGCCCGGCGCCTATGCGTCGGATTTCCTGCTGTGGCTGCTTGGCGTGCCGGTGGGCCTGGCGCTCCCGTTGATGGTCATTTCCGCCCGGCGCATGTGGTGCGACCAGGATATGCGCGGCTGGCAGGGACAGATCGGCAAATGCGTGGCGGGCATCTTCCTTGTCGGCCTGGCGCTGTCGCTGTTCCAGCCCAATCCCCTGGTTGGCCTGCCCGCCGGCTGGGGCGGCATAGCCGGGCTCGTCGCGGCCCGCAGCCTGCTCAGCCTTGCGGCCGTCATCGATGCGGGCGTGCGGCGCTGGGTGGTCGATGGCGCGATTTTCCTCGCCCTCGCTGCCGGCATGCTGGTCTGGGTGCGGTCGCTCGCGCTCGAAAAGCCGCTGCTGCGCTTTCCCCAGCCGTCGGTGCCGCGCATGTCGCTCGCCCCCCTGCTCCAGTTGTTCCGCCGCCGCGAGCCGCGTGAGCGGCCGGTCGCGATCATCGAGAGCGAGCGGTCCGCCGAGCCCCGCAAGCCGGTCGATACCAGCCCCAAGCCGCCGATCACGATCCAGACCGGATCGAGCGCCCCCGCGCAAAAGGCGATTGCGCCCGTTGCGGGACAGGACGACCTGTTCGGCAATGCATCGCTGCCCTCACCGGACCTGCTCGCCGCCCCGCCGCCGTCGCCCGAGACCAAGATCGACAAGGCGGCGCTCGAACGCAATGCCCGCCTGCTCGAGAGCGTACTCGACGATTTCCACGTCAAGGGCCACATCACAGAGGTTCGCCCCGGCCCCGTGGTCACCATGTATGAACTCGAACCCGCCCCCGGCATCAAGGCGAGCCGGGTGATCGCGCTGGCCGACGACATCGCCCGCAACATGTCCGCCCTGTCGGCCCGCGTCGCGACCATCCCCGGCCGCACCGTGATCGGCATCGAGCTGCCCAATGCGAACCGCGAGGCTGTCGTGCTGCGCCAGCTCATCACCAGCCGCGCCTTTGCCGACCAGAACGCGCAGCTGCCCATCATCCTGGGCAAGAATATCTCGGGCGATCCGATCATCGCCGATCTCCAGCCCATGCCGCATCTGCTGATCGCGGGCACGACGGGATCGGGCAAGTCGGTCGGCCTCAACTGCATGATCCTGTCGCTCCTCTACCGGATGACGCCGGACGACCTCCGGCTGATCATGATCGATCCCAAGATGCTGGAGCTGAGCATCTACGACGATATTCCGCACCTCCTCTCGCCGGTGGTGACGGAGCCGGCCAAGGCGATCCGCGCGCTCAAATGGGCGGTTGAGCAGATGGAGGACCGCTATCGCCTGATGGCGTCGGTCGGCGTGCGCAATCTCGCCAGCTATAATGAACGGGTGCGCGCCGCCAAGTCCAAGGGCAAGGCGCTCGGCCGCCGGGTGCAGACCGGCTATGATCCGGAATCCGGCCAGCCCATTTATGAGGAGGAAAAGCTCGACTGCCAGCCGCTGCCGCAGATCGTGATCGTGGTCGACGAGCTGGCCGACCTGATGATGACGGCAGGCAAGGAAGTCGAATTCCTGATCCAGCGGCTCGCCCAGAAAGCCCGCGCGGCCGGCCTCCACCTCATCCTCGCGACGCAGCGCCCGTCCGTCGACGTCATCACCGGCGTCATCAAGGCGAACCTGCCGACCCGGATCAGCTTCTTCGTGACCAGCAAGATCGACAGCCGCACCATATTGGGCGAACAGGGCGCCGAACAGTTGCTCGGCAAGGGCGACATGCTCTACATGGCCGGCGGCAAGGGCCTGACCCGCGTCCACGGGCCTTTCGTATCGGACGACGAAGTGCGCGCGGTCGCCGACCATTGGCGCAGCAAGGGCAAGCCCGACTACATCTCGGCCGTGACCGAAGAACCGGAGGATGGCGGCTTCGCCCTCGACGGCGTGGACCTTGGCGACGACAGCGCCGACGCCAAGCTCTACCGCAAGGCCTGCCAGCTGGTGTTCGAGAACCAGAAGGCCTCGACCAGCTGGCTCCAGCGGCAACTGCGCGTCGGCTATAACAGCGCCGCGCGCCTCATCGAACGGATGGAGGAGGAAGGGCTGGTCGGCGCCCCCAACCATGTCGGGCGGCGGGATGTGCTGCGCGACGAGAATGGGCAGCCGATCTAGTCGGACTCGCCCCGATCTCTAACCTTTGGGCACGCTCGGCCTTCCCACCCTCTACCCTCCGGGGAGAGGGTAGCGCCGCTTGCTCCATCAGGCGCTAGCGGAGCTTGGAGAGGGGGCGGCAAAGCCTTTCACCTTGGCACCGGCCGCGACGGGCTGGATGCGACAAAATGCATTTCGTTAACCATATTTTAGCGGCCAAGGCTGACAATGTCTCCAGAACCACAGGCAGGAGGCCAGCATGGCTAGAAGCACTCCAAGCGCACGCGTTCTTATCGACAGCCGAATGCAGGATGCCCTTGAAGGCGATCCCGGAGCGTGCTTCGATCTCGGCGTTGCCCACAGTTCCGGCACCACTGCCGAGGTCAACCTCATCGAAGCGCATAAATGGTTCAACCTGGCCGCGCTCGGGGGATACGCCCTTGCCGAGAAATGCCGGGCGAACCTCGCTTGGAAAATGTCCGCGCGAGAGATTGCGGAAGCTCAGCGGAGGACAAGGCTCGTACAGAGGTCCAATGTCCGGCAGGTCGCGCGCTTTTCCGCTTCTGCGTTCGCTTGACCAAATCTGCGGCCTAGCTCCATTCCGCCTGTCCTACAGCGCTTCACCCGTGCCACATCCTGCCATGCCGGTGCTCGCGCGCGGAGTGGCGGCCAAGGCTCTTTCTCAGTGCTTCGGATAAACGCTCCCGACAGCGACGGAACGTGCGGTTAGTCCCTCTCCGCAAAGTGGAACAAATTCATCCACCCCGTAACCTTCGTAACCTTCGCCTGCCTTCACCCCCGCGCGGCATTCGCCTTTTCCACCAGGCTACCGCTCAGCATTTCCCAGTTCTGGATGTCCCAGTTGGCGGGCATTTCGCGCCCGACGATCGTTTCCCCGCCAGAGCTGGTGGCAAGGTCGATGTCCTCGGGCCGCATATAGCCGCGCTGGTCGATGGCATAGAAGGCCCGGACCCGGGGCTGGGTCAGGTCATGGGCGTTCTGGTCGTACACCACGGCGAGGCGATCGCTGCCCAGCCGGACGAGCGACCCGATGGGATAGATGCCCACGCCCTTGACGAACGCCTCCAATAGCTGGGGATCGAACCGGTCGGTCATCGCGCCCAGCTCGACCAGCGCGACGGACGGATCCATGCCCACCTTGTGCGGCCGGCGGGAGGTCATCGCATCATAGGCGTCGCAGATCGCCGCCATCCGCGCGAACAGGCTGATCTGTTCACCCGCCAGTCCGTCCGGATAGCCGCTGCCATCCATGCGCTCATGATGATGCAGGCAGACGTCGAGGACGGTCTCGGGCATTTCGCCGCCGATGGTCAGAAACTCGTTCGCCAATGTCGTGTGGCCGTGGACGATCGCCTCCTCTGCGGCTGTCAGAGTGCCGCTCTTGTCATAGATTTCCTGCGGGACATGGCCCATGCCGATATCCATCAGCAGGCCCGCCAGACCGGCCTGGCGCATCTGCTCGGGTCCAAGGTTCAACTGCTGCGCCAGGTTGATCATCAGCGCGCAGACGGACAGCGCGTGCGAATAGAGATAGTCGCTCGTCTTCTTGAGCCGGGCCATGCCGGAAAAGGCATGGGGGTTGCGCTGGATCGAACTGCTGATCTCGTCGACCATCGGCGCGAGGGTCGCGATCTTGATCGCCTTGCCAAGGCGGGCCTGGCTGAAGACCGCCTGCATCACCTTGGTGGACCGGCGCGCAAGCGCGGTCGCCACAGGCAGTTCCGCCCCAAAGGACCGGGGCGCCTTGGACAGCGGATCGAAGGCGGACGCGCTTGTGGGAAGGACGCGGGCAACTGCCCTGTCGTCGTGCGCCTGCCGGGCACGGACCAGAATCTGCTGACGCCGGTCAGCGTCTGGCCGGGACGTGGGCCGTTGCGGCGCGGCGGCGACATCATGCCCCTTGGCAATGTCGATCTGGACCCATTCAACGGCGCTGGACTTCAGATCGGCCAGCTGATCGGGGTCTTCTAGGAGGAATTTGCTTTTCCAGAAGGGATGCGACAGCCACGAACCCTCCAGCTTGTGAAGGAACATTCCCAGCCGAACATCTTCTGTTTTGACGCGTTTCAACATGGTGGTTTCGAAATCCAGGAGGGCACCCGTCCGGTTTTCGCAGGCACCGCTTTCCATTCGGTAAATGGGGTGACAATTCTAGCGGAGCCCGGTTCAGTGGACATTCAACGACAGACCCTTACATCTGCGGCCATGGCTTTCACCTATTCGCGATTTTACAGGCCCGTCCGCTTCGCGGCCGCGGCATTGCTCTTTCCTCTTGGACTGGCCGGTGGTGCGCTGGCCGCTGCGCCTGCCGCCGTGCAAAAACCGGTTCCGGACGACCTTGCCTTCATCCAGCGGCACATCCGCTCGATCACGACCTTGACTGCGGCCTTTACCCAGACCGACCGGAACGGGCAGGTGCAGACGGGCAAGCTCCTGTGGAAACAGCCCGGCCATATCCGCTTTCAATATGAAGGCGGCGTGCCCCTGCTGATCGTCGCGGACGGCAAGTCGCTGACCCTGATCGACTATGAAGTGGGCCAGGTGCAGCGCTGGCCGATTCGCAATTCGCCGCTCGGCGCCCTGCTCGATCCCGAGCGCGACCTGACGCGCTTTGGCACCCTCATCCAGACCGGCGATCCCCGGGTCGTTTCCATCGACGTGCGCGACCCCGCCCACCCTGAATATGGGGTCATCAACCTCGTTTTTCAGCGCGACGAGCGGGCGCCGGCGGGGCTGCGCCTTTATGGCTGGGTCGCCAAGGACGCGCAGGGCAACCGTACGAGCATCCGTCTGACGGGGCACAATTATGGCGCGGCCATTGCCGACTCCGCCTTTCGCTGGACCGATCCCCGGCGTAATATGAAGGGACCGACGCGGTAGGATGAGGCAGGGCGTCGACGGTCGCGATTTTGCCATATTCCATTCATCCGCCGCTCATGTCCGGGGCGATATTCAGAACAGGTGGCGACGGACGGAGCCGCGGGATTCCCCCCCTGTTACCCGTCCCTTCCTCCGTCGCCACATGACAATGACGAGACCCCCGTTCCCAGCCCCCGGAGCGGGGGTCTTTCCTTTGGATCAGGGCGCGGATGCATCCTGCCAAAGCGAGGGATAGCCTGCCTTGAGGGCCGCCAGCTTGGGCGCGTCCCACGCGAGGATATAGGGATGGCGCGGATTGCGCTTCAGGAAATCCTGATGATAGCCTTCGGCCTCCTGAAAGCCGGCAAAAGCCTCGACCCGGGTTACGACGGGGTGCGACCACAGCCCGGACTTCGCCAGCTGCGCGAGATAGGCCCGCGCCGCCTTGTCCTGCGCCGGATTGAGCGGGAAGAGCGCGCTGCGATACTGGGTGCCGTGATCGGGGCCCTGATAATTGAGCGTGGTGGGATCGGCGACGACCGAGAAGAAGACGCGCATCAGCGTGCCGTAGGAAACGAGGCGCGGATCATAGGTGATGCGGACCGCTTCGGCAAAGCCGGTATCGCCTTCGCTCACCGTCTCATAGTCGACCCGGCGCGACGATGGCCCCGCATAGCCGGAGACGACCCCTTGCACGCCTTTCACATGGGAAAAGACGCCTTCTACACCCCAGAAGCATCCGCCCGCGAACACAGCGGTCTCCTGCCTGGCGCTGGATGGCGCATCGATCTTTGGTGCAGGAGCCTGCACCGCCTTTTCGGCGGCAGAGCAGGCGGAAGCACTCCCCAGCGCGACCGCCGCAGCCAGGGATATTATCCAGCGATTCGCCCGGTCAGGAGACGCCACTGAAAAGCCCATGCGCGGCGGCGAAAACGAAGGCGCAGCCCACGGCAAAGCCGCAGAAAAATCGAATCGTCACATCGCTGGTCAGTACACGCATCATGGTCCGTCTCACGTCTTGTTTGATATATTCAGCCGCCCGGGCGACTGGCTGCAATGGTAACCCGGGCCAACCGCAGCATCGTGACGCCTGTCACAACCCAGTCGCAAGAGACCGCGATACCAGTTTCATTGTGCAACCAGATGGGCCCGGTCGCGCACAATGCAATGCGATCGCGACGGCCGATCTAACGGTTCACCGCGCCGCCAGCTCATTTGAGCGCGGAACATGCTTCCTGAATACGGGTGCAGGCGACCCGAAGCACTTCTTCGGATGTCGCGTAGCTGATCCGGAAGGCGGGCGAGAGGCCGAAGGCGCCGCCATGCACCGCCGCGACGCGATGTTCGTCGAGGAAGAAGCTGATCAGATCCTCGTCGGTCTCGATCCGCTTGCCGCCCGGCGTCGTCCTGCCCATCAGGCCGGTGGCGTCGGGATAGACGTAAAAGGCACCCTCCGGCACCGGGCAGGTGAGGCCCGGCGCGTCGTTCAGCATCGCCACCACCAGGTCGCGGCGGCGGCGGAAGGCGGCGTTGCGTTCCTCGAGGAAGCTCTGGTCGCCGTTGAGCGCGGCCACGGCGGCGGCCTGGCTGATCGAGCAGGGATTGGAGGTCGACTGGGACTGGAGCTTCGCCATCGCCTTGATCAGCCATTGCGGGCCACCGGCATAGCCGATGCGCCAGCCGGTCATGGCATAGGCCTTGGAGCAGCCATTGACGGTCAGCGTGCGGTCGTAAAGGTCGGGGCACACCTGCGCGATGGTCGCAAAGGGGGTGGGCGCATACCAGATCGGCTCATACATGTCGTCGGTCAGGACGAGCACGTCGGGGTGACGCAGCAGCACTTCGCCCAATGCCCGCAACTCCTGCGCGCTATAGGCCGCGCCCGAGGGGTTGGAGGGCGAGTTCAGCAGCACCCAGCGCGTCTTGGGGGTGATCGCCGCTTCGAGCTGTTCGGGCAGGATCTTGTAGCCCTGGCTCGCCGGCCCGTCGACGAACACGGGGGTGCCGCCCGCGAAATTGACGATATCGGGATAGCTCACCCAATAGGGCGTCGGGATGATGACCTCGTCGCCCGCGTCCAGGGTCGCGACCAGCGCGTTGAACAGCGTGTGCTTGCCGCCCGCATTGACGCTGATCTGCGCGGTTTCATAGACCAGATCGTTGTCGCGCCGAAATTTCCCGGCGATCGCAAGCTTGAGCTCGGCGGTGCCGTCGACGTCGGTATATTTGGTCTGGCCGGCGCGAATCGCGGCAATGGCAGCGTCCTTCACGAAGTCGGGCGTGTCGAAATCGGGTTCGCCCGCCGACAGGCCGATGACGTCGATGCCCTCGCGTTTCAGCGCATTGACCCGGCCGGTCATGGCCAGGGTTGCACTGGGCTGGATGCGGCCGAGAGCGACGGACGTGCGGGGCATGAGGAGGCCTTTCACAACTGAGCTGCCATGCTGGCTGATTCGCCGCGGGGCATGGGCCCGCCGCGCGGCGCAGGCTCCTTAGCCGTGAACGGGGCGCCGGGCAACCAGCGTTGCGGCGACGAGCCCGCGTACCGAATTGCCTATGTAGAAATTATGGCCGGTGAGGTCATAGGGCCGCAGGTCGCCCTCGACCGCTTCGCCCAGATCCAGAAGATGTTGCCGCAGGATACCGGGCAATATCCCGCGCGCCAGCGGCGGCGTCACCAGCATGTCGTCGCGTTCGACGAAGATGGACGTGAACGTCCCCTCCGTCAGATAGCCTTGCTCGTCCGTGAGCAGCACCTCGAAAGTGCCGCCCTCTGCCCGAGCGTCGTCGTAAAGCGAGCGCGCCGTCGTCTTGTGGAGCAGGCGGATATCATCCGCTGACGCGTGCCTCGGCACGATGCTCACCGGCACGATCGCCTGCGGCCAGCCAGCGAGCGGCCGCACCTCGATCGCTACCGCCCCGGTTGGCGATAGCAGGATGCGCACGCGGCTCGGCTCGGCGATCCGGAATGTCGCCGTCTGCAACTCATTGCGGAGCGTATGACGGTCGAAACAAAAACCCAGTGTCTCGGCACTCGCGCGCATACGGTCGATGTGCCGATCGAGATGGGCAATGCCCTCTTGGGGATCAAACGCCATGGTTTCGAACAGATCGAACCGCGCCTGCCTTTCGGTCAATCCTCAATCCCCTTCGCACGGCCGCACAAAACGGGCCTTGTCCAGACACTCGGCCCATTCACTTGCGGGCATCGAGTCCGCCACGATACCCGACCCGATCCCCATAATGCCGTGTCCAGCGCCCTTTTCCACCGAAATGGTCCGGATCGCAACATTGAAGCGAGCGTTACCCTCCGGATCGATGCTGCCAATGCAGCCGGTATAGATGCCGCGCGGCGTTTTCTCGACCTCGCCGATGATCTCCATCGCGCGGATCTTGGGCGCGCCGGTGATCGAGCCACAGGGAAACAGCGCGCGCAATGCCTCGATGGGCCCGTGGCCGTCTCGCAGTCGTCCGTTCACCCGCGAGATCATCTGGTGGACGGTGGGATAGGTTTCGACCGCGAACAGCTCGGGCACCGCCACGCTGCCCGGCACGCAAACCCGCGAGAGGTCATTGCGCAGCAGGTCGACGATCATCAGGTTTTCGGCCCGTTGCTTGGGGTCGGCACTTAGCTGCACCGCCGCCTCGGCGTCCGCTTGACCGTCCGCAAGTCGCCGCGCGGTGCCCTTCATCGGCCGGGTTTCGATCATGCGGCCGGCGATCTCGAAAAAGCTCTCCGGGGAGAAGGAGAGGACATGGCGATCGTCATGGCGCATGAGCGCACCATGGCCCATCTGCGCGCGGGGCCGAATGCCGGCATAGGCGGCCAGCGGATCACTGCCGATCGGCACCGTCGCGGGGAGGGAGACGTTCGCCTGATAGATGTCGCCGGCGCGGATATAATCGAGCACCCGGTCGATGGCACCCGCATAGGCTTCCATGGTTTCGAGCGGCTCGGCAGCGCGGACTTCGGCATCAACGGCAGGAGGCAGCATGTCCGGGATGTCTTCGGCCGGGATCATCGTGCAACCGGAAAACAGTCCGAACCACAGCAGCGGCTGATCGCTCTCGCGTTCCGACGCGGCCAGGGCGGCCTCGAATGCCGGCGCCGCGTCATAGGCCAGATAGCCCGCCGCATGGAGCCCGGACTGCAAAGCCTTGCGAATCCGCTCCAGCGCGGGCGCGACGTCTTGCAGCCGCCAGGCGGTGACGATCTCGACCGGATCGCGATAGAGCCGCGCGCACGTCCCCGGCACCGGCCGCGCATCGTCGAGCAGCACAAAGGGGGCGGGCGATGAAGGCAGGGTGGCCGGCACAGCCCGTCTCATAGGGACCGCCGCAGCTCTTGCCAATGCGCGCCCTTTATTTGAACAGGCTGCCCAATATCCCGCGGACCAGCGAGCGGCCGAGGCTGTTGGCGACCTGGCGTCCGACCGACGAGGCAGCGGAGCGCGCCGCCGACTGCACGGCCTTTTCGAGCATGCCGGGCTTGGCCGCCTCGCGCGCGGCGGCGGCTTCGCGCCTGGCCTGTTCCTTCAGCTCCAGTTCGCGCTGTTTGGCTTCGACCTTGGCTTGCACGGCGGCGGCCTTGTCCGCCTCCACCTGCGCCTTTGCCGCTTCGGCGGCGGCAGCGGAGGATTCGCCGCGCGCCTTCAGGATTTCGGCGGCGGACTCGCGGTTGATCGTGTCGTCATATTTGCCCGCGACCGGCGAGATCGACTGGATGATCGCCCGTTCCTTGGGCTCGACCGGACCGACGCGCGACCGGGGCGGGGCTATCAGCGTGCGCTGCACCGGCGAGGGCGAACCATCCTCCTGCAGCAGGCTGACCAGCGCCTCGCCGACCTTGAGTTCGGTGATAGCGGTCTCGACATTGAGGTCCGGGTTGGCGCGGAAGGTGTCGGCCGCCGCCTTGATCGCCTTCTGGTCGCGCGGGGTGAAGGCGCGCAGCGCATGCTGGACGCGGTTGCCGAGTTGGCCCGCCACATCCTCGGGAATGTCGATCGGATTCTGGGTGATGAAATAGACGCCCACGCCCTTGGACCGGATCAGGCGCACGACCTGCTCGATCTTGTCGGTCAACGCCTTGGGCGCGTCCTCGAACAGGAGGTGCGCCTCGTCGAAGAAGAAGACCAGCACCGGCTTTTCGGGATCGCCCACTTCCGGCAGGGTCTCGAACAGTTCGGACAGGAGCCAGAGCAGGAAGCTGGCGTAGAGCCGGGGGCTCTGCATCAGCTTGTCGGCGGCAAGGACGTTGATGTAGCCCTTGCCATTATCGTCGCAGCGAATGAAATCGTGGATGTCGAGCGCCGGTTCGCCGAAGAATTTGCCGCCGCCCTGGCTGTCGAGCTGGAGCAGCTGGCGCTGGATCGCGCCGACGCTGGCCTTGGTCACATTGCCATATTTGGTGGTGAGTTCGTCGGCATGATCCGCGCAATAGGCGAGCATCGACTGGAGGTCGTCGAGGTCGAGCAGCAGCAGGCCCTGTTCGTCGGCATAGCGAAAGGCGATGGCAAGCACGCCCTCCTGCGTCTCGTTGAGGCCCATGAGGCGAGCGAGCAGCAGCGGCCCCATCTCGCTCACCGTGGTGCGGATCGGGTGGCCCTGCTCGCCATAAAGATCCCAGAAGATCGCCGGATTGTCGGAAAAGGCATAATCGTCGAGCCCGATTTCCTTGGCGCGGGCGATCAGCTTGTCCGCATTATGGGCGGTGGGGGATCCGGCCATGGCGATGCCGGACAGGTCGCCCTTGACGTCGGCGAGGAAGACCGGGACGCCGCGCGCCGAAAAGCTCTCGGCGATGCCCTGGAGGGTGACGGTCTTGCCGGTTCCGGTGGCGCCCGCGACCATGCCGTGACGATTGGCGCGCCGCAGGTTCAGCATCTGCCGCTGGCCGCCGCCCAGACCGATATAGATGTCCGTATCGCTCATGAACGCCTCCTGATGCAGATGCTGCCTGTACCTTCTATCCGGTTAAATGGCGCATAGTCGAGACGTGTTCGCAGGGCCTGCAGGAGGGACCGTCATTGACATGTTGGAATGTTCATGAAATGTTCCGGCGGCGCCCTGTATTCAGACCGGCGTGGCGGCTCTGGCTCACCACGCCGGCGCTCCGATCCCTACTGGTCTCGCAGCCTGATCGGCACGAACGCCGCCGGCTGGCCGCGCCGCAGGACTTGCAGCAGGATCGCGCTGCGCCCGGCGGTCTTGGCACTGGTGACTGCGGTGTTGAGTTCCGCTTCGTTGATGACCGGCTGGCCATTGGCGGAGAGGACCACGTCGCCGCGCCGAAGGCCCTTGGAGCCCGCATCGGTCGAGGGATCGACAGCGGTGACGACGACACCCTTGGTGGTTGCCGGCAGGCCGATCTGCCCCGCGATCGTCGCGGTGAGCGGGGTCACCGCGAGCCCGAGCTGTTGCTGGGCCGCCTGCTTCGAGCTCTTCTGGTCCTGATCGGAGAAATCATCCGGCGATTGCTGCGCGAAACTGGCGAGCTGCTCCTCGGGCGGGCGCTGGGCGACCGTGGCGGTGACCGTAATGGGTTTGCCGTTGCGGATCAGCTCGATCGGCACCTTAGCACCGATCGGCAGTCCACCGACGATGAAGGAGAGCGTCTCGTCCGGCGTGACCTCCCGCCTGTTCACGCGGACGATCACGTCGCCGGGCTTGATCCCCGCCTTGTCCGCGCCCTTGCCCGGTTCCACGCCCTGCACGAATTCGCCGTGATTCTTGGGCAGGCCGAGCGATTCGGCGATGTCGTCCGACAGCGGGCTGATCTGGATGCCCAGATAGCCGCGCTTGACCGTCCCGCCCTTGCGTAGCGTGTCGATGATCGAAACCGCCTGCTCCGAGGGAATGGCGAAGCCGATGCCGACATTGCCGCCCGACGGCGAGAGGATCTGGGAATTGATGCCGATGACATTGCCCTGCATGTCGAACATCGGGCCGCCGCTATTGCCCTGGTTGATCGACGCGTCGGTCTGGATGAAGCGGTCGTCAGCGCCCGTGGTGTTGCGGTGAAGGGCGGAAATAATGCCCGCGGTCACGGTGCTGCCAAGGCCGAAGGGATTGCCGATGGCGACCACCCAGTCGCCGACCCGCGCCTTCGTGCTGTCGCCGAATTTCACGAACGGCAGCGTTTTCTTGGGTTCGATCTTGAGGACCGCGAGATCGGACTTGCTGTCGCGGCCGACCAGGGTCGCGGGATATTCCGAGCGATCCGGCAGGATGACGGTGATGCTGTCGACGGTGGCGCCCTCCGCGCCCGGCGACACCACATGATTATTGGTGACGATATAGCCGTCGGCCGAAATGACGAAGCCGGAACCCAGCGACTGGGCCTGCCGGGTCTGGGGCTGGGCGTCGTCCATCCCGAACATGCCGCCAAAGGGCGTTCCGGCAAAGGGATTCTGCACCTTCACCCGCTGCCGGGTCGAGATGTTGACGACCGCCGGCTGAAGCCGCTCGACCATTTCGGCAAAGCTGCCGGGCGCGCCGCGCGGTGCCGCTGCCATGCCCTCATTCTGGGCGGTCTGGGCAACGACATTGGGACTGGAGGTGAGGCTCAGAGCGGTACCGCCCAGCAGCAGGGCGGCGGTGATGGCATAAGCGTAACGCACGATTGTTTCCTCTCAATCTCGGTCCAGTGGCGGTTGCTCTACAGGCCTGGCTCAGGCCAGCGACCGCCATGCGCCTGTGCGCATGCCCGCCGCAGGATTAACCGCCATTGAATATCATTGCTCGACACCGGCAGTTCAACGCCCCCTGAATTCCCGCAGGAAGTCATTGTCAGGCGACAGGATCACGCTGGTCTGGCCCCGCGCGTTCTGGCCGAAGGTGGTATTATAGGCCTGCATGGCGCGATAGAAATCGTAGAATTTCGGATCCTTGCCAAAGCTTGCCGCATAAACCTTTGCCGCCGCCGCGTCGGCATCCGCGCGGATCAGCTGCGCCTGCTTGGCGCCCTGCGCGCGGATCGTCAGCGCCTGCTGCTCACGCGCGGTGCGCATGCGCTGAAAGGCGCTCTGCTGCGGCGTGCCGTCCGGCAGGTCGGCGCGCTTGATCCGGACGTCGATGATCTCGGCGCCATATTGCCGCGCGACGCGGTTCAGACTGACGCGGATATTCTGCATGACGGTGCCGCGCTCGGGGCTGAGCATCGCCGCGAATTGCCGCTTGCCCAGTTCATTGCGGAGCGCCGAGCCGAGGATCGGCCGGAGCGCATCGGACACGCGCTCCTCGCTGCCCGCCGCAATGTACATCTGCAGCGGATCGGTGATGCGGTAGCGCGCGAAGGCGTCGACCTGGAGGCGCAGCTGGTCGGTCGAGAGGACCTGCTGGCGTTCCATCTCCACCGACTGGATGCGCTTGTCGATCCAGACGATCTGGTCGGTGAAGGGCATGCGGATGTGCAGGCCCGCGCCCGTCCGCCCGAACGTCTCGCCCGGCCGGTAGGCATTGATGATCCGCACCGGCTGGCCAAAGCGGACAATCACGGCCTGGCGGGTTTCCGGCACGACCGCGAAAGTCGCGCCAATGAGGATCAGCGCCACTGTCGCGAGGATGGCGATGACGATGGCATTGCGTAAGGGAAAGCCGTTCATTGTCCGGACTCCGCCGCGCTGGATGCACGCTGCGCGGCCGTGGACCGCTTGCCCACTTCGGGCAGCGGCAGATAGGGTGTCACATTATTGGTCTCGACAATGGTCTTGTCGACGCCGGACAGCACCTGTTCCATCGTCTCATAATACATGCGCCGGCGGGTGACTTCGGGCGACAGCTTGTACTGCACATAGACCTTGTCGAATGCGGCGGCCTCGCCTTCGGCCTTGGCGCGGAGCTGCTGGGCATAGGCATGGGCTTCGTTGAGATAGGTCTGGGCGGTCTGCTGTGCGGCCGAGACTTCCTTGAACGCATCGTTGACGGCGGCCGGCGGGTCCGCCTGCTTGATAGCGATGCCCTGCACCTGGACGCCCGAGTGATAGCGGTCGAGAATGTCCTGCATGCGCTCGCGCACCTGCTGTTCGATCATCGTGCGCCCGGCGCCCAGCGCCTCGTCGAGCGAAACCGTACCGATGACGGCGCGCATCGCCGATTCCGCGACTTCGCTGATGGTCTTGTCGGCCTCGGCGATCTCGAAGACGTACATCTCCGGGCTGCGGATGTTCCAGCGCACCGAATAGGCCAGATCGATGAGGTTCTGGTCGCCGGTCACCATCAGCTTTTCGTCATCGCCGCCCGATCCGATATCGATCGTACGGATTTCCTCGACATCGATCACCTTGACCGCTTCGAGCGGCGCAGGGAGCGTGAAGCTGATCCCCGGCGTCAGGGTGCGGCTGAAGCTGCCGAAAAAGGTCACGAGGCCCCGCTCCTGCGGACCGATTCGGTGAACCGATGTCGTCGCCAGCCAAAGCACGCCGACGCCCATCGCCAGCCAGAACCACAAGGAGCGGCGGTCAGGGCCGCCGGGCAATCCCTCGCCGAAGGATGAGCGCGCGCGCCGCAACAGCTCCTCGAGCGCGGAAGGGCCGCGCGGGTCGCCGCCCGACGGACCGCCGCCCGATGGCCGGCTCCACGGATTGCTGGGACCGCCGCTGCCCTTGCCCCCGTCCGAATTACTATTGGAATCGCCCGGATTTCCCCAGGGACTGTTCTCGTTCATGCGCGCGGCCGTGCCGCGCTGCCTATGTGCCTCAAGCGTCATAGGCCCCTCTATAGGTATGCCGGGCCGGCAAGAACAGCGGATATGGGCGAAATCGGATCGGAAAAGAATAAGCGGCTGCCGCTTCACCTGCGCGCGCGGTGCGACTACATGCGCGGTCATGACCGAACCCAAGCCCATTCCCGTATCCGACGACATCATGGCCCGATTGCAAGCGGCGAGCGACGGCCGCGCCAGCGCCGCCAGGCTGCGCGACGGCATCCTGACGATGGTCCTCGACGTTGGCGGCCTCGATGCCGTGGAGCGCGCGCGCCTTGAGCGGGCACTGCGCGCCGAGGTGATCGGGATTGCCGGTGTGTCCGATGTGCGCATCGCCCAGACCGCGGAAAAGGCGGCGCGCCCGCGCCTCATCGCGGTCGGGTCCGGCAAGGGCGGGGTCGGCAAATCGACGCTGGCCGCCAATGTCGCGGTTGCGCTGCACCGCATGGGGCTCAAGGTCGGCATGGTCGATGCGGACATTTATGGGCCGTCGCTGCCCCGCTTGCTGTCGAGCGAGGGGGTCAAACCGCGCGCCGAGGACAAGAAGCTGCTGCCGATCGCCAATGCCTACGGTGTCCCCATGCTCTCGATGGGGCATCTCGTGCAGCCGGGACAGGCGATCGCGTGGCGCGGACCGATGGCGGGCAATGCGCTGGGCCAGCTGATCGACGCGGACTGGCGCGGCATCGACGTCCTGATCGTCGACCTGCCGCCCGGCACCGGCGACGTGCAGCTGACCATGCTCCAGCGCTATAAGCCCGCGGGCGCGGTGATCGTCTCCACGCCGCAGGATCTGGCGCTGATCGACGCGACCCGCGCGATCAGCCTGTTCGAGCAGGGCGACATCCCCATCATCGGCCTGGTCGAGAACATGGCGGGCTATGTCTGCCCAAGCTGCGGCGAGACGAGCGATCCGTTCGGGCAGGGCGGCGCCGAGGCGGCGGCCAGCACGATGGGCCTCGCCTTCCTGGGCCGGGTGCCGCTCGACATCATGGTACGGCGCGCGTCCGATGCCGGGGTACCGCCTGCGGCCGGCGATGGGCCGGAAGCCGCGCCGTTCGCGGCGATCGCGGCCAAGCTCGCGCGCTGGCTGGAAAACACGGCCGCGCGGGGATGACGATGCGAAAGGAGCAGGCCCATGCCGCTTGAAGCCGATGCCGATATCGCCCGCCTGCTGCGCGAAACCCGCACCATCGCCATGGTTGGCGCGTCAGCCAGGCCCGACCGCGCCAGCTACCGGGTAATGCGCTTTCTGATCGATCAGGGCTACCGGGTCATTCCGGTCAATCCCGGCCTCGCCGGTCAGCAGCTGCACGGCCAGTCCGTGGTCGCCAGCCTCGCTGACATTGGCGCGCCGATCGACCTGGTCGATATCTTCCGCAACAGCGAAGTGGCGGGCGATGCCGTCGACGAGGCGATCGCCATCGGCGCGAAGGCGGTGTGGATGCAACTCGGCGTCATCGACCATGAAGCAGCCGCCCGCGCCGAGGCGGCCGGGCTCACCGTGGTGATGGATCATTGCCCCCGGATCGAGATCCCGCGCCTGGGTGTGCCGCCGGTTGGCTAGAGGGCGTTGCGCCAGAGCGCGATTCATCAATCCGTCGCATTTGATGTCTGTTTCGTCCAATATTTCAAATACCGAATCACTTAGTCAGTCCCTGCGACCCGAAGGGCTCTGATGTCTTCTGACTTGAGAGACCTTGCAACTTTACGGCCTGCCCGACTCGTTCGGGCAGGCCTTTTTTTGTTCACATCCGTCCCGAAACGTGACAAGCATTACACTCTGTAACGGCAACAAGCCGTACGGGTCGCCGTGCCAACAAACTCGTGAGGATGGTGTGGTAAATCGTCTGTCAGGCGGTTCCGAGCCCTGCTTGCGCACTGCAACAGCTGTGGGATGACGGGGACAATGCAAACGGGGCTTAGCGCACCAGTCCCGTCTGGGGCTGTCGAACTCAGCTATCTGGCGCCACCTGAAGATCTCAGGCCGCTATTCGGTCCCATGTACGTCTTTCTCGCGGACAAGACCGACGTCTCCGACCACACGCGCGCCGATTTTGCACAAATCCGGTTCATGCTGGAGGGTACCGGCCATTATGTGTTTGGCGGCGGCCAATGCGCAACGACACCGGCGACCTGCATGCTTGGCCCCACCACCGCCGCGACCCGGTTCGAGGTCGCGGGTCCGATGCGCGTCGTGGGCGTGGCCGTCCTGCCGCTCGGCTGGGTAGCGCTCGGGGCTGGCGACGCAAGCAAGCTGGCGGACGATGTCTTCGATCTCAGCGCGCGATTCGGGCGGGAGTGGTCCCATATGCTCGATGATCTGCGCCAGGTCACCGACGCGGGCGAGGCGGGGACATTGCTCTGGCCGTTCCTGCGGGAACGCACGCGCGCCGTCACGGACGCGGAAACCGCGTTCATCGCGGAAACCGACGCCTGGCTGGCCGATGAGCGATCGCCGCGCGTCGATGTCCTGCAGGACGCCACCGGTCTGTCCGCGCGGCAGGTCGCCCGGCTGTGCAACCGCTATTACGGGGCGCCGCCCAAATATCTGGCCCGCAAATATCGCGCGCTGCGCAGCGCGCTGATCCTGGCGCGCGACAATGTCGACTGGGCGGACCTGTGCGACGACACCTTTTACGACCAATCCCACTTCATCCGCGAGTTCAAGCATTTCATCGGCCTGACGCCCAACCAGCTGCGCGACGACGCCAGCCTGGTGATCCGGCTGACCATGAACCGGCGCGATGTGGAGGGCGATTTCGCCCATCTCAGCCGGATCAGCTGAGAGCTTGGGCTTGTTCCACCTGTGTCGGGGCAAAATAAAAGTTTCTTGATCCCGCGGCCCCGCATCGCCACATGCAAATCGGAACGAATCAGTCTGATTTGATTTTATCGAGGGCCCTGTGCGCATTTCCAGCCTGTCCGACCATGCCGTCGTCCTGATGCAGGCAGCCGCGACGCGGTGCGGCAGCTCGCGAGCGAGTGCCGCCGATCTCGCGGCGGCCACCGGCCTGCCCGTGCCGACCGCGCAAAAGCTGGTCAGCCTGCTCACCCGGGCGGGCCTGCTCCAGGCGACGCGCGGAACCGGCGGCGGGATCAAGCTGGCACGGCCGGCGGCGGCGATCAGCCTGGCCGACGTGGTCGAGGCGGTGGAGGGACCGATCGCCCTTACGCCGTGCGTCGAACATGGCGGGAGTCACGATTGCGCGCGCGAGCCGTTCTGCACGGTCCGTCCGCATTGGGGCCCGGTCAATGCGGCGGTGCGCCGTGCGCTGGCCGAGGTGACGCTGGCGACCCTCACCTCACCGGCCATATCCGAAGGAGTCGCGGCATGAGTGCGCCAGTCAAGAATGCGGATGCGCTGGCCGCCGCCAAGCGGGCCTCGGACTATGAATGGGGCTTCACGTCCGACGTGGAGCAGGAATTCGCGCCCAAGGGCCTGTCCGAAGACACCGTGCGCTTCATCTCGGCCAAGAAGAACGAGCCGGAATGGATGCTGGAGTGGCGGCTCAAGGCCTATCGCCTCTGGCTGACCTTGACCCCGCCGGACTGGGCGAAGCTCAACGTGCCGGCGATCGACTATCAGGACGCCTATTATTACGCCGCGCCCAAGAAGAAGACCGAGCTGGAGAGCCTGGACGAACTCGACCCGGAAATCCGGCGGACCTATGAAAAGCTGGGCATCCCGATCGCGGAGCAGGAAGTGCTCGCCGGGGTCAAGGGCGCGCGCCGGGTCGCGGTCGACGCAGTGTTCGACAGCGTGTCCGTCGCCACCACCTTTCGCAAGGAGCTGGAGGAAGCGGGCGTGATCTTCCGCTCCATCTCGGAAGCGATCCGCGAATATCCCGACCTGGTCCGCAAATGGCTCGGCAAGGTCGTGCCGATGCGCGACAATTATTTCTCCACATTGAACTGCGCGGTCTTCTCGGACGGCACCTTTGTCTATGTGCCCGAAGGCGTACGCTGCCCGATGGAGCTGAGCACCTATTTCCGCATCAATGCCGAGAATACCGGCCAGTTCGAGCGCACCCTGATCATCGCCGACAAGGGGGCTTATGTCTCCTATCTGGAGGGCTGCACCGCGCCCCAGCGCGACGAGAACCAGCTCCATGCCGCCGTGGTCGAGCTGATCGCGCTCGACGATGCCGAGATCAAATATTCGACCGTGCAGAACTGGTATCCGGGCGACGCGCAGGGCAAGGGCGGCATCTATAATTTCGTCACCAAGCGGGCTTTATGCCAGGGCGCACGCTCGAAGGTGAGCTGGACGCAGGTCGAGACCGGCTCCGCCATCACCTGGAAATATCCGAGCTGCGTGCTGAACGGCGAGGATAGCGTGGGCGAATTCTATTCGGTCGCGGTCACCAATAATTACCAGCAGGCCGACACCGGCACCAAGATGATCCACAACGCGCGCGGCACCCGCTCGACCATCATCTCCAAGGGGATCAGCGCGGGGCATAGCGACAACACCTATCGCGGCGCGGTGCGGGTCGGCCCGAATGCCGAGAATGCGCGCAACTTCACCCAATGCGATTCGCTGCTGCTGGGCGCGGGCTGCGGCGCGCATACCGTGCCCTATATCGAGGTGCGCAACCCGTCCGCCACGATCGAGCATGAGGCAACGACGAGCAAGATTTCGGACGACCAGCTGTTTTATGCGATGCAACGGGGGCTCGGGCAGGAAGAGGCGGTGGCATTGATCGTCAACGGCTTTGCCAAGGAAGTGCTGCAGCAGCTGCCGATGGAGTTTGCGGTCGAGGCGCAGAAGCTGCTGGGGATTAGTCTTGAGGGGAGCGTTGGGTGAGCATTTTTGATTTATTGGCTGGCTTACTCGGCGGTGGCGCTAAGGACCGATATGGCCGGAGCCGGACGAAGGGTGGCGGACCCAAGGTTAGTAGTGGGCCGACCAAAGGACTTAATCGTGCTCGCAACAAAGCGGGCAATTGGCGGAAGAAGCACAAGTTTTGACGATGCTCCAAATTGAAAACCTCACCGCCACCGTCGCGGACAAGACGATCCTCAAGGGCCTCTCGCTCTCGCTCAACGCGGGCGAGATCCATGCGATCATGGGCCCCAATGGCGCGGGCAAGTCGACGCTAGCCTATACGCTGGGCGGCCGGCCCGGCTATGAAGTCACTGGCGGCGAAGTCGCGTTCAACGGGCAGGACCTGCTCGAGCTGGAACCGCATGAGCGCGCGGCGGCGGGGCTGTTCCTCGGCTTTCAATATCCGGTCGAGATCCCCGGCGTCTCCAACCTGCAATTCCTGCGCGAGGCGCTCAACAGCCAGCGCAAGGGGCGGGGCGAGGAGCCGCTGTCGGGCGGCGAGTTCATCAAGCTCGCCAAGGAAAAGGCCGCGCTGCTCGGCCTCGACATGGAGATGCTCAAGCGGCCGGTGAATGTCGGCTTTTCCGGCGGCGAGAAGAAGCGCGCCGAGATGGTCCACATGGGCATTCTCGACCCCAGGCTCGCGATCCTCGACGAGACCGACAGCGGCCTCGACATCGACGCGCTCAAGATCGTCGGCCACGGCATCAACACGATCATGCGCAAGCCCGGCAAGGCGGTGCTGCTCATCACCCATTACCAGCGGCTGCTCGACTATGTGCAGCCCGATTTCGTGCATGTGCTGGCCGGTGGGCGGATCGTGAAGTCGGGCGGGCCGGAGCTTGCGCTGGCGCTCGAGCGCGAGGGCTATGCGGAGATGGCGGGGTGATGCAGTCGCTTTCCCACACCGTTCGCCCTGAGCGAAGTCGAAGGGAGCTGCCGAGCGGAGCGAGGCCAGACTTCGCCTCCGCTCAGTCCGAGGCTTCGACTTCGCTCAGCCCGAACGGAGAAAAGCTGTGAACGGCCTCGCCTTCCCCACCCGCAAGCTGGAAGACTGGCGCTACAGCGACATAGACGCGCTCGCCACCGTGTGGCCGGTGCCCGCACCCACCCGCATCATCGTCGGTCCGGGTGAAAATGCTGCGCAGCATTTGCTGCAGCAAAATGGCGACGATGCGGTCGCGATCCATGACCATCTGGTCGAAATCGAGGCGGGCGGATCGCTCAGTTTCCACCTGCTCAACATCGGCGGCAAGCTCGGCCGCGTGACCTTCGACGTGACCCTCGGCGAAGGCGCGCGCTTCGACCTCAAGGCCGCCATCATCGGCGGCGGGGACCAGACGCTGGAGATCATCACAAAGCTCAACCATGTCGAGCCCAATGCCATCTCGCGGCAGACGGTCCGCTCGGTGCTGGGCGGCCATGCCACCGGCAGCTATCTCGGCAAGATCGCGGTCGCGCGCGGCGCGAACGGCACCGACGCCGCGCAGTCGGTCAAGGCGATGCTGCTCGGCCGCACCGCCACGGCCAACGCCAAGCCGGAACTGGAAATCTTCGCCGACGACGTGAAATGCGCCCACGGAGCAACGGTGGGCGAGCTGGACAAGGCGGCGCTCTTCTATTGCGCCTCGCGCGGGATCGACCCGGCCTCGGCGCGGACATTGCTGTTGCAGGCCTTCATCGCCGGGCTGTTCGACGACATGACCGACGAGGCCGAACGGCACCGCTTTGATGAGGCCGCGCTGGCCAAGCTGGGAGCGATCGCATGACTGTCCTCGACTCCCTGATCGATGTGCGGGCCGATTTCCCCGGCCTGATCGGGCCGGATGGCGCGGCCTGGCATTATCTCGACACCGCCGCGACCGCGCAGAAACCCAAGGCGGTGATCGACGCCATCGCGCGGGCTTATGGCGCGGATTATGCGACCGTCCACCGCGGCGTCTATGCGCGCTCGGCGGAGATGACGCTCGCCTATGAGGCGGCGCGGCGGCGGATCGCGGCGTTCATCGGCGGCGAGGAGGATGAGATCGTGTTCGTGCGCGGCGCGACCGAGGCGATCAACCTGGTCGCGCAGAGCTGGGGCGGCGCCAACCTCAAGGCCGGCGACCGCATCCTCCTCTCGACGCTGGAGCATCACAGCAATATCGTGCCGTGGCAGCTTGTCGCCGAGCGGGTGGGTGCGGCGATCGACGTGATACCGCTGACCAGCGACAGCCGCATCGACCTCGACGCCATGGCCGCGATGATCACGGCCCAGCATAAGCTGGTGGCGCTGGCCCATGTCTCCAATGTTCTCGGCAGCACCCTCGACGCACGGCGCGCGGCCGAGATCGCCCATGCGGTTGGCGCGAAGATCCTGATCGACGGCTGTCAGGCGGTGCCGCGCATGGATGTCGATGTGGCCGCGCTCGGCTGCGACTTCTATGCCTTTTCCGGGCACAAGCTCTACGGGCCGACCGGCATCGGCGTGCTGTGGGCACGGGCCGAACTGCTGGAGGCGATGCCGCCCTGGCAGGGGGGCGGGTCGATGATCGACCGCGTGACCTTCGCCAAGACCACCTATGCGCCCGCGCCGACGCGTTTCGAGGCCGGGACGCCCGCGATCGTCGAAGTGATCGGCCTCGCCGCGGCGATGGATTATGTGACGGCGATCGGCATGGACCGCATCGAACGCCACGAAGCCGCGCTGGTGCGTGCGGCGCGCAAGGCGCTCGGTTCGATCAACAGCGTGCGCGTGCTGGGGCCGGAGGATTCGTCCGGAATCGTCTCCTTTGTGATGGAGGGGGTTCATCCGCACGACATCGGCACCATATTGGACGAGAGCGGCGTCGCGATCCGCGCGGGGCATCATTGCGCGCAGCCGCTGCTGGATGCGCTCGATCTGCCCGCGACCGCGCGCGCCAGCTTTGGCATTTACAATGACGAGAGCGACATTGCCGCCCTCGTCAAGGGCATGGAACGGGTAAGGAAGATCTTCGGATGAACGAGGAACGCAAGCTCAGCGTCGAGGAAGTCGAGACGGTCGCGCCGCCGCCCAAGGTGCGCGTGGACGAGACGCCCGCGCAGACCCTGGAGCGCAAGCGCGACTATCTCGACGGCTTCCTCAAGGAAAAGCCCGCCGGGCTCACGCCGGGCGAGCCGGGCGGCGACGTCTATGAGGGCATCATCACGGCACTGCGCGAGATTTTCGACCCGGAAATCCCGGTCAACATCTATGACCTCGGCCTGATCTATGGTGTCGACGTGACGGACGACGGCCATGCGGTCGTCACCATGACGCTGACCACGCCGCACTGCCCGGTCGCCGAATCGATGCCGGCCGAGGTCGAACTGCGCGTCGGCGCGGTGCCGGGCGTCGGCAATGCGGAGGTCAACCTCGTCTGGGATCCGCCATGGGACCCGCAGAAGATGTCCGACGAGGCCAAGCTCGAACTGGGGATGCTGTGATGACCACCGCCACCACCACCCGCGCCCGCCCCGCCGCCGTCATCCTGACGCCCGGCGCCGAGCAGCGCATCGCCGACCTGATGGCCCGCGCGCCGGAAGGGGCGATCGGCGTCAAGCTGTCGACCCCGCGCCGGGGCTGCTCGGGCCTTGCCTATTCGGTCGACTATGTGACCGAAGAGACCCGGTTCGACGAGAAGATCGAGACCCCAGGCGGCGCCTTCTACATTGACGGCGCATCGGTGCTCTATCTGATCGGATCGGTGATGGACTGGGTCGAGGACGACTTTACCGCTGGCTTCACGTTCGAGAATCCGAACGCGAAAGGGTCATGCGGCTGCGGCGAGAGCTTCACGGTATAGGGCGAGGGCAGTCGAGGCCTTCGCTCCGCTCCGGTCAAGGCTTCGACTTCGCCCGGCCCGAACGGTGACAGGATGGTTGCCCCACAAAACAGCATCATTGAGCGCCGCGCACAATCTACCTACACTGGGCGATTATGGTGACGACCGGCATCCAGGACCTCAGTGATCGCGCGCGCGACATTTTCCGCGTTGTCGTCGAATCCTATCTCGACGTCGGCCATCCGGTGGGGTCGCGCACCATCAGCCGGCTGTCCGGCCTCAACCTCTCGCCCGCCTCGATCCGCAATGTCATGCAGGATCTGGAGGAAGCCGGCCTGCTGGCCGCGCCGCACACCTCGGCCGGGCGGATGCCCACCGAAAGCGGGCTGCGCCTGTTCGTCGACGGCATGATGCAGGCGGGCGAACCGTCGGAGGAGGATCAGCGGGCGATCGAACGCCAGCTGACCGGCGAAGGTCCGATCGAGGAGGCGCTGACCGGCGCGTCGGCGGTGCTGTCGGGCCTCTCCGCCTGCGCGGGGCTGGTGATGATGCCGCGGCGGGAGATCGTCGTGCGCCAGTTCAGCTTTGTGCCCTTGTCGGAGGCCCAGGCGCTCGCGATCCTGGTCGGCGAGGATGGTTCGGTTGAAAACCGGGTGGTCGACCTGCCGCCCGGCGTCCGCCCCTCCATGTTGATCGAAGCCGGCAATTTCCTGTCGTCGCGCCTCGCCGGCATGACCCTGGCGGAGGGACAGGCGCGCCTTGCCCTGGAACTGGAATCGGCCCGGAGCGCCATTGACGCCGCCTCGCGCACACTAGTCGAAAGCGGGCTTGCCGCCTGGACCACCGATCCCCTGGACCGCCCGATCCTGATCGTGCGCGGCCAGGCGAACCTCATCGATGCGGACGCCGCCGCCGATCTCGACCGGGTGCGGCAATTGCTCGACGAACTGGAAGAAAAGATCGAGATCGCGCGCCTGCTTGACCGTGCCCGCGCGGGCACATCCACGCGCATTTTCATCGGTTCCGAAAACAAGCTCTTTTCGCTGTCGGGCTCTTCGGTCATAGCGGCGCCCTATCGCGGGCCGGGCGGGCGCGTGATCGGCGTGGTCGGCGTGATTGGCCCGACGCGCTTGAACTATGCCCGCGTGGTACCCATGGTTGACTTCACCGCACAGACCCTGACGAGATTGATGCAATGACCGGAACCGAAGACGCAATGAACGAAGCACCCGAGACCGACCGTGAGATCAAGGCGGACACCCTGCCCGAGACCGAGGGGGCGGGTGTGGACGAGGATCGCCTCGCCGCGCTCGAGGACGAGCTGGCGGCTGCGAAGCAGGACGTGCTCTACGCCCATGCCGAGACACAGAATGTCCGCCGCCGCCTCGAAAAGGAACTGAGCGACGCGCGCGCCTATGCCGCCACCGCCTTTGCGCGGGAGGTTCTCTCCGTCGGTGACAATCTGGAGCGGGCGCTGGCCGCCATTCCGGAGGACCTGCGCGCGGATGAGCGGTTCAAGGGACTGGTCGCCGGGCTCGACGCCACGGGCAAGGAAATGGAGAATGTCCTGCGCAAGAACGGCGTCGAGCGGTTCGAGTCGATCGGGCAGCCACTCGACCCCAACCGCCATCAGGCGATGGTCGAGATTCCCAATAATGAGGTCGCGCCGGGGACGATCGTGCAGGAAATGCAGCCTGGCTACATGATCAAGGACCGGCTGCTGCGTCCGGCCCTGGTCGCGGTCGCCAAAGCGCCGGACTAGACAGGTGAGCTGGTTCCCGCGGGCGGCGGCCAAGCCGGACCGCGACCCGCGCGACTCCGGCTGCGCCATCCATCGCTACGAGAAGGAAATGCGGCGGCTCCACGACGTGCTGGAGCGGCAGCGGCATCGACGCCTGGCACCGCCATATTGATGAGCGGCCAACGGTAAAACGGGCAATGAAAATCGGGACAGAAGACGCCCAAATATCCAGCTAAAAAGCACTGGCGTCCTGGCGCGATACTTGTTCGCGCTCGTTTCGCAATAATTGTCGCCAAATGGGACTGTGCGGCAGTTGTACCCAAGCATTAATATGCTATTAACCATGCCGAAGATTCGCAAGGCACGAAAAAATGCCGCCGATGGTCGTGGGCACGAGATCTTTTCACGCAAACCGGATTGCCTCGGCATTCGGGACTGGTGCGGCCAAATAGCCGTTCCGGTAATCTGTTTGCACGAGGGGGATTTAATGACCGTCACTTCATTCGCCCGGCATTGTACGCCTGGCGCGGCCGCAATACTGGCTCTCCTCGTCGCCAGTGCACCAGCACAAGCTGCCCTGACCTTCAATTTCTCGTTCACAGCCGGCACCAGCGCTGCCGCGCAGAGTGCCTTCATCGCCGCCGGCAGCCGGTGGTCGAACCTGTTCAGCGACAATGTGACGGTAGACCTGACGGTCGGCACGGCCGTGCTGGGCGCCGGCATTCTGGGGCAGGCCCAATCGCGCGAGCTGAATTACAGCTATAGCGCCTTCAGGAGCGCGATGGCCGCCGACAGCTCAAGCGCAGCGGACGCGATGGCCGTGGCCAATCTGCCGGGTGGCAACAGCTTCAACATGCTGTTGAATGGCACGTCGAACAGTCCCAACGGATTTGGATCCGCCACCCCCTTTGTCGACAAGGACAATGACGCCAATAACAGCAGCATCGCCTTGACCGCCGCCAACGCGAAGGCGCTGGGGCTGGCGGCGGGAACGGGCAATTTGGGCGGGTCTTGCGCGTCCACCTGCGACGCCTTCATCCAGTTCAACAGCAATTTTGCGTTCGATTACGATCCGAGCAACGGCGTCGGCGCCGGCAGCTATGACTTTGTCGGGGTCGCCACGCATGAAATCGGCCACGCGCTCGGCTTCGTCAGCGGCGTTGATGTTCTCGACTACAACTTCGGGCCATTTCGCGACGATCAGTTCACCTTTGTGTCGGCCCTCGACATGTTCCGCTATTCCGCGTTGAGCGATGCGAACGGCGTGATCGACTGGACGGCGGACGCGCGGGCCAAATATTTCTCGATCGACGGCGGCGCGACCGCGATTGCCGGGTTTTCGACGGGATCATCCCATGGTGATGGCAGCCAGGCGAGCCATTGGAAGGACAATCTCGGCCTCGGCGTCATGGACCCGACGGCAGCTCCGGGCGAGATCCTTGTGGTCAGCGACAACGACAAGATCGCGATGGACGTCATCGGATGGAACCGGCAGCGGCAGTCATCGGTGGTGCCCGAACCGGCAAGCTGGATGATGATGATCCTCGGCTTCGGCCTTGTCGGCCATGCCCTGCGGCGCAGGCCGATGGCCGTCCGCTTCGCCTGAAAGGGCCCCGCCGACGCACTGCGATTGTGCACCGCACGATGTTCGTGTAAGGGGGCGCCACAAGCCCGCCTCCTGTGCAGGGCGCCCCTATAATCGGAAATCCCTTTGACAGACATTACTGCGGCGAGTGCCGTTGACCGTTTTCCTGATGCTTTGGCCGGTGCGCTTTCGGCGCGCGGCTACACCGACCTGACCGCGGTTCAGTCGGCCGTCATCAGCCCCGATGCGCGCGGCCGGGACATGGTCGTCTCCGCCCAGACCGGATCGGGCAAGACCGTCGCATTCGGCCTGGCGCTGGGGGACAATCTGCTGACGCCCGAGGGGCATATCCACCCTGCCAAGACACCGCTCGCCCTCATCATCGCGCCCACCCGCGAGCTGGCATTGCAGGTCAGCGGCGAGTTGGAGTGGCTTTATGGCCAGACCGGCGCGCGCATCATCACCTGTGTCGGCGGCATGGACGCCGCCAAGGAACGCCGCAATCTGGCGCATGGCGCCCATATCGTCGTCGGCACGCCGGGCCGGCTGCGCGACCATCTGGAACGCGGCGCGCTCGACCTGACCGCGATCCGCGCCGTGGTGCTCGACGAAGCGGACGAAATGCTCGACATGGGCTTTCGCGAGGACCTCGAGGAAATCCTCGACGCGACCCCGGATACGCGGCGCACATTGCTGTTTTCCGCGACCATTCCCAAGCCGATCGAGGCCCTCGCCCGCCGCTATCAGCGCGACGCGATGCGGATCTCGACGCGGGGCGAGGATCGCGGACACAGCGACATCACCTATCAGGCGGTGACGATCGCGCCCAACGACATCGAGAATGCCGTGGTCAACATCCTGCGCCTGCATGAGGCGGAAACGGCGATGCTGTTCTGCGCCACGCGCGACAATGTGCGCCATCTCCACGCCAGCCTGATCGAGCGCGGCTTTTCCGCCGTCGCCCTGTCCGGCGAGCATAGCCAGAACGAGCGCAACCATGCGCTGCAGGCGCTGCGGGATCGCCGCGCGCGGGTGTGCGTCGCCACCGATGTCGCGGCGCGCGGCCTGGACCTGCCCAGCCTGTCGCTAGTCATCCATGTCGAGCTGCCGCGCGATGCCGAGGCGCTGCAGCATCGCTCCGGCCGGACGGGCCGTGCGGGCAAGAAGGGGGTCGCCATCCTGCTGGTGCCCTATCCGCGCCGCAAGCGGATCGAATCGCTGCTGCGCGGCGCCAAGATCAACGCCGACTGGATCCCCGCGCCGGGGCTGGACGAGATTCGCAAGGCCGACCGCAGCCGCCTGCTGGAGACATTGCAGGCCACCGTCGAACTGGACGATGACGACCGGGAGCTTGGCGCGCAGCTGCTGGCGACCATGCCCGCCGAGCAGGTCGCCGCCATGCTGGTGCGCGCCCACCGCGCCCGCCTGCCCCGGCCCGAAGAGCTGCTGGGCGCCGACAAGACACGGGCGGAGCGGCCGGAGGGGCCGCGCCCGGGTTTCGAAGGCAGCGCCTGGTTCCGCATGAACATCGGGCGCTCGCAAAATGCAGACCCGCGCTGGATCTTGCCCCTGCTCTGCCGCCGCGGCCACATCACCCGCACGGACGTCGGCGCGATCCGCATCACCGGCAACGAAACCCTGTTCGAGGTCGCCGGTCCGGCCGTCGAGCGCTTTGCCGCATCGGTGAAACGCACCGCCACGCCGGACAATGAAGAGGGCGAAGTGATGATCGAATCCGTGCCCGGTGCCCCGCGCGAGGCCGCGCGCCGCAACAAGCTCGAAGCTCGGACCGGCCCGGACGCATCCAAGCGTCCCTTCCGCAAAGCGCCGCACCGGGCGCCGGGTGGCGCGCCCCCGTCCCGCGCGCCTCGCCCCTATAAGGGGGCCAAAAAGCCCCAGCGCTGATGGCCGCACCTGCGATTCTCGTCGATGCCGACGCCTGTCCGGTCAAGGACGAGGTGTACAAGGTCGCGCTGCGCCATGCGGTGCCCGTCACCATCGTCAGCAACAGCCCGATCCGCATTCCGGCCCACCCGCTGCTGTCGCGCATGGTGGTCGGCGATGGCTTCGATGCCGCCGATGACTGGATTGCCGAGCGCACCAATGCGCGCTCGGTCGTCATCACCAGCGACATATTGCTCGCGGACCGTTGCCTGAAGGCGGGCGCGGCGGTGATCGCGTCCAATGGCAAGCCGTTCACCCTCGCGTCGATCGGCGGCGCGATCGCGACCCGCGCGATCATGGCTGACCTGCGCGCCGACGGCTCCGCGATCGGCGGGCCGCCGCCCTTCAGCAAGACCGATCGCTCGCGCTTCCTGTCCGCGCTCGACGAGGCTCTGGTCCGCCTGAAGCGCGCCGGATAAGGATGGATTACGACGCCATCATTTTGGGCGCGGGCGCGGCGGGCCTGATGTGCGCGGCCATTGCCGGGCAGCGCGGACGCCGCGTCCTCCTTATCGACCATGCCGACGAGCCGGGCCGCAAGATCCTGATCTCCGGCGGCGGGCGCTGCAATTTCACCAATATCGGGACAAGCCCCGACCGCTTCCTGTCCGCCAATCCCCATTTCGCCAAGTCCGCGCTCAGCCGCTACACGCCCCGCGACTTCCTCGCCCTGGTCGAGCGGCACGGCATTGCCTGGCATGAAAAGACGCTGGGCCAGCTGTTCTGCGACGGATCGGCGCGGCAGATCGTCGCCATGTTGATGGACGAATGCGCGGCGGGCCAGGTGTCCTTCGCCTTTGGCAATCCCATTGAGAGCGTCACCCATGGCGATGGCCGGTTCCGCGTCGAGGCGGGCGCGCAGACAGTTTCAGCCCCTGCGTTCGTCATCGCCAGCGGCGGTCCCGCCATCCCCAAGCTGGGCGCGACCGGCCTTGCCTATGACCTCGCGCGCCAGTTCGGCCTCAAGGTGGTGCAGCCCCGCCCGGCGCTGGTGCCCCTGACCTTGGGGCAGGAGGAAGCGCTGTTCTGCTCGCTCTCCGGCGTGTCGACCCACACCCGCGTGCGCGCCGCCAAGACGGCTTTCACCGAGGCAGCCCTCTTCACCCATCGCGGCCTGTCCGGACCGGCGATGCTGCAGATTTCCTCCTACTGGCGGCATGGCGAGCCGATCCATGTCGACTTCCTGCACGGGCAGGGCAAGGGCTGGCTGCTCGGCCTCAAGCGGGACGAGCCCCGCCTCACCTTACGCGCGGCGCTGGCGCGGCATTTGCCCGCACGGCTTGCCGAGGCGCTGTGCGGGGCAAATGGCGCGGAACAGATGCTGGGCAATATGCAGGATGCGGTGCTGCGCGCCCTGTCCGCGCGCCTCTCCGACTGGCCGTTCCACCCCACCGGCACCGAAGGCTATGCCAAGGCGGAGGTGACGGCAGGCGGCGTCTCGACCGATGGCCTGTCGTCGCAATCACTGGTTGCGCGTCACCTGCCGGGCCTTTACGTTATCGGTGAGTCGGTGGACGTGACCGGCTGGCTTGGTGGCTATAATTTCCAATGGGCCTGGGCGAGCGCCCATGCCGCCGGAACGGCCCTGTAATCGCCACTACGGCACGGTCGGTCCATTTTGGAATACAAACGGACAAATAGCTGCCATAGACCATGGATTCGTTGAGGCCATTGGCCTCTGAACCGTGAAAACGCGGTCATACGTTCGCAACGAAGCAAGCTGATGCTCGGCAAATTTCCCCGACGGCGTTCGGGCCATCCGCCTGAGACTATCATTGGAACTGCTTTTGCCATTCACCGCGCGGCCGGATTGCCGCCTGTAGTCGGATGCTCAAGAAGAGCAAGCAAGGAGTAACAGAATGTCCAGAGAAACCGTTCGCCCGTTCCTGATCAACAAGGACGAAGAGGGCCATTTCCGCCTGACGGTGCGGGCCACGCGCTATAATTCGCAGGGCTATCCGATCGTGACGTCGACGCTGCAGCCCGAGACATTCCGGACCGCGGCCCTGGCCAAGGCGTTCGCCGTGGAGCAATTCCGCGCCGAAGCGGGCCAATACGCCACGAAATGAGCCAGCCGGCGGGCTGATCCATCAGCCCCCGCGCGGCCGGTGGCGGTCAGCTCACGCGCCGCTCCGCCAATGACTTGTCGATATTGTCGAAGAGGATGTTCAGGTCTGTCAGGCCGGCATTCTTCGCGTGGATACGCACGCCCTGGACCAGTTTATGGAGCTCGTCCGCGGTTGCCTTGTCGAGCTGGTCAACCTCGACCAGCCGCTTGGTCAGTACGCCCACCATCATCAGCGACAGCAATGCGATATGGTCCGTTTGATCCCTGAGTTGCATGGCATCCTCCATTTCCGCAGCTGGAATGTATCACCTTCGCAACGCCCCAGGTACGTTTTCTTGATGGGGACGGCGCTGCGCGGCCATGCTAATATTGCATGAATGAGGCTGCATATGTCCTGGCGGGAGGATCAGCAGCGTGGGTGAAATCATGGCTGGCGGGTCTACCGGCGACAAGGGCAGCGATCCGGATGTCCCGCGACACTATGATCTGCTGGTAATCGGCGGCGGGATCAACGGCACGGCCATTGCGCGTGCAGCCGCGGTGTCGGGCCTGGGCGTTCTTCTGGTCGAACAGGGTGATCTTGCCCAGGCGACCTCGTCCGCCTCGACCAAGCTGATGCATGGCGGGCTGCGCTATCTGGAGCGCCATGAATTCCGGCTGGTGCATGAATCGCTCACCGAGCGCGGGATCATGCTGCGAGCCGCGCCGCATCTCGTCCGCCCCCTCGAATTCCGGATTCCCCATGATCCCGCGCTACGGGCCTGGCCGATCATGCGCATCGGCCTGTGGCTCTATGATCTGCTGGCCCGGCGGGGGTCGTTGCCACGATCGCGCAGCGTCACGTTGGACGATCCCGCCTTGGCCAATCCGGGAGGGCGCGGCTTCAGCTATTGGGATGCGCGGGTGGATGATGCGCGCCTGGTCGTGCTGAACGCCGTGGATGCGGCCGCAGCCGGGGCGGCAATCCTGACCAGGACCCGCTTCACCGGCGCAGTGCGGGGAGACAGGGACTGGATGCTGTCTCTCCGGACATCCGCCGCCGGCCGGACAGTCAAAGCCCGGATGATCGTCAATGCCGCCGGCCCGTGGGTGGAGCAGGTCTTGCGGAACGGATTTTCCCGCACTGGCCCGAGCCGGCTCAGGTTGGTGCGGGGGAGCCACATCATCGTGCCGCGCTGCTTTGACGGCGAGCATGCCTGGCTGTTCCAGCAGCCCGATCGCCGGATCCTGTTCGCCATTCCCTATCAGCAGGATTTCACCCTGATCGGCACCACCGATGTCGCGGTGGATGGGCCGACGGATACCCGGATCAGTCCGGCTGAGGTCGAATATCTGCTGGCCGCGGTGAACCGTTATCGCCGCGATCCGCTTGAGCCCGGGGATGTCGTCAGCCGCTATGCGGGCATTCGCGCCCTGTTCGACGACGGCGCGGGATCGGCGAGTGCGGTGAGCCGGGAATATCATCTCGACCTCGACCGCGACGGCCCACCCTTGCTGAGCGTCTTTGGCGGCAAGATCACCACGGCGCGGCATCTGGCGGAAGCCGCGCTTGCGAAGCTCGGCGTCGAGGCTGGCGATACGCGGCATCGCCCCCTGCCTGGCGGTGACATGAGCGATTTTGCGGCGATGCTCGATACGGCGCGCCGACGCTGGCCGTTCGTCGATGATGCCACCCTTGACCGCATGGCGGGCGCCTATGGCACGCGGCTGGTCCATGTCCTGGGGGATGCGCAATCTCCCGAGGATCTCGGCCGGCATTTCGGCGCGGGGCTCCATGCGCGCGAAGTCGATTATCTTGTCGGGCATGAATGGGCGACCTGCGCGGACGACATTCTCTGGCGGCGATCCAAACTGGGCCTGCGCCTGAGCGGCCCCCAGGCGGATGCGCTGCAGGCCTATATCGAGGAGCAGGATCAATGACCCGGCGCAGCATCATCGCCATCGATCAGGGCACGACCTCCACGCGCGCGATCCGCTTTGACGCAGCGGGCGCCGTCGTCGCCAGCGCCGCGCGCGCGCTGCCGCAATATTACCCGCAATCCGGCTGGGTGGAGCAGGACCCCGAGGAAATCTGGGCGGGCACCCTCCATGTGCTGCGCGCCGTCATGGATGACGGTGTCGCGGCGATCGGCATCGCCAACCAGCGCGAGACCATCATCCTGTGGGACCGGGAGACCGGCGCTCCGCTGGCCAATGCCATCGTCTGGCAGGACAGGCGCACCGCCGATCTTTGCGCGGCGATGCGGGACGACGGGGCGGAGCCGATGATCCAGCAAAAGACGGGGCTGCTCCTCGACCCTTATTTCTCGGCGACAAGGCTGCGCTGGCTGCTCGACCATGTCGACGGCGCGCGCCACCGCGCCGCGCGGGGCAAGCTCGCCGCCGGAACTGTCGACAGCTTCCTCCTCTGGCGGCTGACCGGCGGGCGGGTCCATGCAACCGATGTCACCAACGCGTCGCGCACCATGCTCTACGACATTGGAAAGCATTGCTGGGACGATACACTGCTGGCGCTGTTCGATATCCCCGCATCCATATTGCCCACTGTCCACGGCAATGCGCATATCTTTGGCGATACCGATCCGGTGCTCACCGGCAGGTCGCTCCCGATAGCGGGCATGGCGGGCGACCAGCAGGCCGCGCTGATCGGGCAACGCTGCTTCGCGCCCGGCATGGTCAAGTCGACCTATGGCACCGGATGCTTCCTGCTCGCCAATATCGGCGCTGATCCGATCCTGTCGTTCAACCGGCTGCTGACCACCCCCGCCTATCGCATCGGCGATGACGACGCCTATGCGCTGGAAGGATCGATCTTCGTCGCAGGCGCCGCCGTCAAATGGCTGCGCGACACGCTCGGCCTGATTGCAAGCGCACAGGACACCGCGCGGTTGGCCGCCGGCGTGCCCGATGACCACGGCGTTCACCTCGTTCCGGCCTTCGTCGGATTGGGCGCACCCCATTGGCGCAGTGACGTCAAGGCAGCCATTACCGGCATGACCCTGGATACCGGCCCCGCCCATTTGGCCCGCGCCGCGCTGGAGGCGGCGGCGTTCCAGACCGGCGAACTGATCGATGCGATTACCGCAGACGGGATCCTGCCACCCTCGCTCGTTCGGATCGACGGCGGCATGGCCACTAACGACTGGTTTGCCCAATGCCTCGCCGACCTGATCGGATTGCCGGTCGAGCGCCCCGCCAGCCATGAGGCAACCGCCTTCGGCGCCGCCCTGCTCGCGGGCCTGACCATTGGCCTGTGGCCCGACCGCAACGGCCCCGCAACCGATGACGACACGGTCGCGCGTTTTCACCCTGTCATCGGCAGCGAAGCCCGGACCAAAAGGCGGCAGGCTTGGCAAACCGCCGTCCGTCAGGTGCTGGCCGCCCCTATGCCGCCGAGCAGCTTTTTGATATAATCAAACGTTGCACATCGCCGGAGGCAGGGCGATGGACCAAGGTTGCATCGACATGCCAACCGGCTGACTCAAATGGTTGGAGGAGCATGTCATGAACGTCTTCATCCTGTTCGCCGGGAGCGGACCACTGGTGGTCCTCACCTCGCACGTTTCGATCGAGGATCCCGCCCTGTTGGAGAAGCTCGCCGCCAAGGGAATCGACAAGTTCCTCGCCTATGGCATCCCGCTGGCGCTCGCCAAGGCGCGCTATGGCCTGCATTTCGACGTCGTCGCGGGCGGCTTGTCGGAGACGGACGACCTTCGCGTGCTGGATTTCGACGGGACGCGGGCGCTGCGCCTGTTCAGCTTCGCCGAAATGACCGGCCCCTTTGTCCATGAGGCCGCAATACCAACGCACATCGGGTCGCGAGCAGCAGGGTAAAGCAGGACAGCTTCAGTGCATCATGTACGAATCGCTGAAGTGGCCGCGCCGCGCCTGCCGGGTCAGGCGGGCGAATTCCGCGCCGGTCATATGGATGAGCGACGCATGATCCCCAGCCTCGAAATAGACGTCGGTCTGGGCATCCAGGCTGTCGTCGACGATGGTCTGAACGCCGTAGCCGGAGCCTAGCGGCGGCACGGCGCCGAATTCACAGTCGTCGAAGATCGACGCCAGTTGCTTTTCCTCGACAAGGTGCGGTTTGAGGCCAAGATCGCTTCTCAATTCGACAAGCTCAAGGCGCCGGTCCGCTGGCAGCACGGCGAGCAGATAATCATGTTCCGCATCGAGCAGAACAGCCTTGGCCATTTGCCCGGCCGGGACGTGACACAGCCTTGCGGTTTCCATCGAGGAGCGAGTCGGCTCATGGGGGATGAGTTCGTAAGCCGCATGTTCCTGCGCCAGGAATTGGCTCAATTTCGGGGCGATTGTCATGACATTCCTCCAATCGGTCGCCTGCGTTTGACAGCCTCCACCGCGGAGCAGCAGCATCACCGCAATGGGGATTGCGCAGTTGGCATTATAGCCCGGCCGGCGGAGAATCTGAAGCCTCGATCAACGGTGTGGAGTCCCGACCGCGTGAGCGCCGGACGATATGTTTGGTCAGACCTCCGCCGGACTGGCTCGAAACTGCAGCTGCATCAGCGCGCCCCCGTCAGCGCGCGATCCAACCTTTAACTGACCGCCGAGCGCGGTCATGATCCGGTCGACAATAGCCAGGCCGAGCCCCGCGCTGTCGGTCCGTTTCATGTCCGCCCGCCAATATCTGCGCCGTGCATCGCCGGGGCTTGCCGCGATGCCGGGGCCATTGTCGGCAACTGCGATGCCGCCATTGTCCAATATGGTCACGATGATGTCCGTCCCTTCCGGGGTGTGACGGATCGCATTGTCGATGAGATTGGAGAGCGCGATTTCGATGAGAGCCGTGGAACCCGCGACAGGACGCGGTAGCGGCGGCGCATCCAGCGCGATCGTCCGTCCGCTTCGGAACACGAGCGGCGCATGCATTTCGACGGCATGCCTGGCCACCGCGCAGAGATCGGCCGGATCATCATTCGGCCTGGGATTTTCAACCGAGGCCAGCTCCATCAGCTGATTGATCACATGGGTTGCCCGCTCCACCGCGCCGTGCAGTTGCATCTTGAGCAAGGGATCTCCGCAGGTTTCCGTGCGAAGTGCTATGAGGGCCAGGGGCGTGCGCAGCTCGTGCGCGACATTGGCGATGAATTCCGACTGGTTGCGATAGGCGTCATGCACACGGTCGAGTGCATGGTTGACCGCGTTGGCGAGGGGCCGCGCCTCGCTTGGAAGCTGTTCCGCGTTGAGGCGCAGATCCATCGTGTCGGCACGAATGCCGTCTGCCTCACGGGACACATCGCCGATCTTTCCGGCGGCACGGCGCACCACGAAAATCGCCAGGCCGAGGGACACGACGATCGTGACCGGAACAATCCAGAGGAAGCGCGCCAGAAAGGAGGCCACGACATCATCGACGATGACTTCGGGGCGCCGCCGGTCCTGCGCGATGAGAAACCAGAGCGTGGTTTTACCAAAGCGTTTGGGAATGCTCGCCACGTCGAGCGGCCCCAGGCGCAGGTCAATTTTTTGGGATGTTCGAGGAATTTGGGCGATGTCAGCATCAAAAGGTCGCGGGCTCTGGCCGATCAATATTCCCTTCGCGTCGACGACGGCAAAACTGCGCGTCCCTTCCTGCGGGGTGTAGAACGGCCCCATGCCGTTGTGGAGGTCTATGGTCCATTTCTGCGCATCCTGCCGGATGAGGCGCGCCAGCCTGTTGGCGTCGTGATCGAAACGCTTGCGGACAAAGGCATCCGCGGTGTGATGCAGCATCGATGACATCGCCAGAGGCAGCGTGATGCCGGCGACCAGAAGAATGAGGATTTGCGCGAGCAGGAACTGCCCAAGCATCGAGCGCGGCAGATACCGCATCACCGCGCCATCAGGAGGTAGCCGACGCCGCGCACCGTCTTGACGGTGACATTGCGCGACGCGCTCTCCAGTTTCTTGCGGATGCGATGCACATAGACCTCGACCGCGTTGGAGCCCAGGGCGTCGCCCGCGCCGAACAGCTGATCCTCCAGCACCCGCTTGGGCGTCACATGGCTATGACGGCGGAGCAGGATTTCGAGCAGTTCGACCTCGCGGGCGGACATTTCCACCTGTGTTCCGCAAACGCTCACCTCGCGGGTTTCGGTATCGAGGGCGACGTCACCGACTTCGATACAGCGTGGGACATACCCGCCCTGACGCCGCAAAATGGCTTCGATCCGCGCATGAAGCTCGTCAAACAGGAACGGCTTGACCAGATAATCATCCGCACCGCCACGCAGGCCCTCGATGCGCATTTCCGGCGAGCTTCGCGCGGTGAGGATGATGACCGGTTCAACCCGGCCTTCGGCGCGCAGACGCTTGAGCAACTGGAGACCGTCCTCATCGGGCAGGCCCAGGTCGAGTATGATGACCGAATAGGCGGTGTTGCCAATGAGCTGTGCGGCATCGCCGGCACAGTCGGCAAAGTCGCAGGCGACCGATCGGCGCGCAAATGCGGCGCGCAGTGCGTCCGAAAGGTCGGCATTATCTTCCACGATCAGCAGGCGCACGGCAAATTGCTTCCTCGGATCCCCGCGCGGGGCGGCGAGACGGTCTGTGTCCTCAACGACAGGGGGTATGATCGCCGGGACGCATTCGCAAGCCGACCCTCACGATTTACGGCGGCGTTGTAAGGTTGCAGTCAGCATTCCCGGGCATTGATTGCTGCGACGCAAAAGCCGGGCCTTGCATTTCTCCCCGTCAAAGAAGCGGCTCCGGTTTTTGCGCCGCGCCCCCATTGGCATTCGCGGACAGCTACCTCCACGCTGTCCGCGAATGCCTTTTTTGTGGGAGAGGCGCATCCGCTAGGCCGACTTGCTGGCCAGGGTCATGACCACCCGCAGGCCGGGCCCATTGTCCTCCAGCGCGATCGTTCCATCGTGCAGGCGCGCGACGGCCTGGACGAGCGACAGCCCGAGCCCCGATCCGCTGACATGGCGTGCGGGATCAAGGCGCCCGAACCGACGCTGCGCTTCGCCATAGCGTCCTTCCGGAATGCCGGGACCATCGTCGGCAACCACGAACTGAAGGCCTTCGGGCCGCACCGATGCGGAGACGATGATCTTGTGCCCGCCATGGGCATATTTGAGCGCGTTTTCGATCAGATTGCCCAAAGCCTGACTGACCAGTTCGCGGTGAAGGGGAGCCGGCGGAACTGTTGGTGCGTCTGCAACCAGGGCAAATCCCTTTTCCTCGGCCAGCGGCCCATAGATTTCGACGAGATCGGCCACAAGGGCACGGATGTCGGTCGGCACGAAACGCTCGCGTCCGATGCCGGCTTCGGCGCGACTGATCTGGAGCGCGGTCGATAACATCGCAAGCAGGGCCTCCGCCTCGGTCGATACCTTTTCCAGCGCTGCGAGCGAGGCCGCGTCATTGGTCTCGATGATGGCCCGCTCCAGCACGGATTTCAGGCGCGTGATCGGCGATCGCAGGTCGTGGGCCAGCCCATCGGTCACGATCCGCAATTCGGACACCAGGGCCTCGATACGATCGAGCAGCGCGTTGACGCCCTTGCCCAGCTTTTCGAAACTGTCGCCGGTGCCATCGAGCGGAACGCGTTTCGAGAAATCCCCATCGTCTATCGCGGCCGCGACGGCGGCGATGGCATGAACGCTGCGGCCGACAATGCGGCCCAGCATCAGCGCGATCACAAAGGTCAACGGAACAGCGACAAGCAAGGCCGCGAACATCGCCTCCTCGTTGATGCGTGTCAGGATCAGGCTGTTATCGATGACATGGCCGACCAGGAGATGCCCGCCATTTGGCAGGGTCGCCGCCATGAAACCGATATGTTCGGGCCGATTGCTCTGCATCCGGTAGAGATCGAGTTCCTGCCAGGGCGTGGATGGCGCAATGACCGTCGGCCATGCGGCGAGATTGCCCGCGCCAACACTGCCGTTCGCCCGGGTCAGCAATATGACCGGGGCGCTGTAGCGCTGCGCCCCGATGCGCTCGTCAATCAGCTTCTTGAGCTGGACCTCGCCGCCTGTTCGATAGCCCGCCACCAGATCGTCCCGCAATTCCGAGACGAGCGCCTGTTGCTCGCGCGTCAGGGCGTGCTCGCTGGCGGTGCGCACGAAATAGAGCACGCCGCCGGTGGCCAGCATCTGGAAGAGGAATATCAGCGTAACAAAGCGTGACGTCGTGGAGCCCAGCAATCCAGGGAATCGTTGCGACATTCAGGCGTCCGAACCGAGGCGGTAGCCCGCGCCGCGAACCGTGTGCAGCAAGGGGCGATCATAGCCGTCGTCGAGCTTGCGCCGCAACCGGCTGACATGCACGTCGATGACGTTGGTGCCCGGGTCGAAATGATAATCCCACACGCCCTCCAGCAGCATGGTGCGGGTCACGACCTGATCGGCATGGCGCATGAGATATTCGAGCAGCCGGAATTCACGCGGTTGAAGATCGAGCAGGGTTTCGCCGCGCCGCACCTTGCGGGACAGCAAATCCATTTCAAGGTCGCCGCATCTCAGCTGCGTCTCGACCGCACTCCCCTGGCCTCCCTTGCGAAGGAGCAACCGGACGCGCGCCAGCAATTCGGCAAAGGCAAAGGGCTTGACCAGATAGTCATCCGATCCGGCCGTCAGTCCGGCGACGCGGTCGTCCGCCGTTGCCATCGCGGACAGTATGATGACCGGCGTCTCGATCCTGGCGGCCCGCAAGGCGGCAAGAACAGCCATGCCATCCATGGCGGGGAGCAGGCGATCGAGAATGATGGCGTCATAACTGCCGTCGCTGGCGAGAAAGAAGCCATCACGGCCGTTGTCGGCATGGTCGATCGTAAAGCCCTCCTCCGACATGCCCTTGATGACGTAAGCGGCCATCGATTCATCATCTTCGACCAATAATAGCTTATGTCCCATGGATATGCCTTTCGTGCCGGTGAAGCATGATATCATGGGCGCTATGATTGTGAGACAATTGTAAGGCGATAACAGTATCCCGACTGGCGCCAAGCATGGTCGCAGCATCGCGAATGGTCCTCACCGGGCGCCCGTCGATGGCCAGTATCCGGTCTCCCACGGCGATGCCGTCCCGCTGCGCTTCGCTTCGCGTGCGCAGGCTCGTGACGACCAGCCCCGCATCGGGTGGCGGCAGTTCAGCAACCGTGAAACCGGGAAAGACCGACATTTCGCTCTGGCTCTTGCCCATCCGGCCGGCGACCCCGTGCCGCTCTTTCGTCATGACAAATCCGACGGCCGCGGCCAGCAGCAACAGGCACGCTATCATGAGCGGGATGGTCAAGACCCCCTTCCAGGTCATGGCGAGGCCGCGTGCTGGCAGGCCATGTGCTGTCCTCCTGCTCTCATGGGGCGAGGGTTCGATACGAACCCTCGCCTGAATTATAGTCCTATTTGCGCGCAGTGGCGGTCGGCTTGGCTGACGCCAGATGCTGCTTGGCGGGGCGAGACGCCACATGCCGCTTGGCGGGATGAGACGCCATATGCCGCTTGGCCGGGCGCGACGCCACGTGGCGCTTGGCGGGGTGACGGGTCATGCGATGCGGCGCCTGCGAGGGGTTCATGCACTCGTCCTTGACGGTCTTCGAGCATAGCGGCACCTTCGCGGTCGGCGCCGTTGCCGGATCGCCTTGCGCCATTGCCATGCCGCTCAGGGTCAGAGCGCCAGCCATCAAGGCGGTTTTCAAAATGCTGTTCATGACAGTCTCCTTTCGTGTCTGCGATGATCGGGGAACCTTCCAGTCAAGGTCCCGTACCGCTGACTGAATTTTGCGGCGAGGGGGCTGCCAAGTCACGTTACCCTTTGGTCATGAAATGGCCATCCGCTGTGCTTGGGGAGAGTGCGGCGATCCCTTCAATCTCGCTGGATCCGGGTATTTTTCCAGTCGCCGCGAGGCGGCTGTCGACGGCGACATGCAGATGAAACATTCTTCATTTCCCCGTCACCCGGGCGGCCTTTCGAATTTGCTAGAAACGGGACAGCGTTCGAGCGGCCTTTGGAGAAAAGCATGAAGCTGCTGCCATGGATGGCCGCACTCACGGCCGGAGTGGTCGGGTTTCTGGCCTATATCGGCTATTGGGGAGGCGCGGTGTTCACGCCGATCCCGGCCACTGGCCCGCCCGGCACCGCGAAAGCCGGCCTGGCTGCCGTGATCCTGTCCGGCGACATGGGGTTCGCTGTCGGCATGGGGCCAAAGATCGCCGACAAGCTTGCAGCGGACGGCATTCCGGTCATCGGCGTCAACTCCCTGACATTCTTTCGGCATGCGCGAATGCCGGGCGAGGTCAAGGCCATGCTTGCGGACGCGACGCGACGCGCCCTCGCCTTCGGGCACGCCCGCCAGGTCATCCTGATCGGGCAATCCTTCGGGGCGGACATGCTGCATGTCGGCCTGACCGGCCTCCCCCCGCGGTTGCGGGAAAGGATACGCATGGTCGCGCTGGTCGTGCCGACAGAAACGGTCTTTTTCCAGGCTTCGCCATCAGAGATGTTCAGCTGGGTCGATCCCGACGCCGATGCGCGGGAGACGGCGGGCCAATTGACATGGGTGCCGACCGTCTGCATCCGTGGGCGAGAGGAACAGGACAGCCTGTGCCCGCACCTCCATCAGCGCAATGTCCAGCAAGTCGCCCTGCCCGGCGGGCATCCCCTGCACTGGGATGTGGATGCCGTCCACGCAGTGCTGAGCGCGGCGATCGACCGGACGGCATCGCCATAGGCTGACATTACGAAAGTTTCAGGTGCTGCTCATCCGGGCGATATTCGCCGCATGACACAAAGGGTCAACCGATAGTGACATTGGAAAGGATGCCATGCGCCGTTCAGGCGTCAGATCAGGTCTCGCGGCGATGGCGGCGATCCTGCCCCCTGTGCCGGTCGCGGCGCAGCCGGTGCCCGAGGTGCCGGCCCATGAAGCACGCACAATCTGGGTCAACCCATCCGGTTCGGTCAAAGTCGAAATCGGCGACTGCGCCGACAAATTATGCGGATGGGTCACCTGGGCGTCGGCCGAGGCGGAGCAGGACGCGCGCGATGGCGGCACCCCGAAACTGGTCGGCACGGAACTGCTCCAGGACTATCATCAGACCGGCCCCGACAACTGGACCGGCCGGGTGTTCGTGCCCGACTGGGGAAGAAGCTTCTATTCCACGATCCATCGGCTGAACCCCGGCGCCCTGAAGATCAGGGGATGCATATTGGGCGGATGGGTTTGCAGGTCTCAAATCTGGCACAGGCTGTCCGCGCCATGACCAGTTTGGGGCATTCCGCCGCGCAGGCGATAGGGCGCAACCGGACAGGCGTGGGCATTGCCATGGTCGCCCTTCTGGCGGGCCTGGCCTTTTTCGCACTGCGCACATTGCTGCTTGAAGTGCGCCTGCGCGATGTCCGGGCGGCGTTCCACGCCCTGCATCCCTGGCAGATCGGCACGGCGCTGGCGCTGACGACGGTCAGTTACCTCCTGTTGACGCTCTATGATGTCCTCGCATTGCGCATAATCGGCAGGCCGCTGCCGTACCGGACCGCCGCGCTGGCATCCTTCACCAGTTATACGCTCAGCCACAATCTGGGCCTGTCGCTCCTGACCGGCGGATCGGCGCGCTATCGCGTCTACAGCGCCAACGGGCTCGACGCGGGCGACGTTGCCCGCGTCATCGCCACGGCGAGCATGACCTTCTGGAGCGGTGTCATCGTGATGGCGGCGGCGGCCCTGATCCTCCGCCCCGTACATCTCGGGTCGGGAACGTTTGGCGGAATGCTGGATTGGCCGCTCGTCACGCAGCGGCTGCTCGGGCTGGCAATATTTGGTGCCGCCGCGATCATGCTGATCCTTGCCCGCAGGCCGAACCGGTCGTTGAAAGTCTTCCGCTGGACCTTGCCCTTGCCGTCATCGCGGCAGGCGTTGGCGCAGATGGGGCTCGCTGGCCTCGACCTCGCCGCCGCCAGCGCCGCCCTCTATGTCCTGGTGCCCCATGCCACCCTCCAGATGTTCCCCCATTTCTATCTCGGCTATGCGCTCGCCATCACCGTGGCTCTGGTAAGCCATGTTCCGGGCGGCATTGGCGTTTTCGAGGCCGTCGTTCTGGCGACCTTGCCGGAAGTGGACAGGCCGTCGCTGTTCGCGGCGCTCATCGCCTACCGTGCGATCTACTATGTCCTGCCCCTGCTGGCCGCGGCGGGCATGCTGGCGGTTCACGAACACCGGCAATGGCGTCCACCGCTGGCGACGGCGATGGATATCTCGCAATCCGTCGCCTCGGGAATCGCACCCATGCTGGTCGCGGCACTGGCCCTGGTGGGGGGAACGGTCCTGCTCATCTCGGGCTCTCTTCCCGCCATACCGTACCGGCTTCATGTCCTGCGCATGTTCGTACCCCTGCCATTTGTGGAGGCGTCGCACATCGCCGCCAGCCTGGCCGGCACCTGCCTGCTCCTCCTCGCCCCGGGCCTTTACAAGCGGCTCGATGGCGCCTTCATCCTGACGCGCGCCATGCTGGTGGCTGGCGCGATCTTCTCCCTCGCCAAGGGCGTCGACTATGAAGAAGCGTTGATCCTGTTGTTCATCGCCGGCGTGCTGCAATGGACCCGCGCCGCCTTTTACCGCCGTACGGCTTTCACCATGAAGAGCTTTTCGACGGGCTGGCTCACCGCCGTCGTCGTCGCGCTGGGCTTGTCGCTGTGGATTGGCTTCTTCGCCTTCAAGCATGTCGATTATCAGAATCAGCTTTGGTGGCAATTTGCCTGGAAGGGCAACGCATCGCGCTTTCTTAGAGCGAGTTTCGCCACCGCCATCCTGCTGATCGGCGCCATATTGCTCCGGTTCTTCGGACCGGCCGAGCCGATGATCGCGGACGACGTGCAGCAACTTTCCGATGATATGCGCGTCTTCGACCAAACCGATCGCACCGACTCGATGCTGGCGTGGACCGGGGACAAAAGATTCTTCATGTCCGCCACGGGCAATGCGTTCCTGATGTATCAGGTGCAAGGGCGCAGCTGGATCGTCATGGGCGATCCGGTTGGGCCGAAGTCCGAATGGCCCGACCTACTGTGGCAGATACGCGAGCGGGCCGATGCGGCGCAAGGGCGGCTGCTGCTCTATCAACTGACGGTCGATGCGCTTCCGATCGCCATCGACCTTGGTCTCCAGCTCATCAAATATGGCGAGGAAGCGCGGGTTGATCTGGAGCATTTTACGCTGGAGGGGCCCGAGGCCAGGGGGCTGCGGCATTCCCACCGCCGCGCCGAAAGGGACGGCGCGACCTTCGAAATCATCCCGGCGGCCGACCTGCCGGGCATCATGAGGGAGTTGCGGGCAATCTCGGATGCATGGCTGGCGGCCAAGGGACGTTCGGAAAAGGCGTTCAGCGTCGGCACCTTTGATCCGGCTTATCTGGCGCGCTTCGATTGCGCGATCGTCCGGCGCGAAGGCAGGATCGTCGCCTTTGCCAATATCTGGGCGACGCCCAATCATGAAGAACTGTCGGTCGACCTGATGCGCCATGTCGACGTCCTGCCTTATGGCACGATGGATTTCCTGTTCGTCGAATTGATGAAATGGGGCCAGGTCAATGGCTACAGGTGGTTTACGCTGGGCATTGCGCCGCTGTCCGGCCTTGAAGCGCGCCGACTCGCGCCGATCTGGGCGCATGCCGGTGCCTTTCTGTATCGCCACGGCGACAGCCTGTACGGCTTTGAGGGGCTGCGGGCCTATAAGGACAAGTTCTCGCCGCAATGGGAGCCGCGCTACATCGCCGGACCCCACGGCGTCGGCCTGGCGCGCGCGCTGGTCGACCTGCAGACGCTCGTCGGCGGCGGGCCGGGCAGCGCGGCGCGAAAGCCACCGCTCGCCCGTGCGGCCTGAGCTGCTTAGACCACCAGCAAGGCGCGCGGCCTTTCCTCTATGATCGCAGGTACGGGATAACGTCCGGCCTGATGCTCGGCGAGGTCGCACCGCAGCAACGCGGCGGCCATGGCAAGGCCGACATTGTCGCTGGTCTCCGCATAGGACGATGCCCGGATGCAAGCGTCAATGGCTTCGGCCAGCATCGCGCGTGTCTGGATGTGGGGTGGCGGGTTCGACGATGGACGGGACATCAGGCTTTCCATGATCAGAAGCGGACGCCGATGCCTACCAGCAGCTGGTGCTGGTCGGGAATGGAGTCGCTGGTCGTGTAGCGATATTCAGCCTTGAGATAACTGATCTTGCCGAGCGGCACCTCCGCGCCGGCAGCGAGGCGCACGCCGCCCGCATCATTGGACGCAACCGTCGACGTGCCATCGCCGGGCAGATAGCGCGAGCGCACAAGGCTGTTGTCATAGGCGACGCGGCCATAGAACAGGCCAAGCCCGGTCTTGAGGCCAAGTCGCGCGCCGACATCCCAATCGCGCACCATCTTGCCGCACAGGCTGTCGGTCGGCGTCAGCACGGGACCGGAGCATCGGGTCGCGCCGCCAAGGTCGAAATTGGTGTCGAGGCCCACGACAAAATTGCTGCCGAGACCGACATCATAGCCGAGGCCGGCGCCATAGAGCAGGCGTGACGATGGCGACCGGGCCGTGGTGGTCCCGGTCTGGTCCGGCACGGCGAGGCTGTCCCAGCCCAGATGAACCTCGGCGCGCGGGCCGGTGTAGGTCTGCGCAAAGGCAGGGGTGGCAGATGCCATGGCGGTCACCAGGGCCAGGCCGGATCTTTTCATCAGTCGAACTCCATTGCCAACAATGGCGGTTCGATCATCGGATGCGAACCACGACCGCCTTTTTGGAATTCCGACCTGACGGTTACCTTACGCGATCCGAAATTTTCAACTGGCCTTTTCGCGACCGAGGGAGATTATCACGAAACGAATTTGCGGGACCAGGTCGGGCCGATCGGCTATCTTGCGCCGGACCATTGATTGATAAGCGGTTCGCCTGAGGGAGGGAACATCATGTCGATCATCGACACACGTTCCGCACAGATGTTTCCGATCCTCACGGAGGCAGAGATTGCGCGCGTGCGCCGCTTCGGCGAGCTTCGCCATTATGCCGATGGAGAGGCATTGGCCCAGGTCGGGACCCCCGGTCACGGGATTGAGATCCTGCTTTCCGGCAAGGTCGCGATCAGCCAGCATGACGAGCATAGTGATCGGAAACCCATCGTCACTCACGGCCCCGGCGGCTTTGTCGGCGAGCTTGGACAGCTGTCCGGCCAGCCCTTTCTGATCGACGCCTATTGCGAGGGCGACGTCGAGGTCCTGATGATCCCGCCGGAACGGCTGCGCGCCTTGCTCGTCGCCGAGGCGGAGCTGGGCGAACGGATCATGCGCGCGCTCATCCTGCGCCGCGTCGGCCTGCTCGAGATTGGGGCGGGCGGACCGATCATCATCGGCCGCGACGGTGATGGCGACGTGCTCCGCCTGGAAGGCTTTCTTTCGCGCAACGGCCATCCCCACCAGCGGCTCAATCCCGATGACGATGCCGATGCGCGTGCCCTGATCGAGCGGTTCAAGGTGGCCGAGGAGGAGCTGCCGATCGTGCTCTGTCCTGGTGGCGAGCTGCTGCGCAACCCCAATGAAGGCTCGCTCGCCCGCTGCCTTGGTATGGTCGGTCCGATCGACCCCAACCGCATTTTCGATGTCGCTGTGATCGGTGCCGGCCCGGCTGGCCTGGCGACTGCGGTTTATGCGGCTTCCGAGGGCCTTGACGTCCTTGTCCTTGATTGCCGGTCATTTGGCGGACAGGCTGGCGCTTCGGCACGGATCGAGAATTATCTGGGCTTTCCAACCGGCATCTCAGGTCTCGCCTTGATGGCGCGCGCCTTCAACCAGGCGCAGAAATTTGGCGTGCAGATGGCGATTCCCGACGAAACGGTGAAGCTGGAATGCGACGACGCGTCCGGGCTGGGCCGGCGCCTGAGCCTCGCCAATGGCGAGCGCGTTCGTGCGCGCGCCGTGGTCCTGGCGACCGGTGCCCGCTATCGGCGCCTCGACGTCGACAACCTCGAGCAGTATGAAGGCGCCTCGGTTCATTACTGGGCCTCGCCGCTCGAGGCGAAGCTCGCCGCCGGTCAGGAGGTGGCTTTGGTCGGCGGGGGCAATAGCGCAGGCCAGGCAGTTGTTTTCCTTGCCGCCCACGGCGCGCACATCACCCTGCTGGCGCGCCGCCCGCTGGCGGAGACAATGTCCGCCTATCTGGTCGAGAGGATCGCCGGCCTCGCGAACGTCGAGGTTGTCACCGGTGTCGAGATCTCGGCCCTTCACGGCGCCGGCAACACGCTTGAATCGATCAGCTGGCGGGCTCATGGCTCAGGTGCTGAAATCCGCCGCCAGGTCCGCCACCTCTTCCTGTTCATAGGCGCAGATCCGAATACCGACTGGCTCGCGGGCTCCGGCCTTGGTCTCGACACGCGGGGATTCCTGCTTACCGGACCGGAGGCGCGGGCCGGCTGCCTGCCCCTCGAAACGACGCGTCGCGGGGTGTTCGCGGTCGGCGATGTCCGGTCAGGCTCGATCAAGCGCGTGGCCGCCGCCGTTGGAGATGGCGCCCAGGTCGTTGCCGCGCTCCACAGCTATTTTGCCAATGCTCCCGCTGCGGAGCCCATCATGATGACCTCATGAGCGACCTTTCGATCCTCGGCTTCGCCGGCAGCCTGCGCCGCGAATCCTATAATCGCGCATTGCTGCGCGCCGCCGTCGACCTCGCACCCGACGGCGTCGAGATCATCGTCTTCGACCTTGCGGAAATCCCGCTCTACAATGGCGATGTCGAGGCGCAGGGCGATCCGGCCGGCGTGTCGCGTTTCAAGCAGGCGATCAGCGATGCCGACGGCGTCCTGATGGCCACGCCGGAATATAATCATGGGGTGCCGGGCGTGATGAAGAACGCGATCGACTGGGCCTCTCGCCCGCCACGCGGAGCGCCGCTTGGTGGCAAGCCGGTCGGTATCATCGGCGCCTCACCCGGCATCACCGGCTCCGCCCGGGGGCAAAGCCAACTGCGTCAGGCGTTTGAATTCACGAACTCCTTCTGCATGCCCCAGCCGGAGCTGCTCGTGTTCAAGGCGCATGAGAAGTTTGACGCTGAGGGCAAGCTGAGCGATGCCCCCACGGCGCAACATCTCACCGATTATCTTGCCGCCTTCGCCGCCTGGGTACGGCGCTTCTAATGTCGGCGTTCTGGATCCTGGCCGTCTCGATGCTGCCGTGCAATTTGCCGCAGGTCATCAAGCTGACGCAGCTCAAGCTCCTGCTGCTCGATAATGGCGTCAGCGGGCCGGGCGCGGCGGTAATGTTCAGCGCGCTTTCAATCGGCATGCTGGCCGGGCGGTTCCTGACCGGCATCGCGCTCGATCGGTTCAGTCCCTATCCGGTTGCCTTCATAAAGCTTGGCCTGCCCAGCCTGGGCCTGTTCATAATCGCGTCCTCGCTCGATGCGCCGGCCGTTTTGACTATTGCCGTCTTCTGCCTCGGCTTTGCCTTTGGTTCCGAGGGCGTCATCGTCGCTTTCCGCGTCGCCCGGCGCTTCGGCGTGGCGATATACAGCTCGGTGCTCGGGCTGTTAACGCCATGTCGCGGCATCGCTGGGCGCTGCCTTGCTGAGCCTCACGCTGGCGCAAACGGGCAATTTCAACCTGTTCCTGGTGATCGTCGGGACAGCCATGGTGATTGGCGCAAGCCTGTTGCTGTGCTGCGCCGCGGCGAGGGAGCTTTACCCCCTATTGGCTGACGGCTTCGCAGTCGCAATTGCCATGCGCGCATAAAGTTATCGGATTGCTGATTGTTAAAACGGCTGCCGCATCATAGAACTTAACCATGTCGACTTTTCCAACCGACGTATCATCGGCAACGGCTCAGCAAAGACGGGCACCATACTCCAGCCACGGACAATTCCGGCGCGGACCTCTTGCTTGGTCGATCGCAGCGGGGCTGATGACTTTGCCCTTCCTTGCCATCAGTCCTGCAACCGCATCCGAGATGCAGGCTGCGACCCTGGGGCCACTCGACGCCATGGATTATCACCTGCCCGAAAACCGCGCTGCCGGGGAGCCGGCTGGCGAGTTGGTGATTCCCGCCCAAGCCGCACTTCAGAGCGAGTCCGGCAACGGCGAGAACATTGTCGAGGTTCTGCCGACCACCCCGACAGCCTATGGCCCGCAGGAGCCGGAAACCCGGTTGGACGATTCCCAGCGCTTCAGATATCGCTCCTTCGGCGGTCAAGTCGGTGCGATCAAATGGGAGCTGGGCGCCGTTGTCGCTTATTATACCGCCATCAATGGGACAAAGCTGTTTGAGGACCCGACCTCGCCTCATTTTCAGCAGGAGGGATGGTTTGGCAAGTCGACCAAGAATCTGGGCGTGGATAAGCTTGCCCACGCCTATAGCAGCTATGTGATTTCGGAGCTGCTCTATGCGCGACTGAAACACAAGACTGATAATGCGCCGGGCATCCAGTACACCGCCGCCGCGTTGGCGGCGGGCATCATGCTATACTCGGAAGTCTGGGATAGCATTGAGCGTAGCGGGGGATGGTCCTGGGAAGACGTGACCTTCAACACGCTGGGCGCTGGCTTTTCGATCCTTCGCAACTCGGTTCCGGGCCTCGACAAGAAGCTCGACTATCGCCTGATGATTGTTCCGAATTCCGACATCATAACAACCGCCGGCAAGCGCCATTTCGAGCAGCAGCGATATTTCTTTGCGCTCAAGCTCTCCGGTTTCGACGCCTTCAAGAACGGACCGCTACGGTTCCTTGAGCTGCATGCGGGCTATTATGGCAAGGATTTTACCATAGAGGATCGCGTGGCCGGGATCCCGCCCAAGCGGCGGATCTTCGTCGGCTTCGGGATTAATCTGCGGGAGCTGTTCTTCAAGAATTCCACGAGGAGGATCGGCCGCGCGGCCGGCGAAGTGCTCGACTACTTCCAGCCGCCCTACACGGCCATCCATACCCATGTGACGAACTAGGGTTTTGCCGCGGCAGTGCGGGCACTCGAGGCGAACAGGAGGAGGGCAAGGCCGGAAGAGGCGATATGGGCCCAGCCGGCGCCAATCGGTCCGGCGACTGGTATGAAAGCGAGCATGCCGCCGAGCAGGATAGTCACCGACAGAAGCCGCACATGCAGCGCACGCGCGACGCGCCCGGTTCCCACCAGCAGCGGCTCGAAACCGACCGCCATGATGTCGAGCCCGGCCGCCACGCCCAGCAGGATCAGCAAGGGATAGGCGCCGAGATACGCCTTGCCCCCGATCAGATGAAGCACCGACGTGCCGAACAGCGGGGCTGCCACGCAGGTGATCAGTCCGGCAATCACAGTGAACCGGGCCGAGTGGCGGGCAAGCATCGACAGGCTCGCTCCATCTCCGCTGGCATGGGCTCGCGCGATTTCGGGAAAGATCGCGCGCGCGAACAGGTCGGATCCACGCAGCAGCGCGAGGCTGATCTGGCAGGCCAGCCGGTATCCGCCCGCCGCTGCGGGACCGGCAATGAAGCCGACCACGACCACGGCGAACTGGCGGCTTGAGGCGTTGAGGGTCGTCGCAAGGTTCGCCTGCCAGGCGAAGCGCAGGATGCCGCTATTATCCCGCTGCACTTGGCTGAGAGGCGCGGGCCTGCCGATCATGTCGGGAAGCAACCGCCTGGCGCTGACCCAATAGGCGGCTGTGGTCAGGACTTCACTCAGCCCCCAGGCAATGAGGAATCCGGTGATGGTGGGATGCTGCCACGCGGCGACCAGTGCGCCGCCGAAGCGGGCGATGGGCGTCACCGAATCCGCGATCGCCCCCATGGCAAAGCGATCATGAAGCCGGATGATGCCGACGGCGGTCGATCGGACGGCCAGCAACATGACGACGGCGAAAAGAAAGGCATCCCGCGCCAATGCCGCACTCCATCCGAAATGTACGCGCATGATCGACAGGACGATCGCCGCCGCCGCGCAGCCAAGCAGCGCCGCCGCGCCATCAAGCAGCAGGCAGAAGCGCACCAGGATTCGCAGCCGCTCCGGCGATGCTTCGTTCACATGTCCCAGGCCGAAGCGCACCACGATCTGCCATGTCTCGAAGCCGACCAGCGCCGCCACCCCCTGCGCCGCGCCAAGGATCAGCGCGAATTCGCCGAAGCCCTTTACCCCCAGACTGCGCGTTGCCAGCGCCAGATAGGCAAGGCTCAGGACGGCGCCAACGCCCTTGCTGGTGAGGAGCCAGCCAACATTGCCGAGAGCGCGGCGGAAAGAGCTTCGGTGTCGAGGAGGCAACGGGTTTCCGCCGGACAGTGCTTTGGTCTAGGATGGAGGCCATGCCTAACGCCTTTGTTCGCGAGGGGAAAGCCAATCCCGTGCCGCAGATGGCCGCACCCGTTCGCGCAGGTGCCCCTTGCCGCTGACCATCGGCTTCCTCTTCAACCATGACGCGCTGCATCAGGTACGCCATAGCGCGCCCGTGATCGTCGAACTGGTTGCTTATCGGCACGTCGACATCGTGGTCCTCACGTCCAGTCCGGCCCAGGAGCAGGAGGTGCGGCGCCTCATCGGTGACGCCGCGTCGCGTGTGCGGTTCGAGGCGCTGGACGCCGGGGTCACAGCCAAGATGCTCGACCGCATACTCGGCCTGGTTGCGCCCTTTCGCCGGATCGCTGTGCTGCGCAGCAACCTGCCAAGCTTCGCGGCGCTGGACGTACTGGTCGTCCCGGAGTCGACCTCGATGATGCTGCGCGACAGGTTCGGGCTGGACCAGCTGCGTTTCGTGCGCATCCAGCATGGACCGGGACATCGCTCCGTCATCTTCCGGCCGGTCATCGCCCGCTTCGACTTGCTGTTGTTGTCGGGCGAGACGGTGCGCGACCGGATGATCGCGCTCGGCCTCACCACGCCGGAGCGCAGCGCCCTGGTCGGCTATCCGAAGTTCGACACGGTCGATCCGGCCGCGCCTGGTCCGCCCCTGTTCGGCAACGGCCGGCCGACCGTGGTCTATAATCCCCATTTCGAGCCGCGCCTGTCCTCCTGGTTCGACATGGGACTGGCGGTGCTTGACTGGTTCGCGGGTCAGGATCGGTTCAACCTGATCTTCGCGCCGCATGTCATGCTGTTCCAGCGCCATATTCACGCCTCGGTCGAGCATTGGCGCATGCGCTGGCGGGCCGCGTTGCCAAAGCGCTATCAAGGCCTGCCGCACATGCTGCTCGATACCGGAAGCCAGCGCTCCACCGACATGACCTATATGCGGGCCGCCGACATCTATCTGGGCGATATCAGCAGCCAGATCTACGAATGGATCGCACGGCCAAGGCCCGCGATCTTCCTCAATCCCTCTCACGTCCAGTGGCAGGACAATGCCGACTTCGCGCACTGGCGCCTTGGCGAAGTGATCGATGCGGTCGACGCGCTGCCCGCCGCGCTCGACCGGGCCCTCTCCGCGCGGGAGGCGTTTCGCGCCCAGCAGGAGGAGGCGTTCCGTAAAACCTTCTCGGTGACGCAGGAGCCCGCTTCGCGCCGCGCTGCACGCGCCATTGTCGAACATTTTGGAGGCGACGAGCCATGAAATTCCGGCACCTGTGCGCGGCGCTCCTGATGGAGGCCATCTCATCGGGAGCGCTCGCGCAGGAATGCACGGGTACGCCCAGCGCCAATAGCGCAAGGCTGGAGGTCGAGGCCACCGGTCTTCGCAACGCCGATGGAGAGGTTGCCTTCACCGTCTATGGCGACGACCCCAAGAGGTTCATGGCTCCGAAGGGCAAGCTTCTGCGCGTCCGGCTGCGCGCCACGGCGCCGGTGACGCGCGCCTGCTTCTGGCTGCCGCCGGGCCGCTATGCCCTGACCCAATATCATGACGAGAACGCCGATCATGACTTCAACCGGACGCTGTTCGTGCCCATGGAAGGCTTTGGCTTTTCCAATGACGCGCCCACCAGGCTGGGGCTGCCCAGTCTGAAAAACGTGCTGTTCGCGCTGCCCCCTCAAGGCACGACGATCAGGATGCGAATGCGCTATCGGCGCTGAGGCGTTTGCGCACGAGATCCAGGTCGGACGGTTTGTCGACGTCGATCGCCGCGAGACCCGACGGACTGTGCACTAACCCGGGCTTTACCCCGGCCTTGCGCCCGAGTGCATCCAGCGCCTGTTGGAGCGTCAGGCGCCCCAAGGCGTAACGGACGAGGAGGGGCAGGCCCATCCGCCGCACGATGGCCCAGGGTCGCTTGCGGTCGCGCTCGACCTGCGACCACAGACGGAGCGCCCGGTCGGCGGCGGGCGTCGCCAGCCAGAAGAGATTGCATCCCGACCATTCCCCGTCGGCAAGGCGCAAATAGGTGCGGCGCGACGGCGGCGCATCCCGCTCGATGGCCGACCGGCGCGCCATCATGACGACGACATCGGCCTGGGGCATGCCGGCGAGGAAGGCCGTGATCCATTCGGGCCTGAGCAGGGCGTGGTCGGCCGTGGTGACGAGAAGGGGGGCGCCCGCCACAGCGAAGGCTTGGGCGGCGCTTGCGCTCGGTCCCGGAGCGGCTGCCAGGGCGATGGCGCCCAGCGCCTCGGCATGGGCACGGACCGCGTCGCTGGAGGCGCTCACATAGATGCGAACCGCGCCCGCCATGACGAGCGCGTCCATGACCCGCGCGAGCATGGTGCGGCCGTCGATCTCGACGAGGGCCTTGTCCGAAACGCCGGCATAGGTCGCGACCGGATCAACGTCGCCGCGCGACCCCGCCAGGATCAGGGCGTTGAAATTCACTGAGCGGAGTATCGCTGCGGCTTTGCGCGAAGGAGCCGCCAAAGCACGCCGGGCGCGGCAAGCACCGGGTGCCGTTCCCGCCAGCCCGTGGCCTCGATACGCACGCCCATATGCCGCTCGATTTTCCAGAGGGCATAGCGCGCCGCTCCGTGAAAGGTGAAGGCGGCCTTGAGGAGGCGCACGATGTTCAGGGGCTTGCCGAGCGCCGAGCGTATCCACCAACCGGCAATGAGGCGTCGGAGATCCGCGAAGCTGAGATCGGGCCGCAGGCTTTCGCCGGACCGGGTGAAGCCTATGCCCGCTTCTCGCCAGGCAATCGGCAGGAGCGCCGCATAGCGCGCACGGTCCTGCTCCACGATCTGTGCACTCCGGCCCGGTGCTTCAACGCGGAATTCGGTGTGATAGGTCTCGTCGAAAAGGGCCTTCCAGAAATCCTCCGGACGCGCGGCCTTCGGACCCAGCACGGCGGCGAAGCGCGCTGCAGTGATGATCGCGGACGTGATTGCCCGTGCCACGCGGTCGGCATGGGCCGGTCCGCTGGTCCACACGAGGGCGCTGCGCTGGGAGAAGCGTGTCCAGATCGTGGTATCGAGCCTTTTGCCCGACGCGGCTTGCGCAAAAATATCCAGGGGCATGGTCGCAACCTTGGCCCGAACGGTCCGTCCACCGACAGGCAGTTCATGAAAGGTCACTGTCGGCCAGACAAGCGGGGCCGGCCGTCGAGGGGAATAGTCGACATCGTCGGTCAGCACGTAGAAATCGAGAAGATCGTCCAGATTGCCCGTACGCAGCACCGACCCATAGAACAGGATGGCCGCGGCATCCGGCTGGGCCGCAAGCCTGCCGGCCGCCTCCCCAACCTCTGGCGGCACCGTGACCGACAGGTCGGTCTTGACCCAGTCCACCAGCGCCATCATCCCGGCACCACGAAATCGATAGGCGCGCCTTGCCCTATGCTCAGATCTCCACCGGGAAAGGTTTCCCCATCCAATACGAAGCTTGACCCCAGCTTGAGGCGAAAGCTGTCCGTGTGCGCTCGCTTATAGCCTGCCTCGCTCAGCCACTGACGGTCAGAACCTGCGATCAGGGCGGGCGCCAACAAGGGCAAATAACGCGGTGGCGCATCGATCCCGAGCAGCTTCAGCCCGCTCCGCACCGGTCCGAACGGCTTGAGGCCAAGCGGCAGGCGCTCCAGCGTGGAGCCCACCACGAGGTAGAATTGTCGCTCGGCCGCCTGTCCGTCACCAAGGTCGATGGTCATCGGCTCGCCGCGCCGCCAGGCATTGTGTCGACCCCCGAACAGGGTTTGCCCAATGGCCCCTACCAGCGACAGACCAACGGCGAGGCCGTTGAATGCGCCGACCCGATGGACCTTCTGTGCCAATTGGGTGGCCCGCACGAATGCTCCCGTCCCGAAGAGAAAGCCATGCAGGCGCCTGGAGCGAGCGCCTTCATAGCGGATCTCGAGCGGCCGGCGCGTGACAATGCGTGCCGTGCCCAGTGTGGAGAGCGCATCCTGCACCGTCCAGTGCCGGGGGATGCCCAGATCCAGGGCAAGGGCGTTTGTCTTGCCGGACGGCACGACGAGGAGCTGGGGAAGGCCATCCGGAAAATGGCGCGGTGCGAGGCTGAGCACGTCGCGCACCGTACCGTCACCGCCGTCTATGATGATCATTGCGACCTTCTTGCCGGCAAAGGCGGCAAGGGCACAATCAAGCGCCGCTCTCGTCGGTGGCACCTCATGCAAGAAGCGCGAGGGCAAGCCCGCGGGAGACCCGCTGGCGCGACTGTTCCGATGGGCACGGTAATTCGACACCACGCCAATGGGAGGCCCCGTTTCGACAAAACCGCGCGGTTTGGCCGGTATAGCTGGTGGAAAACCACATGGCGCCGCTGCACCGGGGGACCCGGCGCGCCCATGGGCCAGTTCGAAAGGCGCTTCCCGCTTCAAGCAACAAACTCTCTAATGTGACAGTTTCATAACAGTTCCGTTTTGAAACTGTTCCATCGCATTCTGAAAATTTGCGTAACCGGGAGGGCTTGCACGCCGGGGCCCTGCAAGGCGAAGGAAACGGCCGGCAGGCCAAGGGCTATTTCCAGAGGCGGTCGCCTGGCCTATCATGGCCTCATGATCATAGGTTCAGGCGCAGCAGCGGCGGAAGCACTCACAAGCCTCTACACAGCTTCAGTAGACTCACTGAAATGCGCGATCCGAGACCATGCGAGCGGCAAGCCGCCTGGACAGGACCAGGCAAGCGCCAAGGCCTTCGTCTATCCCGAAATAGCGATCACCTATCACGGGTCACAGGAAACACCGCGTACCCGGCGTTCCTTTGCCCGGCTGTCCCGCCCCGGTCGCTATGTCACCACAGTGACCCGTCCCGACATATTCGGCGACTATCTCGCCGAGCAGATCGACCTGCTCATCGCCGATTACGGCGTCACGGTGGAGATCGGGCCAAGCGAGGAGCCCATTCCTTTCCCCTATGTGCTCGATGGCTTCGACATGCACAGCCTCGACACCGTAGCCGTGAGCGAACTGGCCGCGCATTTTGCCGGCACCGACCTCGCGGTCCTGGGTGACGAGATTGCCGACGGCCTGTTCCTTTCCGGCCCCGATGGTGACAGGCCCCTCGCCCTTTTCGATGGACCGCGCACGGACTTCTCGCTCGCCCGGCTCAGACACTATACCGGCACGCCCGCTGAACATGTGCAGCGCTACATCCTGTTCACCAACTATCATCGCTATGTCGACGAGTTCGTGGCGTGGGCCTGCGCGCAGCTGCAGACTCCCGGCAGTCGCTATGACGCCCTGTCGGGTGCCGGCGACGTCTATGTCACGCGCGACACAGCCGACGCGGACCGGATGATTGCCGACAGCGCCTGGCGCAAGCATCAGATGCCCGCCTATCATCTCATGGCGCCCGACAGGCGCGGGATCAGCCTCGTCAATATCGGCGTGGGCCCGTCGAACGCGAAGACCATCTGCGATCACCTCGCGGTGCTTCGCCCGGAGGCGTGGCTCATCATCGGGCATTGCGCCGGACTGCGCCCCTCCCAGAAGATCGGCGACTATGTCCTCGCCCATGCCTATTTGCGCGACGACCATATTCTCGACGACGTGCTGCCGCCCGAGATCCCGATTCCGGCGATTGCGGAGGTGCAGGTCGCCATGGCCCGCGCAGCGGAGTTGGTGCTCGGCGGGGACACGCCCGAGTTCAAACGGCGCTTGCGAACCGGCACCGTGGTCACCACAGCCGATCGCAACTGGGAGCTGCACTATTCGAAATCCGCGCTCCGCTTCAGCCAGTCGCGCGCGGTCGCCATCGACATGGAGAGCGCGACCATCGCCGCGCAGGGCTATCGGTTCCGCGTGCCTTATGGGACGCTGCTGTGCGTTTCGGACAAGCCGCTGCATGGCGAGCTGAAGCTGCCGGGGCAGGCCAATCGCTTCTACGAGGAAGCGATCGCGCGCCACTTGAGGATCGGTATCGAGACCTGCGAATTGCTGCGGGATGAAGGAGAGAGGCTGCACAGCCGCAAGCTTCGGGCGTTCAACGAACCGCCCTTCCGCTGACCCTTTTAAGGGCAATGCCAAGGGCGCTGCGGCTGGCATTCGGCCAGCGGGTCGCCCACATAATCAACTTGGCGTAAACGCCCCACGACCGGACAGATCGTGGTTTCCTTCCGCGCCCGGTTGGCCTGTATCCTTACGCGAGGTGGCGAGAAGGACAATATGATGAGCGCAGGGCCCGGGGCAAATGCACGCTTGTCGGCACAATGCGATACCGCGCCATCGCAAGCGGCCGAGGTTTCACCGGCCATGCTTGGCATGAGCATGCAGCTCGTGCGGGCCAGCAATTTGACGATGAGCCGATTTCAGCTCGCGCTGCAGCGGGGCGACAGCCGGCTTGCCATCATGGCGATGGATAGCCTTCTCGACATTGACGCCGAGATGGAATGCTTTGTGTCGGACCTTGCGCGTTCGGCCGCCAATGAACCGCAAATGCAGCTCATGGCCAGCTATCTCACGTCCCAGAAGGAAGCGATTGGACGCGAGAAACACGCCCTTATCGGACATATCGGGAAGGTCGAGGCTATCTCCCAGAGCAGCGGCGCCGATGATTGGTCGGACGCCGATGTACCTGAGCCAGCGGCCGCCCGCGCCGATGAGAAGCTCCGGGAACCGCCAGTGCGCATGGTGCCCCGATGGCTGAGCGTGCTGCTTGCGGTCTGTGCGGTCTGCGCTGCCGTCATGCTCGCGGCGCTGATACTGGACGTGCGCCTAATCTAGAGGGCGAGGACGTTGGATGGGGTCACATCCCCCTCCGTTCGGTTCGAGCGAAGTCGAGAACCGCTTGCGCAAAGTGTCTCGACTTCGCTCGACACGAACGGATCAAAAGTCATCACGCTGTGACGCCACCCCATTGGCTCATATCGGACGCCTGCCCGGCAGTTGAAGGAGCCACGGCTTGGCTCGTCCGGTCGGGCGTGCGGTGCCGTCAAGCCTGACTGCGCGCGTGATGGTCACCGGCTCAACCAGCATCTGGCCCTTCATGGCGCCTGTGCCACCGCGCGTCGGCATGGCGAGGATGCGTTTCACCGTCGCCTTGTTGCCGACGACTTTGCCGAACGCGGCATAGCCGGGGCTCTGGCCGTGCGCGTCGAGCGACGGACTGGGGCCGACCAGAAGCGAGAAATTACCGCTGGCGGAATTGGGGTCGTCTCCGCGCGCCATCGAGATCGTGCCGTCGACATGGTGCAGGCCGGTCTTGCTGGTGGCCTCAAGCGGTACCGGCGGCAGCCTTCGGCGCGCGTCGACGCCAATGCCACCCTGAACGAAGCCGACCTTGGGATTCCCCTTGCCGCGCGACGCCCGATAGAAGCGCGTACCATCGAGCCGCCCGTCATCCACATATGCCATGAAATTGGCGACCGTCTTCGGCGCATGCCGGGAATCCAGAGCGAGCAGGATCGGGCCGGCGGAAGTATCGAGACGGACGTGGACGATGGCGGGATCGGCCGATGGGCCGGCGGTGGCGCTGGACAGAGCAACGAGCGCGAGTATGGCTGCGATGAAGGGTTTCATGCAGCCGCACTAAGCCAAGGCGCGTTCCAAAGCGAGCGTCGAGACGCTACTCGTGGCGCAGCGCTTCGATGGGGTTGAGGGCTGCGGCGCGGCGGGCGGGGAAATATCCGAAAATGACGCCGATGATGGCGGAGATCGCGAAGGCGATGAGATTGATCTGCAAGTCGAAGGTCCATGGCACCTGCATGAGCGGCGTCGCGACGGCGATGACGATCTGCGCCAGAAAGAGCCCGATGACGCCACCGAGACAGGACAGGACCACCGCCTCGACCAGGAACTGCATCAGCACTTCATTCGCGACCGCCCCGATGGCGAGGCGGATGCCGATCTCTCGCGTCCGCTCGGTGACCGAAACCAGCATGATATTCATGATGCCGATGCCGCCGACAACCAGGCTGATCGCCGCGACCGCCGCGACGATGCGGGTCAGGAGCGTCGTCGTGCCGGTCAGCGCGTCGGATAGCTGTTTGGTATCGAAGATGTTGAAATCATCGTCCTTGCCTTCGGTGATGTGGCGCCGCTCACGCAGAAGATCCTTGATCGAGTCCTGCACCTGCGTTGTCGAATAGGCCTGGTCGACACCGACGAGCATCAGGCGAACGTCGGTCGAGCCGGTGAAGCGCCGCTGCACGGTCTTGATGGGCATGATCACGACATCGTCCTGATCGCCGCCGAAACCCGCCTGTCCGCGCGTCGAAAGCGTGCCGATGACATCGCAGCTGACATTGCCGATGCGAAAACGCTGTCCCACCGCCCGGGCACTGCGAAACACATTGCTCCGCACGGTCGAGCCGACGATGCACACAGCCTTGCCCGCCGCTTCCTCGGCCGGCGTAAAGGCGCGCCCCCCGGTCAACGGCCAGGGCTGCACCTGGAAATAGGCCGATGTCGTGCCATTGATCGTCGTCGACCAGTTGGCGCCCTCATAGATGGCGGTCGCGGTCGACTGTGCCTGCGGGGCAACGGCCGTGACGCCGGCGATCTGCTGGGCCACCGCGGTCACATCCGTCGGATCGAAATCGGGGGGACGCGGCCCGCCGCCGCCGCGCCCGAAACCCTGGCCGGGCCGCACCTGCAAGACGTTGGTGCCCAGCGCCGCGATCTGGGACTGCACTGCGGCCGTCGTCGCCTTGCCCAAAGTCACCATCGCAACGACGGCGCCAACGCCGATGACGATGCCCAGGGTCGTCAGGAACGAACGCAGCAAATGCCGCCTGATCGATTGGATCGCGAGGAAGAAGATGGTGTCCAGCATCAGCCTGACACCCGTTGCCCGACAGGGTTCTCGACGCCGTCGACCAGCCCGTCCTTGAAGTGGACGATCGTGCGCGCGAAGGCCGCCATGTCGGGTTCGTGCGTCACCATCAGGATCGTGATGCCTGCCTCGCGATTGAGGGCGGTGAGCAGTTCCATGATTTCCCGTGACCGTTCGCTGTCGAGATTGCCGGTCGGCTCGTCGGCGAGCAGCACGTCCGGATTGGTGACGATGGCGCGAGCGATCGCAACGCGCTGCTGCTGGCCGCCGGACAGCTCGGCGGGGGTGTGATCCCACCAGTCCTTGAGGCCGACCTTGTCCAGCGCGGCCATCGCCGTTTCGTGCCGGAGCGCCTTGCTGTCCCCGCGATAGAGCAGCGGCAGTTCCACATTCTCCAATGCCGAGGTGCGGGCGAGGAGGTTGAAGCCCTGGAAGACGAAGCCAAGATATTTGCGCCGCAGCAGTGCCCGCTGATCCCGGTCGAGGGTTTCGACATGATGGCCGCGAAACTGGAACGTGCCCGAAGTCGGCACATCCAGGCAGCCGAGGATGTTCATCATGGTCGACTTGCCTGACCCCGATGGCCCCATGACAGCGACGAAATCTCCGGCCGTTATGTCGAGATCGATACCCCGCAACGCCTTGAAGGCCGTCGGACCGCTGCCGTAAACCTTGGTGACGCCACGCAGCGTGATCAGCGGCGCCTCAACTGCCACTGCCCGCTCCGTTGCGCGGCTGCGCGCCCTGACGGCTCTTGCTCCGCTGGCGCGTGGTGGACTCCTCGCCCGATCCGGCCAGTTGCCCGGTGATGACCTCCATGCCTGGCTTCAGCTGGCCCGACAGCACTTCTGTATGGGTGCCGTCAGTGTCGCCGGTGGTGATCTGTATGGGGCTCGGCTTACCCTCTTCATCCTTCACATACACCGTCTGGCTGGCACCCCGGCCGATCGTGACGGTTCGCTGGCTGCTATTGCCGCGACGGGGGCGGAACGTCAGTGCGCCCGCGATCCCCTCCGACTGGCCCGATCGGGTGCCTTGACCTTGTGGCGAAAAACGCAGCGCCGCGTTGGGGACGAGCAGAACATTCTGCTTGTCCGAGGTAATAATGTCGGCGGTCGCAGTCATGCCCGGACGCAGCTGAAGCGTGGGGTTCGCGACCACAAGATCGGCGGCGTAGGAAACGACCTGACCCGTCGTCGATGATGTGGTCGTGGTCGATGTGGAGGAACTCGCCGACTGAGCGGACAGGTTCGAGCCCACATCGACCCGCGTGATTGTCGCGGGGAATGTCCGGCCGGGAAAGGCATCGACGGTAAAGCTGGCCTTCTGGCGCTCCTTGACGGAGCCCACATCGGCTTCATCGATCGCAACCTCCAGCTTCATCTTCGACAGGTCTTCGGCGATCACGAACAATATCGGGGTGTTGAACGATGCCGCCACGGTCTGTCCGGGATCCACCTGGCGCGCGAGCACGACCCCCGACACGGGCGAACGGATGACCGCGCGGGCGCGCTGCGTCTGGCTCTGGGCAAGGGTTGCCTGGCTGGCGACGACATTGGCCTGCGCGACCTGGAAGGCGGCGCGGGCACGCTGAACGTCGGCACGGCCTGTTTGCAGTTCGGTCCCGGAAGGAACGCGGCCCTTTGAGAGCCGCGAGACCTCCTCCAGCCGTGCAAGCTGCGCCTGCGATTCGGCGAGGGTCGCGCGCGCCTGCTCCACGGATGCCTGGTTGGCGGCGAGCTGCGCCCTGTTCTGGCGAATCTGGTCATCGAGCTGCGCGGGATCGATCTGGGCGAGCGCCTGCCCGGCCGCGACCCGGTCGTTCACGTCGACGAGCACTTGCGTCACCAGGCCCGACAGCTGGGAACCGACGGTCACCTGGTTGGTCGGCGCGAGCTTGCCTGTCGCCGAGACGGTGGTGACCAGATGTCCGCGCTCGACCGGCACCGTCGCATAGTCCGGCGCAGCCGGCCCGCTGAACCAGCGCATCAGCAGAAACACAAGCAACAGGCCGCCCAGCGCCATGACGCCCAATTTGACGGCGCGCCGCCACGCGGGCACCGGCTTCACGCTCAGAAATTCGTCGAGGCCCTGGTCAGCCATGTCAGCGTTGTCCCATAGTGGCAGTGCGCGGCGGGGCCGTGGGCGTGACGGTCGCGTTCCACCCGCCTCCCAGCGCAACATAGAGTGCGATCAGCGCCGTCGCCTTGTCGCTCCGCGCCTGAACGAGACCATTGCGCGCCGAAATCAGCGCCGCCTCCTGCGTGTTCAGCGTGGTGAAGTCGGTCAGGCCGGTGCGATACTGGCTGCGCGCGAGCAGCGCCGAATTGTTGGCGGCATCAAAGGCGATGGCGAATTGCCGCTCCCGCTCCTGCGCCGAGCGGAACGCGACGACGGCGTTCTCCACATCCTCGAGCGCCGTCAGCACGCTGGATTTATAGGCGGAGAACGCGCCATCGGCGGCCGCCTCGTTCGAGCGCACCTGCGCATGCAGCCGCCCGCCATTGAAGATCGCCTGGGTCAGCCCCGCGAACAGCCCGCCGGTGATGGTCTGGAGGATGTTGCCGAAATTTGCCGCATTCGCATCCAGACTGCCGCTGATGGCGAGCGCCGGGTAGAGCTGCGCCTTGGCGACGCCGATCTCAGCCGTCGCGGCGGCAAGGCTGCGTTCGGCCGCGCGCACATCGGGCCGCTGCCGCAGGATGTCGGCCGGGATGCCCGACGCAACGCGATCCGGCCCCATCGGGATCGGCCGGGGCGCGGCCAGCAATGGCTTGAGTGCGCCCGGCGCTTGCCCCGTCAACACGCCGATACGCGAGACGGCGGCATTATATTGCTGCTCGATCTGGGGAATATTGGCGGCCGTCTGCGCCCGGCTCGCCCGCGCCTGCTCCGCATCGAGCGACGAAACCAGGCCCGCCTGCACGCGAAAGCCCGCAATCTCCAGATTATCGTCCTGGATGGCGAGGCTGGCGCGGGCATTCTCGAGCTGCGCCTGATAGGCGCGCGCCAGCACATAGTTGCGCGCAATCTCACTCTCGACCGACAAAAGCGTCGTCGCATAATCGAAGCCGGCGGCCTCATATTGCGCACGGCTCGCTTCGACGGAGCGCCGTATCTCGCCGAACAGTCCCACCTGATAGCTCGCATCCAGCCCGAGCGAGAAGCTGTTGCGCCCGCTTCCGCCAGATGTGCTGCTGTTGCCCCTGATCGGCTCCGACCGGCTGTAGCTGGCCGAGCTGTCGATCGTCGGAAACAGGCTGGAGCGGCTGATGACCAGGGATTCGCGCGCCTGGCGCAGTCTTGCGGTCGCCTGCGCTACATCGAGATTGGCGGCCGCAGCCTGCTCCACCAGTTGGCCCAGCACCGGATCGTCGAACCTCTGCCACCACCGCGTCAGATCTTCGGCGGTTGGCGCGGCCGTCACCGAATAGGCGTCGGGCACGCCGAGCTGTGATGCGGTTTTCGGCCTGTAGTCGGGCCCTACGCTACAAGCCGTCACCATGGCTGTGCCAAGCAGAAAGAAACCGGACCGAAACATCATGGAGGCATAGATGGGCAACAGGCCACACTCCGTCCAGCGGCAAAGTGTCGCAAAATGTCAGCAAATATATTTTAACGCGGGTAGCTGCTCGAGCAGATTTTTCCGCACCGGGTCCGGGCCGGAAGTCAACATCACCTCGGCCGCGCGCGTCCTGGTATAGTCCGGCGCCACCAGCTCCAGATGGAATTCATCCCTCAGGAGCGGCTCCATCCAGTCGGGCAGTGGATAGGGAATGGCAACGAGGTTGCGCGCTTCGGCGGTTGTCATCCTGCCTCTCCTCCGGCTGCGAAAGCCCGGGCGCTGACTGCTACCTGGATTGGTGTTTGCGCGCTATGGGCGTATCATCGATCTGGATGAAATAGTCCGGCGCAGGGCACAGCTGCAAGGAGGTCGCCAATGTCCAATCCAGATCTCACGGATGCCGAGCACGAGACCATCTCGTCAGCGCGGGTGGAAGGTACGCCCGTCCGCAACAAGGAGGGCGAGGAACTCGGCACCATTCATTCGGTGATGATCCACAAACGGTCCGGTCAGGTTGGATATGCATTGCTGCGCCTCGACACCTATCTCGGCACGGTCGGCAATGTCTATCCGGTCCCATGGGCCATGCTGACCTATGATCGCGAGCGGCATTGCTACACGGCTGACATTGATCGCGATATATTGGAGAATGCGCCGCTGCTCGGACTCGACGAAGCCGACCGGCCGAGCAACAGGATCATGGACCAGCATATGTATGAATTCTGGGGGATTGAGCCGGTTTGGTGAAAATATCGACCACGCCGCGGTTGATCCTGTTCAACAAGCCCTATGGCGTGCTTTGCCAGTTCACGGATGGCCGCCCCAATGAGGGCATAGCCCCAGCCCGCCCGACCCTGTCGGATCTCATCGCCGTGCCGGGCGTCTATCCTGCGGGGCGGCTCGATCTCGACAGCGAGGGCCTGCTCCTGCTCACCGACGACGGCGGACTGCAGGCGCGCATCGCGGACCCCAAGTTCAAGATGCCGAAGTCCTATCTCGTGCAGGTCGAAGGCGGTCCCGACGAGGCAAGCCTCAATCGGCTCAGGCAAGGCGTCCGCTTGAAAGACGGTTTGACCCGGCCGGCACAGGTCGAACGCATCGCCGATCCCGCCCTCTGGCCCCGCGATCCGCCGGTACGTTTTCGCAAGAGCGTGCCCGACTGCTGGCTCAGGCTGACGATCCGGGAAGGCCGAAACCGGCAGGTGCGCAGGATGACGGCGGCCATCGGCCATCCGACACTGAGGCTGGTGCGATGGCGTATCGGCGACTGGACGATCGAGGCGATGGCGCCCGGCGAATGGCGCGAGGTCGTAGTTGCGTCTCAGCTGCGATGATGGGGCCGCGACTTAATCCGCAGGCCGCGGTATCCGCTTGCCCTTGGTTCGGCTGGTGAGGTGAAATAGCCGACAGCGGTCGCAGCGATAGGGCCTGAGCGAGAGGTCTGCGCGTTGAGCGAGGCACAGCGCGTCCCGTTCGGACCGGTAGCGTGCCTTCCTGGCGCAAATGCTTATCCTCGTGCGCACCTTAATCCTCAGGCTCGAACGCTACACTGCCCTGACTGAAAAGCCTCGCGATCAACGCCATCGCTGAATCCGATTTTCTCAGATCGCGATCGACCATGATGCGATCTTGCGCACAGAGTTGTTCGGCGAAGGCGATGCTTTCGTTGGCGCACTCAAAACATTGGCCATCGACGAACAGCAACAGCGAATTTGCCTGTTGCCGGATGAATGAAAAGCGGCTGGCCGGGTTGCGGCACAGCGGCAAATCCTCGGCGAGCAATGCGCGCAGTTCCTCCGGCTGCATTGGCTCTTCCGCCTGCCAATCCCCATCGGGATATTTGCGCGTGCTGTTATATTGCCCGAACCAGCGCGCAAACGCGTCGCGGTCGAGCATTTTCTCGGCAATCATCGCGTGCAGCTGCGCGATGGCGCCCGCCGAAATTTCGCCCGGATTTGCCTGTGCCTGTAAATGCGGATCGGCGTAGCGATCATCGTCCTGCAAACGCCCAAGCAGATCATCGCACCAGTGCGCGATCAACTCACTGCGCGAAGGGGCGCGAAAACCGATCGAATAGGTCATGCAGTCATCGCCAATGGCGACGCCATTGTGCGCGACACGCGGCGGCACATAGAGAATGTCGCCGGGTTCGAGAATCCATTCGTCGGTGGCTTGAAAGTCTGCGAGCAGGCGCAAATCATCATGCGGCAACAACAGGGTGGATTGATCGCATAACGCCCCGACCTGCCAGCGGCGTTTGCCCAGGCCTTGAATCAGGAACACGTCATATTGATCGAAATGCGGGCCCGTGCCGCCTTCATCGGCGGCATAGCTCACCATGACGTCGTCGATGCGCCAATTCGGCACGAAGCGAAACGGTTCGATCAGCGCGGCAACGGCCGGCACGGCGTGATCGACAGCCTGCACGAGCAGCGTCCACGGCTTTTTGCCGAGCTTGCTGAAACGCGATTCGGGGAAGGGTCCGTGTTCGACTTTCCACGTATCGCGCGCCTGCGTGATCAGACGCGATTCGACGTCTTCCTCGCAGGCCAACCCTGCGAGTTCATCAGGTTCGAGCGGATTGCTCCAGGACTTCCAGGGGTTTTTGATCAGCAACGGTTTCTTTTGCCAGTAACCGCGAAGGAAACCGTCGATGTCAAAATTCTTTAATTGCATAGATACTCGCGATGAGATGCTTCACAGAACAGCAGCTGCCCAAAAGCAGGACGATTCATCCTACACGCGAATGTGCGGGTTTGATCAGATGCCGGGCCCTTTATCCATGCGTGCCGCAATATCCCGGCAGGTAGACAGCCTCGGGTCCGCGCGCGAGGTCTAGCGCCTTCGACAGCGCCCGCTCGAACTTGGCATTCACCATGCCGGCGCCGATACGATGGCGCAGGAAATCTGCCCACAGGAATTCGGAATAGGGCGTATCTGTCTTCGCGCAGCCGCCCATGCGGCGAACCTCGCCCGCCAGCGACCGGTAGGGATCGTCGGCAAGTTTGTGGAGCGTCCGGGGCAAGTCGCCATAGCTGCATCGCTTACCTTCCGCGTTATAGGGATGAAGCCAATTGCGATTGTCCAGGAAGGTCAAAAACGGTCGTTTCCGCAGATGATCGAGCCGGGCGACAACCGTGACGAGCACATGCTCCACCCCTTCGTCCAGCAAGGCGCGGGCCAGATGGTGATGATCGATCAGCCAGGGTACCTTGCGCGGACCGATGACCACGGGAATCATGTGTCGCCCCAGGAATTCCGCGCCGTCGATCGCGATATGGTCGCGCCATCCGACCCGCTTGCGGGCGACCTCGCGCATCCCCACTGTCATTTGCGTCGGTCGCAGATCAGAGAGCGCGACAGGGTGGAGCGTTGGTTCGATACTGTTAGTCATGGCCATCAGGCATTTCCCTTTCTGATTTTGGCGACCGCATCCGCAACGCTGAACGTCGCGCCGACTGCAAGCTCGTGGAGGCCGGCCCGCTCCAGCACATCGCGCACATGGTCATGGGCGCGGGCCAGCACGAGGCGGCGGTCCTTGAGCGCAAGGGTGCGGGCGAATTCAGCGAGCGCTTCGATCGCCGTGCTGTCAAGATCGTTGCTTTCCTCCAGGCTGAGCACGATCGCCTTGGCGTCCGCATGACGCAGCGCGCCGGCCATGATCACGCCCAGGGACATCTCGGCATTGGCAAAGAACAGCGGCGCGTTGGGCCGGTACACCGCCAGCCCTGGGACAGCATGTGCATCACCATGACGGGCGCGGTCGACAAAGTCATGACCGTCGCCGATTTGTCCAAGCTCACTCACCGTCGGACGGGAGAAACGGTGCAGGAGCGCGCCGATGGACAGCGCCACCGCGACCAGCATGCCATTGAGCACGCCAAGGGCGATCACCGCGACAGCGGCGGCGAGCGCGATCCATTGATCCCGATGCAGCCTGAACAGACGGATGATCGGCGCCGGGGCCAGCGCGTGGGTGAGCGCCGCTATCACGATCGCGGCAAGCACGGGCTCGGGAATATGGGCAACCAGCGGATTGGCAAAGAGCACAAGCACGCCAAGGCTGGCCGCAGCGACTAGTCCGGTCAAGCGGGACTGCGCGCCCGCCGCTTCGCTCGCCGATCCCGCCGAAAAGCCGGCGCCCACCGGCATGCCCTGAACGAGCGCCGACGCCAGATTGGCCGCGGCCAGGGCGCCGAGCTCGCGATCCGGCTCAAGCGTGTCGCCATGGCGGAGGGCCAAGCTACGCATCGTGCCCCAGCTTTCCGCGAACAGGATCAAGGTCAGGGGGACGGCGAGCTGGACCAATTGGGCCCACAGCGCGAACGGAAAGGAGGGCAGGTGCAGCAGACCGAAATCCAGCGCGATGGGACCGACCAGCGCCACGCCGGCACCCGGCAGATCGATCGCCAGCGACAGGAGGATGGTGAGAAGAAGAACGACGAGCGTACCGGGAATATGAGGAAACCGGCGCAGCGAGAGCAACGCGATCAGTGTCGCCATTCCCAACAGCAGACTGGCAGGACGCAGGGCACTCATATGTGACAGCAGACTTGCAAGCACCGCGCCGACATTGCCCGCCGGGACATGCACCCCGGTCAATGTCGGGAGCTGACGGATGATGATGGTCACCGCGAGACCAAAGGCGAAGCCGCGAAGCACCGGCCGCGAGACGAAACTGGCAAGCCCCCCGAGGCGAAACACGGCAATGAGGCCAAATAATGCCGCGACCATGCCCACCAACAGCGTCGCCATCACGGCATGGGTCGCGCTGTTGCCCGGCAGCGAAGCCAGTGCTGCCGCCAGGATCGCGGCCGAGGAGGATGTTGGCGCGAGGATCGCAAAACGGCTGCGCCCGATCAATGCATAGGCAAGCCCGCCAGCACAGGCCGCCAGCACCGCACGGCCAGGCGCAAGCCCGGCGATACCGGCGTAGGCGACCGCTTCGGGCAGCATCAGGCCTGCGACCGACAAGCCCGCCAGTAGATTGCGCGTCAGCGCCACTGCCCCCGCCTTTCGTCAAATTTGGCAAGACTAGGCCCATCGGTCAGCTTGACAAGGGCAGCATTTATGCACGGAGACTCTCGAGCGTGATTTCAGATATTGTTTCCTCGATCGCAATCTCCGGCGTCGGTTTCGAAGCGCGCATCGTCATTGGCGGCGTGGCGCAGGCGATGGCGGATATGTCCGGCCCAGACGCGCCGGTGCGGACGGTGGTGGATCCGCGCAAATTGTAACGGGCGTTCGAAGCGAGTTCCGGTGAGCGGATGCGAAAAGCCGTTCACCGCTCGGGCTACGCAGATCCCCTGTGACAGGCTATGATCCGTGACACCGCACCTTCTGTCAGGAGTCCAGCATGTCGAAGATGATCGCAATGGCAGTGCCGCATGCCGGCGGCAAATTCGAGCGGATCGAGCGCGACATACCCGCGCCGGGACCGCGCGAACTCCTGATCCGCGTGCATGCCTGCGGCGTCTGCCACAGCGACGTGCTCACGGTCGAGGGCCTTATGCCGGGGATCACCTATCCGCGCGTGCCCGGGCATGAAGTGATCGGGACGATCGAGGGCGTCGGCGCCGATGTGGCCGGCTGGCGGGTGGGGGACCGCGCTGGCGTTGGCTGGTTCGGCGGTTCCTGCGGCTATTGCAGCCGCTGCCGCCGCGGTGACGCCTTTGCCTGCGAGAACGTCCGAGCGGTGACGGGCGTCACCCGGGATGGCGGCTATGCCACGCATCTTGTCTCCGACGCGTCGGCCGTCGCGCATGTTCCAGCCGACCTGGACGAAGTCGAGTCCGCTCCGCTGCTGTGCGCCGGCATCACCACTTTCAACGCGCTCCGCAATTGTGGTGCGGGCCCCGGCGATCTCGTGGCGATCCACGGCGTCGGCGGTCTCGGTCACCTCGGCATCCAGTTCGCCCGGCACCAAGGCTTTCGCACGATCGCGGTCAATCGCGGCCGTGACAAGGAGGCGCTCGCCCGCTCGCTTGGCGCCCATGACTATATCGACAGCGAGGCGGGCGACGTCGCCGAGGCGCTCCAGAGGATGGGCGGCGCGAAGGCCATCATCGCCACGGTCACGAGCGCCGACGCCATGCAGGCAATCGTCGGTGGGCTTGGCCCCAATGGCATGATGATGGTGATCGGCGCGGTTGGCGCTTTTCCGGTCGATACGCTCGACCTGCTCGGGAAGCGCGCTGCCGTGAAGGGCTGGTATTCCGGGGTCGCGGCCGATTCCGAGGACACCCTCGCGTTCAGTAAACTCAATGAGATCGCCTCGATGAACGAGATATTCCCGTTCGAGGACGCTCAGGCGGCCTATGACCGCATGATGAGCGGCAAGGCCCGGTTCCGCGTCGTCTTGAAGATGACGTGATCCGGCTGCTCGTCAGCCACGCAGGAGATGGCGTCCGGCTTCGTCGCGGTGCTTTTTGAGATAGCGCATGAAGGGCGTGCCTCCGGTGCCGACTTTGGTGTCATTGCCGATCGATTTCTTCGCCTGGCGATGAATATAGCTGGCCGCATAGTCCAGATGACGCGTGCGAAAGCGCGTCAAGCGGACGATGCACGCATTATACGCGTCGCGCAGCGCCGGAGGGCCCGAAGCGGCGAAGGCGCGCAGGCTGCTGCGCTCGCGCACGCGATCGATGAAGGCGCGGTGCACAGGGGGGCGATAGCCATGCAGTTCATCGAGGAACAGGCGCAGCGGGTCCTGCGCGTGCTGGATGCCGAACAACGCATCCATGACTGGCATGATCGAGCTTTGCGCGCCGGTCTGGCCGCGAAATGTCTGCGGCACGCCTGCGATCTCGGGAATGCCTTCGTAGATCAGCCCCGCGCCCAGGGCGGGATTGTCTTTCCAGCCGTGGATATAGGGCCGTACGCGCTGGAAGTAGATGTAGGGATCGCATCGTTCCGGCATGCGATCGAAAATGGCATTGAGATCGTCCCAGGCGGTGCTGATCCTTGCCAGGCCGTCCTCGGTCGCGGCGGCGTCGCGCTGGTCAATCGCCGTGATCAGAGCGGGAATCTCGGCGAGCACTGCGCCGGCGCGGGCCTCGATGGCCACATGGACGAGTACGAACCAGGCCTCGTCCTGGCCGGCGAGGAAATTCTGGACCATGTAGAGATTGTCGAGCGCGATCGGGCCCGATCGGTCGAAGCGGTCCCAATTGTCGAGTACATAGGCGGAGTAGCTCAACAGCGGCTTTTGAGCAAGGCGGTGGGCGAGCGCCCAGATCGGCACCGCCAGCATGGACGGAAGCCGCGTCGGCGGCGGCCCTTGCCCCCAGACATAGGCTTGCACCAGGAAGGCATAGCGCACAAAGGCGCTGCGGATTTCCGGCTCGGGCGCATCCGCGCAGAAAGCGCCGATATCGAGGGGCGGCAGTTGCTTGAGATGCGCACGGACGCGGCCGCTGGCCAGCGTGCGCGGCAGGTCGGACGCGGCTTCGACGATGGGCGCAAATTCTCCGGGCAGCACGACAGCGGCCGCATCATAGCCACACAGAAAGCCCCGTTCCGCCGTAATGTCGTAGTCGCCAAGGTTGACGGGGTCCATCATATGGAACTGCAAAGGCTGTACCCTCACCCCTTCGCGGCGGACTCTCCGGGCTGAGCGTCAGCCGCGCCAGCACTATCAAGCATGGCTATCATAGCAGACTGGCGGCGACCTTCCAATGAAGGAGCAAGGCGAAGGCGATGACAGCTCAGCCTTTGTCATAGGCGTCATGGTGGCGCCACCAGGGCGGGCCCGGCTCGTTGCGACCCTTGGGGGCTCGGTCCAGCCACTGGTACATGCCCCAGAGGCCGTCCAGTCCGCGCGCATAGGTGGAATAGCTGTGGTAGACGACGCCGTCCTCGAGCGCGAACGCGCTCATGCCCGGCCTCTCGCGCGTGTACGCGGCCACGTCGGTTCCGGACATCGCCGCGAAGGCGACGGGCCCCGCGGCAGCTTCCGGCTGCGCGTCCAGGACATGACCGCTGCCTTCATAATTATATTCGACCGTCCCCTCGCGCTGTTGCTGCGCCGTGACCGAGACATTGAAGTCGAAGTTGAAGTCAGTGCCAAACGAAGACGCCCAGGGAAATGTCCACCCCATCCGCCGCCGGAACGCCTGCAGCTTTGCGAGCGGTGCCCGCGACACCGCCGACAGCGTGACGTCGTGATTCGCCAGATGGACAACGAAGCCGTCGAACCCATCCGCGATCGCCGAGCAGGACGGACACCCCGCCATATAGTCCGGCCCGAACATGAAGTGGTAGACCAGAAGCTGCGAGCGCCCCCTGAAGAGATCTGCCAGCGAGGCGGTCCCCTCCTCGGTATCGAACTGATATGCCTTGTCGATCCGAACCCACGGCAGCGCCTGCCGCCGCCGAGCCAGCTCGTCGCTCCGCCGCGTCAGCGCCTTCTCTTCATCCAGCAGTTCGAGCCGGGCCGCAAGCCACTCTTCCCGTGTCCCGGTGATGTGCTTCGTCATGGCGCGTCTCTCCTTTCCGGTTACTCGGCGGCATCGGCCCGCGCCGACCAATGCATGCCTCATGGCGCATGCGCGGCTTTCCCGGTTATCGACGGATTTGGCGCCGACAGGCGCGCGAAAGCCTATTGAGCGATTGCCTTAACTCACGCGCCCGATGATCGATCCCGCCCTGATCGACATCGTCAAGCTGCTGCGCTGGCCAATGACGCAATATAGGCGCGCCAGCTCCCCAGCGCGGTGATGTCGCGCGCACCCTCCACGCCGGAGGTCTCGCTCAGGAAGCCCGACACCCGGCTGCCATCGGCAAGGCTGATCTTGCCGATGCCGAGCGGCGCGGGAATGCGCGCGACAAAGCGTCCAAAGGCGTCGGCCGGCAGGGACCAGACCTCCACCTCGATGCCGGGCCCGTCCGTGCCGGGCGCGTGGATCAGGCCGGGCTTGGCCGGGCTGGTGTTTGGCAGCACGAACAGGCGGTAGTCGCCGCTGGTGTGCACCCGCGCCTTCAGGGTCGCGCCGAGGGCGAGCAGTTCGCCATTGAGCGGCATGCCGGAGAGATGCGCGCCGACGACCGCGAGGTCGAGGGTTTCAGCGGGGGGCGCGCCCTGGGGCGGCGCGAATGCTGCGGACCTGTCGATGCCCATGCCGCAATCGGCCGCGCGGTGGAGACGGTCGGCGAGCGCTGCCAGCGCATCGTCCTGGAACGCGCGGCCGGCCAGCGTGACGCCGAGCGGCAGGCCGTCCGGGCGGAAGCCGGCCGGAACCGCGATCCCGCTATAGCCCAGCAGGTTGAAGAAATTGGTATAGGTGCCGAGGCGGCTGTTGAGGGTGATCGGGTCGGCCAGCATCTCTTCGACGCGGCAGGTGGTGGGCGTGGTCGGCAGCAGCAATATGTCGGCCTTGGCCCATTCGGCTTCGGTGCGCCGTTTCAACGCTTCGAGCGCATAGATGCCCTTGAATGCGTCGACGGCGCTGAAATTCGCGCCGCTCAGGGTGATTTCGGCAACCGCCGGGTCCATCACGGAAGCGGACAGGCCGAAGCTTTCGAATGCGGCGAGACGCTCCGCGACCCACGGCCCGCTGTAGAGCAGGGCGGCAGTTTCCCGGAACGGGGCGAAATCGATCTCGACGACGCTCTCGCCCAGCCGCGCAATGGCGGATTCGTAGAGCCGGGCGCTTTCGGTATCGCCGAAGAATTCGCGGTCCTGCGCTGCCAGCACGCCGACGCGCAGGCCGGTTGCCGGGAGCGGTGACGGCGCGGCCCGGCGCGACCAGGGATCGGTTGGATCGAAACCCTCCGCCAGCCGCCGCGCCTCGATCCCGTCGGCGACATTGAGCGCGAAGATGCTCACGCAGTCGAGGCTGCGGCAGGCCGGGACTACGCCGGTTGTGCTGAGCAGGCCCGGCGTGGGTTTGATGCCGACGATATTGTTGAGCGCGGCCGGCACCCGCCCCGATCCCGCCGTATCGGTGCCGAGCGCGAAGGAGACAAGACCCGCGGCGACCGCGACCGCCGATCCCGAACTCGATCCGCCGGAAATATAGGCCTCGTCGAACACGCATCGCGGCGCGCCATGGGGCGAGCGCGTGCCATTGAGGCCGGTGGCGAATTGGTCGAGGTTGGTCTTGCCCAGGATGATCGCGCCTGCCGCGCGCAGCCGGGCGACGACAGTGGCACCCTGCGCAGGCATATAGGCGAACTCGGGACAGGCGGCGGTGGTCGGCAGCCCGGCCACGTCGATATTGTCCTTCACCGCGCAGGGCATGCCCCATAATGGCAGTGAGTTGGATTCCGGCGCGCGCGCGATCAGAGCCGCGACGGCGGCGCGCAGATCGTCGGCGCTGGTCCGATTGATGAATATGGCGGGGTCGGCGGCGTCGATCCGCGCATTCAGGGCTTCCATCAATGTCAGCGGTGTCCACCCGCCGCCCGCATAGAGCGACCGGACAGCGGCGAAATCGAGTATGAGGGGAAGCGGCATTCAGTGACCTTCACCGAGCAGGGAAATATGGGCGCTGACGACGCGCCAGCCCTCCGGGAACCGCACCCAGTTCTGGCTCTGCCGTCCCGGCTTGTCCGCGCCGACGCGCTGGAACTCGGCATTCACGGTCGCGAAATCCGTGCCGAAGGTCGCGATCACGACCTTGAGGAGGCTGCGCTGCGGCGAGCCTCCGACCCGGCCGATGCGAAACGCCTTGATGTCGGCGATGCCGTAGAGATTCTGGCCGGGGCCGATCCGCACCACATGCTCCGAATCCCAGAACAGCGCATCCAGCGCTTCCAGGTCATTGTCCATCAGCGCGCGCTCATAGGCGTCGAAGGCGGCGCGGACGGCGGCGACCGTGGCGGGATCGTTGATCAGCAAATCTCGCTCTCCGGCAGCGCGGCGACACTCAGCCGCTCGAGATGGGCGGCGGCTTGCAGGGCGAGGTCCTCACGCCAGGGCGGCGCGATCAGTTGCACCCCGATCGGCAGGCTGCCGTTGCAGACCGGCACCGCGACGATGGGCAGGCCGACGAAACTCAGCGGCTGCGTCAACAGCCCGATATTGGCGCGGGCCGGCACCGCCTCCCCCGCCACATCGATGGTCGGCTGGCCCAGCAGCGGCGCCGTACAGGGCGTCGCCGGCGCGATCAGCAGGTCGTGGTGGCGAAATGCCTCCAACAGCTGGACATTGAACAGGCTGCGCAGCCGCTGCGCCTGCAGCACCATATGCGCGGGGACCAGAGCGCCCGCCAGCAGGCGATCGCGCGTCGCCGGATCGAAATCCCCGGCCCGGCTGCGCAGCGAGGCGAAGTGGAGATCGCCCCCGGACGCTGAGGTCAGCACGAAAGCCGCCGCACGCGCCTTATCGGCGTCGGCCAGGGTGACGCGCGCGCTTGCGCCCAGCGCCTCGGCTACCAGTGCGACCGCGGCGCGTCCCTGCGGATCGGCGAGATCGTCGAACCAGCCGCCCAGAATCGCGGCGCGTCCGGCGAACGGCAGGTCGAGCAGATGCCGCGCAGGCTCGGCCACGCGATCGGCGCAGGCCGCATCGCCTGCGTCAAAGCCCTGCACGACATCATAGACAAGCGCGAGATCCTCGACGCTGCGCGCGAAATGGCCGAGATGGTCGAGTTCATGCACAAAGGGAAAGGTGCCCGTGCGCGGCAGGCGGCCATAGGTCGGCTTCAGCCCGAACAGGCCGCAGAAGGACGAGGGCACCCGGATCGAGCCATTGGTGTCGGTGCCGAGCGCGAAGTCGCACAGCCCCGCTGCCACCGACGCCGCCGATCCGCCGGACGATCCGCCCGCGCTGCGCAGGGTATCGAGCGGATTGCGCGTGGCACCGTAATGCGCGTTCTCGGTGGTGAAGCCATAGGCATATTCGTCCATATTCTGGGTGCCGACCAGCACCGCGCCGGACCGTGTCAGGCGCTGCAGCAACACGGCATCGACAGGCGCGGGGGCATTGCCGCGATTGATGATGGAGCCCGCCGTGGTCACCCGACCGGCGACGTCATAATTGTCCTTCACGCCGAACGGCACGCCCGCGAACGGCCCGGGATCGCCCCCGCGCGCCACCATCGCATCGACCGCATCGGCCTCGCGCCGTGCCCGGTCGGCGAGTATCTCGGTAAAACAGTTGAGCGCCGGGTTGATCCGCTCGATCCGGGCGAGCCGGTCCTCGATCACGGCCCGTGCCGAGAGATGGCCCCTGCGCACGGCGGACGCGATGGCCGATATGCCCAGCAGGCTGGGAGAAGGCGCCAGCATCGTCATGGCCGGAACACCGGCGCCGGCTCGACAAGGGGGTCGACTGGCGAATCGAGGAACAGGGCGGCCTGCATCAGCAATATGCCGAGATTATGGGCGACGCCCGGCAGATGGGCGGGGTCGATGTGCAACCCCGCCACCTCTGCCAGGCGCTCGACTTGCCCGGATGTGATGCACGGCCCTGCCATGGTCAGGCCAGCTGCGGCTCGGCGCCCTCGCTATCGGCTTCGGCCATCGGCTCCTCCGCCATGCTTGCCTTTTTCGAGCAGACAAAGAGGAACAGCGCGACGACCAGATAGGAGGCCGCCACCGATGGCGTCTTCATCACGCCGATCGCTTCGGAATGGATGAGGCCGAAGAAGGTCAGCACCGCGCCCGCCGCCGCGAATGCCGCCGCCTTCTCGAGCTTCCGGTCGATGATGAACACCGCGATCGAGCCCAGGATGATGCCGCACAGCGTCGCGCCGCTGCCCAGTATCTGGAGGCCGTGATAAAGCACCCCGTTATTGGCGAGGGCATCTAGGCCGACCTTGCCGACATCGGTGCCCGCCGCTCCCAGTGCATTGTTGATCTGCACCGTGCCCCATGCCGCGATGGTCGGCACGATGGCCAGCACGACGGCGGGCGCATGCTTGTGCGGACTTTCCTGGAACGCCTGCGCGCCGATCAGCATGCCGATGTAGAGGAGGATCGGCAGCAGGGCGACGGCGGGGATGACCGCCATCATCAGGCCGATCACCCCGAACCAGGTGAGGAACAGCATCAGCGAGCCGGTCGCCGCCGAATAGCCCATGCGGCCGCCCATCGCCTTCCAGCCCGGGTGGCCGATATAGACGGCGTTGATGAACGGATTGCCCATCATGCAGCCGATCAGGCTGACGATGCCGTCGGCGGTCAGGACGCGCGTGGTCGGGAAATGGTCGCCCGCCGCCTCCGCGCTTTCGACATTGTCCATCGCCTCGACCAGGTCGTAAATGCCGAACGGGATCGCCGTCACCAGGATGACGCCGATATATTTGAAGCCGCTGAAAACCTCCGCAAAGGCGGGCGTCGGCACGTGAAAGCCGAAGTCGGCCAGCGCGCCGGTCACCTTTTCGGGACCGATGCCGCCTAGTTCGAACCCGAACATATGGCCGCCCCAGGCGATGGCCGACCCGACCAGGATCGCCATCAGGCCGCCCGGCAGACCGCCGGGATAGCGATAGCCGCCGAGCCAGCTTGCAAGGATGACCGCCAGGCAGGTGACCCCGATCACCGGCGTCATGAACACCTGCGCGCCGGGGCTGAGCGAAATGAAGGTCAGCGAAATGCCGGCCAGCGACCCCAGCAGGGCGGCGCGCGGCGTGATCCTGCGAATGACCGGCGCGATGAAGCCGCCGATCATCAGCACGAAACTTTGCACGAACACCCAGGTGAGGCCTGCGCTCCAGGCCTCGACCGGCTTGCCGGTGGAAATGAGGATCGGCAACATGACGACGAACACGACGACGAACATGTGCGGCACGCTGATCCCGGAGGGCAGCGCGCAGACATCCGTCCGCCCCGTCTTGATCGCGAGCTGGCGCGCCAGCCAGGCATAATAGACGGTGCTGAGAAACAGCATGAGGCCGACGGCGGGCAGGATGCGCCCGAAGATGATCGGGTCCGGCAGCTTCAGGACGAATCGCAACAGGCCGGTCAGGACCAGCACGTTGACAAGGATGTTCGTGCCGAAGCCGAAAAAGGCATTCCAGTCGCCTGGTGACCACCATGGCGGCTTGGCCGAACCGACTGTGGTTGCTGCGGTGACACTTGTCATAATGCTGACCCCTTCACTCTCGTCGCTGCCGGATCCGCCGGTGCGGTGAGCGCGGCGATGACGCCCTGTGACTCGCCAACCCATCCAAAGATGCCGCCCTGTGCCGCGATCATGCGGAGCGCGACTTCGTGGAATTCGGGGAAATAGGAACCGGTGCAGTCGGACAGCACCAGGCAGTCGATGCCGCGATCATTGGCCTCGCGCACGGTAGTGTGGACGCAGACCTCGGTCGTGACGCCGCAGACGATGAGCTGGGTGAGGCTGTGGCGGGCCACCAGGTCGGCCAGTTCGGTGTTGTAGAAGGCGCCCTTGCCGGGCTTGTCGATGACGGGCTCGCCGGTCACCGGATAGAGTTCCGGAATGATGTCATGCCCCGGCTCGCCGATGACGAGGATGCGGCCCATCGGCCCCTTGTCGCCGATCGTCATGCTGCCCCGGCCGCGCAGTTTCTTGGTCTCGTGCAGGTCGCTCAGGTCCGGCTTGTGGCCCTCGCGGGTATGGAGGATCATCAGCCCGGTGGCGCGCGCGGCGGTGAGCAGCGCCTTCAACGGCGCGATCGTCCGGCGCAGCTGATCGACATCATTGCCCAGGGCCGCGCCAAAGCCGCCCGGCTCGATGAAATCGCGCTGCATGTCGATGATCAGCAGCGCGGCCTTGTCCGGCTGAAGCTCGAACGCATAGGGTGCTGCGGGAACCAGGGGCATTGACCGTTCCTCCACGCATGCTGGGCGGGGGTAGCGGCTGGCCACCCCCGCCGTTGAATTCCCTCAGAAGCCGAAGCCCATGCCGACACCGAACACGACCTGGTCACGCTTGCTGTCACCGCTGTTCAGAAGCTTTTTTGCTTCGAGCAGGTTGTCGTTGATGATGTGATAATATTGGGCAAAGGCGTAGACGTTGGCGCTGGCGCCGCCCTTGAGGAAGCTGAGCGGTGTGCTCGCCTTCAAGCCGGTCGAGACGACACCAAAAGGATCGCCATCCTTGAGCGGTATCACGCCGAGTCGAACCAGCGTATTGCTGGGCGATCCCCAATAGCTTTCGGGACCAACGGTGATCCACGTCGGCGCTGACAAGGTGAGAGCACCGGTCGTATAAGTCGGCACCGCGCCCAGTTCGACGTCGAACGTACCCCCTTCCTTGCCGGCCACCACCGTGGACGATCTGCTGTCAACCGCCCAGAACAGCTTGGCATAGGGGTTGAACGAGAAGCCGCCGCTCGGCTTGTCGGCATATTTCAGGCTGAATTCGATATTGCGTTCATCGCTGAAAGCGACCGATGGCTGGCCACTGATGAACTGGCTGTACTCGACTCCCGCCGTAAGCCCCTTGACCACCTCCCCACTGATGCCGACGAAGAAGTCGAACTCGTTGACGGCGGTGATATTGCCGTCCCTCTTGCTGTAGCCGGGGTTGAGATCGACCCAGGTTCCGGCGTGGATCGCGATGCCGCCGGGCGCCACGAGAACCAGCCCATTGAGAACCTGCACCGTGGCCCCCTCGGTCGTCACAACCAGGCCGCGCGGCGTCACATAGTCGTTCTTGAGCGAAACGTCGCCGAAACCATGCAGTGCCCAGTCGGACCCCTCGTCCGCCATCGCCGCACTGCTGCTTGCACAAACCGCAAGCGCCATAACTCCCTGAATGATTTTTCGCATGATCCGGTCGCTCCCTTTTGGTGGTTAGCGCCCAGACATCACTCTCTTTAGCTCGCCCCCAAGTGGCCCTGATGTATGCGTATGGATAATCTTGCATACACAAATGGGCGTTGGCAACAGGTTTGTCGTCATATTTTCATTTTTGTATGCTAGCCCTTGCAAACTTGGCTCTTGCGTCCGACTTGACAGCAGCCGGGGCAAGGGAGTCGTTCGAAATTGGCCGTTACCATCGTCGACAAGCTGGCGGAGGATATTGCCGAAGCGATTCTCTCCGGCGAATTTCCGCCCGGCTCGCGGCTGGACGAACAATTGCTGGCCCAGCGCTATGGGGTATCGCGTACTCCCGTTCGGGAGGCACTACGTCAATTGACCACTACCGGCCTGATCGAGGTCCGGCCCCGGCGCGGGGCGGTCGTTACGCAGGTGACACCGGAGCAGCTCGAGGAACTCTTCGTCGCGATGGCGGAGTTGGAGGCGACCTGCGCGCGCCTGTCGGCGCTGTCGATGCTGCCCACCGAGCGGCGGCGGCTGCAGGCGCTGCACGACCAGATGGGCGTGCTGGCCGAGCAGGACGATGCGCAGGGCTTTGCCGACGCCAATCACCTCCTCCACACGACGATCTACGCGGGCTCGCATAACCCGGTCATCGCCGAGACGACGCGCGCGCTCCGGCGCCGGCTCGCGCCGTTCCGCCGGGCACAGTTTCACCTGCCGGGCCGACTGCCCCGCTCCCACAAGGAACATCAGGCCGTGGTCGAGGCGATCGTGCGGGGCGACGCCGGCGCGGCGCATGCCGCCATGCTGCACCATCTGACGCTGGTGGAGCTCAGCTTCGAGGAACTCAGCACCGGGCGCGGGGTGGATGCGTGAAGTCAGCGCCGGTCCTACTATAAACTCCGTTCGGGCTGAGCGAAGTCGAAGCCTTGTTTCGAGCGGAGCGAGAAGGCTTCACTGCGTTCAGCCAAGCCTTCGACTTCACCTCCGGTGAAGTTTATCCTGAGCGCCTACTGCAAGCGGGCAGTCGAAGGGCTCAGGGCGAACGGCAAATGTGTGCGGGCAGACGCACGCCCCCTAACGCCGGTCCCGACGCTCAACATCCAGCAAGACCCGCGTCGCCGCCGCTGCAGCCGACGCGCGATTCTCCACCCCCATCTTGATGAAGATCTGCTCGAGATGCTTGTTGACCGTGCGCGCGCTGATGTTGAGGATTTCGCTCATGTCCTTGTTCGACTTGCCGCGCGCGGTCCACAACAGGACGTCCGCCTCGCGCGGCGTCAACGCAAAGCCCTGCTGGAGCGCAACCGCCTCCATTCCCTCGATATGGTGCGACAGCCGGAAGAGATGCTCCGTGGCCGACGCCGGCCCCAGATAGTCGATCATGATCCGCAGCGGCCCGGCCTCCAGCACCGCTTCGCCGGTTGCCTGCGCATCGCCGATCAGCACGGCCAAGGCAGCCTCGATGTCGATCAGGAGCGGGGCCGCAAGATCCGCAATCAACCGCCGGGTTTCAGGCGTCGCCCAGCGGATCTGGCCGCTCGCGTCGCTGGCCAGCAACCGGCGGCCCGCCGTGTCGAGCGCCTGCAGCGCGCTGCGCGTCGTCCGGGCGTTGCCGAGGTGGACCTTGATCCGCGCGAGCAGCTCGTCGAGCACCAGCGGCTTGGTGACATAATCGACGCCCCCGGCCGCCAGGCCGCGCACGACATGTTCGGTCTGGGTCAGGCCGGTCATGAAGATCACCGGGACATGCGCGGCGCTTTCCATCGCCTTGATCCGCCGGCAGGTCTCGAACCCGTCGAGTGCGGGCATGACCGCGTCCAGCAGGATCAGGTCCGGCGTCATGCCCGCCAGCAGCGCCAGCGCCGAAGGACCGTCGCTCGCCAGCACGGGGGCAAAACCCTCTCTGGCCACGACCGTTTCCAGCAGCGTGCGCGTATCGTCGTCGTCATCGACGATCAGGATCGTCATCGCCATGCCGCCGCCCCTTCATCAGGCGCCCAGCTGAGGGACAGCAGCACCCCGATCCGTTCGAGCAGCACCTCGATCTCATAGGGCTTGACCAGATAGTCGTCATGCGGATCGTCGGGCCGACGCGTCCGCTGGAAATCGTGCAGATTGGCCGACACCATCAGGATCGGCACAGCGTCGCCATGCTCCGCCCGGAGCCGGCGCGCGGTTTCCCAGCCGTCGATCCCCGGCATCGCAACATCGAGCATCAACAGGTCGGGTGCATGGCGGCGGAACGCCTCGAGACCAGCCTCGCCATCGGCGGCGAACTCAAGGTCGAAGCCGATCGGCGCCAATATATCGCGCACCAGATCGAGGTGGGACGAATCGTCATCGACAACCAATATGCTTCGCCGCGGCCCGTCATAGCGCCGCTCGGTCGTGGGCGGCCGGACGCTTGGCGGCGGTGCCGGCGCCTCGGAGAAGAACATCTTGAAGCAGAAAGTGCTGCCCGCGCCCGGCTGGCTCCTGACCGAAAGCTGCCCGCCCATGATGTCGACCAGCAACCGCGTGATGGTGAGACCGAGCCCCACGCCCGGCGCGCCGCGCACCGCCTCGATCCGCTCGAACGGTTCGAAGATGCGGTCGATGTCCTGTGGGCCGATGCCGACGCCGGTATCGACAATCTCGAACTCCGCCACCGGATTGCGCCAGTAGATGTTGAGCGAAGCCGTCCCCGACGGCGTGTATTTGATCGCGTTGGAGATGAGGTTGATGAGGATCTGCCGCAGGCGCTTTTCATCGGTGTAGACATAGGTGGGCAGGTGCGCGGGGCGGCTATGCTCAAACTGGATGCCGCGCGCCCGCGCCTGCAGCCGGAACATGTCGACCATCTGCTCGACCAGTTCGATCAGGTTCACACGGTTGCGCTCGATCCGGACCGAGCCATTTTCGATGCGCGACACGTCGACCAGGCCGTCGACGAGGTCGGCCAGATGGGTGGCGCTGCGGCGGATGACGCGCACCGCATCCCCCATGTGCCGGCCGGGATCGCGCTCCATCAGTTGGGCATAGCCCGATATGGTGTTCAGCGGGCTACGGATCTCGTGGCTGACGCCAACGATATAGCGGCTCTTGGCGAGATTGGCGGCCTCCGCTGCATCCTTGGCACGCTGCAGCTCCGCATCGGTACGGGCATGGGCCTCGATCTCGTCGATCAACATGATGGTCTGGCGTTCCGATTCCTCCTCGGCGGCGCGCTGGCTTTCGCGGGCCAGCACGAAATACCAGACGGCAAAGGCGGCCATGGCGAGCAGGCCGATGAACACCGACCACAGGATGCTCATCATGATGTCGGGATCGGCGCCCCGCCCCACGCGCTGATAATAGACCAGCAGCAGTACCATGCCGATGATCGCGGCGGTGACCACATAGGCGATGGAGAAACGAACCAGCCGCGCATAGACCGGGGCGGCGAACCGGGAGGGGAAGATGCGCCGTGCCCGTACGGCGATGTGGTCGATCGACTGCGGCCTTTCCTTGCACGCATCATGGCAGCGCGCCTCCAGCGTGCAGCAGAGCGAACAGATCGAGCCCTGATAGACCGGGCAATGCGCCATATCCTCCGGCTCGAAGGCATTCTCGCACACGGTGCAGCGCAGGTTCTGCGCGCCGAGATCGTCTGGCTCGCGCGCAATATAGTAGCGACCCCCGGTGGCGAGGGCGATGGCGGGCGCCAGCGCGAAGGACATAGCCAGCCCGATCACAGGCGAAAACACCTGCGCGCCGTGGCCGAACACGCCGGCAAAACACAGGGTCGAGCATATCAGCGAGCCGATCATCGCGCCGACGCCGACCGGGTTGATGTCGTGCAGATAAGCGCGCCGGAACTCGATGCCGGGCGGGCTGAGGCCGAGCGGCTTGCTGATCATCAGGTCGGCGATCACCGCACCGAACCAGGCGACCGCGAAATTGCTGTAGAGCGCCAGCACCCGCTCCACGACGGTCTGGATGCCGCTCTCCATCAGCATCAGCGCGATCAGGATGTTGAACACCAGCCACACCACCCGGCCGGGATGGCGGTGGGTCAGGCGGGAGAAGAAATTGGAGGAGGCGATCGACCCGGCATAGGCGTTGGTGACGTTGATCTTGATCTGGCACAGCGCCACGAACAGTCCGGTGAGGACGATGGCGGCGCCTGGCGAGGACAAGAGGCCCGCAAAGCTCATATAGTAGAGCATGGTCGGGTTGGCGGCGTCGATGCCGGGCATGCCGCGCGACAGCGCGATGACGGCAAGACAGGAGCCGATCGCGATCTTGATGCCGCCCAGCAGGATCCAGCCCGGCCCGGTCAGCAGCAAGGCCGACCACCAGGCCCTTTTCCCCACCTTCTCCGCACCGGGCAGGAACCGCAGATAATCCACTTGCTCGCCGATCTGCGGCAGCAGCGACAGCAGCACGGCCAGCGCCAGGCCAAAGCTGAGCACGGCATCGCTGTTGGCGGTGCCCTTATAGCCCTGCCACAGGCCGATCGCCGCATCGCCTTGCAGGGCGACGAACAGGATCGGTGCGAGCTGCAGCAGCAGCCACAGCGGCTGGGTCCAGTTCTGCCAGCGGCTGATCCGGCGAAAGCCATAGGCGGCGATCGGCACCACGACCAGCGCGCTGATGATGTGACCAATCGGCAGCGGTATGCCGAAACACAGCTGCAGCGCCGCCGATAATATCACCGCCTCGATGGCGAACAGGATGAAGGTGAAGGAGGCATAGACCGCCGAGGTAATGGTCGAGCCGAGATAGCCGAAGCCCGACCCGCGCGTCAGCAGGTCCATGTCGACACCGTAGCGCGCGCCATAATAGCAGATCGGCAGGCCGGAGATCAGGAAGATCACCGCCGCCGCCGCCAGCGCCAGCGCCATGCTCTCGAAGCCATAGCTGATCGTCACCGTCGCGCCGATCGCTTCGCAGGCGAGGAAGGCGATGGACCCGAGCGCGGTATTGGCCACCCACCAGGGCGACCAGATGCGCGCGCGCCGCGCGGTGAAGCGCAGCGCATAATCCTCCAGCGTCTGGTTGTTGACCCACTGATTGTACCTGCGGCGGGTGCCGACGATCCGTTGCCGCTTGGCGGCTATCCGGGCAGTCGCGGGAGGGACGGGTGCGTGCATCCCGTCAGGTAGCGACCATCAGAAATGCGCCCAGCCCCACGCCGAGCCATCCGCCCGCGCGGACGGCCGGCACCGGGATCAGGCGCGCCAGCGCAAGCCCCGCGCCATGCAGCATGGCGGTCGAGATCAGGAAGCCTGCCGCAAAGCCGATTGGCAGTGCTCCCGCCGGTGCCTCAAGCCCATGCGCCAGACCATGGGCAAAGCCGAACAGGCCGGCCGCGCCCGCTGCCAGTGCGAGCGGCGCGCGCAGGTTCGCGGCGACGGCGCCGCCGAGGACGAGGAGCGAGAGCAGGATGAGCATTTCCGCGGGCGTCCCGGCAAGGCCCGCCGCGCCAAGGCCGAAGCCTGTGAGCATGGCGGAGAGAAACGCAGCGGACAGAAGCCACATGGCCTGCCGCGCCATCAGACCGGCCCAGAGCCCGACCAGCAGCATCGCCACCAGATGATCGGCGCCGGTCAGCGGATGCAGCAGCCCCGACGCAAAGCCGCCATGGCCGGGATGGGCCCAGGCCGGTCCCGCCCACATGGCGAGGAGGGTCGTGCCGCCCATGGCATATTTTTTCATGCAAGGCTCCTTTCCGGCAGTCCGCCGGTCTTGACGATGAAGTGTGCGATCTCGGCAAGGCCTATGCCGCCACGGATATTGCTGAAGACGAACGGCCGCTCGCCGCGCATCCGCTTCGCGTCCCGGTCCATCACCTCCAGGCTGGCGCCGACAAAGGGCGCGAGGTCGATCTTGTTGATGACGAGCAGGTCGGAGCGGGTGATGCCGGGGCCGCCCTTGCGCGGGATCTTGTCGCCCGCCGATACGTCGATGACATAGATGGTGATGTCGGCCAGCTCCGGGCTGAAGGTCGCGGCGAGATTGTCGCCGCCGCTCTCGATCAGGATCAGGTCGAGCGTGGGGAATTTCCGCTGCAGCTGGCCTATCGCCGCCAGATTGATCGAGGCATCCTCGCGAATCGCGGTATGCGGGCAGCCGCCGGTTTCCACGCCGATGATCCGTTCGGGCACCAGCGATCCGGCGCGGGTCAGGAATTCCGCATCCTCGCGGGTGTAGATGTCGTTGGTGATCGCGGCGATGTCGTAGCGGTCGCGAAAGGCCTTGCACAGGCCGTCCATCAGCGCGGTCTTGCCGCTGCCGACAGGGCCGCCAATGCCGACGCGCAGCGGGCCAGATGTGGTCATGCTCATGTCCGGAACAGCCTCGTATATTGGGTTTCATGGGCCATGCAGCCGAGTTCAGCGAGCAGGGCCGCGCCGCCCATCTGGGTGAACGGATCGGCATCGGGCAGCGCGGCGGCGCGCGCGGCGGCTTCGAACACCGTAGCGCGCAGTTCGCGCAGCACCCGCTGCCCGTCGGTCTGGCCAAGGGGAATGAGCCGCTGCGCCGCCGAGACCAGATTGGCGACGACGCCATGCAGATAAGCGGTGAGCGAGGGGGGCAGCGCAATGCCGTGGCATGCGAACAGGACAGCGGCGGCGACCGGATAGGTGAGGTCGTCATCCTCGATATTGGCCAGCAGCGCCGCGAACGCCGTCGGTTCGGCGGACATCAGCGCGATCCGGCGAAAGGCCGCCCCCTGCGCCGTCGCTTCCACGCGCCGTTCATGGCCGGTCTGCATCGCGGCTGAGAGCTGAGCGACCTCCGCCAGCGCCTCCGGCGCGTTCGCCGCCGCCGCCCGCCAGGCATGGACGAGGGTCACCAGGTCGTTGCGGATGCCGCCATGCTCGACCAGATCCGCGATCCACTGCTGGGTCGTCGCGCGGTCGGTCGCATAGCCCTCCTCCACCGCCCATTCGAGCCCGCCGGAATGGGCGAAGGCCCCGATCGGCCAGGCGGGCGACATCCAGCTTAGCAGATCGTAGAGGGCTGAGGTGGTGGTTGAACTCTCCGCCCCGTTCGGGCTGAGCTTGTCGAAGCCCTGCTCTTTACTTCGAAGAGAAGAACTGCCCTTCGACAGGCTCAGGGCGAACGGTGTGGGCGTGGCGATATCAGTCATGGGCATGGTCATGGTGGTGATGATGGGCGGCGGCCTCTCCCGGTTCGGCATAGGCGCCGCCTTCCGGGTCGAACGGGGCCATGCAAATGGTGCAGGTGCCGCCCAGCCCGGCGACCATGTCCTCGATCACATGGTCGTGCCGGATGCGCAGGGTACCGCCTTGCGGTCCCGGCACAAGCTGCGTGGGCAGATGCCGGTTGCCCAGATGCCAGGCGATGCGGACCAATGCCGCTGTCGAGGGCGCCGAAATCTCGGTCAGGGCCTCGTCCATCGCCTCGACGCGCACCAGCGAGTCATCGCCCAGCCGCAGCATGTCGCCATCGCGCAGGCGCACGGTACGGGGCATGTCGAGCAGCAACGATTGTCCCGCCACGGTCGTGAATACCATCCGGCGCCGGTTGCGCAGATCATGATCGAGCCGCACGGTATCGGCCGCGTGTCCCTCGATCGCCTGATGTGCCGGGATGATGTCGACGATCCTGCGCATGGCCCCCTCAGTACAGAAAATAGCGTTGGGCGAGCGGCAGTTCGGTCGCCGGTTCGCAGGCCAGCAGTTCGCCGTCGGCATGGACCTCATAGGTCTCGGGATCGACGTTTATGTCGGGCAGCGCGTCGTTGAGCTTCATCTCAGCCTTGCCGATGCCGCGTGTGCCGATGACGGGGAGGACCATGCGAGACAGGCCCAGCCGTTCCGCCACCTTGCCCTGAATCGCCGCCTGGCTGACGAAACTGATGCACGATGCCGCCATCGCCCGGCCATAGCTGCCGAACATCGGCCGGCTGTGGACGGGCTGGGGCGTCGGGATGCTGGCATTGGGATCGCCCATCATCGCGTGGACGATCATACCGCCTTTGATGACCAGATCGGGCTTGGCGCCGAAAAAGGCCGGGTTCCACAGCACCAGATCGGCCAGCTTGCCGACCTCGACCGAGCCGATCTCATGGCTCATGCCCTGCGCGATCGCCGGGTTGATCGTATATTTGGCGACATAGCGGCGCACGCGCAGATTGTCGTTGTCGCCCCTTTCCCCGGGCAGGACGCCGCGCTGCGCCTTCATCTTGTGCGCGGTCTGCCAGGTGCGGGTGATGACCTCGCCGACCCGGCCCATAGCCTGACTGTCCGACGACAGGATCGAGAGCGCGCCCAGATCGTGCAAAATATCCTCCGCCGCGATCGTCTCCTTGCGGATGCGGCTTTCGGCGAAGGCGAGGTCTTCGGGGATCGACGGGTCGAGATGATGGCACACCATCAGCATGTCGAGATGCTCGTCGATGGTGTTGACGGTGAACGGCATGGTCGGATTGGTCGAGGACGGGATCACGTTGGGAAAGCCCGCCAGCTTCAATATGTCCGGCGCATGGCCGCCGCCCGCGCCCTCGGTGTGGAAGGCGTGGATGGTCCGGCCCTTGAAGGCGGCGATGGTATCCTCGACGAAGCCGCTTTCGTTGAGCGTGTCGGTGTGGATCATCACCTGGATATCCATGGCGTCCGCGACCGACAGGCAGCAGTCGATCGCGGCGGGGGTCGTGCCCCAGTCCTCGTGCAGCTTGAGCGCCGCCGCGCCCGCCTCGATCTGCTCGATCAGGCCGGCGGGGTGGCTGGCATTGCCCTTGCCCGCGAAGGCGATGTTGATCGGCAGGCCCTCGGCGGCCATCAGCATGTGCTCGATATGCCACGGGCCGGGCGTGCAGGTGGTGGCGTTCGTGCCCGTCGCAGGCCCGGTGCCGCCGCCGACGAAGGTGGTCACGCCGCTCGACAGTGCCTCGTCCACCTGTTGCGGGCAGATGAAGTGGATATGCGCGTCGATGCCGCCTGCCGTGACGATCCGCCCCTCGCCCGCGATGATCTCGGTGCCCGGCCCGACGATGATGGTGACGCCGGGCTGGATGTCCGGATTGCCCGCCTTGCCGATGGCGGCGATGCGGCCTTGCCTGAGGGCGATGTCGGCCTTGTAGATGCCGGTCCAGTCGATGATGACCGCGTTGGTGATGACCGTATCGGCGGCGCCTGCGGCATTGGTGATCTGGCTCTGGCCCATGCCGTCACGGATCACCTTGCCGCCGCCGAACTTCACCTCCTCGCCGAGGATGGTGCAGTCGCGCTCGATCTCGATGATGAGGTTGGTGTCGGCGAGCCGCATCCGGTCGCCGGTGGTCGGGCCGAACATGTCGGCATAGGCGGCGCGGGAGATGCGATAGGGCATCAGGCGATCACCCCACGTCTCCACACCGGTCGCCCTGAGCTTGTCGAAGGCGCTTCGCTCCGCTCAGTGAAAGGCTTCGACTTCGCTCAGCCCGAACGGAGGCCAGGCGCGCGAGCAAAGGGAGCGGGGCGCTGCTGGTCACTCCAGCCCCCCCATCACCTTACCCTGAAAGCCGGTAACGATCCGCCCGCCCCGCAGTGGCACTAGATCAACCTCCCGCGTCTGCCCCGGCTCGAAGCGCACCGCAGTGCCAGCGGGAATGTCGAGCCGTTGCCCGCGCGCCGCGTCCCGGTCGAACAGGAGCCCGCCATTGGCCTCGGCGAAATGATAATGGCTGCCGACCTGCACCGGCCGATCGCCGCTATTGGCGACGACAAGCCGCGTCACCGGCTGGCCCTCGTTCAGCACATGCTCGCCGGGTGCCGGCAGCAATTCGCCAGGTATGAATTCACCGTATGGGGTCATGCACGCTCACCAGCTTGGTTCCGTCGGGAAAGGTGGCTTCGACCTGCACATCGTGGATCATCTCGGCCACGCCCGACATCACCTGGTCGCGGGTGATGACATGGGCGCCCGCCTCCATCAGGTCGGCGACGCTGCGCCCGTCCCGCGCGCCCTCCAGCACGAAGTCGGAAATGAGTGCGACCGCCTCGGGATAGTTGAGCTTGACGCTGCGCTCCAGCCGCCGCCGCGCGACCATCGCCGCCAGCGCGAGCATCAGCTTGTCCTTTTCGCGCGGGGTCAGCTGCATCTCAGCACCCCCACACGCGCGGCAGCGGCCGCTCGCCACGCAATACGCCCAGCGCGGCGATGACGTCATGCCGCAGCGAAGCACCGTCGGGGGCGAGGAACCGCACCGCCAGCAGGCCGTTCCAGCTGCTCGCCGCCGCGCGTCCCCGCGCGCCTGCCAGTGCATCACGCACTGCTGGCAACAGGCGCGCGACCTCCGCCGAGGCATGGACCAGCACCGCCATCGCGCCCGCGCCATCCGCGACCGCCGCCTTGCGCAGCAGCGCGTCGACATCGCCCGCGATCTCCAGCGCGTCGGCGTAGATCAGCCGCCCGTTGCGATAGATGCGCATGCCGTCATGGAGCGCTCCGCCAAGCATCCGCTCGCCCATCGCCGAGCGGCCGAAGATCACCGCTTCCAGACCAAGGAACGACACGCCATCGGCCAGCATGATGCGGGCTTCGCGGCGCAGGCGGGCCTTGTCGAACAAGATGGTTTCCTGCGGCAGCCATTCCGCATGGGCGCCCTCGGCCACGTCTATCCGGGTGTCGATGACGCTGCCTGCCGACAAGGCGCGATAGACCTTCTCCGCCGCCTGGGTCGTGACCGTGGCGGCGCTGCCCGCCTCCCAGCTGACGCGCTGCTCAAGGCGGTCGCCTTCCGCGAGGCCGCCGCTCGTGTTGATGATGACCGCGCAGGGACGCGCGTCATCGTTCTCCGGTCGGGGCTGGCGCATGCGCAGGCACCCCGACTGATAGCTCCGCTGCACGAAGGATCGTCCACCGCGCACCGCGAAGGACAGGTCGAGCTTGCCCTGGCTGCGCATGCTGTTCGGCACCGCAGCATCAAAGGTGCAAGGCACGGCCGCCCCCACTCCAGATTCGAAGTCGATCGTTCGATGCACGTCGTGCCTCCCTGGCCGGCGACCAGTATGCGCCCGTTTTCGCGCTATTCAACGATCTTTTTCGTGGCCGGCATAAGCCATCTGACGTATTGCCCCTTCGCCTTCGCGCTTTCGTCCCGCCACCCGCAGCGCCTACGTCAAATGCCCCATATGCTTCTGGCGTTGCATCGCACAATTTTTGCCCCGGTCATCGCGGGTCATCCAATGGGGCATGCCGGTGACGACGCAATCCAACCAGGGAGTTCACAGATGGCCAGAATTTTCGACAAACGGCAGTTCCTCGCTATGGCCCTCGCCTGTACCGCGCTGGTCTCTGCATGCTCCAAGGGGAGCGACGCGGGCAACGGCACGGCGGCGGCGGGCGAAGAGGTCAAGGTCGGCATCCTCCATTCGCTGTCGGGCACGATGGCGATCAGCGAAGTGACGGTGAAGAACTCCACCCAGCTCGCGATCGACGAGATCAACGCGGCGGGCGGCGTGCTGGGCAAGCAGATCGCCGCCGTCGTGGAAGACGGCGCGTCCGACCCCGCGATCTTCGCGCAAAAGGCCAGCAAGCTGATCGAGAGCGACGGTGTCGCCACCGTGTTCGGCGGCTGGACCTCGGCCAGTCGCAAGGCGATGCTGCCCGTGTTCGAGAAGACCGGCAACCTGCTGTGGTACCCGGTGCAGTTCGAGGGCAATGAATGCTCGCCCAACATCATGTATTCGGGCGCGCAGCCCAATCAGCAGATTCTGCCCGCCTATGACTGGGCCAAGGAAAAGGGCTATAAGAGCTACTTCCTGGTCGGCTCCGACTATGTGTTCCCGCGCACCGCGAACATGATCGTCAAGAAGCACCTCGAAAAGGACGGCCTGAAAATGGCCGGCGAGGAATATCAGCCGCTGGGCGGGACCGAGTTCTCCGGCGTGGTCGGCAAGATCAAGGCCGCCAAGCCCGATGTCATCTTCAACACGCTGAACGGCGACAGCAATGTCGCCTTCTTCAAGCAGATGGCGGCCGCTGGCATGACGCCCAAGTCCATCCCGGTCATGTCCTTCTCGATCGGCGAGCAGGAAGCGCAGGCCATGGGCCCGGCGCTGGTCGAGGGCAGCTATGCCGGCTGGAACTATTTCCAGAGCCTCGACAATCCGGAGAACAAGAAGTTCATCGAGGCCTATAAGGCCAAGTTCGGCAAGGACGCCGTGCTGACCGATCCGATGGTGCACGGCTATGTCGACGTCTATGTCTGGAAGGCGGCGGCCGAGAAGGCCGGCAGCACCGATCCGGCCAAGGTCCGCGCGGCGGCCGTGACGCTGGACGCGGTGCCGACGCCGCTCGGGACGGTGAAGTTCATCGCCAATAACAGCCTCATCCAGACCGGCTATATCGCCGAGGCCATGCCGGACGGACAGTTCAAGATCCTGTGGGACTCCAAGAAGGCGATCGATCCCGATCCCTATGATCCGGTCACCTTCCCCGGCAAGACCTGCAAGATCAGCTGACGCACCCAAAGCCGCGCGTGAACCCCTCGCGCGGCCTGTCTCCGCCTTCATGTTCCGGGCAAACCGCTACGACTTCCCGGACATGAAGGCGGGGTAATTTCCCCGCACCCAGCGACAGGCACTTGTCATGGATTTCGTCTTCCTCACCGGCCAGCTCTTCAACGGCTTCAGCGTCGCCTCGCTCTATATATTGGCGGCGCTGGGGCTGGCGCTGAGCTTCGGTCTGATGCGCGTCATCAACATGGCGCATGGCGAGATCCTGATGGTGGGCAGCTATGTCGCCTATCTGACCATTTTGTTCGTCCCCGGCCCGCTCGGCATTTTCGCCGCGATGGTCGCGGCCTTCTTCGCCGCCGGCCTGTTGGGCGCGGTGCTGGAGGTCGGGCTGGTGAGCAAGCTCACTGCTCGGCCGCTCGATACGCTGCTCGCCACCTGGGGGGTCAGCCTGATCCTGCAACAGGCCGCCCGCGACATCTTCGGCGCGACCGGCGTTTCGGTGACCGCGCCCGCCTGGCTGGACGGCGGCATCACGCTTCTCGGGCTGCAACTGCCGACCACGCGGCTGTTCATCATGCTTCTGGCCGGGGTCGTGCTCGTCGGCATGGCCGCCGTGCTGCGCTACACACGCATCGGCCTCTTGGTGCGCGCCGTCAATCAGGACCGCGCGACCGCCTCGGCCATGGGCGTCAATGTCCGCCTCGTCGACTGCTTCATCTTTGCGCTGGGCGCGGGTGTCGCCGGTGTCGGCGGCGTCGTGCTGGCACTGCTCGGCCCGGTGACGCCCAATGTCGGGCAGAGCTATATCATCACCGCCTTTCTCGTCGTCATCCTCGGCGGTCTGGGCAGCATCATCGGCACGACCATCGCCGCGCTGATGATCGGCCTGTTCATGGCGCTGTCGCAGATCTTCGTCGATGTCAGCTTCGCGCAGGTGCTGAGCCTGTTGTTCGTCATCCTCTTCCTCCAGTTCCGGCCGCAGGGCGTGATCGCCGTACGCTCCCGTGCGCTCGATGCAGAATAGGAGCCGTCCGATGATGCCACTCTCGATCCTGAAACCGGCCGCTGGGGGTGCCGCGTTGCTGCTGGCGCTGGCCGCGCCATGGCTGCTGTCGCCCTATGACCTCAATCTGCTCGCCCGCTTCCTGGCGCTGTCGCTGACCGCCATGGGTCTCGTCCTGCTGTGGGGTGAGGGCGGCGTGCTCAGCCTTGGCCAGGGCGTGTTCTTCGGGCTCGGCGGCTATGCGCTGGCGATGCACCTCAAGCTGGCGGGGCTTGGCGAGGGCGAGATGCCCGACTTCATGCAATGGTCGGGCGTGACGGCGCTGCCCTGGTGGTGGGCGATCTTCAAGAGCCCGGTGGTCGCGGTCGCCATGGTCGTCATCGTGCCGGTGATCGTCGCGGCGCTGTTCTCCTGGGCGATCTTCCGGCGGCGCATCGGCGGCGTCTATTTCGCGCTGATCACGCAGGCGCTGGCGCTGGCATTCGCCACCCTCCTCGTCAGCCAGCAGGGCAAGACCGGCGGCTTCAACGGCCTCACCGATTATCAGAGCCTGTTCGGCTTCAATCTCAACCTGCCGTCGACCAGCATCGCGCTCTATTTCCTGACGCTGATCCTGGTGGTCGCGGCCTTCTTCGGCCTGCGCTGGCTGCTCTCCGGCCGGTTCGGCAAATTGCTGCGCGCCAGCCGCGATGGCGCCAATCGGCTGCGCTTCCTCGGCTATGATCCCGCGCCCTACAAGGTCGTCGCCTTCACCGTCGCAGCGATGCTGACCAGCATCTCGGGCGCGCTCTTCACCCTCCATGCCGGGGTGATCTCGCCAGCATTGGTGGGCGTGGTGCCGTCGATCGAAATGGTGATCTGGGTGGCGATCGGCGGGCGCGACAGCATCGCCGGGGCACTGGCGGGAACGCTGCTCGTCAACTTCGCCAAGGACAAGGTGTCGACCGCCCTGCCCGAGCTTTGGCTCTATGCGCTCGGCATCCTGTTCATCCTCGCCGTGACAGCCCTGCCCAAGGGCCTCGCCGGACTGTTCGGACCGGACCATCCCTTCCGCCCCGCCAAGGTCGGCGACATGTTCGCGCGCTGGCGCAAGAGCCGCGCCGCCGAACCCGTTGATGAAACAGCGGTCGCCGAGAAGGAAGCGGCATGACCGCCCCCATGCTCCAGCTGCAGAATGTCGTCGTCGACTTCGACGGCTTCAAGGCGATCAACGACCTCAGCCTCACCATCGAGAGCGGCAGCATGACGGTGGTGATCGGCCCCAATGGCGCGGGCAAGTCGACCATGTGCGACGCGATCATCGGCCGGGTGCGGCCGACCTCCGGCAAGGTGCTGTTCCGGGGCCGCGAGATCCAGCACGAAAGCGAACATGCCATTGTCGGCCACGGCATCTGCCGCAAGTTCCAGACGCCCGGCGTGCTGGTGGCATTGAGCGTCATCGACAATTTGACCATCGCGGCCACCACCGACCGGCGCTGGTGGACGAGTTTCGGCCACAAGGGCGAGGCCGAGGCCCGCGCCCGCGCCGAGGACATCCTCCACATGGTCGGCCTTGGCGAACGGCGCGATGCGCTGGCGGGCAATCTCAGCCATGGCGAAAAACAATGGCTGGAGATCGGCATGGTGGTCGCAACCGACTCCGAACTGCTGCTGCTCGACGAGCCGACAGCGGGCATGGGCGCCGCCGAGAGCACGCAGACCGCTGACATCATCAAGACGCTGGTGGGCAAGCATGCCGTGCTGGTGATCGACCATGACATCGACTTCGTCTCCCAACTCGGCGGCCATGTCGTCGTGCTGCATCAGGGCCAGCTATTGCGCGAAGGCACACTGCAACAGATCCGCGCGGACGAGGAGGTCGCCGCCATCTACCTCGGGAGGGCGAAATGACCGACCTCCTGAACCTGCGCAGCGTCAGCGCGGCCTATGGCAAGGGGCAGGTGCTCTGGGATGTCGCGTTCGACCTGAGAGCCGGTGACGCGGCGACGATCCTCGGCCGCAACGGCGTCGGCAAGACGACGCTGATGAAGACCATCATGGGCCAATTGCCCTGCTCGGGCGGCCATATCTACTGGCATGGCGACGAGGTGACGACGATGGGCGCCTATGAACGCGCGCGCGCCGGCATCGGCTTCGTGCCGCAGGGCCGCCACGTCTTTCCCCACCTCACCGTCACCGAGAATCTCGAAGTCGGCCTGTCCGCGCTGGCCCGCAAGGGCTTCACCGGAGCCAAGGCGGTGCCGGACATGGTGTTCGACCTGTTTCCAAAACTGACGCAGATTGCGAGCCGCAAGGCGGGGGTCTTGTCCGGGGGCGAGCAGCAGCAGCTTGCGATTGGCCGCGCCCTCGCGGGCCAGCCGCAGCTGCTGCTGCTCGACGAACCCACCGAAGGCATCCAGCCTAATATCGTCCAGCAGATCGAGGATGCCCTGCTGCGCGTCCGCAAGGAGCTGAACGTCGCGATCCTGATCGTCGAGCAGAATCTCGACTTCGCCTGGTCCTTCGCCGACCGCTACTTCGTCATGCAACGCGGACGGGTCGTCAAGGAAGGCCGAACCGACGAGGATAGCGCCGAAACCGTGGCCCATCTCGTTCACATCTAGAGTTTGATGACTTTGAAGTTGAACCGTTCGTGTCGAGCGAAGTCGCGCATGATCGTCCTGCCACTGATCAGGCGCCATCCCCTTCTTCGGCGATGGAATAGCGGCTTTCGAGGTAGCGGCCCCGCGTGGCCAGCGCGTCGAGTTCCCCGCGCGCGATCTGTTTCGTCATCGTTTCGATTTCGCCGGCGATGACCTCGAGTCCTTCTACCAGCTGGGTTTCCGGCGTGGAGCCGGCATGAGGCTGGTAACGCAGCGGATCGGGTATGCGCGCATAACCATTTACGAGCGCAGGAAGATGCTCGCCCAGCAGCTTGCGAACATCGCCGGCGGCTGGATCCGCTTCGCCCAGCGTCGTCAATTGGGGGGAAAGCTGCTCCAGCCTGCTTCCGATCACGTCGATGAGGCCCTGCGCGTCGCGCGGCAGCAGGCCGCGCTGGGTTTCCAGCCAGATTTCCGTCCTTCCGACCAGTGTTGGCAGGTCCGATACGCGCAGATCCTCTATAGTCGGCGTCCTGGTTCTCGGGAAGATCGCGAGCAGGACAAAGGCGGCCATCATGGCAAAGATGGTGAGCAGAAAACCTTCAATGCCGATGCCACCGACAAAAAAGCCGGTCAGCAGCGCGCCGAAGAGTATCGCGCATGCGGCTATGACGGCGCGTTTCAGGCGCCTGAACCGGTGACGCCATCGCAACTGCCGGGCTTTACGCAAACGCGCGAAGCGTTGACGCCTCAGATCAAGCGACTGGCCGGTCGGGCCGATATTGAACGCGTCTGCCATGATCGCTCAGTCCAGAGCCTCCAGCAGGCCGCCACCCTTCGTTTCCTGGCCGCCCTGCGTCTGCAATTCGGCTCGGGCGATATAGCCCTTTGACCTGGAAACCTCGCCCTCCAGGGTCGTCACCGTCTGTTTCATGTTGTCGAGGGCTTTGAGCTTGAACGTGTCGATGCTGTCCATCGTGTCATAGATGTTCTGGAAGGCGCGGCTCAGGGTCTCCAGCGGTATGGTCGCGCTCACCGCCTGCTCATGAACGCGCGCGGTGTTGTCGCGCAGCATCTCGCCGGTTGCATCGATCATGTTCGCGGTCGTCGTGTTGAGCGCCGTGATCTGGTCGAGCACAAGCTTCTGGTTGGTGAGCGCCTGCGCGACCGTCACGGCCGTCCGCAGCGCACCGACAGTGGTGGTCGAAGCGCGGTCGACCCCCTTGATAAGTTCCACATTGTTTTTCTTGACGAGGTCGAGAGCGAGATAGCCCTGCACGCTTACCGCCATTTGCGTGAGCAGGTCCTGGGTGCGCTGACGCACATAAAAGAGGGGGTTCTCCCGGATCGCCTTTGCTTTCGCGGGATCACTCGCCTCCAGTTCCGCCGTACGTGCTTCCAGTTGGGCATCGAGGGTCTTGGACATGTAGATCATCTGTTCGAGCTTACCCAGGGCTTGCCACAGGTTTTGCCGCTCGACATCGATCGCGGCGTTGTCCATCAGAAGCTCGTCCTTGCCGCCCTGAAGCCGCGCGAGAATGGCGCTGATATGGCTTTGCGCGCTTTTGTAGCTGTCGAAATAGTCGCGCAACCTGTTCCCGAAAGGGATGATGCCGAACAGCTTTCTGGGCGCGAGTAGGTTGCCGCGCTTCGACGGATCAAGATCTTCGACTGTCCGGCGAAGCTGGGCAAGGTCCGTGCCGACGCCGGATGTTTCGTCCATGGCCCGTACCGGACGTTCGAGAAACCGGTTCGATTGCCCCGATGCCTCCGCGATTTCACGCCGGCCCATATTGGTGATCTGGTCGACCCGCTGACCGAACGCGGGCGAGTTGACGTCCTGCGCGACAAGGTCGTCGATGAACTCTTGCACCTTCGTCTCGAGCTTCGATTTCTGCTCCGCATCCACGGGGACCAGGCCAGCCGCCTTTTCCGGACGGACCGCCGGTACCGGATCGGGCGGGGTGAGCTTCAACTCGCCTGCCTTTTCAGCGACTGGATCCGCTTCACTTTCCATTTTCGCACTCCAAACCCGGCGTCGATGTCGAGTTGGGATTCTAGGGTCGCATCCAGCCAACAACAAGGCTCGTACGACGAAGATGCGCCCCTATTTGACCTTGTCGAGCATCGTGGTCATCCGCTTCGCCGCGAAGGGGGCAGCTTAACCGCTTTTGCGGCGGCCAGATCGGCAGTGTCGAGGCGGGCGTGGGCGGCCCAGCTTTCGGGGATCGGATAGATTTCGCCGGGCAAGGCGTACTCCCTGTTCAATCTTCTATGCGGACGCCGATCCAGAGCGTCCTCGGCGTACCGAGGTCGATGGACCCGGCGGCGTTGCGGGTGATGACGGTCGTGTCGGTGATATTCTCGCCGCGCGCGATCAGCGTGAGGCCATGGCCGACGGGCAGGCGCGCGCCGGCGTCCAGCGTGACCGCGCCCTTCAGCGCGTCGGTCTGCAGGTCATCCTCATATTGGCGCGAGACATAGTGGATGCTGGCGGAGATCGAGGGGCCGGCGACGCCGCCGGGCGTCCATGTCACCATGCCGCTTGCCGCATGGCGGGGGCTTTGGGCCGGGACCAGACCGTCGAACGGCTGCCCCTGCGCATCGACGACGGCATGGCTATAGGCATAGCTGGCGGCCAGCGCGACATGATCGAAGCGGGCGCTGGCGGACAGTTCCACGCCCTTGGCGGTGATCGCCCGGACATTCTGCCGCTGGCGGAGGTTGGGACCGATGGTGATATTCGCGACGGCATTGCCCAGCCGGTTGTAGAAAGCCGTGGCGGAGATCGCGATCTCCGGCACGGGCGCAAGATCGATGCCTGCCTCCACGCCCCGGAGTGCCTCCAGCCGCAGGTCCGCATTGGCCCGGGTGGTGACGGGAAAGACGGCGAAGGGACGATAGAGTTCATTGGGGGTCGGCAGGCGAAAGCCCGTATAAGCGGCGGCGCGCAGGGCCACCGCGCCCGTCATGTGCCACAACAGTCCGGCCCGTCCGCTGGCGCGCCAGCCATCGCGGTCGGGATAGAGGCTCCGCGCCGTCAGCACGCCCATGGCATCACGTACATCGAGGAAGCCGCCGGCGATGGACCAATGGTCGGCGCGCGCACCGCCGGTCAGCACCAGATCGCCGCCAGGACCCCCCGGCGTCCAGTCATCCTCGATGAAAAGGCCAGTCGTATTCTGCCGACCGCCCGCATGGCGCCGCGCGGTGACGGCGCCCGTGGTGGCATTATATGCATCCTCGAACATATCGCCGCTGGCAAAGCGCGTATCGGCCCCGATGCGGAGCAGATGCGCAGACCCGACCGGCGGGCGCAGTTCCAGCTTGCCGCCCACGCCCGTCGACGGCGTATTGCGCTGGTCGAGCGATTTCCGGAAGGTCGTGGACGAGATCACCACATTGGAGAAATTGCGCGCCTGGACATAGGCAAGCGCATCGACCTGCCACGGCCCGCGTGAAACGAGGCGGATGCTGGCATCCTGCCCCTCGCTATGGCTGTCCGCCCCGGCAAAGCGCAAAGTGCGCGCGTCCCGGAAGATCAGGCCGTGCACCTGTATCTCCGCACGATCCGACAGCGGCGCGACCGCGCGTAGATTGGCGGACCAGCCGTCATAGGCGGCGGGCACGGTGGCCAGGGTACGCTGGCTGGCGGGCGTCGTCTGGAAACCGTCGCCGCGATCCCAGCGGCCCGACAGCGAGACATAGCCGCGGCCCACATGCTGCATGGTCTCGCCGGAAAGGGACGTCGCATTCTCGCTGCCGTAAAAGGCGCTCAGCGCGTAGCGGGGCAGGTCCGCGGGGGTCGCGCTGGCCAGTTCGATCGTCCCGGCGACCGCGCCCGCGCCAAAGGCTCCCGCCCCGCCGCCGCGCGTCACCCGCACTGCAGACAGCCGTTCCGGCGCCAGCGCGTTGAACGGGATATAGCCGAAGAACGGGTCGGCCATCGGCACGCCGTCGAGCAGGACCAATGTGCGGCTCGACGCATTGCCACCCAGCGCGCGCAACGTCGCCCCTTGCGCGGAAGGATTGGCGGAGCGGCTGTCGGAGCGGCGGAACTGCTGGAAGCCCGCGACATCGGCCAGCACGCTTTCGATCCCGCCGGATGCGGCGGCGACCAGCCGCTGTCGTTCGATCAGCTGCGATCCATAAGCGGGCGTGCCGGGCGCCAGGGCCAGCCCGGCGCCGGTCACGATGATGACGGGCGATCCGTCCGGCGCGTCATCGGCATGCGCCTGCGTCGCGAGCAAAAGGGTCGGGGCCAGCAAAGGCATGACATGAACGCACCGCATCGACCCACTCTCCCCGCACTTGCCCCTATGGAAAAGGGGCGGCGCTCCATCGGATAGAGCGCCGCGCCGGCGGGAGCTACAGGTCTTTGGGTTGGTTCAGAAAAACATTATCGCGCCGGCCGCCACGGTGTCGCCGCCGGCGCTATTGCCGTTATGCGGACGCTTCGGCTGGCGGGCTATGAATGGCAGCTATCTCACCGATGGTGTCCCGAGCTGCCGTACCGGAATCGAGCACTTACGACGAAACCGTCGCTGCAGTTTTGCGTCCAGAGACTCTGGGTCATTTGGGCAATAAAATTGCCGAACTCTTCAAAATCAAAGTCAGGGAGAGACAATTTCTGTCTCCAAAATCCCGCAGAACTGCGCCATTCTGGTCGAATGACAGCACGTGCCCGTTTATCTCAAAACTGTCTGGAGGTGGTACCAGTCACTAGCGCACCGGTCTCCCTGAAAATTCCCTGATATTCCCAGTTAAGTCGGAATCTGCACCGTAAATTGCGGCCATGCTGCCCGGAAGGGCAAGGGCTTCCCAGCGTTTGAGCCCGCTCGATGAAAGAATGGATGCGAGCGGAACAGGGAATTTAATTCGCGATAACAGGGATCGAAAATCGCCGGTGCAGGGATTTTATCCCTCCCGATTTTGCCTGGATCAGTTGCCAACGGGAATTGCCGGCTTGCTCGGCGTTGTTGATGCCGGCGCAATATCATGGCGCTTCTACTGGAACGATAGTTGAAATTTAGGATGGCAATTAACGACGTATAGAAGTTTACAAATGTGCTACTAATTGGCGTTAACGTTGAACTTATTCTGGTTATATTTTGCTCGAATAAGACAGATATTTGTCTGGCGTAAGGATAAATATGGTAATCAGGAAACTTTATTCAGACTCTATCGATTTTCAGGATTGACGATCGTTTCAATCAACTTTAGGGATCTGCACAGGAGGCGGCCGATCGCTTCTTAATCCGGGTATATTGCTATTCATCCATCCGCATACTGCGGAAGGATCTTGTGTGAGACCTGGTTATGAATGACGGAAGTCCAGTTATTGAGATGCTCGCAGTCGAGACACTGCGACCGGCTGCACGAAACGCCAGGACCCACTCGGATCGACAGATCAGGCAAATTGCCAAGTCGATCGAGGAATATGGCTTCACCAATCCCATATTGATTGACGATGACAACGGCATCGTTGCCGGCCACGGTCGGCATCGCGCCGCACGCGAGCTTGGCGTCAAGCAGGTGCCTTGCCTGCGCATGAGCGGCATGTCTCCGGCCAAGAAGCGCGCCTATATCCTGGCCGACAACAAGCTGGCTCTCAACGCAGGCTGGGATCAGGAGTTGCTGGCGCTGGAACTGGGCGAGCTTGGCGAGCTGGATTTCGATCTTTCGCTGACCGGCTTTGACATCGAAGAAATCGACTTCATCCTGACCGATGCGAGCGAGTCTTCGGTGCAGACGATTGGCAAGGAGGATCAGCATCCCGAGCCAGAGTCCGCTCAGGCCGCGGTCACCCGATGTGGCGATCTTTGGATCCTGGGCCGCCATCGTCTCCTTTGCGGCGATGCCAAGGATGGGCATGACGTAGACAGGCTGATGGACGGCGAGAAGGCCGATATGGCGTTCACGGATCCCCCGTACAACGTACCGATCATGGGGCATGTCGGCGGTTCAGGTCGGACCAGGCACCGCGAGTTCGTGGAAGCAAGCGGCGAGCTGTCGCAGGCGGATTTCACGACCTTTCTGACCTTGAGCCTGGAGAACATCGAACGCTCCTGCCGCAGCGGTGCGATTGTTTATGTGTGCATGGATTGGCGCCACCTGCGCGAGGTGCTCGCGGCCGGCTATGCGGTGTTTGAGGAGCTCAAGAACACCTGCGTTTGGACGAAGACCAATGGCGGGATGGGATCCTTCTATCGTTCCCAGCACGAGATGGTCCTGGTCTGGAAAGTCGGCGATGCGCCGCATACCAACACGTTCGGGCTGGGCGACAAAGGCAGGTACCGCACCAATGTCTGGAGCTATGCCGGGGTCAACAGCTTCCGCACAGACAGGATGGAGGAACTGGTATCCCATCCAACGGTAAAGCCGGTCGCCCTTGTTGCCGATGCGATCCGCGACGTCAGTCACAGGGGACAGTTGGTTCTCGACACCTTTGGGGGTTCAGGAACGACATTGATGGCCGCGCAGAAGACAGGGCGGCGGGCCCGGCTGATGGAGCTGGATCCGGTCTATTGCGATGTGATCATCCGCCGGTGGGAAAAATGCACCGGCCAGCAAGCCGTTCACCAGGCCAATGCACAGACCTTCGAGCAGGTCGCGGCCGACCGTATTGAAGCTATCGCTGACGAGGCCGTGTCATGAGCGGCAATAAGCCAACCGATGGCGAGGACGAGGTTGGATACGGAAAACCGCCGCGCGAGCATCAGTTCAAGAAGGGGGAGTCCGGTAATCGGCGCGGGCGACCGAAAAAGCGTGCGCGCGCTTTGCTGCCTTCGCAGGCGTATATCGACATCCTTGCTGCTGCCGAAGAGCCTATCAAAATCAAGATCAATGGTAAGCCGCAGCAGATATCGGGCATAGAGGCGATTGTGCTTGGAGTACGAAACAAGGCGCTCGGCGGACATATGCCAGCGGCGCGGCATTTTTGTAAGCTGTATTCCGATTCCCTCGATCAGTTCTATGAGAGTAACAAAAGGCAAATGGAAAATCTTGAGCAAATGCGCGCTTTTAATTTGGTAACTGCGAACGCGCAGCCACCAAAGGAGGTTCTAGATTTCATGGCTAGGTGCTTCGAGCAGTCCAAACGCATCATTAAAACATAAGCCGCACACCGGCATGGAAGGGGCGTTGACCAAGCTGATCGGCACGGGATCTCTTGTCAAGATTTCCGCCAAGCAGGAGGGCACTAGTCTAATGGCTTTAAGACCGTGTAGCGAATGCCGAGGTTCGAGGTGTTTTCGATCCTGATGCGCGCGCCGCGGAACCCGATTTCCTTGCCGTTGTTGAGGTCGAAGGTCAGTTCCTGGGAGAAGGCCGGGCGCGCATAGTCAGACAGGAATTCCCGATACTGGAGCGAAATCACGCCCTTCGCGCCGCCCGAATAAAGAATCTCTCGGCGGAGCGCCTTTGTGGCAACGCGGATGCACTGCCTCTGTGCGAAATGGGCGCCGCCAACCGGGTAGTCCGTTGACGACAGGCCAAAATCGACGTTCGCCTTGAGGGTGCTTCCCTCAACCCACAGGCTGATATCCGGCTTGGAAAGACCATGACGATCTTTCTGCTCCCGCTGGTATCGGAAGCCCGCCAGCGGCGCTGGATACGCCAAGCCTCTAAAGTCGCCTGCGCGGTAATCGCCAGCAGGAACGTTGATGACAAAGTCGGCGCCACCACGCTTGCCAGTGAAGGCCACGTCGGACAGCAGTTTGATACCATCGTCGATGACGCCAATGGTACTTGCATTGAGCACCACGCCCCCGACTTCGGTTTCGTGACTCTCGCCTATCGCGGGCGTCGTCAGGGATCGCTCCTCAATCCGTTTCCCAAAATTGGAAATGCACGCGGGCAGAACAGGCACGGCGGGTTGGGCGACAGCAGTGGGAGCCTGCACCAGACATGATACAAAGAGCATGGCTGGCAGTACAAATTTGTGTCTCGTTACCGACGAATACAAAACATTATCCCTCATCGGCGTCGATTTTCTCAGCCATGTCGGCAAGGATTTTTCGGCGTCGGCGTTTTTCAATCTCGGGATCCACGACCTGGATATATTCCGCGCCCGAAAAGTTGTCGCCGCGCTTGCGGTTGAGCGGCGGCTCAAGGCTTTCGATCAAGAGCGCCTCGAGCGTTTCGAGCACCACCGAGTAACTCCAGGCCGCGGAGGGCTCTGACAGGCCGCCATCGGGATCCACGCTCTTGAGGCCGAACCATGAGAATCGGTCCCACCGGCCGGACAGCCGATCGACGGTGTGAAATTTCAATCGCGAGAACATCGTGTCGGTCGCTCTGCCCACATAGATGATGCGATCGCGATCGTGGAGAAGATAGACGCCGACTTGTGCCCCAAAATTGACGTCGGATGCACCCAAGCTCTGGCGCCCCAACATTCTGGGTCGACCCGACCATATGACGTGATCGCGTTGCCAGTACATACCGAAGGCCTTGAGAGCCCCGGTTTCCGGATCCTCTTCGTCTTCCTTAGATGGCACGGGTTCGACTTCGTTGCGCGGCCCCGTCTCGATGTTGCTCTTGAGAGTATATTCGCCCTTTCCAAGTTTGAGGAACGGCGAGTCCTCTTCTCTGATCGACCTGCTGAGCGTCGCCGCCACGTTCGCAGACGGGTTGGCGCTCTTCTTCAATGCTCGTGCGGAGATTTGTTCCGCGATCTCAGTGTAGCGCATCATCCCACCTGCCTCGCGCAGCACCATCAGAACCGCATCTTCCCACGATAACTCTCTTGCCATTTATTCCCCCTCAGCCGCGCCATCTAGTCGCACCCCGTTACATATTATAGTTGATAAACTCATGTCGGCGGCAAGGCCAATAGCTTGCGCATGGACATGCGCAAGCTCGTGGGCCGCAATGCAGCCCGTATCCGTAAGGAGAAGGGTATGACGCAGGAACGGCTTGCCGAGCTGTCGGGGTTAAGCCAGCAGTATCTGAGCGGGCTCGAAAGCGGCCGGCGTAACCCTACGATCGTGACACTGTATGAATTGGCCACCGCGCTGGGGGTCAGCCACGTCGATCTTGTCACGCCAATCGCCGACCAGTGATTGGCGTGCTGGGCTTGGCAACCTCTCACGATCCTGCTTGACTGGGCAGCCGCGATTTTCGTCAATACGTCGCCAGAGTAGGAGGGATGCTCGCGTCAGGTGGGCGCGAACCGTCTCCCCATTCGCTTTTATGCTCGTGACCTGTTCATCGAGATCAGCCCGGGCCAGCAGATCGAGCATATCCTGACGATCATCGCGACGAACCACGGGTTGCTCGTCGAAGACCTCTATGTCGTGCGTGACGGCGAGGACGAGCCGGCGGACTCGGCGCACCCAGTGCATCACGGAGGTTACCACCGCCGGCATAATGTCCATCACCGCCACCCCGTCGATGTGACGGTCCGCTATCAGGTGGGTACTCATCATCGCGAGTTCCGCCGTCACGCGCCGCTCGAGCGGGTGCTCGACTGGGCGATACGCAGACACCCGCCCTCAGGCCACCCCGCGAGCACTCCAAAGCCGAGCGCCTGGTCGATCTCCTGCGGACGGGAACCGGGGCCAGCCTCGATGACATGATCGAGGCGACGGGGTGGCAGGCCCATACTGTCCGCGCCGCCATGACCGGCCTGCGCAAACGCGGCTATCCGGTCGAGCGCCATGTTGAGGGCAGCATCACTGTCTGGTCGCTGCCAAGCGTCGCGCAATGAGCAAGGCCTCGAAACGCGTCTCCCATGACATCACTGCCATCGCGACAATGTCGCTGGCCGAACTCCGGGCCGAATGGGAGCGGCGCTACGGCGCGCCGCCCCGGCATCGCGCGGGGGATCTGATCCGCCGGGTCCTGGCCTGGCGTATTCAGGCGGATGTGCATGGCGGCCTGGACACGTCCACCCGCCGCATGCTCGACAAGGCGGATGGCGAGATAAAGCTGTCGGCCACGCCCGGCATGCGCCTCGCCCGGGAATGGGCCGGCCGGCACCATGAGGTGGTCGTGATCGAAAGCGGCGTGGTCTACGAGGGTCGGACCCATGGCAGCCTGTCCGAAGTGGCGCGCCACATCACCGGCCAGCGCTGGAACGGCCCGCGCTTCTTCGGCCTCCGGCAGGCCAATGTCCGATGACCGAAACACGAACCCGGCTGCGCTGCGCCATCTACACCCGCAAGTCCACCGAGGAGGGGCTGGAGCAGCAGTTCAATTCCCTCGATGCCCAGCGCGAGTCCGGCGAGGCCTATATTGCCCGACTGCCCCGATGGTTTTCATGGAAAAGGACGGTCGCCAGAACATCGAAGGGCCTTTCCGGAAGCCAACACAGCGCGAGGTGTTGGCCGTCCAGCACCGCCACGTCCAACGCCGGGATGACCGCCCACACTGCCTGCAAGAGCGCTATTCGTGCTGCGCGCCTTCCTCCAGCATCACCAGCACGGGGGCTTCCTTTTCCTCGCGCGCCGCCTCCAGCCAATCACGCGCGCGGATGCCGCGAGCTTCCAGCGCAGCGAGCGGAGCGGCGCGGGTGGCGGCGGCGGCTTCGCGCTCGCGAATCTTGCGCACGGCCCCCCGCGAGGTTTCGCTCGCCGCTGCGAGTGCGAAGGTCCATTCTTGCGAACCTGCGCTGGCTTCGCTCGAGGTGAGTTCGTGGCGGGCGAGGTCAGCCAGGCCGATGCCGCCGGTCAGCCGCTCGATCGTGCGTGCTCCGTCTGCGCCGCGTTGCCAGTTCCCAGTCCATCGCCCCATCCTGTTTGCCGGGCCGCCTGCACCGGGTTCGTGAAAACATCTTACTCTCTGGGGCCTCCGGCGACCCCTGCTGGGGTCATCGATTCTACACGGAGATGATCACCTTCAACGCCTGGGTCTCGGCGGCCCGGCGAAAGGTGTCATAGGCCTCGAGAATGTCGTTCAGCTTGAAGCGATGCGTGATGAGGCGGGACGCGTCGATCTTCCCGGACTGCACGATTTTCAGGAGCATGGGCGTTGTAACCGTGTCGACCAGGCGCATCGCGATCGCGATGTTCTGGGACCAAAGCCGTTCGAGGTGCAGGTCGGCCTTTTGGCCGTGCACGCCGATATTGGCGATGATGCCGCCCGGACCAACCAGATCTTGACAAAGCAGGAAGGTCGCCGGCACGCCGACAGCCTCGATCGCTGTATCGACGCCGCGGCCCGCGGTGAGTGCCTTCACCGTCTCAGCCGCCTTTCCGTCAGCATTGTTGATCGTGTGCGTGGCGCCAAACTGCCGCGCCACAGCCAGGCGGGCGTCGTCCAGATCGATCATGATGATCTCGGCGGGCGAGTACAGCTGGGCCGTGAGCAGAGCGGCGAGCCCGATCGGCCCGGAACCCACGATCGCCACCATCGAGCCCGGGGCGACCTTCCCGTTGAGCACACCGCATTCGAAGCCGGTCGGCAGAATGTCGCTCAGCATCACCAGAGCCTCTTCATCCGCGCCTTCGGGTATCGGATAGAGGCTGGTGTCGGCGTGCGGGGTGCGAACATATTCGGCCTGCGTGCCATCGATCTCGTTGCCGAGAATCCAGCCCCCGGTCGTGCAATGGGAATACATGCCGCGCCGGCAGTAGTCGCACCTGCCACAGGACGAGATGCAGGAGATGAGGACGCGATCGCCTGGGCGCAAGGTTGTAACGCCAGCGCCAACGGAATCGACGATCCCGACGCCCTCATGCCCGAGAATGCGCCCGGGAGCGCAGGTCGCGACATCGCCTTTGAGAATATGAAGATCAGTACCGCAAATTGTCGTTTTCACGATTCTCACGATCGCGTCGCCGGGCGCCTGTATCTCGGGCTTAGGCCGATCTTCGATCGCCTTCAGACCCGCTCCGCGGTAAACCAATGCCTTCATCGCATTATCCTACAAATCATGAGGTGATTGCTGCGGGCCTAATCGCGAGGGGCTTGGGCGTTATCTTGGCAGCTCTAATGCCGGTGCATCGGTGATTTCCGCGCGAAGAACATAGCCACGCCCCGCCGGTATGCTCCGGCGGGACGTAGCGGCCTTTTAGCGGCAGCTTACATTGCTGCCGTCACGATCAATCGAGCGGCCGAGCAGCGCGCCCGCGCCGCCACCCAGGATCGTGCCCAGTGTCTTCGAACCGCCCGGTGCGATGGTGTTGCCGAGCAACCCGCCCGCAAGCCCGCCGATGATCAAGCCGGTGGTGCCGTCGTCGCGGCGGCAATAATAGCGGTTGTCCTGACCGCGATAGATCCGGTCATCGGACGCGAGCCGGCGAGGCTGATATTGATCGCCGGCGATATAATAGCGATCCGCACGGTAATTGCCGTAGCGTGGATCGGGACGGTTATAATCATAGCGGCTGTAGGCGCGGCGATCGTCGCGACGGTCATACCGGCGATGATGCTTGCGGTCGTGGTGATCATCGCGCCGATCCGCGTTGCGGTCGTGGGCTTCGTCATTCTGCGACCAGCGCGGCGGGTCGGCCAGCGCAGGGGCGAGCGGCACGGCAAAAGACGCGAGCGTCGCCGCGAGGATGAACTTACGCATGAGATTATCTCCAGAACCTCGGATGAGATCTCAATACAAAACGCCGATCGGATTGAATGGTTGCGTGAACGTAACATAACGGCGGATTCAGGTACCCGCCCCTTTGACCTGATCAATCTCCTGGCCGGCGGGCCAGTGGACCGGCCATGCCGGGCTTGCGCCTTATCCTTTGGGGCACTGCGGCGCTCCTGATTTGATCCAGCTCCGAATATATCGTGTTGTCGCGGTGAGCATTGAGTCACCCGGCAGCAGCTGGAACCGTTGGCTCAGGCACCGGAAAGCGGATCGTCCAATGCGTGCCATCGACCGCGTCCATGGCAATGGTCCCTCTGGCCTGCTGTACCAGGCGGCGCACCAGACCAAGCCCATGCCGCTTGCTTTCGGATGAAGGCTCAAATCCACGGCCGTCATCGTCGATCGTCAGCCGTGCAAAGCCCGGATCTTCAATCACATGATGTAGCAAAATGCTGATTGAACCCCGTCCCTCCGGGAAAGCATGATCGTAGCTATTCGTAACCAGTTCGGCGACAACGATGCCCAGCACGGTTACGATATCAAGATCGAGGATGACCTCCTCGCACAGGCAATAGAGCTGGATGGCCCCATTCGGTACGGCCTGAACCGCCGCGATATTGTGCGTCAGCTCCTTTACATAGTCCCCAAAATCGATGGTTCTGGTCATGTTTGTACCCAGCAACTGATCGTAGACCTGCGACAAGGTAGATACACGCCGGGCAATCGCCCTGATCCCGCGTTGCCCGCTCTGATCGGTGGTCTCCGCAAGTTGTGTGCTGAGCATGCCATAGACAAGCTGCAGATTGTTGCGCACCCGGTGGTGCAACTCCTCGGCGAGCACTTTCTTCTGGTCGAGCAGCCGATCCTTCTCCTCGACCAGGTCCTTCATTCGTTCAATCGTGGCCTGCAGCACCAGCGTGCGCTCGGACGTCTGAACCGCCTCCGCCAGAACATTCGCAAATCCCGTCAGGAAATCGATGTCGTGCTGGTCATAATCCTGCTGCACGTCATTATCGATTTCCAGCACGCCATAGGGCAGGTCCCCGACACCCTTGATGACGACGTCAATGGTGGAGATGATCCCGTGCTCGGCATAGAAGGGCGGCAGCACGAAGTCGCAATCGGTGCGCAGATCATTGCAGATCGACGGCTCGCCAGTGACGAAAGCCCGGCCTTGGGGCGAGCTGATATCAGCGCGTGACACCACGTGCCCGACGACGCCGTCCTGCCAGCCAAAGCCGGCTTCGATCAACAGGTCATTCTCATCGGGCCGATAGCGGCACACCTTGGAAAAGCGAACGCTCAGACCTTCCGCGCAGACCCGCGCTGCTTCCGTCAATACTGGCAGCAGGACATCCTGACGAAGCGCAAAACTGCCAAAGCGCGCGATCGCAGCTTGCTGACGCAACAGTTTTCGAACCTGTGCCTGATCCTCACTCATGAAACCATCCCCTCGTTCTCGGCCGATGCCGGGAGGAGAATATGAAATCCGGGAGGAAAGGGCGGCATTGCCCTACCCGTTGCCACCATCTGGGTGACCAGTTGTAGCCCGCGCAGGAGATCTTCGGCGGAATAGGGCTTATTGAGGCAGGCATGGCCGTCAGCGGCCGTCAGCGCGACCTGTGACCTGTTTCCAGTCGCATAGAGAATGCCGAGCTTGCCAAGGGGCGCCAGTTGGGCCGCCATGTTGGTGCCCAGATCGCCATCCGCCAGCCGAAGGTCGACGATGGCGAGGTCAGGATCGTGAAGGCGGCATAGTGCCACCCCCTCGCTGACCGTGGCGGCCATGCCGCAGACCTCATAGCCATTGGCTACAAGAACTTCTTCGACCATGTCGGCGATCATGAAATCATCCTCGACGATCAATATTTTCTGCACGAAGTCCTCCATCAACCCCGCGCTAAGAAATTCATTGCCCCACCGGCATGATACCATAAATGTTGTAAAATACTGACGATCATCGCGATTAAAATCATCTCGGCGCTGCTGGCCACTGAATGTCGGCGACGGTTCACCAGATAGACCGCTTGGACCGTTGGAATCGTTCCATTAGCTGCGTACCATATTTTCCCAAGATTGAAGAAGGCTCCGCATCTTGGCTACAACATGCGGGACCAGCGCAATCCACACCCTACGCGCGTCCCGGGGATCCTGGCGACGGACGAGTATTCCTTGCGCAGTCATGGTAGTTATCCACCGCAGCGCGGTCGACGTTGGAACTGCCGCGGCAATACACAGACTGGAAACAGAGACATTGACCTGCTCGTCGTGCGCGACAAACAGGTCCAACAGGATATCCCAGGCGGGTTCGCCGAACAGGCAGCCATCGAATATCTGCTCGCGTTGCCGACGCGCCGCGAGAAGCCGTCGTGCAAGGCGGCTTTCCGACGATCCATTGGTCCGCAGCCGATTCGCCAGCCGCTCCAGATCCTTGAGATGATCCTTGATCAGCCCTTCGATACGATTAATCTCTCCAGTCATCGTCCCGAAAGAAGGTGCGATGTCATCGTCTTCCAGGAACTTTCGGCTATCATGGGCTATTCCTGTGCCCCGCTCGTTGTCTGTCGATGCCGGGAGGAGCGTTTGAAATCCGGGAGGAATGGGCGACAATGCTCTGCCAGTTGCCACGATCTGGGTGACCAATTGTAGTCCACGCAGCAGATTTGACGGGGAATAAGGCTTGCTGAGGCAGGCGTGGCCATCAGCGGCCGTCAGCGCGACCTGTGACCTGTTCCCGGTCGCATAGAGGATGCCGAGCTTGCCGAGGGGTGCGAGTTGGGCCGCCATGCTCGTACCCAGTTCGTCATCCGCCAGCCAAAGGTCGATGAGGGCGAGATCGGGATTGTGAAGGCGGCAAAGTGCCACCCCTTCGCTTACCGTGCGGACAATGCCGCAGACCTCATAACCATTAGCCAGAAGAACGTCTTCGGCCATGTCGGCGATCATTAAATTATCCTCGGCGATCAATACTTTCTGCACACAGTCCTCCGTCGGCCTCGCGCTACAACCTCACCCCGCCGGCCAGGTTGCTTTGATAGAGCCTCCCGGCCAGCATAGAGTTCATCTTGCAGTAGTGAGCCGATCTGGCACGCGTTTGTGGTGTTGGCCTAGCCCGCCCTCAGCTGAAGGCGACGCCGATATTTGGCCGTCTGCGCATGCCCAACCCGATGGCACCTATGCCCAGGATCATCATCATCCAGGTTGCGGGTTCAGGTATAGTCGGCACACCCACAAAACCTGCCGAGAAGACGTCGGTGCCCACCCCAGCCAGGCCGGTATTCTTGACAGTCAAGGTGGAGAACCCATCGAGTCCCACGCTGCCAAAAATGGAACGAGCTGTCAGACCCCCGAACGCGATAGGAGCGTAAGGCGAGCCGATCGGTGCTGGCGTGGTCTGAAAGTTGGGGCCAGTATAAGTGAAAATCAAGTTGAAAAGAGAGGGGTCGTCCGTCACTCCCGGTGCCAGCAACAAGCCCGGGCTGGTGAGGGCGACGCTTGCGGATATCAGCGACGACAGGCTTGCGATTGAACCGGCGACATAGCCGACGAAATCATAAATGACCAGTTGCGACCCGGATTTTACACCCTCGGTCGGTGCAAGAGTGCCTCCATAGGTGAACGCAAAATCTGTCCCGTTACTAGTTATCGAATCCAGCTGAATCGTCGCGGCCGACGCCATGGAACTCGGAATTGCGAGACAGCAACTCGCAACGGCTAGCCTGATTATTGGATTCACGTGGATCTCCCCAATCTGAAGCAAATGGATGCAGCATGCTGCTGAGATGATTAATGCATCGTAGCAACAGCCCTTCTGACAAGTGCAAATATTGAGGAATTGTTCCTGGAAAATTCGACAATCCGCTAATAATATTCCCGATTAATTTTATTTAATCGGATCAGATTTTTGTTTTTATTGGGTTATAAAGTCGTACGAAGAAGTGATCCTAGAGCGTTTTCGAAGCAGAAATAATCATCTGCCGACTCGGAAAACGCGTTAAATCAAAACATTAGAACAACCGAGCCGATGCAATCGGGTCGGCCCCTGCTCTAGGTCGTAAACTCATAAACGGGCTTGAGGTTTGCGAGGCTGCGTGATTCAGGCTCTCCATTGCGATGGAGGCTGGATGACGCGGCGGCGATACGCACTGCCGGACGGGGAATGGTCGATCATTGAGCCGCTGCTGCCGAACAAGCCGCGCGGCGTTCCCCGCGTTGATGATCGACGGGTGCTGAACGGCATTCTCTGGCGGTTCCGCACCGGCTCACCGTGGGCCGAGATACCCGAGCGCTATGGAGCATCGACAACCTGCTACAACCGGTTCGTCCGCTGGCGCAAAGCCGGGGTGTGGGACCGGCTACTTGCTGCGGTTTCGACCGCCTTCGAAGGCGAGATCGTGATGATCGACTCCACCTGCGTCCGCGTCCACCAGCACGGTGCGACGGGTAAAAAGGGGGATCCGCAGATCGCGGCATGGGACGTTCCCGAGGCGGCCTCACGAGCAAGATCCATGCCCTTGTTGACGCTGAAGGTCGTCCCGTCGCGCTGCGCCTGACCGGCGGTCAGGTCCACGACAGTCAGGAAGCCGAGACCCTGCTGGAGGCTATGCCCGAGGGGGCAACCCTGCTCGGTGACAAGGGCTACGACAGCAACGCCATCCGTGAAGCTGCCGCCGCCAAGAACGCCTGGGCCAACATCCCGTCGCGGTCCAACCGCAAGCAGCGTTTTGCCTTCTCGGGCTGGCTCTACCGCCAGCGCAACCTCGTCGAGCGCTTCTTCAACCGTATCAAGCACTTCCGAGGCATCGCAACCCGCTACGACAAGTGTCCCGAAAACTATCTCGCAGCCGTCAAACTCATTTGTGCTCGCCTCTGGTGCGCCGCGTTATGAGTCTACGACCTAGACAGGCAGAGACATCGCTGCGCCGCGTGCGTCAATGGGGGCGAGGCCGCCGTCGACAGCCATACGCACGGCTTGCGAGACGCTGGTTGCCCCGATACCCGCCATCATCGTGGCGCGATATGCTTCAACGCTGCGAGGGCTGAGATCGAGCCAACGCGCGATCATCTTGTTGGCCATTCCCGCCCGCAGGCCCTGTAGCACCTGAACGCCACGCGGGGTCAGTGCACTCAGCCTCGCGATCGCTGCCGCCCTGATATGGCGGATCTCTTGGTCATTGTCCGCCAACATGAAAGCACGTTCAATGGCATGCACGAGCTCGTCCGGCGTATAGGACATCGCGATAAAATCTACCGCGCCTTGCTGCATTGCCCGGACCGCCAGGGGCACGTCACCATTCAAGAAGATAACCGGTAAAGTTATTCCGCGCGCAATCATCCTGCCGTGGACCTCGAGACCGTTCATACCCGGCATATGCATCTTCAGCACCACGCAGCCATCGACTGGATTTGTGTCCAGGAATTCCGCGCCGCTGTCGTAGACACGCGTTTCGTACCCACGACCGCGAAGCAAAAAACTAGTTTCCGCCCGTTTTCTGCTGACGTTATCGACGATGTAAATTATGCGCGTCATTCAGTACCATGTTGAGACCCGTTCCGTTACGGTCAGGATTGATTGGCCTAATCATATCCTATCACAGAATACATGGATATAATATCATCATCGCCTGCGGTCAATATCGGTATAATATCATGATCAGCCTGAAGATTCAGGTGCTCCACTATTGCCGGCATCGGATAAGTTATTTACTAACCTAGTGATCAATAGATCGTAATACCGAAATCCGATATGGTATTTATACGGCATTGATATTTGAAAGTGATTAAACCGATCGACCGAACCACTCCGACGCCAACTTTTACGGCATGACCCTTCTTGGTCCTTAGAGCGGTTTTCGATCGGCGTGAATCGCTGGGGGATTCCCTTCCGGTCTGATTTCTGATTCAGAACCCGTGCTGGTGAAGGAGGCCGGCATGGATGGGTCACCCTCTCTCGATGGATTTGCGCACGCGGCTTTTGGCTGCGGTTGATAGCGGCATGAGTTGCCGGGCAGCGGCGGCTCGCTTTGGTGTTGCGCCATCGACGGCGATCCGCTGGCAGGCGCAGCGTCTGCAAACTGGGACTTTTGCCGCCAAGCCCCAAGGCGGTGATATGCGATCTCGCCGGGTTGAGGAGCGAGCGGCTGACGTCCTGGCCCTGTGGGAGGCGCGCAAGGACATCGCGCTTGCAGAATTGCGCGTTGCCTTGGCCGAGGTCGGCTTGACCGTATCGGTCGCCGGACTGCATCGCTTCTTCGCGCGGCGGGGGATGACGCGCAAAAAAAGACTGGACATGCCATCGAGCAGGACCGGCGCCACGACTGGTTCGACAGCCAGGTTGATCTGGAACCGGAACGCCTGGTCTTCATCGACGAGACGTGGACCGCCACCAACATGACCCGCAGCCACGGGCGCTGCGCCAAGGGGGAGCGCCTGCGGATGGGCTTCCCGCATGGCCATCGCAAGACGACCACGTTGGTTGCCGGTCTACGCATGTCTGGCATGGTGGCGCCCATGGTGCTCGACGGCCCCATCAACGGGATTGGTTCGAGGCCTATGTGACGCAGGTGCTGGTGCCAGAACTGCGTCCCGGCGACATCGTCATCATGGACAATCTGTCGAGCCATAAGCGCCCTGCGGTCCGTGACAGGATCGAGGCAGCAGGAGCAACCCTGCGCTTCCTTCCACCCTACAGCCCTGACTTCAATCCCATCGAGAAAGCCTTCTCCCGGCTCAAGGCCATGCTGCGCAAAGCAGGCGAGAGAACCGTCAACGGACTATGGGACCTGAGCGGCAAGCTCGTCGACATCTTCCAGCCCGTGGAATGCGCCAACTACTTCAGTTCATGCGGATATGATCCAAACTGATCGAAAACCGCTCTAGCCTAAATGATCAGTCGTCCGGGGACCGGGGAGTGCTGACGGGCAGATCGCGCCGTTGACCGATGACCCCAGCGCCGAGACTAGTCGGATGATCGGGCCCTGCGCCCCAGCGTTGGTCTCCAGCTCAGGCTCTCCCGCGATGTGATTGAGCTCCGCCTCGACTTGCCTTGCGATCTCGCCAAGCGCCGCCTGGCGGAACATGGCGGCAGTTCCTGCGAGCACGTGCGCGATTCCAGCCGCCTCATGCAGGAGGCGCCTTGTTATCTCGGTATTCGCGGACGGGAGTTCCATCATGAGTTCGATCAGCCTGCTGTGAGATTTCCGCAATCTCGCTTCGAAGCGGTCGGCGACCGACACCGTGTCCAATTCACGAAAGCCGATCGCCGGCACAGGAAAATCGGCGATATTGCCCCACAGCTCGATCGCCTGTTTGAGCTGTGCAAACCCGCTTGGCTTGGCGATATGGTCGTTCATTCCAGCATCGCGGCAATCCTGCATCTCGGCCGCGAAGGCGTTGGCGGTGAGTGCGATAATCGGGATGGTTCCGGCTCTGCCGCCGAGCGCACGGATCGCGCGTGTAGCGGCTAGGCCATCCATCACTGGCATCTGGACATCCATAAGGATAAGGTCCCACCGATCCGGCTGTCGTTGAAGCTGGTGGGCCAGCGCGAGTGCCTCGGCGCCGTTGGTGGCGAGTTCGACCTTGTGACCCAGCCGCATGAGCATTTCGGTGATCAGTTCCTGGTTGATATCGATATCCTCGACCAACAAGACCGACGCCTGCCGTAGCATTGGCTGAACCTCACCCACCATCACGCCCGGTTTCAGCAGGGGATGAACCACGTCGGCAAGGGCCGGCGCGAAAACCTCATCCAGCGGGAGCAGGAGAGTGACGATCGTTCCCTCATTTTCCACGCTGTCGAGTAAGACCGTGCCGCCCATCAGATTTGCCAGGCTCCGGCTGATGCTTAGGCCAAGGCCGGAGCCGCCGAAGCGACGAGAGATGGAGGCGTCGGCTTGCGCGAACGCATCAAAGATTGCTGCCTTCCGGTCTTCGGCGATGCCGACGCCCGTATCAGCAACCTTGATCACGATACCACGCTTGCCGTTGGATGAACGCGCCTCACTTAGCGTTACCGAAACCGACCCTTCGTGGGTGAACTTGACCGCGTTGCCAAGTAGGTTGAACAGGATCTGGCGGAGGCGCAGGCTGTCGATCAGTACGCTGCTGGGGAAACCGTCCGCGAAAATGGCGCGTAGTTTTAGGCCCTTTTGTTCGGCGATAGGGGTCATCAGACGGACGCATTGGGTGATGTCATGGCGGACGTTGGATGGCTCCGCGCTCAAGTCCAGCAGGGAGGCTTCGATCTTCGACAAATCCAGAATATCATTGAGCAGCTTGAGCAGAGCATGCGCCGAGTCCTGAACAAGCGTCAGATGCCGGCGCTGGCTTGGGTCGAGCTTGCTGTCCATGAGCAGTTCGACGAAACCCATCACGCCGTTCATCGGCGTGCGGATCTCGTGGCTCATATTGGCAAGGAAAGCGGCTTTGGACGCGGTAGCGGCTTCCGCCTCGCGCCGCGCCAGTTGAAGCTCGGTGATGTCGGCGATCACGCCAAAAATGGCAACAACCGCACCCTGGGGATTTTTTTCGCAGACACCGTGTGACTTGATGTGCCGGACACTGCCGTCGGGTCTCAGCACGCCATGGTCGACTTCCCAACCCTGACCATCATTGATCGCTTGAATCATGAGATCGCGCGAGTCCCCCCTGTCGTCAGGGTGGTAAAGAGCAAGCTTGAGCTCGAGGCTTGGTTTAGTGCTCTTGGGCAAGCCAAAGATTTCGTAGACTTCGTCCGACCAGGTGACTGCACCAGAGGAATAGTCGATCCGCCAATGACCGATGTGCCCGACTTGTTCTGCGTGACGATAATGACCTTCGCTCTGCTCCATCGCCTGCTCGCGGCCGCGGCGCAATCGGTCGGCGCGATAAAGCGCGACAACGCATCCGGACATCAAAGCCAAGGTTGCCGCCAAATTCATCAGCACCTGCGACAATGTGCCGGATTCGGTGCCGATTAACACCAATGCGAAAAGGGCAAAAGGAAATGCCCATCGCACCAACGCGCCCGAAGATTCACGATTCAAGATCGCACGCGTCAATTGGCTATCGGTATTAAAGCTGGCGATGGCTGTAGCGAGCGACATAAGATCAGGGTGGAATTAAATGGTATAGGGATTCGGATCGCACCATTGAGCCCGATGACATCGAGCACATGGCCGGCGGCGGCAAACAGGGCGATCGCGACCACCACGACGCACCCGATTTGAGATGCCAGGATGGCGGTGCGGTAACGTGACCCGCTGACGAACAGCGCGCCCCCCATGAGGATCAGAGAAAGGGCAGTCGCGCTTGGCATGGTACTGGCGGCTGGGCCAAAGGCCCGACCGAATTGGTCGGGGAACAATAATTGGCCGGTGCCGAAAGGCTTTCCGACAAAAGGCTGGATCAGCTCTGTAGCGCCGAGGCCGGCAATGAGGGCTGCAAGGATACGGACCGACAATGTGTGGCGGCATGGACCAATCGTCAGCGCAAGGGCGGTAAGAATGAAAGCGACCGCGGCCAAAGGATTCGCCTCAGTCAGCCCCAACACAGGACTGGTCAGCATCCCGTAATTGAACGCCCCAGCTAGTAAGGCGAGCAGGCTCAAGCCCCCCGCGAATATGGCCGCAGTCAAGCGAATCGGCCTTAGTCGATCAAGGTCGGATTGTCCGATCTTCGTCGGGTCCACACCGTTCGCGCCGCTTTGAGGCAGGTCTTTCAGCATCATCTTTGCCCCCAGCGGCGTTCGGACGACGTCGGTGCGCTATGCGTCGGCTGCGGCGCTTTCGGTTTCCGCGCCGCTTTGGCGTGCTCGATGAGCGCCTCTGCGCGTGCCACCAGTTGGTCGGTGTCGAACGGCTTTCGCAGATAGTCATCAGAGCCCGACCTCTTCGCGATCCATTCGTCGACCTCGCCCAGACATCCGGTCAGCATCAAGACCGGCGTCGCGAAGCATGTGATTGAAAGGCGAATTTGCCGCAGTGCCTCGAGGCCGGAGATTTCTGGCATATTGCAGTCAAGAATGACGAGATCGGGTCGTTTGGACTCGACCACGCCGATGACGGGAAGGCCATCGTCGACGGCGCCCACATAATGACCGCGCGCAGCAAATGCTTCGCGCACGATATCGACAACGATCTCATCGTCATCGGCGATCAAGATAAGTGCCATATCACACTTCCCCCGGAGATTTAGGTGCTCCACAGTCCGTTGCGAACAGCAGATAAGTTATTTACTGTTCTAGTGTGCGAAAGATTATAACATGGAAAATTCTATAATCGTATTTATACAGCATACGCATTTGAAGAAAATACTCTATTTTATTCGAGTAAAACTATCACGGTAGTAAAATCACGATATTAATATTATTCATTATGGAACTTTTTTGTAATAAATACAATTTATCTTGTCCAAGAAGGGGGAAAACATATGCTCAAGGAAGAGATGTCATTCGGCTCTACGAACGTGTCACTGTCATATGAGATGCCGCCTCAAACCGAGCGTCGCAGCGCCGAGCGGGAACTGACGATCCTGCGAATAGCCAAGTTGATCACCGACAAGGGGGAGGAACTCTGCCGGATCAAAAACATCTCGGCGGGCGGCATCAGGGCCGAGACATGCATCAGCCATCCGGTTGGCGAATGTGTCGTAATCGAGCTGAGGCCGGATCAGCGGTTGGCCGGGTCCATTGCCTGGTCGCGCGAAGCAAGCGTTGGCGTTCGTTTCGACGAAAGCGTCGATATTGCCCAGGTGCTTAGCAAGGCAGCTGGGGACAAGAGGCGCCATGCCCGTCAGCCTCGCATTCAGGCGCCCTGCGTCGCGCAGCTGCGGATCGGCGCAGTGTCGCACAAAGTTCCGGTGACCGATATCTCCCAAGGCGGAATCAAGGTCGCGTTCGGTGAAGCCGGCTGCGTCGGCGCGCTCGCGGTGGTGACAGTCGACGGTTTGCCCAGTGTCGAAGGGGTGATCCGCTGGTTACGCGACGGCCAGGCAGGGATTGCGTTCAACGAGCAATTTCCTTTTGACCAATTGACCCGCTGGCTGGGTATGCGGCTGGCCGGACACCGCGAGGCGTCAAGTAGCGAGAAGGCAGCCGAGACCGCATACGGGCCGGCATAACCTGCGCGCTTCTGCCGACAGCGGAGTAGCGGGGTAGTTCAATATAGCATGAGGCAAATGAAAATTTCCCATTTTATTAGTATCATATAGATGATTTTTAAATAAACTGGATCGAATGAATGACCCTCTACATCAATCGCCGATTTTTGGCGGCTGCTTTATCGTCATGTGCGTTGGCGCAACCCGGCATGGCCGCCACCGCAGGATCCAGCTTTCCAGTGAATGCGACGATTCCATCCACATGTACCCTGAGTTCGACGGCCATGAACTTCGGAGAAGTGGGTACTGCCGGCGCAGCAACGTCCCAAACTGACAGCACAAGCAGCATCACAGTCACCTGCACGACGGGTGGCGCGTATTCGGTCGCTTTGGACGGCGGCCTGCATAGTGTTGCCGCCCAGCGGAACATCCAAAGCGGCAGCAATACGCTCGCTTATGATCTTTATAAGGACCCTGCTCGCGGCACCGTGTGGACCGACGTGGCTGCTCCTGTTACTGGTACCGGCACCGCAGTCGCCCAAGTAATCACCGTCTACGGCCGAATCGCTGCCGGCCTGCCTTTCGCTGCCAGCAACGGCACGCCCTTCACCGACACCGTTCTCGTCACTCTCACATATTGATGTTGAGGGTGGGCTCCCGGTCATTCATCGCGCTGCTCTCCCTCGGCGCGCTAATCGCCGGGAGCGCCAACGCAGCAACCCTGACAATCTCACCTGTCGGCGTAGTGCTCGAATTCGGCCAGACCTCAGCCGCGCTGGAAGTGAAAAATTCCGACATCCAGCCGATAACGGTTCAGGTCCGTATCTACAGTTGGTCACAAGTGGCAAACGAAGATGTGCTGGTGCCGACATCGGACGTCATCCTGTCGCCGCCGATCGCCACAATTCAGGGCGGTGCGGCACAGACCTTGCGTATGCTGCTGCGCCCCGGCGTCACGGCAGACGCAGGCAGGGAGCGCCATTATCGGGTTCTGCTGGACGAGATACCTACCAGCACCGGAGGGCCCGGCCATTTGAGCTTCGCGATGCGGGCATCAATCCCCGTGTTCGTGCTGCCCCAGCGGCCGTCCACACCAAGCCTGCAGTGGCAGGCAGCCCGCGACCAAAATGGCGCGGTCGTCCTGACGGCCACCAATTCCGCCACTGCTTATGACAGGATCTTTGACGTGGTTGCGACCCTCCACGACGGAAGCATCCGAAATGGGATTCTGCGCGGCTCGAATGCATATGTCCTGCCTCATTCCCAGCGCCAGTGGGTAGTGCAAGGCAATGTCGGAACCGGCCCCCTTCGCCTGAACGTAGCGACGCGAAACGGAAAGACAGAGCAGATCCTGCCGATCAGCCCGTGAATCGAACGATGTTGGCCATGACTACATTGTTGATTAGTTCACAGGCTGCGGCCGCTCCGGTAGCAGAAACATCGGAGGCGCTTGGCCTGGTCCTAAATGGTCGTGCGACTGGCCTCGTCGGCGAGTTTGCCCGGTGCGATGGCCAACCCTGCGCCACGGCGGCGCAGTTAATCGCGCTCGGATTCACAGTACCTCCCGAGCTTGCGACAGGAAGCGAGCCCATACTGCTTTCAGCACTTCCGGGCGTCCAGGCGAAAATCGAGGAGGCCAGGCAAGTCATCCATGTCGAGGCGGGAAACGCCGCGCTGCGACCCACCGAGATTAGCGGCCAAACCCTCCCTTTCCTAGCGCCCCTGTCGTCGTCCGATTACGGCGCAGTGCTCAACTACGATATCCTCGGCACTTTCGCGAGCTCGCAAAGCACCGTGGGCGCCTTGATCAATTTGCGGGCGTTCAGTCCATATGGGCTGCTTGAGAGCGTGGCCGTCGTCAACCTCGCAACATCCGGCGGACGGAGCAGCTTCATCCGTCTGAACACCACCTATACCTATTCCGATCCCGACAGGTTGCGCCGATGGCGTATTGGCGATGTCGTGACAGGAGCGCTGGCGTGGAACCGGGCGGTCCGCCTCGGCGGCATCCAGATCAGCAGCGATTTCAACCTGCGGCCCGACCTCGTCACATATCCACTGCCGACGATAAGCTCCTCGACGGCCGTGCCCGCCACGGTGAGCGTAATTGCAAACGGTGTTCGCCAGTCGAGCGAGACCATCCGGCCTGGGCCCTTTGCAGTACATATGCTGCCGGTCGTAACCGGTGCCGGCCAAGTGTCGGTCGCCGTCCAGGACGAACTTGGCCGCCAAACCCTCATCACCTTGCCCTTTTACGCCAGCAACGCCCTCCTCAAGCCAGCGCTAACAAGCTATTCGCTCGATGTCGGCATGATCCGCCATAACTATGGATCGGTCGACGATCATTATGCAGGGTGGGCAGCGAACGGATCGGCGCGGCGCGGAATGACGGACTGGCTCACGATGGAAGCCCATGGCGAAGCGACGAGCGCGTCGGGCCTTTTCGGCATCGGTGTAGCGGCCCGGATCGGCACATTGGGTATTGGCAACGTCGCGCTGTCTGGTTCGGGACGACGCAGCAACTCCGACACTGGTGGACAATTTGGCGGGCTGGTTACCATGGGGTTCCAGCGAGTCACGCGTCGACTCAACTTCAGCATGAACGGCACATTTTCCACGATCGGCTATCGGGATATCGCCGCACTCAAGGATTTCTCTTTACCCAAATCGACGCAGTCTATCAGCGTCGGTTATCGACTCGATCGCTGGGGTGTCATCGGCATTTCCTATGTCGCCCGAAATTCTTACACGGCGTCAAGAAGGCTGCGTCCCGACGATCAGGGTCTGAGACCCGTCAGCGATGCCCGTTTCAGGATTGCCAACGGCAGCTACAGCGTTCGAGTGTCTCGCATCGGTACCTTCTATGTCAACGGCTACAAAGATCTTCTTAATCGTAAAAACTACGGGATCAGCGCCGGATTCAACTTCTTCTTGGGTGGAAGCACATCTGTCTCGGTCGGGAGTTCGTTTGACAGCGGGCGATCGATGCAATCGGCAAGTGTCTTCAAAAGTGCACTGGAGCCCCATGACGTAGGCTACCGGTTACAAGATTACGAAGGCAGCGGCGCACACCGCATCGCGGAGCTGGAATATCTCAGCCCCTGGGGTCGTATCACGGGCGGACTCGAACAATATTCTGGCCAAATTATAGGCCGCCTCGGCGCGCGGGGCGCGTTCGCCGTCTTTGATGGCAAAGTATTTGTTAGCGATCATGTCAATGACAGTTTTGCCATAGTGCGTACTGGCGATGTCGGCGGCGTACCGGTGCGGTACGAGAATCGATCGATAGGGGTCACTGACTCAAGCGGGCGGCTGTTGGTGCCGTCGTTGCTCTCCTATCAGAATAACCGCATCGCATTGGATACAACCCACCTTTCGCCGGACGTGGAGGTTGGGCAGACCTTCACTGTTGTTCGGCCACGCGATGGGTCCGGGATAAAAGTCGAGTTTCACATCAAAAAAGTCCATGGTGCTCTAGTGAGACTGCGCGACAAGGACGACAAGCCGATTCAATTAGGCTCTATCGTGCAAGTTTCTAGTGAGGCCGCGCAGCCGGTGGGCTATGATGGTGAGGTTTACCTCAAGGATCTTAAACCAATAAACACATTGAAGGTTACGCAGCCAAATGGGGCTGTATGTAATGTGCATCTCAAATACGAATCGGTGATAGGCGATATTCCGATTATCGGACCAGTTCCCTGTCAATGAATCACTTTATGTCTATAAAATATTTTGGCAGCGTCGCCTTGGCTTTTCTGATTTTGTCTATTCCGACGGCAGGATCAGCTCGCTCGAATGGTAGCATTACCTGCTCTCTGGCCACAACGCCGCTCCTGTTCGGCGAATATATCCCGCATCTTGGTACTCCACTGGATTTCACTGCCACAATTACCGTGACCTGCACGACCTCTGGCGTGGCAACGGAGCGCTGGTACGGGACCATTTCGCTGACCGGTACAGGTGCGTCATCCAGCCGCCAACTCAAACAAGGATCCCATCCTCTTGAGTATCAGCTCTACCTCGATCCAGCGAGAACTCTGGCCTGGGGAAGCGGTGGTGGTGAACGCAACGGGCTCCCGGTCTCGGGTGTTGTCGGGCCCTCCGTGCCCTATCGGCAGAGCATCGTGGTTTACGGTCGCATCCCGGCCTTACAGATATCGGCAACCGTCGGTCGTTATACCGATCAGATTACCGCTGTGCTGGACTACTGACAGCAACTGCAGGAGGACACTAAGCCTTGTCGGCGTAGAGCAGCCGACCGGGTCCCAACCGGGTCAGGACCTCATCCAGGCTGTCATTCGACACCGCAAAGCATCCCTCACTTCGCCCGAGCTTTCCCGTGCTGCGTGCAATTTCGGGTGTGACGTACCAGGCCGCGTGAACGACAATCGCGCGCGCTTGGGCATTACTGTTATCCGCGTCCAGCCCCATCAGGCGCATCGAACGGCCATGCCCGCCTGTGTAAAGATTGCTGGTTGCATAGGCGCCGTCCGAAGTGGCCAATGATCCCGGATCATTGGAGAACCGCCGGACCCAGCCGGTGTGAGCCGGATCTGAGCCGCGTCCATGTGCGACAAGATGCCCTGACGTTCGTCCGTTGAGCAAATCGACGATGAACAGACGAGGACCGCTTGATGGGCGCGAGAAGTCCGCGATGCCGATCCGATCGACATGAGCAAAACGGTGCCGATGCCGCATCATGGCCGCGTATGCTCGCGCCAATACATCGGCGCCCAGGCGTTCTGGGGTGGCGGGTGTCGCCCATGTGGGCTGGCTTGCCGCAAGCAGGGCAGCAGCGCCGGCTTGCATAAGGAATCGGCGTGAGATCAGCTGGGTCATGAAAGATCAATTACGGGGAAATCTTTTAAAGTTCCATTTACATTCCAGCCATCGAGCATAATTTTTGCTTTAAACTGGAAACATAACTTACATCAGCAAATTCATTTCGGATACGAGATGCATTTAATTCAATATCAACTCGGTAAAAGCTGCACGAAAATGAGTATATTCCGAAGGATATTATCGAACACTTTTATATGAGTTCTGCGCTATCAACAATCTTTGTCGCCTTGGAATGCGAAAATCGAGACAAAACCGGGTGTCACATCTGCTCATCAATAGGGTTGAATAAATTGAAAACCACCCAGACGTGCCTTCTTACCCTCCTTCTGCCCCTTGGCCTTCCCCTTTCGGGATATGCGCAAACTCCGCCACCGGCCGTTGATGGGGCCATCGAACGGCTCAAGCCCGGTGAATATCTCTGGGCACCAGAGATCGCGCCGGAAGGCCCTGTCAGCATCATTGTCAGCCTCAAGACCCAGCGGGCCTATGCCTATCGGAACGGCGTACCTATCGGGGTTTCCACCGTATCGACCGGAAAACCGGGCCATGAGACCCCGGTCGGAATATTCGTCATTCTGCAGAAGGCCATTTATCACAAATCGAACCTTTATGAGGACGCCCCGATGCCTTACATGCAGAGGCTGACATGGGACGGTATCGCGATGCATGCCGGCAAGCTGCCTGGCTATCCCGCGTCGCATGGCTGCATCCGGCTTCCGGTCGCCTTCGCCAAGCTTCTCTTCAGCGCCACCAAGCTGGGCCTGACAGTCGTTATTACAGACGACCCCCTTGCCCCGGAAACCGTCTCTTCGCCGCCCGTTCTGGAAAGTCCGAGCACCGATGACTACCAGTCGCCCAAGAGCTTCAAATGGCAACCGGAGAAATCGCCGTCGGGCCCGGTCTCCGTGGTCATAAGTGGTCGGGACAAGCGCGTGGTTGTGCTGCGCAATGGCGTCGAGATTGGTTCCGGTGCCGTGCGTATTGATGGCGCGGTCGCGGCAACCGAAGCATTCATCCTGCGCGCCGTCGATGCAGAAGGTGCGCATTGGATGCGCCTGCCACTTCCTGGAACACAAACCGGCACCGGCGAGATGACGAGCAGCGAGCATGGGCGGGTGCATATGTCGGAAGCTTTTCGCAAGGCGATCATCTCGATTCTTCAGCCAGGGTCAACGCTGCTGGTCACGCGCGATTCCTTACGAAGCGGCGGGACAGGCAAGCGGGTGACGGTAATTGTCGCGGGAGACGAATAGAGGTCTCGGCCAGAAGCCCAGGACGAGGGGCGACGCGTCAATGTCCTTCACCCGCAATAAGGATTAGACACGGCCTTGCGCGTGGCCCCCATGGAGGCCCGGCATCCGATCCAGCTTCGACACCACTTCCAGCTTCCCCTCGGGCGTGATGCAGGTCTGGGACGTGGTTCCACACGGCTGCTGGCATGCGCGCAGCATCACCTAGCGTCGCCGCCAGCAGTATGAGCGATGGCTTTGAGGCTCGAAGGGGCAGGCCTGGGTACCCACGACGGATACACGCTCCCCATGAGCCAGGAATGGATTGCCGACGCCGTCAGCGTGACATCGATCCACGTCAACGGGATCCTCAAAGGGCTTTACGAAGAAGGTTGATCGATCGAGCCAAGCGGCGGATCGTGATCAGGAACTGGAATGCGCTTGCGACGGCAGGTGGCTTCAATCCCGCCTATCTCCATCTCAATCAGGCTCAACCGGCAGCCCTGTAGACGCAAGTTCAATCCTGAATCCTTCGGCGGCTAGATCGATGAGCCAATAAGGTGCTGTCTGTTTCAGTCCATGAAGCGCCGGAGGCTTGCGGTATTCAATGTCGGCTAGCCACACTGCCGCCACTTGAGCGGGCGCAAAGTTCTCCGGCCGCTCAGTCTGGAATTGGGAATAGTTTTTAACGTAAGCGAAGGACGGTTTCCGCCAGAATTGGTATGGCGTGGCCCATGCTGTTGCTCATGAACCTTGTCGAACCCGAGCTTGAGGTTTTCGATGAAGAGGGCGTTGACCTGCCGGACCTTCAGACTGCGCGGAAGGTCGCCTTGTGCGCGGCACAGGACATATTGGCAGCCGACCTTAGGGCCGGGCTACCGCTCTTCCTGGATCGCCATATCGACATAACGAACGCTAGCGGGAAAACCCTGCTTACCGTCGAGTTCAGTGACGCCATCGAGATCGTGCATTAGGCGGGTTCACGGGTGAGCTTGCCCCAGAAAGGCCTAGATCGATACTGGGCTTGATTTCGCCGACACGTCGAGCATCAGTGCATTCGCGGATCGCGGCACTTAGAAGTCGCGAAACACCCCGACCGGCGGACCGGCGGGGCTCTGGGTGGTGGGAGCAGGCAATCCCGCCAATGCCTCCCGGAGACCAGTCATGACAAGCGAAACCCAACAGACACCTGCCATCAGGCCGCCCCGAGAGCACTCCAAAGCCGAGCGCCTTGTCCATCTCCTGCGGACCGGCACCGGTGCCAGCCTGGACGACATGATCGAAGCAACGGGCTGGCAGGCCCACACCGTCCGCGCCGCCGTGACCGGTCTGCGCAAGCGCGGTTACGAAATCCAGCGCCATGTCGAAGGCAGCGTCACCGTCTGGTCGCTGCCGCGGGCCGCGCAATGAGCAAGGCCTCGAAACGCGTATCGCGCGACATTGCCGCCATCGCGGCGATGTCACTGGCCGAGCTGCGGATCGAATGGGAGCGGCGCTATGGAACCCCGCCCCGGCATCGCGCGGTGGATCTGATCCGCCGGGTGCTCGCCTGGCGGATCCAGGCCGATGTCCATGGCGGCCTGGACGCGTCCACCCGCCGCATGCTCGACAAGGAGGATGGCGAGGTCAAGCTGTCAGCCACGACCACTTGCCGAGCAGCGAGGTTCCCCCGTCGCTCTTATCAAGCAACCAATCCCACTCCAGTGAATATCGATCGGCATCGACAGTAAATTTGACCTGGGTGAGCTCGAAAGTCCCATCGCAGCGTTTCGCGATAACGTCGTCGAGCGATCGGGCGGCCTTATCTTCGCTCTCCAGCTCGACCCATTCATAAAGCTGCGGGTCACGAAAGAAGCGGATCAGCGTCTCGATGCCAACGAGGTCTTGGTAGTGGAACGCTGCGCGCGGGATAGCAGCAGACTTGATTTTCACGGTCGAGCGCCGCCTGTTGAAACTTGAAGGTTATAAAAGAGCATTGGCCGCTGTGGCGACATTAGAGGCATAACTTCGGACAGCGCAACGTTGGTGTCTCGGTCGGCTACGGAATATCCTACGGACGGCGAGTTTGCCGCCGATTTTCCAGCTTTCTTCCGCCTTCTGCTTGGCATTAAACACGGTGGTGCCGATCCAAATGACGGATATCCGCCCATCGACAATTGGGCGCTGATGGCGTTGTCTACATCGTCAGTCGATCGGAGCGCTGTGGTCGTCAAGTAGGCGCACCATGAAGACAAGATTGAGCCAGCGTCCAAATTTCGCCCCGACCTGCGGCAGCCGTGCCGTCTCCTCGAATCCCAGGGCCGCGTGGAGAGCGATCGAGGCTCCGTTATCGGCCTCGATCCCTCCGACCATGGCGTGCTTACCCATGGCTTGAGCGCGTTCAATGAGAACGTCTATGAGCATCCGGGCTGCACCGCGACGCCGGTACTCCGCCGCGACATAGACCGAATGCTCCACGCTGAAGCGATAGCCCCACCTCGGCCTGAAATCGCCGAATGATGCATAACCCAGCAGGACGCCTTGCTCTTCGCAAGTCAGCACTGGATAGCCTGACCCCTGCCGCGATCGCAGCCACTCCCGCCGGTCATCAAGATCGACGGGATGCAGGTCCCAGATCGCGGCCGTCGTCCGCACTGCGTCGTTGTGGATGGCAAGGATGGCGTGGAGATCATTCTCAACGGTATCTCTGACGAACATGGCAGATCTCGATCGATGATGATATAGTGTGACTATGGACACTATAGTATCAGACGTTCTGACCCTGCGTCTAGCGAGCAGGGTCAAGGCCGAACGTGAGGCCCGCGGTTGGACGCCCGGCGGACTCGCGCAGCGTAGCGGCGTCTCGCGTGCGATGATCGCGAAGATCGAGACGTGCCAAAGCAGTCCGACAGCGATGCTGATCGGAAAGCTGTCGGGCGCCTTCGGTATCACGATGTCGACGTTGCTCGCACGGGCCGAGGCCGGAGCCCATGGTCGGCTGGTCCGGCACCGTGACCAGCCGGTCTGGCGCGATCCTGACAGCGGCTATGTGCGACGGCAGGTGTTCCCCGTATCAGGGTCGACCCTGCCGATCGATGTCGTCGACGTGATGCTGCCGCCCGGCGCCGTGGCAGCGTTTCCGGCCTCCAGCTATGCCTTCATCCGGCAGCTCGTTTGGGTACTCGGAGGCGAGCTGGTGTTCGTCGAGGGCGAGGAGGAGCACGTGCTGCGTGAAGGCGATGGGCTTGAGCTTGGGCCTCCGCGTGACTGCCGCTTCGAGAACCGCTCGGCCGATCAGTGCCGCTATGCGGTTCTCGTGTTACGGGACGGGAGCTGCTGATATCGCCGTTTCGGTTCACATCGTGGACGTGTTCGGCGCGGAGCCCAATCAGGGCGATCCGCTCGCCGTCATTGCCGGCGCCGATGCGCGCTCGATAAAGGCGATGCAACGGGGGGCGCGTGGTTGTCTGCCCATGGTGCGGGCTGCATCCTGCAGTGTTTCGCCAGGATCGACGATCCGGACATCCTGGGTCACGCATTCGCTGACTTTCATGATACTTCCTCCGTAAAGGGAGCGACCATCGGGCCGCTCCCGGTTGGAACAATGCCGGGATTCTCCCTTGGCGTCGGGCCCAGGCTCCGGCGCCGGTCCGCTTTCGATCGCGATCTTGCGGCGGTTCGCTGCCGAGAAACTCGGCTTCGACCTGGCGGTCGCCAAGGCCGACGGCTATCTCCGAACGGCTGTTTGCGATGGAAGTCGCCATTTACAGCTCAAGAAACAGAACGTCGGAATGGCTTGTTTGCACGCATTGGGAGGTCGACAAGAAGTAGGCCCGGACCTGTCAGGGCTTCACGAACCGATAGACGAACCGATCGGTCTCGCCCTTGATCGAAGGATCGAACACCTTGATCGAATGCGGATCGGCCTTGCTCGCGAGCATCGTGCTATCCTCGTCCAGCACGAAGCCGGCCGCCTCGACCTCCTCGCGGACGGACGCGGGATCAATCCGATGCAGCGACTGCGCATCGCCCGTGCCTGCCCCGGCGGCGGCGGCATGATCGACGATGACGTAGAAACCCCCAGGCTTCAGCCGCTTGTAGACGGCCCGATTGAAGTCGGATGCGGTCGCACCGCTCGCCCGGATGAGAGCGGTGTGGAGATCGTGGTAGAACAGGTGTAGCCACAGGACATCCGCTGGCTCGGTGACCTCCGGCATCGCTACAAGGTCCGCCGAGACGGCTTCGACGTTTTCTCGGCCCGGCTCCTTCGCAAGCGTCCGCATGATGCCGACCGGATCGTTCTTGAAGTGGGCGACTTCGGCCGGCACGAAGCTGTAGACCCGACCTTCTGTTCCCACCGCGTCGGAGAAGAGACGGGTCCAGTCGCCGTCGCCCGGGTAAACGTCGATGACGGTGGAGCCCACATCTACGCGAGCGAACCGGATCAACTCGGATTGTTTGGATTGGTCGTACATAGGGATCTCCGTTGCAGTTTGGCATTCGACGAGCGCGAGGCGTGCGAGGCGGCGAGCGGGATCATGAAGTGCGCAGATGACTGCTGTCGTCGGGCTGATCTTCTGCACTCTCTGGGCCCGATATCGCGGCGGCCCGAGCCAATGCCTGCGTATCGACATACTCCCGGATATTCGTCAGCCTGCCGGCTCGAACCGTGATGGCGAAGATCCATTCGTCCTCGAACGTCTTGTTCGTGGCTTTGATCCTCCCCCGCGCGAAGCCGACGACCAGAACCCGCTCCCCTTGCGCTACGAACTCCCGGGGTTCCGTGGACGTTTCTATCGATTTGGATGCCGTATCAAGCAAATCCGCCAGCTCCGCACGTCCGCGGTATGTTCCGGCCAGCGGCCAGTCTTCGCCCGGGATGATCCACTCGATGTCTTCGGCGACCAGCGCCAGCAGGGCCTCCCTGTCGCCGCGGCCGATTGCGGCGAAGAAGTCCTTCACGGTCTGGATGTTCGTCTCAATGCTCACGGGAATTTCTCCATTTCGCACGAATCGGATCCGTGCATTGTGGGCCTGCCGGTGGGTTTGTTGTGCTCATCAGTCGAACTTGACCAGGTCCTTAAAGATCAGCCGACCCCAGCTATTTCCGCGCGCCTGCACAAGCATTCCGCCCTCAGAAAGTGCGCCGAGTTTGATCGGTGAAAAACCGAGTCTTTCCGCGAGCGCACCAATCTCCGCCGCGGCGTCTTCATCGTCGCTCGCCAGGAACACGACTCTCCTGCCACCATGCACGGCCGCATCCTGGTCAAGGACGGCGGCGAGCAAATGGTTGAAGCCCTTGACCAGTCTTGCGCCAGTGAAGGCTTGCGCGACGAATTTGGACGAAGGCTGTCCTCCCAGGTCCTCGGGCGGCACGCCATAAGCATTGGTCACATCGATGATGGTCTTGCCTTGCCAGGTGGGAAGCGCCTTCGCGACATCCTGGTGCGACTCGAAACGGACGGCCAAAAAGATAACGTCCGCCTTGATGGCCTCCGCCAGAGTCTTGGGAATGATCGTGGGTCCGATCGCGGACGCATTTGCTGCAAAGCTGTCCGGATCGCGCGTGGTCGCAACGGATACTTCAATGCCTTCACGGGCAAATGCCCTGGCCAGGGCCTGACCAATATCGCCGAAGCCGATGATTGCGTAGCTCATGATGTTTCTCCGATCGTGTGTGATGTCGGGGGTCAGACTTGCGCCAGCCCTCCGTCGACGGCGAGATCCACCCCGGTGATGTAAGAACTTTCATCGGAGGCGAGGAACGTGACGGCAGCCGCGATTTCCTCTGGCTGGCCCCTGCGACCCATGGGGACCTGCGAGGCAAATTGGGCCGCCGCTTGCTCGGCTTGCTCAGGGGTAAGGCCCGTCGTTGTCGCCAGGGCGGGGGTGTCGATCGGTCCCGGGCTCATCGTGTTCACCCGGATCTTGCGATCCTTCAGCTCCAGTGTCCAAGCGCGCGCGAAGTTGCGCACAGCCGCCTTGCTCGCGGCGTAAGCGCTGAACCCTGGCAGCCCCATCACGTTCGAGACCGAAGAGGTCAGGATAATCGAACCGCCGTCCCGGAAGAGGGGAAGGGCTTTCTGCACGGTAAAGAACAGCCCCTTCACGTTCACGTCGAAGGTCTGGTCAAAATGAGCCTCCGTCGCCGCCGCGAGCGGAGCGATTGTCCCCGCGCCCGCGTTCGCGAAGAGAATGTCGATGTGACCATGCTTCTCTTTCACGACGGCGTAGAGCCGGTCCAGATCGTCCAGGCGCGACACGTCGCCCACGACCGTCGTAACGTTTCCCCCGATGACGGCAGCGGCCTCGCTCAGCTCTTTCTCGCGTCGCCCTGTGATCACGACGTGCGCGCCCTCTTCCACAAATCGCCTGGCTGTGGCCAACCCGATCCCGCTGCTACCGCCGGTGATGACTGCGACCTTACCTTCAAGTTTCTTCATGATGTTTATCCTTCGTTATGCGTGGGCCAGGCATGACACCACGCAGGGGTCAGAGTTGTGCAAGGCCGCCGTCGACGGCGACTTCGCTAGCGGTCATGAAGCTGCTGTCCGATGACGCGAGAAAGGCGGCCGCCGCTCCCACCGCGGCCGGATCGCCCATGTGCTGGAGCGCAGTCATCGAGCCGTAGGCCGCAAGGCCCTCCTGGCCGAGGGCTTCGGTCGCGAGTTCGGTTGCTATCGCCCCGGGCGACAGCACGTTTACGCGGATGCCGGTGCCCTTCAGGTCCTCCGCCCAGGTCCGTGCGAGGTTGCGCACCGCCGCCTTGCTCGCGCTGTAGGCAGTGAATGCCGGGGCGCCGGTGGTGCCGGCGCTCGATCCGGTCAGGATGATCGAACCACCTTCGCCCATCAGCGGGAGCGCTTTCTGGACTGTGAAGATCGTACCTTTCACATTGACGTCGAAGGTTTCGTCAATGTGTTCGGCGGTGATCTTGCCGAGCGCAAGCTGGCTTCCGACCCCGGCATTGGCAAAGACGATGTCGAGGGTTCCGCGCTCGGCCTTCACCGATGCGTAAAGTCGGTCGAGGTCGGCCTCATCGGAGACCGAGCCCTTCACCGCGCGGGCTTTGGACCCAAGTTCTGCGACAGCCGCGTCGAGCGCTTCCTGCCGGCGTCCGAAGATGAAGACAAAGGCCCCCTCCTCGATGAATCGCTTCGCCGCGGCGAGGCCGATGCCAGTCGCGCCGCCGGTAATCACGGCGGTCTTTCCATTCAGTCTGGTCATGTCGTGCATCCTTCGTTTCGCCGTCTCGGGCCCTTGGCCGCACGGGGAGGTCCCCGGAGAGCCTCAACATGGGTTCGCCGGGGTCAGGCGGTGAGTGGGGAATCTCGCACATCGGTGGTGCAGAAATGATCCGGCCAATGATTAACGGTCTCGACGATTGCCCGCACTATAGCCGAACGTGTTAGAATCAGGTTTGGCAAGCCGCACCGCGCGGCGCGGGAATGCACCATGATCGACTGGGATGACGTTCGCTACTTTCTTGCCGTCGCGCGCGGAGGCTCGGTGCGGGCCGCCGCCAAGCGCCTCGGGGTGAATCACGCGACCGTGCTGCGACGTATCGCCCAGCTTGAGGAACGCCTCGGGGCGCAGATGTTCGAAAAGCTGCCTTCGGGCTACCGTCAGACGGCCGCGGGCGAGGAGGTCCTCGAGCTTGCGATCCAGATGGAAGCGTCGTCGCACCAGCTAGAGACGCGAGTCCTCGGGCGCGACCAGAGCGCGCGCGGGCTCCTGAGGGTGACGCTGCCTCCGTTCCTTGCGACACACCTGCTCATGCCGGATCTCGCCGATTTTGCGCGTGTGCATCCGGACATCGAGATGGAGATCGCGTCGACCGGCGAGGTGGTGAATCTGACCAAGCGAGAGGCCGACGTCGCGATCCGCATTGTCTCCGATCGCAAGATTCTGCCACTCAATCTTCATGGCCTGAAGGGGCCGGAGCTGTGCGCATGCGTTTATATGTCCCGCGATCGACTAGCCGCGTGGCGTGCGGGCGCGTTGGATCCCATCCGGCCCATCGTCATCAGCGGTGATGGAGTTCCGGACTGGGCCGACGAGGGCGAGGTTCGTGCGACAGGGGTTCCGTTCAGGACTCCGGACGCCGAGGCGCAGATCGCTGCGGCAAGGCAAGGGATCGGTACGACAAATCTGCCGTGTTTCGTTGGAGATGCCGATCGCCTACTGGCGAGGGTTCCGGGCATCGAAATGAAACCACCCGCTACGCTCTGGCTTCTCACTCAGGGGGAGGCACGCAAGACGAAGCGCGTGCGGCTGTTTACCGAATTCCTATCCCGCAGGCTTGCCGCGTACGCTCCGCTTCTCGCGGGGCTGTCTATATCGCCCGACTGATGCCCGGTAGGTCGGCTTCTGTCGCAAGCCGACGTTCAACGGTGCAAGCGGGGATGGCTGCAAAGTCCCAGGCCCAGTCATTCCAGTTCGCCAGCTTGAGGGTGAATGTACGACCGCTTCCGGTGAGCTGATTTTAATGCGGGAATGGCGGCTTTGTTGGCGCTAGCGGACGCTTGGCTGGCAGGTTGTGAACGGCAGCTATCTCACCGATGGCGTTCCCGAGCCGTCGTTCCGGAATCGATCAACTTATACCAGTCTGCGCGGATGCTGACTCACGTCGGGGTTTCCAAACTGACAAAAGTCTGAATCAATGGCGTCCTGGATTTGGAGGGCGTGCCCATGGGATCAGCGATCGGCTTGCGGGATGATTTTG
>Ga0268264_10000139_pt1 | contig 171848 bp, 129 predicted proteins | sample KBSSwiS32_FD_190357 | JGI IMG/M metagenome (GOLD analysis project Ga0268264, IMG submission 190357) | Switchgrass rhizosphere microbial communities from Kellogg Biological Station, Michigan, USA - KBS Switchgrass S3-2 (SPAdes) (version 2) | ecosystem: Host-associated > Plants > Roots >... | reverse complement strand
CGCCATACTTCGCCTTCAGCTTGTAGAATGTCGCCGGGCTGAGGCCGTGCTTGCGGCAAACCTCAACCGTCGGCAGGCCCGCCTCCTGCTCCTTGATCATCCCGATTATCTGTTCCTCGGAAAATCGGCTCTTCCTCATTCGTCTGCTCCTTCGTTGGGGCAGACTCTACATCAGATCGAGGGAGACAGAGGGGGGCAGGTCAGTCGCAATGCGCGGACTCGCCTAGCGGGGCTCTCCGCCGCAACGTTTGTCCAGCGTTTCGGCCGGTCCCCCCCTCGGCAATGCGGCGCTGACAGGCGCCGATACCGAGCCCAGCCCGGAGCGCGGCGAGCTGCGCTACGTCATCATCCGCTCTGAACGCGAACATCTCGCGAGCCAAAGGACGTCCGCCGATCTCGACGCCGGCCAAGCGATCGTTGTCCCGGTCGGGGCCGATCAAGGCGCTTGGGTGGTCTGCACCGTTTCGGTTTAGTGCGCGCCGCATGCCGCGATCATCCCCGATGATGCCGAAATGATGCCGGTCATCACGGCATCGCAATGGGGCCAACAGCTGGTTTAAGCGGTAGCGCCTCGGGTTAGATCGCGGCAGTGAAGGGCGGTAAGTGGCATCCCTTGGCGGCCCTAGCGCAGTACAAACGGCGACACGTATTCGTTATGTTTATCCGGTGCGCGGCACCAAATACCGCCGTAGGCCGCCGCGCCTACGCCAAAGCCGCACCGGCTACGCTCGGAGAAAGCGGCGGAACTTCAATATCGTAGCTGCGGCGGTCTTGGGAGGTGGAAAAGTTCGAATCCGTTCAGGTGAATGGCCCGCTCGCACGCCATGTCGGTCATTTGGGCAAGTCTAGACGTTTCCTGAGAGCGGACGCGCTCGGGTCACGACTCCTCCAAGATCAAAAGGTAGCTCGAATCCCGCCCGCTTCGCCAATTCGCGTTGAAATCATTAGCAAAATTTTCCAGAAGGGGCCGGCAACCCGGTTAGCAACCCTGCTTCAACGGCGTACTTTTGCGATCAACTGCGAACGTCTGGGATTTCTTGGGCGCGGCGGTCTGCCTTGCTGGCGCGGGCATCATATTGCTGGGACCGCGCAACCTCGCGGCCTGAAGCCATCGCTCAATGCGAATGGCCATGTCGGTGATGCAGGTCGGGATAATGGGCGTGGCGGTGGACCAGCGGCGCATGGCGATGCCAGTGACTGTGCGGTTCGGTCGCGAGTGTGCCGGGCGGATGATCATGATGGTGGTGTGCGTCGTGGACATGGCGATGCTCGTGTTCGAGCGCTTCGTGGCCATGTTCGTGGCCGTGCGATTCGGTCAGGTGCAGCCAGAGTCCGATCGCCATGAGTATTCCAGCCACGACGAGCGCCGCGGTGATGGGTTCGCTGAACATCGCCACCGCCAGCAGTGCGCCGATAAACGGCGCGGTCGAGAAATAGGCACCTGACCGGGCGGTGCCGAGATGCCGGAGGGCGAGTACGAACATGACGAGGCTAACGCCATAGCCGAGGAAGCCGATCAGCGCCGCGCCTGCGACGACTGGCAGCGCCGGAAGCGATGCGCCAAGCGTCAATGCCAGCATGAGATTGACGGTCCCCGCAGCCAGCCCTTTCAGCATCGCGATCTGTACGGGATCGGCGCTGCTGAGCTTGCGGGTGAGATTGTTGTCGATGCCCCAGGCGAGGCAGGCCCCGGCGATCGCCAGCATGCCAAGGCCACCGCCAGCGGGACCGCCGCGCCAGGACAGCAATACCGCGCCACCGAGAATTGCGGCCGCACCAACCAGCAGGCGGCGATCGACATTCTCGCGAAACACCAGCCAGGCGATGGCGAGCGTGGCAAGACCCTCCAGGTTGAGCAGCAGCGATGCCGTGGACGCGGGTGTCGTCGCCAGCCCTGCCATCAGCAGGACCGGCGCGCCCGCGCCCCCGCACAGGATGACGAGCGCCAGCCAGGGCAGGTCGGCGCGAACGAGCGGAGCTTCCGCCTCGCCGCGCCCGATCATTCTGCGAACGCCGTGGACAATCGCGAGGCCGACACCCGAGCCCAGATAGAGCAAGCTGGCAAGCAACCACGGGTTGACTCCATTGCCCAGCACAAGCTTGGCCAATGGTGTGCTCGCGCCGAACAATATGGCCGACAGGATCGCCAGCAACACGCCCGGCGCGGGGATATTCGGATATCGACTCACGGAATTGACCCTGAATTTGCAATGCTTGATCATAACGCCGGACCAGCCGGCGCCCTAATCGGGCGGTCAGGCTGCATGTGGGTTTGGCTACTTAGCTCGCATTGTCGTTCAGTGAGATCGAAATCGACCTTGCCCCCGCGCTTCCCCATAGGTGATGGCCGGCGCCTGCTTTTGCTGCCGTGGTCGCTGAGAAAACTCTCTCGTCAGAACCAGGTCCTGATGCCGAACACCAAGCTGGTGGCTTGCGTTCGCTCGCCATCCGCGCGCGCATAGCGCGCGGTGGCTCCCACCTTTCGGTCATAGGAGATGCCGATATAGGGTGCGAACTCGCGCCGGACTTCGTAACGCAGGCGCAATCCCAGTTCGGCGCTGGAGAGTCCTGACCCGATCCGGTTCTCGGGAATGTCCTGCGCTGCGAAGTTGAGTTCGACGCGCGGCTGGAGGATCAACCTTTGGGTTATGCGCTGGTCGATGTCGCCTTCGAGGCGCGCGAGCAGGTCGCCTTTGGAGGAGACGAAGGCCGATGCGCCAAGCTCGAACCAGTAGGGCGCGAGACCTTCAATCCCGATACTGGCATAGGTGCGATCCGGTCCCTTGCCGAAATCCTGCCGGATGCCGCCCTGCACATTCCAGTACGGATCGAGCGCATGCGACCAGAGCGCTTGCACCTCGCCATGCTCAATAGGCGCGCCGAAACTGCCTTCACCTTCGGATTTGAGCGCCAGCCGGTCAATATCGCCGCCGAACCACGCGCTCGCATCCCAGCGATAGCCATCGCGACCCTCGCGGGCCTGATATTCCGCGAGATTGAACAGGATCTTGTGGAAGCTCATCCCGCCATGTTCGCCCAGCAGATTGGCCTGGGCGGCCGCCATCGCCCGTGAATCGAAAAAGCGGTCCGCGGGCCGGTCGGTAGCCACGGGTGGCGGCGATTTGCTGCCGGGTTTGAGGTCCGTTCCCGACACGGCGCCCGTTGCCTCCGTCGTCGCGGCGGGCATCGGCATGTCGCCCATGCCCTGGATGTCGTGCGCGGCTTGGGGATCGGGCGGAGCGGGCGTTGGCGCAGGCGTGGCCATCGGCATCGTCATCCCCGGCATGTCGTGCCCCTGGTGCCCTGCAGCGTCCTCCGAATGATGCATCGTCTGGGCCGATACGGATGCAGCAAACAGGAGCGGCGAAAGCCCGAGAAGCCTGAGCGCGTTCATGCCGCGTCTCCCGCGTCGCGCACTTGCACGACGCGGATCATCCCGGCGTGCATGTGGAGGAACATGTGGCAGTGGAAGGCCCAATCGCCGTAAATCCCGGTTACATCGAAGCTGACCTTGCCGCCCGGCGGCACGTTGACCGTGTGCTTGCGCGGCGAGTGATCGCCATGCCCGGTTACCAGCTCGAAGAAATGGCCGTGCAGGTGGATCGGGTGGTTCATCATCGTGTCGTTGATCAGCGTCATCCGCACGCGCTCGCCGGTGCGTAGCGGGATCGGCGTTCGCGATTCCGACAGCGTCTGCCCGTCGATGGACCACATATAGCGCTCCATGTTGCCGGTGAGGTGCAGTTCGACCTCGCGCGCGGCCGCACGGACATCGGGATTCGGCTCAAGCGCAACCAGATCGCGATAGACCAGCACCGTGTGCCCGACATTTTCGAGGCCGACGCCGGGCTCGCCGGTGCGGTCCATCGGCATCGGTGCAATGGTCTGGACGCCGGGTCCCATCACGACATTGGGCGCATTCTTTGGATCGCGCATCTTCATGCTCATCGCACCCGACGTCGCGCCGCCCGCCGCACCATGGTCCATCGCCGCTGCGGCGGCATCGGGCTTGCTGAGGTCGATCGTCCCGTCGCTGCCGCCCGGCATGTCCATGCCGGCCATATCCATGCCCATATCCCGCATTGTCAGCAGCGGCCGCTCGCGCAGCGGCGGCACCTCGCCGACCATGCCTTCGCGCGGTGCGAGGGTAGCGCGCGCCATGCCGGAACGGTCGATCGCCTCGCCGACGATTGTATAGGCGCGATCTTCGGTCGGCGTGACGATGACGTCGTAGGTTTCCGCGATCGTCATCTGCAACTCGTCGACGGCGACCGGACGGATCGGATGACCATCGGCGGCAACCACGGTCATAGTCAGGCCCGGGATGCGGATGTTGAAGATTGTCATGGCGGCGGCATTGATGAGCCGCAGCCGCACGCGTTCGCCCGGTTTGAACAACGCGGTCCAATTGTCGCGAGGTCCGTAGCCGTTGACGACATAGGTGTAGGCGGCACCGGTCACATCGAGAATGTCGGTCGGATCCATGCGCATCCGCGCCCAAGCCAGTCGATCGGTGTGTTTCTGGTCCCTGCCGGCCAGCAGGCCCGCCAGCGTCTGTTTCTGCCGGTTGTAATAGCCGGGATCCTGCTTGAGCTTGGTGAACAGCGTGTGCGGATGGACGAAGCTGTGGTCGGAAAACATCACCACATGTTCGCGATCGCATGCGATCGGATCGGCGTCCCTGGGATCGATCACGATCGGGCCGTAATGCCCCATCGCCTCCTGCAGACCCGAATGGCTGTGGTACCAATAGGTGCCCGACTGCTGAATCGGGAACTCGTAGGTGAAAATTGAGTGCGCCGGAATGCCCGGAAAACTCAGGCCCGGCACGCCATCCATCTGAAACGGCACTAGCAGGCCATGCCAGTGCAGCGACGTTTCCTCGTCGAGCGCGTTGTCGATAGTGATCCTGACCGTCTGTCCCTCGCGCAGGCGCAGCAAGGGCGCGGGAACGGTGCCATTCATGGCGATCACATGCGCCTGCCTCCCGTCGACACTCACCATTTCCTGCGCGACGCGCAGCGAGATCGTGTCGCCCGAGAGTTCCGGGATAGGTTTGGCGATGCCGCGCGAAACCGGCTGTGCCCAGGCGGGATACCAGTTGGCGACAGCAAGCCCCGCTCCGCCAAGCGCCACGCCGCGCAGCAGTGATCGGCGATCAAGAAGCGAGGAACGCATGACGGAAAGACCCCTGCTGGCACTGTTGCCGATGAATACGCGAGGGGCTGGTCAACCCCTCAGATATTCCGCCAGTTTGGCGCGGGCACGGTAGAGCCGGGTTTCGACGGCCTTTTCATTGACGCTGAGCAAATGGGCGGTCTCGGCCTGCGAAAACCCTTCGATGGTCCGCAGTACGATCACGTCCCGCAATCTTGTGGGGAGGGCCGCGATCGCCCGCATCGCGCGGCGCAATTCCTCGGCGTCGGCGGCCTGCGTTTCGGGAGACGCCTGCGGGTCGGCGACATCACCAGCGGCGGCGATCGGCAGCGCGAAGGACAGCATGCGCCGAACGGCGCGGCGGCGCGCCCAGTCATGGCACTTGTTGATGGCGATCCGCGCGATCCACAGGCGGAAGGAGCGTGCCTGATCGTAGCGGGCGAGCGCGGCAAAGGCCGCGACGAAGCAGGCCTGGGTCACGTCGAGTGCCGCGTCGGCATCGCCGATCTGTCCGCGCACCTGCCGATAGACCGGTTCTCGGTACCGCCGCATCAGTTCGCCATAGGCCGGTTGTCGTCCGGCCAGCGCCAGCGCGGCCAGCTCGCCGTCCGAGCAGCCGGCGAGGTCGAGGCTCACCGCTGCTTTGCCGTCAGTGCCTTGACGACCGCCCGGTCGAACCGCGCCGCCTGGTCGGGCCGGAGCACGCCGCGCATCGCGAAGATATGCTCCAGAGTCTCCTTCTGGAGTTCGCCCATCGCCTGGTGCGAATGATCGACCGCGGCCTGGACTTGCGGGCCATAGCCATGCTCGGCCTCGATCGCGTCCGCGAGCCGGGCATTGTCGGCACGCAATTGCAGTTCGAGCGCCTGTCTGCGGATGGCGAAGCGCGCCTCGATCGCTTCGATGCGGACTTGCTGGTGCGCGTCCAGGTCAAGCTGCTGATGCAACAAGCTGTGCAGCTCGTTTTCTACAGGCGCCTGCCGCGCGATATAGGCACGCCCGATGAACGCCCCGGTGATCGCGGCGACGAAGGCGATCAGCGCGACCAGCAGGAGCCGGCGGCGGTTGCTCATTCGCCGCTACCCAGCAGCGTCGATGGCGCGAGCGCGGCCGGGGCACCGAAAGGCGTGATATCTGCCGCACGAACCGGTGCGGGTTGGATCACCGATCCCGCAGCGCCAATCAGGAGCGCCGCTGTTGCGGCAAGGCCGAGCATCGCGCCCGACAATGGCGCCGCCGCGCGCGCGGCGATGTCAGTCATGACCGCAGCGTCGAGCGAGGCGAGACCGGGATGTACCGGCATCTCGCGCAGGCTCGCCAGGGCGGTGTCAATGTCGGTCATGTCCGTTCCTTCCACGCTGACATAGTCCGTTACGCAGCCCAGGCGCCAATCCCTCATCGATCAGCGATGCTGGATGAGGGATCGTCTCGCCACCCGCGTATTGGTCTATATCCATCGAAAGGACCCATCATGCACGCGATCCGACTTGCCGTCGCCATTGCCGCCGTCGCCATCGCCACACCGGCGATCGCACATCCTAAGCTTCTTGCCTCGACGCCGGCCCCGCAGGCCACGGTTAGCAATGTCACGCGGGCGAGCTTGACCTTCAGCGAGACGCTGATGGCGCCGCTTTCAGGCATCGACCTGTCCATGACCGGCATGCCCGGCATGGCGAACCACGCGCCGATGAAGATCGCGGGATTCCAGACATCGATCGCCGAGGATGGCAAAACACTGGTGGCAACCTTTCCGCGGGCGTTGCCGGCCGGCACCTATCAATTGAACTGGCACGCGGTTGCGTCCGACACGCATCGCGTCACCGGAAGCCTGACCTTCACGGTTCGCTGAGCCGGTGAGCGACTGGCCGCTCGTCGCGACACGGCTCGCGCTCTACGCCGATCTGGGGCTCCTCTTTGGAATCCCGCTGTTCGGACTTTACGGGCTGACGGGGAAGGCACGACGCGACGAGATGCCGGTCGCTATACCGTGCGCTGCGCTAGCAGCGGGTGGATTGCTGCTTGGGGCGCTCGGATTTGCGATGGTCGCGGCGTCCATGAGCGGGACGACGGTCGCCGGTCTTGATCCCGCCATCGTCAGGATGCTGCTGACCGAGACCAGTTTGGGTTGGGCGTTTCTTGCCAGGAGCGCGGCTCTCGCACTGGCGTTCTTGATTTCCCTGCGTGGCAGGCCGGGTTCCGTTCCGGGGCTTGTGCCGCTCGCATCGTCCGGCGCCATCGCGGTCTCGTCGCTCGCCTGGTCGGGACATGGCGCTGCGAGCGAAAGTGCCGCCGGACTGATCCATCTGGGTGGCGACATCGTGCACCTGCTCGCGGCATCCGCCTGGATCGGAGCCTTGGCCGTGCTTCTGTTGCTGGTGACGGCACGCCGAACTTGTTCGAACGAACGCATCAATACAGCCCATGCAGCGCTCGCGGGGTTTAGCGTGGCGGGGAGCGTGATTGTCGGGCTCGTCGTTGCAAGTGGCCTGATCAATGGCGCCTTCCTGGTTGGCGCGGGCAACGTCACGACGTTGAGCCACTCGCTCTATGGCAGGTTGTTGATCGCCAAGCTGCTGCTGTTCGGCGGCATGCTGGGGTGCGCGGCGCTCAACCGCTACAGGCTGGCGCCCCGCCTCGCGGAGGCGATCGGCCGGCGCGCGCCGGCGGAGGCCATCAAAGCGTTGCGCCACAGCATTGCGTTCGAAACCACCCTCGCAATTGCCGTCCTTGGCCTTGTCAGCTGGCTGGGTACGCTCGAGCCACCTGCTGTAGGATCGTGATGCCTTCGCAACACCATTAAACGCGTATTACGGCTGATTTCGACATCATCCCGGCGCGACAACGCAGGTCGCACAGGCCGTCGATGGGTCGCCATCGACTGTCGATAGAACAGGCGCGAACCCGCCGCCGGGCGAGCGCATATTGGTCGTCTGCCCCTGATAAAGCCGCGCCGCAGCAAGCAGCATGTGTCCATCATAGGTATAAAGGCGAATGTCGATTTTGCGCCTCAGTGCCTCGCCATCAAGTCGGATAATTCGTTCACTCGGGGCCACATAGGCCTGCGCGACATATTCGCCGCGCAGGATTTCGCTCCAGACCGACTTGGTCAGCTTGTCACCGCGATAGGCCGCCTTGCTGCCATAGCCGGTGGCCGGCTTGAAGAAGAGGTGCTTGCGTTCCGCCCAGAGACGTTCGGCGGCGGCGGCAGTGACCCGCTCGGTCACCGGCACGCCACGGGAAAGCGTGTCGATCAAAAGCTGATCGAAGCCCCATGAGCGCAACAGGTCAGGGGCGGACAACAGGGTCAGGTTCCGCTTGTCAGCGAGCAAGGCGTGGACATACGGGTTAGGCGTCACGACCACGGCGCCATCGAGATAGGCACGACGCAGCGCATCATGTTCGCCGGCTTCGAGCGAGAAATCGACCAGCCGGTTGTAGACGAGGTCGATGCGACTGGCGCCCAGGCGCAGCGCGCCGTCTTGATAGGTGAGGTCCGCGGGGTCGGCGATGACGACTTTATGCCCGTGACGCTCCAGCATGCGCTGCGCCAAAAGAAATTCAGGGTACAGATATTGGGCATGCGGCTGATCATCGACGATCGCGATCACGGCCGGAGCGCCGCTGTCGCGCTGATGGACCCACTCCGTCGTGAACATGTGCGCGACCGCCGCCTCGAAGGCATACGCCGGACGACCAGGTAATTCCGGCGCGCAGCAGGAGCGCTGCGCCTGTGCAAGCACGGCGTTAAACATCGCCCCGCCAGCGTTGGTATTGACCTCGATCAGGGCTGGACCATCCAGACCCATGTGGAAATCATAGCCCATGAAGGCGCCGCAAGGACCAAAGTCCCGAGACGCAGTCGCTGGAGCCCAGCCGCGAATTGCCGCCTGATAGGCAGGGTGTCGCGAAACGGTCTCGATCGCCGTTACGATGCGAAGCATGCGGTCGATTTCCGCCTCGCTGACAAACACCGCGACATCGGCAAACAGATGCGGTCGCGTTTCCATCAGCGAAGTGCAAAAGGACGGATCTCCGGTTTCCCGGATCAGCGCTTCACCAAGCGCCTCACGATCAAGTGTCAGACACGTACAGTCCCGATTGGGGTCAACCGAAGCCGATGTGGAAGCTACGATGACACCGTCTTGCGCAAAATCCTGCGTCAGGCTCTCGGCCATCTGGAGATCTCCGATCCGAGCGTTTTGCTCACCGTCGAGATACGAAGAAATTATAGAGCGGCCCGAAGATCAGCGCGACATACCAGCCCCAGCCAAGGCTCTCGACCAATCCCAGGAGGAACGTCCGCCAACTCAGCAGTTCGAACCCGGGAAGGAAGATCGCAAGAGCGGAATGCTTGATAGGCAACGCCGGCAGCAAAACATAGCCTGCGATACACAGCGTGTAGGAAATCGCCAGGAACAGGCTCAAGCTCAGCCCCAAAGCAACGACTGGGATCAGATGAGGCGCGCCGCGCGCCGGAGCGGACGGGATTTTTGCCATTTCAAGCGACTCCCTCATGGGTGACGGGCACGTTGCCCATATAGGTTCGCGGTGCCGCCTCGAACTTGGTGCGGCAATCCTCAGAGCAGAAATAATAGGCATGGCCTTCCCAGATGCTGGACTTGGCACCCGCGGTCGGCACGATCTTCCCGCAGACGGGATCGCGATCCTGAGCCGGAGGGGTCCATTCGCCGTTCCCGCCAGCCGGCGCATTCCTGTGGCTGTGATGGCGATGACCCATCACATGGGCACCGCAGCCGAACCGCATCATCACGAAGAACAACACGGCCCAGAACAGCAGATAACCAATCGTGCCCATCGCCCGACCCTTCCTATTGTTTCGGCATGCCGGCGGACATGGCCGACATCGGCATTCCGCCCATCTGCATGCCCGGCATCATCTCATGCGCAAGCAGCCGGTCGGCCTTCGCCTGCTGCTCGACTGACAGAACGGCATAGAGTCGCACCAGCGCGGGCTTCAGCGCGCGAAGATTGTCGAGGCCGGCCGTCATCATGCGTTCATGCCGATCCAGCCGCCGCGTCAACGAAGGCGGCGCGCCATTGGGACCCGTCATCATCCGCATGTGGAGCTGGCCTACTCGCCTAGCATTGGCGCGGAGCGCGCCGGCAAAACTATTCCAGGCTCCCGTCTGTGCGCCGGTGATCTTAAGCTCGGTCCGCAGGGACGCGATATGCCCTTCGACATTGCCTCCCATCGCCATGCTGCTGGCTGCCATGCAACCCATGGGCATGGCACCGCCGCCCATCATTCCCATCTTCGGCATATCGCCTTGACCCGCACCCATGCCGTTCATCATGCCCGAGCCACCGCCCATCATGCCGTCTGGCTTCGCGGTCGGAGCAGTCGGTGCCGGCGCTGGGGCTGCCGGGGCGGCGGCCTCTGCCGGATGATGCCCGGCATGGGGATCTGGAGTGTTTTGCGCGCTGACAATTGCTGGCACGGCTCCTACAAGCGCGAGCATTGCGGCCCCCGTCCATATGCGCTTCGACCTGATCATGTATTTTCTCCTGTGAGCGACGGAACCCTGCTGATCGCAGCAGCCTAGCCCCGTGGTTCGGTAAGATCGGCCCGTTGCCGAAGATGTGGAAAGAAACCGGGGACCTGCGCCATGTAGCGCCGATACTCGTCGCCATATTCGCGCAGTGCGTCCTGCTCTTCATGACGGGCGAGGCGGACGTACATGACGACCAGCACTGGAAACATCGCGAGCGTCAGGATCGTCGGCCACTGCAACAGGAAGCCGAGCATGACGAGAATGAAGCCGACATATTGAGGGTGCCGCATGCGAGCATAGATGCCGCCGGTCGCGAGCTCATGCTCCTGCTGCGCGGCATGCAGCAGCGTCCATCCCGCCGAAATGATCCAGAAGCCGCCGCCGATCAGCACGAAGCTCGCCAGATGGAACGGGCCGAAATGCGGATTTACCTTCCATCCGAACATCATCTCGAGAAGGTGTCCGGCGTCGTGCGAGAACCAGTCGATCCCCGGAAACCGGGACTGGAGCCAGCCCGAGAACAGATAGATGGTCAGCGGAAAGCCGTACATTTCGGCGAACAGGGCGACGAGGAAGGCACTGAAAGCGCTGAAGCTCCGCCAGTCGCGCGGTGTTTGCGGCTTGAAGAAGCTGAAGGCAAACATGATGAAGATCGCTGCGTTGACGGCTGCGAGCCCCCACAGGCCATAAGCGGACATGTCATCGTGGTTCATGACAACGTTCCTTGTGACGGCGGTTGCATCGAACCGCCTTCAGGTGGTGCGGTGTCGGTCGCGGAGCCATCATGCTTGTGTCCATGACCGTGCATGAAGAAGTGCATCCCAAGGCAAAGCCCCAGCGGCAGCAGCAGTGGCAGAAATCCGACCAGATGGGCGCGGTGCTCGGTGACGAGATAATAGCCGCCGATCAATAGGAACCCGATCAAAACGATATTGGCGCGGCGCGGAGCCCTGTTCCTGTGATGGTGCATATCGGTGTCGCTCAGAGCCATGATCCCGCCCTCCTGCAATAGAGCGATATCGTAACGGCAGGAGCATCACTCTACGTAATGATCCCGAGTGCCTGGCGAGGCCCTTGACCTTAGCACCATGTCAGACCCCATATGATGCGGCGTCGACCAGGAGCACCGCGATGACGCACGCCGAACATCATACACACGACCATGCACGTAATGCCCACGGGGGCGGAGTGAAGGACCCGGTCTGCGGGATGACCGTTGATCCCGAGACAACGGCCCACCATGCGATACATGGCGGAACGACCTATGATTTCTGCAGCGCGGGCTGCCGCAGCAAGTTCGTTGCCGATCCCGACCGCTACCTCGTTCCCGCCGCACCTGCCGCATTCGAACCCGCTGCCGGCACGATCTGGACCTGCCCGATGCATCCGGAGATTCGCCAGGATCACCCGGGAAGTTGCCCGATCTGCGGCATGGCGCTGGAGCCGTTGACCGTTACCGCCGAGACCGGCCCCAGTCCCGAGCTCGCCGATATGACCCGTCGCTTCTCGGTCGGGCTTGTGTTGGCGCTGCCCGTGCTCGTCCTTGAAATGGGCGGTCATATCTTCCCCGCCATTCATCACGTCGTGCCGATGCGGATCGCGATCTGGATTCAGCTCGTCCTGGCAACCCCGGTGGTCCTTTGGGCGGGGTGGCCATTCTTTGAGCGCGGCTGGGCGTCGGTGCGGACACGCAACCTCAACATGTTCACCTTGATCGCGATGGGAACCGGGATCGCCTGGGCCTATAGCATGGTCGCAGCGCTAGCGCCGGGCGTCTTTCCTCCAGCCTTCCGTTCGGCGGACGGTACGGTTGCGATCTATTTTGAAGCTGCCGCAGTCATCACCGTATTGGTGCTGCTCGGCCAGGTACTTGAGTTGCGCGCCCGCGAGCGGACGTCGGGTGCGATCAAGGCGCTGCTCAATCTGGCGCCCAAGACTGCGCGGCGCATCGACGCGCACGGCAGCGACGAAGAGGTTGGCCTCGACCAGATCGTCGTCGGCGATCGGCTGCGGGTTCGCCCGGGGGAGAAGGTGCCGGTGGATGGTGTGGTCGAGGACGGTCGCTCTTCGCTCGACGAGTCCATGGTCACCGGCGAATCGATGCCGACGACGAAAGCACTCGGCGACAAGGTGATCGGCGGTACGCTCAACCAGACCGGCGCGCTGATCATTCGTGCCGACAAGGTCGGTCGCGACACGATGCTCGCGCGGATCGTCCAGATGGTCGCCGCGGCGCAACGCTCGCGCGCGCCGATCCAGCGTATGGCCGATCAGGTCTCGGGCTTGTTCGTGCCGGTGGTGCTGGCGATCGCGGTGCTCGCCTTCGCGGGCTGGGCGATCTGGGGTCCTGAGCCTCGCTTCGCCTATGGGCTGGTCGCTGCAGTGGCGGTGCTGATCATCGCCTGCCCCTGCGCGCTGGGTCTCGCCACGCCGATGTCGATCATGGTCGGCGTCGGCCGGGGGGCCGGTCTCGGTGTCCTCATCAAGAATGCCGAGGCGCTCGAGCGGATGGAGAAGATCGATACGCTGGTCGTCGACAAGACCGGCACGCTGACCGAAGGTCACCCATCGGTCACGAAGATCGTGGCTGGTCCGGGGTTCACCGAGGACGAGGTGCTGCGCCTCGCGGCTGCCGTGGAGCGTGCCTCCGAGCATCCGCTCGCCCGCGCGATCGTCGAGGCAGCGGGCAGCCGCAAGATCGCAATTCCCGAGGTTGCGGACTTCGACTCCCCGACGGGCAAGGGTGCGCTCGGCACCGTCGAAGGCAAGCGCGTGCTGCTTGGCAATACCGCCTTTCTCAAGGAGCACGGGGTCGATACCGCGGCGCTTGCCGCGCAGGCCGACGAACTGCGGCGCGATGGCGCGACCGCGATATTCGCCGGGATCGACGGCGTCGTCGCGGGCGTGCTCGCCATCGCCGACCCGATCAAGAAGACGACGCCCGAAGCGCTCGCCGGCCTGCGAGCCGAGGGCATCCGCGTCGTGATGTTGACCGGCGACAACCGGACGACGGCCGAAGCGGTGGCCCGGACGCTGGGCATTGACGAAGTCGAGGCCGAGGTGCTGCCCGATCAGAAGAGCGCCGTCGTCGAGCGCCTGAAGCGCGATGGCCGCATCGTCGCGATGGCCGGCGACGGGGTCAACGACGCGCCCGCGCTCGCCGCCGCCGAGGTCGGCATCGCGATGGGATCGGGCACCGACGTCGCGATCGAGAGCGCCGGCGTCACGCTGCTCAAGGGCGACCTGATGGGGATCGTGCGGGCGCGCCGGCTCAGTCAGGCGACCATGTCCAACATCCGCCAGAACCTCGTCTTCGCCTTCATCTACAATGCGGCCGGCATTCCGGTCGCGGCGGGGCTGCTCTATCCGCTGTTCGGCATTCTGCTGTCGCCGATGATAGCGGCAGCCGCGATGGCGCTATCCTCGGTCAGCGTCGTCACCAATGCGCTCAGGCTCAACCGGCAATCGCTATGAACATAGGCCAGGCTTCGAAGGCGAGTGGGGTCTCGCAGCGCATGATTCGCCATTATGAGAAGATCAGCTTGATCCCCGCCGCTGCGCGCCGTGACAGCGGCTATCGCGATTATGGCGATACCGACGTCCACCGACTGCGCTTCATCGCCAACGCTCGCGATCTGGGATTCCCGATCGAGGAAATCCGGGCTCTTCTCGACCTATGGGCCGATCGTCGTCGAGCCAGTAGCGAGGTAAAGGCCATGGCACAGGCCCGTGCTGAGGATCTTGGTCGAAAGGCTGCGGCGCTGCAGGCAATGCGCAGCACGTTGCTTGCATTGGCGGCTCACTGCATCGGCGACGAGCGGCCCGACTGCCCGATCCTCGATGAGCTCGAGCGTTAGTATTGGGTGGCCCATCTATGGCGCCTCATGCGCCTACTTTGTCAGAAACACATATACATTTTTCTGACAGATGAGGGCCTGTCTGGGTCAACTTGCTCCGACTTCCGCCTCGCTTGCCGGGCGTGTCCGCCACCGTTTGCAGGCGACTGTGGGCTGAATACAGGGAAGTTTATTTTGTTATTTAATATCAATTAGATATACAATAAATATGTATCCCTCCCACAGGGCGTCGACTACGGGGTGCAGAGCAAAAATGTCTAGCGGCTGGCTGACCTCGGGGCGAAGCATGCACTCCTGCTCGCAGGACTTGGCTGGGGGCACATGCCCCGATGCATGGTACTCGATGACCTCGAGAGCGGCCGTCTCGCGGAGACCGAGCTGGAGGGTCCTGCGGCCGGTATCATGCCATTTCAGGCAGTCTGCTTAGATCGCACCGTGCCTAGTCCCGCAGGCCGGTGGTTGACCATGTGCCTGACGGACAACTAGTCGCCCTCCGCCTACGACGAACTCGGGTTTTGAGCAGTAGCGCGCCGGGTTAGGCGCGGCGGTAGCTGGCGAAACGCGGCGGCCTCAGTCGACGCTAGGGTAGTATAAAGGTCGACACATATTCGTTATGTTTATCCGGTGCGGGGCACCATTTCCTTATAGCTAGACACCCCCTGAGGGTCGACAAAATGGCAGTTTTCTGCCATTCTTAGCCTTCAATCGGCGCTCATAGCGTCCCAATGTTTCTCCGTATGCCACAAAATTTGGGGGCATGAATGGGGGCATATCGGGAGGCGGGCGCCAAGCTGAAAGGCTCATGCCCCCAAATGCCGCTAAAGGACTCTGAAATCCGTGCATTGCGCGCTGGCTCCCGCCCGGTGAAGAAGGCGGATGGCAAGGGCTTGTACGTCGAAGTGTCGCCTACCGGCTCCAAGGTCTGGCGGCAGAAGTACCGCTTCGCCGGCAAAGAGAAGCGACTAACCCTAGGCCGCTATCCGAGCGTGTCATTAGCCGAGGCCCGCATCCGAAGTCGCGATGCTCGCACCAAAATCGAAAATGGCGTCGACCCGGGCCTCGAACGCAGGCAGATGAAGGTCGCCGCGAAGGTGAACGCAGCAAATAGCTTTGAGGCCGTTGCGACGGAGTACATCGCCAAAATGGCGAAGGAGGGCCGCGCGGACGCCACCCTGACCAAAGCGCGCTACTTTCTCTCACTGCTGAAGCCGGCAATTGGCTCCATGGCGGTCGGAGGCGTCGACCCGCAAATGCTTCTCGCTGCGCTCAAGAAAGTCGAGTCGAAAGGGACATACGAGAGTGCAAAGAAGACGCGCAGCTTCGCCAGCCGGGTTTTCCGCTTCGCCGTGGCCACCGCGCGCTCGTCAACCGACCCTGCTGCGATTCTGCGCGGCGCCCTGATATCGCCCAAGGCGAAGAATTACGCCGCCATCCTTGAGCCCCGAAAGTTCGGAGGTTTGCTCCGCGCCCTCGACTCATTCGAGGGCAGCCCGATTACGAAAATGGCGCTCAAGATCGCTCCTCACGTCTTCGTTCGCCCCGGTGAACTGCGACATGCGGAGTGGTCCGAATTTGATTTTGAGCGCGCTGAATGGCGGATCCCGGAGGGCAAGATGAAGGCCCGCCGTCCGCATGCGGTTCCGTTATCGAAGCAGGTATTGGCACTCCTCAACGAGCTGGCGGAAATCACGGGGCCCAAGGGCTATTTGTTCCCAGCGGTAACGACCCCCAAGCGCCCCATGAGCGAAAACACGATGAACGCCGCTTTCAGGCGAATGGGCTTCGGGAAGGACGAAGTCACTGCGCACGGGCTGCGCGCCACCGCGTCAACTTTGCTCAACGAATGCGGGAAGTGGAATCCGGACGCCATCGAGCGTGCGCTCGCGCACGGCCACAGCGATGCCACGAGAGGCAAATACCACCGCGGCGAGCACTGGCAAGAGCGGGTCGAAATGGCGCAATGGTGGAGCGACCATATTGATGAGCTACGGGAGACCAAATAGTTTTCCACAGGTTCGCAGCATCAACCCACCCCTCCTAAAGCTATGAAAAATATGATTTCGCCGTTTCCTGTTTACACCTCTTCTTTACCTCTCCGGTAAATAAAATCCTTCTATTTCATTATGTTATGAGAGGGCAAGCCATTGCCATCACGGACAAGTAGGAGATACCCAGAAGCGCCAGTTTAACCGCTGGCGCTTCCGATGAACCCATCGGAGGCAACTCCAGATGAGATGTCCAAATGGCCAATCTGATCACCATCGCCAATTTTCAGCAGCAGTTCGCATGTTCGCGCTCGACCGTGAATCGTCTCGTGCGGCGCGGTGCATTTCCGCTTGTTCGCATGGGGCGCAGCGTCCGCATCCGGCAGGCGGATGTAGACCGCTGGTTCGCCTCTTTGCCGGAAACGCCCTCGTCGAAAGCGGCCGAGGACTGAGTCCCTTCCGCACCCCGCTTATCCGAGGTCATTTGCTTCAACCGCTGACCACAAGGAACATTGAAATGTCGAAATTTCGCCCCCCTCGTCGGCACCATCAGTATCCTCACCGCCCCGGTTGGAAGCGCGGTTCTCCGCGCACTTCCGCTGATGCGGGCATCTCCTTCGAGACCGAAGCCTGGACGCGGCGCGAGCAGGCATTCGGTTTTATCGAGCACCGGGGCGCCTACGGGGCCACGTGCGATGAAGTCGCCATCGGCTGCGGCTGGGAAGAACGCTACAGCTCTCGACCGCGCCTGTCTGAATTGCGGGCAATGCACCGTATCACCCCGAGCGGTCGCTATCGCCGCGGCGTCAGCGGTCGCCTGCAGACTGTCTGGATCATCGCCAGCCGCCGCTACGCGGATCCCGTGCAGCTCGTGCTGTTTCCGATCTTTGTCCCCTGTATCGCCCGCTAGGAGCGATGCGGCACATTTGATCGATAGGGGTCGGGTGTCGGGCCAACCGATGCCCGGCCCTTCTTTTTCGTCGGCCAACCCGGGAGATATGTGACCGGCGTTGCCGCAGGCACCCAAGAGGAAAATACAATGGGAAGCGGTCCGCAGAAGCCGGATCATCGGGGAAATTTCTTTATGACCCCCCGCAAGGTCATCACCAGCGCTGGGTGGAAACATCTGTCGATGCGCGCGCGCGTAATTCTGCAGCTGTTCCAGTTCGCGCACGACGGGTTCAACAACGGCCGCATCAAGATGGGGATCCACCAGATCGGGTCGCAGATCGGCAATCAGAATCACGCCGCCAACTCTCGCGCTGTGGCGGAATTGATCGAGACCGGCTTCCTTGAGTGCGTTTCGGACGCCGACCATCACCATGCCAAAGTCAGGCAATATCGGCTGACGTTCATTGCCACCGGGAAGGAGAAATCGGTCTCCCCCGCGACAAACGAGTTTATGGATTGGCGCCCTCCCTCTACTTCGAAGCGGAAATTCGGCCGTGCGAAATCCGCAACGCAAGAGGGCGTTGCCGTTGCGGTTCCCGCAAGCTCGCGGAAATTTTCCGTTGCACTGGATGCAACGCCGCCAGCGGAAATTGACGGAATTGCCGCCATCAGCACCGTTGCAACTGTTGCACCTATTCTAGGTAACCAGTCTTCCGCGGGATCGGAGGCACGTTTACAGACCAGCAACCATGCGCGACTGCCTGTTGAAGCTCCGGGTGTGGACCTCTTTGAGTTGCGGGAATGGGCGCGGCACGTCTTGGATATCCTTGGGTTCGGCGGGCAGAAGGTGTTGGCACTCGATGCGGACGTGCCTCAGCCGGCCCTGTGCAAGTTTCTGAAGGGGAAAGGGCTTCGGGCGGACTACAGGATGCGTTTGCAATTCGCATGCGGTCGGCACACGCCCTACCGCAAATGGATGAACGGCACCGCTGCATGACCTGAAAACGGGGCGGCCCCGATCCGACCGAAAGGTACCGCGACAGCTGGCGTCACTGGTCCCGCGCGCGCAATGTCCTGAATCCACGCGCGCGGCCGTTGACCTCATGACCACAAAAAAAGGGAGTTGCCGGAGGTTGTCTGAGAATGGAGGCACAGCGGTTCATTTAGCGGGTTTCCAAGCAATATCTGCGATAGTGCCACCCGCGCCATGCAACTCGATAGTGCCGAGGAAAACCGAAACCGCCCAGTGGATCATCGCGTGCAGCTGCGGCACCGCATGTCCGCCAAAGACCGCACGATGCTGAGCCGCTACAACTCCTTGCTCCAGATGGTGATCGACGCGGGGCCCGACGGGAGCTTGCCGCGCACCGTCGGCGGCCAATACCGAAAGCTCCACCTCGAAGCCTCACACCTTCTGCCCTGCTGGGCGGTCACCTCGCTGTCGGCCAAAGGGCGCCTGCCGTTCGAGCCGGGCTACTTCGACCTCGTGGTCATCGACGAGGCCAGCCAATGCGATATCGCCTCAGCGCTGCCCCTGCTCTACCGCGCCAAGGCCGCCGTCATCATCGGCGACCCCCAGCAATTGTCGCACATCAGCTCGCTCCCGCGAGGCCAAGACCAGAAGCTCCTCGACCGCTATGGACTCGTCGAGGAATTTCCCCAGTGGGGCTACAGCTTCAACTCTCTGTTCACGCTCGGGGCTGGGCAGGTCGCCGGCGGCGACATCGTGGCCCTGCTGGACCACCACCGTTCGCACGCCGACATCATCAGCTTCTCGAACGACCAGTTCTACGAGGAGCGGTTGCGGGTCGCCACCAACTATGACCGCCTGCGCATTCCCCGGCGCGGGGAACCGGGTGTGCGCTGGGTCGACGCCCCCGGCAGCGCAACCCGCCCCTCGGCCGGTGGGGCCATCAACCGACCTGAAATCGGGGCGCTGGTGGCAGAATTGCGCCGGTTGGTGTTGGGACAGGGCTATCAGGGGACAATCGGCGTGGTGAGCCCGTTCCGGGCGCAAGTGAACGCCATCCGCGAGGCGGTCTCAGCCGACCGTGAGCTTGAGCAGGCGCTCGCGCGCAGCCGATTCCTAGCCGACACGGTGCACAAATTTCAGGGAGACGAGCGCGACGTCATGTTCTTCTCCCCGGTGGTGTCCAAGGACACGCCGCGCGGCGCTATCGGGTTCCTCGGATCCAACGGCAACCTCTTCAACGTCGCGATTACCCGTGCCCGAGCCCAACTGATCGTGGTCGGAGATCTGTCGGCCTGCATGGATTGTGGGATCGAGTATCTGGAAAACTTCGCCCGTTACAGCTTGGACCTGCAGGAGAGGGACCGCCGCGCGCTTGAACACGTCGCCGAACCCGGTGGCCCGGATTACCCCACGGTGACAAATCCAGATCAGGTGTCGGATTGGGAGAAGATCCTGTATCGCGCGCTCTATCAGGCCGGCATTCGGTCGATCCCCCAATATCAAGTCGAGAAGTATGCGTTGGACCTATTGGTCACCGACGGCCCGCGCAAGCTGGACGTCGAGGTCGACGGCGAAATGTATCACCGCAACTGGAGCGGCGAACTTTGCCGTCGGGACCAGCTCAGGAATCATCGCATGTTCGAGCTCGGGTTCGATGTGATGCGGTTCTGGGTGTACGAAGTTCGCGACGATCTTGACGGATGTGTCGAGCGGGTCCGGAAGTGGATGAGGGCTTCACACGGCAGCTGACAGCCACTTGGCAGATGGCGGCATAGCGCTGGCCGCGGCGCCACGGTGTAAGTGAACTATTTTACCACGCTGATCGGGCCGCTCCGTCCCGAAATCGCCCCAGCATAGTAATGCTCGGCAGGGAGCGCCTCGGAGCCGCGAAGGCAATGACCGTCTCCACATCATATATTTGATATTGCTCGGAAAATGTTGTTGCAACTGAGCCAGTGGTTCGAGATCGTCTACGGCGCGGCCCGCAGGGGGCTCGGCGAGACAAAAAGGCAAGAAATGAGCAATTCCACCGTTGAACCGACGTTTCCGTCGGCCAGCCAAGTCGCCGGTCATCAAGTGACCGAGAGGCTTGCCCGGATCGCCAATCGGGTTGCCCGCAAGAGGGCACGAGGGGGAGAAATCCCCCCCTATCCGGTGGTCGGCCGATCCACTTTCGCGCCTGAGGATTGGACCTCCTACTTGGACGGCCCCCGCATTGTGGAGGAAACAGTCCTGCCCGGCGGGACCGTTCAGACGGTCTTTATGGACACCCTGGCGGACGCCAAGGCGCGCGTCGCAAGCACGCCCGCCCCGGCCGCGCCGCCGGTTCCGAATGCGGACTTTGACGCGCTGTTCTGGAAACCGCCGGCGCCCCGGCTGCCCCACCCTGACCCGTGGGAGCGGCTGAATTGAGGGCCTTGGCCTCCCGGGTCCGCCTGTTGGTGTTCCAGATTGCGCCCCGCGTTTATCCCTTCCTCCCGCTGATCGCGTGAGGCTCCCCGGGCCGGCCGGTTCCGCCTCCTAGCCGGCCGGCCCGGATCGAATTTGGTGCGAAAGTCTGAAGGGGCAGGATCGCGACGGCCTCTTGCCACTTCCCCCCATGCCCCCGCGCTTCCCCACTGTGCGGCCCCCGGTCGAGCCCCCCGCGTTTCCGGGACGGGGCGCGGCTCCCGGGCGGCCGGGGTGGCAGGATCGAGGCGGAGGGGGGCCGCAATTCGGCCTTGCAGTGCTGTTCCATTTCGCCTAACGTCCGTTACGCCGTATGGAACGGCAGGAGAATTGCGCCATGACCGCCATCGTGATCCAAGCCGCTGACCGCTTTGCCAACCGCGTTGCCGTCGCCAATGCCCGGCGCCGGGTTTCGCATCTCGAAGCCGCCGCCGATGTAGCAGCCGCAAGGGCTAACCTTGCCCGGGCAGCCATAACCGGCACCGGAGAGGCAGAGGCCTTTGAGGCCCTCTGCGCGGCAACCGCTATCTGCGCCCGCGCCGCCGCCGCCGCTATGATCCGGCAGGATTTCTGACCGTGAAGGCGGTTGCCTATTACAGGGTCTCTACGGCCGCACAGGGCCGCTCAGGCTTGGGCCTAGATGCTCAACGCCAAGCGGTCGGGGAACTGTGCCATGCTCAGGGCTTCCGCCTCGTGGCAGAGTTCACGGAGGTAGAGAGCGGGGGGCGGAATGACCGTCCCCAACTGGCGGAAGCCCTAACCCTCTCCAAGCTGACGGGAGCCACCCTTGTCATAGCCAAGCTGGACCGCCTCTCCCGCTCGGTTGCGTTCCTCTCCGCCTTGCAGGAGAGCGGCGCCCGATTCATCGCCGCCGACATGCCGGAAGCAGACGAAATGACCGTCCACATCTTCGCCGCCGTGGCACAGCGTGAACGCAAGATGATTGGGACCCGGACCCGGGAGGCATTGCAGGCCGCTAAGGCCCGGGGGGTCAAGTTGGGGAATCCGAACGGCGCCGCCGCGCTTCATAGGGCCGGTAAGGGCAATGGCCCCGCCAATGCCGCCCGCGCTCAGGCCGTCGCCCGCCGGTCATCGGACCTTGGACCGGTTGTGGCAAAGCTACGAGCCCAAGGCGCCAGCACAGTCCGGGAGATTGCGGCGGGATTGAACGCGATGGGCATAGAGGCCCCGCGCGGGGGCTTGTGGCAGCCCTCAGGGGTCCACCGACTGCTAGCGCGGCTTGAACACGCCGACATGCCTTAGGCCGCGTATTCCGGTTCCCGCTCGACTGTCTGCCGGGACGCAGCGGGCCCGCCGGGGAGCTGATTGTTTTCCGTGCGTTTGCGCTCTGCCCTGCTTTTTTCCTCCGCAGGCCATCCGGGATAACGGCCCGCGCTTCAAGGGACCGGGCTGCGATTATCCGCACACGAGCACGAGTTAGCGCGATGACCGGGCAGGATGAACGGCGCGCCGGCACTTCACTGCAATATGGCTGACTGACTTTTGCGATTGGCCGTTTCTGCGGCGCGCTTTCCGCATTGTTGGTACAAACCCAGCAGCGCCTTCTCCGCGTCCGCTTCCCCCGCCTTCCCGAGCTTTTCAAAGACCTGTACCAGCCGTTTGTCGGGGATCGCCGCGCTCACGACATAGGCATTCTTGAACCGGCTCACGGCGTTAAGGTAATCCTCCTCCAGACCGCGGCATACGTAATACTGCCGGCCATAATACCCGCTTGTTCCCAGGAGCGCGGCTAGAGTGATCCCGACTGCAATCTTTCCAGTCGTGTTCATCCTCCCTGCCTCCCAGAACGCCACCCCTGCAATTGCATAAGGCGGCGCACAGCGCACCACAAGCGCCCCAAGCCCTGGATGCCACCTTGATTTTTCGGCTGGGCTATCGGCGACATTGTCCACGCAGTCGCGGGCCACTTCGCAAACGGCTTCAACACGGTTAAAGCCATGTCATGGCCACAATCGTTCAAGACTGCCCGCGCTGCGGCGCACGGCTAATGACTTTCGACATCACGTCAGACCGCGCCGTTAGCAAGACGGCAGCGGGGAGGCCTATTTACGAGGCCAGCACGGTTTGCCGCCGGTGTGGCCGGATGTCGCTGATGGGCCTTTTGGCAAAACCCGGGCATAAGTTTGAGAACGTTAACGGGCTGACTAAAGTCGGAATGGATGTCGGCCACCTCGTGGACCTTACCGGGTTTGTCACCGCCGCAGACAACGCTTCTAAGCCCGCGCCGCCTGACCTCCCGGAGGAGCTGGAAACGCCATTTATAGAGGGAACCCGCTGCTTGGCCTCTGGATGTCCAAATGCTGCCGGAGCGATGTTTCGCCTGTGCCTGGACATTGCCACCAAGTCGCGCCTCCCTGAAGACAGCGATGGTGCGCCGGATAAACATACCCGGCGCAACCTGGCGCCGCGCCTCAAGTGGCTCTTCGATAACAATGGCCTCCCGGAGGCCCTGCGCGCCCTATCTGACGCGGTGAAGGCAAATGGGGATGATGGAGCCCACGAGGGTTCCCTTACTGCCCACGATGCGGAGGACATATACGATTTTGCTTATGCGCTCCTAGATCGCTTGTACAGCGAGCCTGCACGCCTTGCCGCGGCCGCCCGGCGACGGGAAGAGCGCAGGCGGGGCACTTAAGGCAGCCGCGCGGCTTTGCAGGTCTCTATTGCCTCCACTATCCCCAAGGCCAGCCACAGCGCGAGCACAAACGCGATGGGCCACCGCAAGCGCCACAGGTTCACCAGCAGGCCCCCTATAGCGGACGTGATGGTGTTGCCGCTTTCCACGCCTTCCCGCCGTATCTCTTCAATGCGCTGCCGCGCCTCTTCGTCGTTCATCGCGCTTCCCGTCAGCCGCCTTCGAGCTCTTCAAATCGCAGCCAGTCATAGGCGCGCGGCTGCCGGAAGTCGCAGACCAATCTGACACTTTGGGCGGGAACATTGTCGGCCGTTACTGTAACTCGGAACGGGACCCCGTCCCCCAGATAGTGAAGCGGGGCCCCCGCAATGGCCAGCCGATACTCTGCCCCACTCCTCCGAACGTATTCCAGCAGGCTTGCGTCCTCCGCATAAGCCGGCGCGGGCGCGCGAGGAGCAAATCCGGTTTGTGGTTCCGGACGTGCCACCACCGTTCCGACTTCCACAAGAGCCAATTCCCCGTGCCTTAGGTCCTGCGATGGTGCCTTCACGGGCAGTTCGTATCCCCCAAATGTGTTGGCTAGGTTCGCCCTTATGGCCCGTAAGGTCTGCCCGTTCGGGTCGTCGTTCCCGACTTGCAACCAAATGGTCACGGCCTCCAGATCAGCGTATTCTAGACCGTCCTTGTCACTCACACTGGTGCCCCTCAGGAACAGGACATTGTGAATGCATATGGGGGAGCAGAGGCGGGGGACCGCTTTGCGCGCCTTCCACCAGTTCGCAGCATTCCCGACACCCCAGAGCACTCCGCAGCCGGCTAAAAATACCAGCGCCAGCATCACCGCAACCAGCCAAGGATGTGATGCCGCGCGGGTCGCCATATCCTCCGGCGGACTGGTAAAGCCGATGGCCCTTGCGACGAAAGTTGCGGACTTATCCGCCTGCGCCAGCTTCGCTGGAATGTCGACAAACAGGACGGCACCCAGCGCAACGCCAACGGCAACAAGCCCGCCAGCCACCCGTTTTGCATATGCCCGCATCGCCCCTCAATACCGCGTCGGCAGCGGCCAATCCAAGCCGTGGAGCGGGCTTATCAACACCGGCCGCAAAGCCACCGCACAGCCCTTGCCCCTGTCACAGGAAACTGGCACAGGGGACCCAAGCGGCCGCCTACAGAACCGCAGAAATCCGCCAGTTCGAGTCCCTGTCGGCTAATCCTCTTCTGGGTACCATTTGTTCTTCTCAGAACATCCTCGTGAACGTACTAAATCCGCAGAAACCCTAGGGAATTGGTCCTTGGACCGTGCCGGGTCGTCCCGCCAATTCTGGGGGGGCCGCACATTTTTGTGGGATGCACGAGTAGGGGGTATCGGGGAATTTGCCACGGGACCGGGTCGCTGCCGACTGGGCGCGCACCGATCGATTTTCAGGAAGGCGCGAAATCGCCTCACTCGGGGGTAGGTCGCGTATCGGCGAGCAACGGCCGAACCGGCATCATGCGAGCACGTGGCGACCGGCTTTCTGGTATAACGATGCGACCACGAACCGATGGAGCGGGCTGGCGGTTCGGCGCCGGCGCAGCCCGTCTCTGGTTTCAACCGGCCAGCAGGCTCAGCCTGGGAGGGTTTTTCGGCAGCGGAATCGCGTTCTGGGCCGGATGGGGCACGTAGGCTGCTTCCAGTGTGGAGAGTTCCTCCTGGCTCAGGCTGACATCCAGGGCGGCGATTGCATCGGCCAGGTGAGCGGTTTTCGTGGCGCCGATGATCGGGGCGGTGATCGCCGGCTTCGACAGCACCCAGGCAAGCCCGACTTGCGCGCTCGGGATGCCGCGTTGCGCGGCGACCCGCTGAGTCGCCTCGACCACCACCTGGTCCTGCTGGGCGCTGCGGGCGAAGGCGAGCCGGAACAGGGGATCGGTTTGGGAACGGCTGGTTTCCTCCTCCCACGGGCGCGTCAGCTTGCCGCGCGCGAGTGGGCTCCAGGGGATGACGCCGACTCCCTGGTCGATGCACTGGGGCAGCATTTCGCGCTCTTCCTCCCGATAGAGCAGGTTGTACTGTGGCTGCATCGAGATGAAGCGGGTCCAGCCGTGGCGCTCGGCGATGTGCTGCAGCTTGGCGAAGCGCCAGGCCTCCATCGTCGAAGCGCCGATGTAGCGCGCCTTGCCGGCCTTCACGATGTCGTGCAGCGCCTCCATGGTTTCCTCCTCCGGCGTGGTGGCGTCGAAGCGGTGGATCTGGAAGAGATCGACATAGTCCATGCCCAGGCGGGCCAGGCTGTCGTCGATCGCGTGGAACAGCGCCTTGCGGGACAGGAAACCGGCGTTCGGGGCATTGCGCCAGGGGAAGAAGGCCTTGGTCGCGACCACGACCTCGTCGCGCCGCGCCATGTCGCGCAGGGCGCGGCCGATGATCTCCTCCGAGCTGCCGTCGGAATAGGCATTGGCGGTATCGAAGAAGTTGATCCCTGCCTCGAGCGCCTGGCGGAAGAACGGGCGGCTGTCCGCCTCGCCCAGCGACCAGGGCTGCAGGCCGCGGTCCGGCTCGCCGTAACTCATGCAGCCGAGGCACAGGCGGGAGACCTTCAGGCCGGAACGGCCGAGATTGACGTATTCCATGATGTCCGCTCCGTGGCTTTGCGCTGTTCGCGCCGATGGTGTGTTGCCGGGTGGTTGTTGCAAATGCGGGGCTGGGGGTCGTCCCTCCCCTACCCGGGCTACCGGATGGCGGGAATGATCTCCTCGGCCACCCATTGGGCATAATCGTAATATTCCTCGATGGAATCGACCGGGGGCACCGGCAGCCCGCTCCAGGTCACACCGAGTTCGCCGAACCAGCCCAGCCGGTCGAGGATGGCCTGCTTGGCCTGTCCCGGCCGGCCTTTGACGTCGCCGGTATCGACATGGCCTTCGCCGACCCGGCTGGTGTAGAAGCTGTAGAAGATGTCGGTCAGCTTGCCGTTGTAATCGGGCTGGGACTTGATGAAGTCGATCCGGGCGGGGATCTCCTCCGGCGGGGTCAGGAACGGCGACCAGCCGGAGGCGTAGCGGGCGATGCGGCGAAGCACGGCATCGGCATCGCCGCCGAACCAGATGGGGATGTGCGGGGTCTGGAAGCATTTCGGCTCGAACGCGACATCGCGGAAGCTGACATACTTTCCTTCGAACTCCGGGCTTTCCTGGGTCCACAGCGCGATCATCGCCTGGATGTATTCCTCGCTCATCGCGCCGCGCTGGTGGAAATCGACGCCCAGCGCATCGAATTCGCCCTTGAGCCAGCCGGCGGCGAAGGCGACGGTCACGCGGCCGCTCGACAGCCAGTCCATACTCGAGAGGGCCTTGGCCGCGACGATCGGGTTCTGCGCCGGCAGCAGGGCGATGCTGCTGCAAACCCGGAGGTTCTCGGTCGCCCCGGCCCAGTAGGCCATCGTGGTGTAGGCGCTCAGGTGGTGCGGCCCGGACAGCTCCAGATGGTCGTTCGGGATCACGTGGTGTTCGGGGACATAGACCATGCCGTAGCCCAGCTTGTCTGCCCACTTGGCCAGGCGGGTCTGATCGGCGCCGGTGACCTGGGCTTCCCACGGCATCGAGATCGCCTTGATGCGATGGATGTGAGGCATGGTGAATTGCAGCTGCATCGTTCTCTCCGGATAGCCAGCCCCGGATGGTCGGGCCCTGGCTTTGCTCTTTGTCGCTCGGACCGGACCGTCCTGGCTCGCGGAGGCTTTCATGTTCGCCGGCGGGGATGCAAGCGGAAAACCGCCCGGCTGGCAGGTTACATGCAGCTAGAGCCGGCTGCGGAGGGCGCGCCCGGGTTGTTCATCGGCGTGCCGATCCAGGCCAGCGATCGCGTCATCGGCACGCTGAGGATCGAACAGGTCCGGGACGCGACGGCAAGTGCGTATGTTCGCTGCATTGTCCTGTCCGTCCTGGAAGTCGCGCAGGACAACTCAGTTCCGGACGCTCGGCAAGGCCCTATCGCGCGGGACAGGCGCCAGCGCCGGATCATCGCGATCAGGACAGCATGAGAATTCCGCCGTCGATGCAATAGGTCTGCCCGGTGAGGAAGCCGGCGCCATCGCCGGCGAGGAACACCATCATCGGCGCGAAGTCCTTTTCCGGGTCGCCGAGTTTGCCGCCGAGCGGGACGGCGGTCGCCATCTGCGCATCGTGCCGGGCGAGCTGCTCGGGGGTCATCCGGCTGCGGGTCAGGTCGTACATCGGCGTCCAGATTGCCGGGGCGATGGCGTTGACGGTGATGGCGAACGGCGCCCATTCCCGCGCCAGCGACCGGGTCCAGGCGAGCACGGCGCCCTTGGAGGCGGCATAGTGGGCCTTTCCGGCATAGCCGGTCGCCCCGGTCGCGGAGGCGAAATTGAGGATGCGCCCGCCGCGCTGCTTCAGGTGTGGGAAGACCGCCTGGTTGGTGAGCACGGTGCCGCGCACGTTGATCGCCATGACCTCCTCGTAGTCATCCAGCGCGATCTCCTCGGCCCGTGCTCCCGGGGATATGCCCGCCGCGTTGACCAACCCGTCGAGCCGGCCCAGGCGTTCCACCGCCTCGGCGACGCCGGCTTCGACGTCCGCCTTGTCGGCCACGTCGTGGCGGGTGAAGGTGATCCGCCCACGTTCTTCCGCGGTGAGCACGTCATAGGTCGCGTCCGGCGAACGCTGGCGATACCAGGCGACGATGCGGGCGCCGGCGCGCGCATAGGCGACACTGGTGGCGGCGCCCATGCCGGTCGCGGCGCCGGTGACGATGAAGGTCTTTCCTTCCAGCGGCAGCATGATCGCCCTTTCTGGCAGTAGCAGCGGTTTAGCGGTTGGGTCGTTCGGCCGGGGTGATCTGTTCGAAGCACAGGTAATCGACGACCTGCGAGGCGATCTGCCACCCTTCGCCGGTCCTCACGTAAGTCTCGTGGTAGCGGACATTGTTGCGGGCGCCGTGTTCGGCCTGCTTCTTGAGGTAGACGACACTGATCAGCCAGCTGCCGCTGGCGTGGCTGTCGTCAGTCACGGTCACCAGGCCATTGGTGCCGAACGGAATCTGGGCGGCCAGTTCCGGGTCGGACATCATTTGCCGATAGAACCCGCGCAGCGCATCCCGGCCCCTGAATTCCATGCCGAAGCCGAACTGCGAATGGGCGTCCTCGCTGTAGCAGCCCATCATGGTTTCGAGGTCGCGCTCGACGATGGCGAGCCAGTAGCGATGGCGGAGGTCCTGGATCGCCAGCCGGTTCTCGAGATATTCGATGCGGGCCAGCAATGAGCTTTCCATCCCGGTCATGCCTTTCCCCAACCTTCCGTGTTGCGTGCTCTCGACCTTCAGGACCGGCAGAGGTCCTCGATGTCACGGCGCACGCGATCCCGAACGAACGCGGTGATCGGCGAGGTTGCCATGACTTCCGACGCGAGTTCGCTGGCCAGCGAAAGATCCTTTTCGCCGATGTAGCCCTGGACCGCCATCGTCTCGCGCTGCTGTGGGCTGCCTGGGTTGCTGCGGAAGTCGATGAAGGCCTTCATCGGCGGGGACATCACCCCGTTGCGGGTCATCACCGTCACCAGCTTGTCGAGCGGGACCGAGGCGGCCTCGGCGATCTTCACCGCTTCCAGCCCGAGCATGATCTCACACCAGGAGACGAGGTTGTTGCAGATCTTCAGCGCCATCGCCGAGCCGAGCGGGCCGACATGCATGATGTTGGTGGAGTAGGCCTTGAGCACCGGCTCGACCTGCTTCAGGCGGGTTTCGTCACCGCCGAGCATGGAGAACACGAACGGGCCGTCGGCGACCATCTCGGTGCGGGTGACGGCGGCGTCCATCACCACTATGCCCCGGCTCTCGGCGCGACGGGCGATGTCCTGGACGGTGGCGGGGCGGACGGTGCTGTGGACCAGGATTATCGCGCCCGGCTGCATCGCCGGCAGGAGCTGGTCGACGCATTCGTTGACCTGGCGGTCGTCCTGCACGCAGATGCCGACGCAATCGCTGGTCGCGCCGAGCTGCGCAAGATCGGCGGCGAGCGTCGCCCGGCCGGCGAACGGCGACATCGCGCTCGCGGAAATGTCGAACACGGTGAGCGGCAGCGGCAGCTTGGCAAGTTCCCGCGCCTGGCCGGCGCCCATGCTGCCAAGGCCGATGAAGCCGATGGAATGGATGGCATCCGCCATGTCTGCACTCTCCCGCCGATTGCTTATTGCCCTGACCCTACCGCGAGCCGAGGCACGGCGATAGCCTTGTTGAGTACTGTTGTGGGCAATGCGGCCTTGCCCCGGAGCGGGTGCGACGCCTATCGTACGGGAACGGGAAGCGGCAAGACAGCCGCGCCCGCGAGAGGAGAAGGCGCATGTCCCCGGCCCCCGTTTCCCCTGCTTCCCTGTCGCCGGCCCCGGCCCCGCCATCGATATCGCTGCCCAACGTCAGCATGGAGATCCCCGCGCATGTCCCGCCCGGCCTGGTCCGCGACTTTCCGCTCGCCGCGCGACAGACGATTTACGAGAACCCCCATGAAGCCCTGATGCCGGCTATTCACGCCGGCCCGCCCGCGTTGATGGCAACGAACGGCTATCTCGGCTTCTATCCCTGCTGGGTTTTCCGCCGGTCCGAGGACATCAAGACGCTGTTCCAGGACACGCAGAACTTCGTCAAGAAGGGCAACACCGGCTTTGCCGCGATGATCGGCGAGGACTGGGATGTCATCCCGACCGAGCTCGACCCGCCCCGGCACACCGCCATCCGGCGCCTGCTGAACCCGTTGTTCACGCCCGCCAGCGTGGCGGTGATGGAACACAAGGTACGCGAACGCGCGAGGAGCACCGTCGCCGCGTTCAGGGAGCGGGGTCATTGCGAATTCATCCGGGAATTCGCCGCGCCCTACCCGGTGTCGATCTTCCTCGACCTGCTGGGGCTGCCGGTGGACCGGATCTGGGAATTTCTCGAATGGGAATTCGCGTTGCTTCATTCGTCGCGGATCGAGGAGCGGGCCGCCGGTGTGCGCGCGGTCAAGGCATACCTGCTCGAAGTGATCGAGGAGCGGCGCAAGCGGCCGGGTGACGACCTCATCAGCAATGCCCTGCGCCTGGAGGTGGACGGCCAGAAGCTGACGCCGATCGAGGTGTTCGGCCATTGCTTCAACCTCTACCTCGGCGGCCTGGACACGGTTTCCGCCGCGATCGGCATGCAGTTCGCCTATCTCGCCAGGAATGGTGAACAGCAGGCACGGTTGCGCGCCGATCCGTCGCTCCTGCCCAAGGCGATGATGGAATTGCTGCGCGCCTATGCCACCACCAGCCATTACCGCGTCTGCAGCCAGGATGTCGAAGTCTGCGGGGTGCTGGTCAAGGCGGGAGACAAGGTCATGGTTTCGCCCGCCCTGGCCGGTAGGGACCCGGAAGCCTACGACAACCCCGGCGAGATCCGCTTCGATCGCAACGCGCCGCTGCTGACCTTCGGCTATGGCATCCATCGCTGCCTCGGTGTCTACCTGGCGCAGCGGGAGATGCTGTTCGCGCTGGAGGAGGTGCTCGCCGCCCTGCCGCCGTTCCGCCTGCGGGACGGTTTCGCCATCCCCTATCGCACCGGCGGGGTGATGCAGGCGGCGGCGCTGGAGATCGAATGGTGAGCGGCGGCGCGGCGGGCCGCTGGCGCGTCATCGCCGACCGGGCGGCGTGCTGCGGCTATGCGCTGTGCGAGGAGACCTGCCCGCAGATGTTCCGGCTGGGCGACGACAGCGTGATCGAGGTGCTGCAGGAAACGGTGCCCGAGGAACTGGTGGAACAGGCCCGCCGGGCGGTGGCGGACTGCCCGGCATCGGCGCTCGCGCTCGTCGCAGCCGATGACTGATCGGCGGAAGCCGGATCGGGACTAAGGACTTGAATTGCGGGGCGGCGGTTTCATCTAGTTGCTTGCGCCGGCGTTCTGCCCGGTGCGGAATGCGAGGCGGCCGATGACTTCTGGCAAATCCCGGCAATGGATGTGGGCGGATGCGGTCGGGCTGCTCGACCGGATGGAGCGGTTGCAGCGCCAGGGCCACGTTCCGGGGCGCAGCGCCGGCGGCATGGCAAACTGGGAGCCGCCGGTCGACGTGATCGAGACCGACCGGGCGCTGCTGGTGCTGGTCGCCCTGCCCGGCGTCGATCCGGACGAGGCGGAGGCGTTCATCGAGGATGGCGTGCTGGTGGTGCGCGGGCAGCGGGTGCTGCCGGCGGAGATCAGGACGGCGCGGATTCACCGGCTGGAACTGCCGCAGGGCCGGTTCGAGCGGCGGCTGGCCCTGCCGGCCGGGCGCTATGCCGGGGTGCGGCGGTCGAGCGCCAACGGCTGCCTGGTGGTGAGCCTGGCGAAGGCGGAGGGCCTATGATGGAACAGCCCGTGGAACAGCGGATGGAGAACCTTTCCGGCCAGCCGAAGGTGGACATGCAGGCCGGCGAGGCCCAGCCGGGCGCCGGGGGCGCGGCCCCTGCCCTGCCGGAACTGCCGGCCGATGCCGTCGCCATCGTGCCGGTGCGGGACTTCGTGCTCTATCCGGAGCTGGTCATGCCGCTGGCGATCCGCCGGCCGGTGTCGATCAACGCGGCGCAGGCGGCGGTGCGGCGCGGTTTCCCGGTGGGCGTGCTGGCCCAGCGCGATGCCGGGGTCAACGAGCCTTCGGCGGCGGACCTCCATGGCGTCGGCACCATCGCCAACGTGCTGCGCTATGTCACCGCGCCGGACGAATCCCATCATCTGATCCTGCAGGGCGAGAGCCGCTTCCGCGTCGTCGAGTTCCTCGACGGCTGGCCGTTCCTCGTCGCCCGGATCGAGCGGATCGCCGAGAGCACGGAACAGAGCGCCGAGATCGAGGCGCGGTTCCTCATCCTGCGCCAGCAGGCGCTGGAGACGGTGGCGCTGCTGCCGAATGCGCCGGCGGCGCTGGCCGACGGCATCCGGGCGATCACTTCCCCCGGCACGCTGGCGGATACGGTGGCTGGCTATCTCGACATCCAGACCGAGGACAAACAGGCGATCCTGGAAACGCTGTCGCTGGTCGAGCGGCTGGACCGGGTGGCGCGGCTCCTGGCGCAGCGGCTGGAAGTGCTGCGGCTGTCTGCCGAGATTGGCCGCAACGTGCAGGAGACTTTGGGCAGCCGGCAGCGCGAGGTGCTGCTGCGCGAGCAGCTGGCGGCGATCCAGAAGCAATTGGGCGAGGATGGCGGCAACAGCGCCGAGATCGCCGAGCTGACGGCGCGGATCGACGCGGCCGGGATGCCGGAGGAGGTGGAAGCCCAGGCGCGCAAGGAGTTGCGGCGGCTGGAGCGGATGCCGGACGGCGCGGCCGAGCACGGCATCATCCGCACCTATCTCGACTGGCTGACCGAACTGCCGTGGAAGCTGCCGGAGGAAAAGCCGATCGACATCGGCGAGGCGCGGGCCATCCTCGATGCCGACCACTATGGGCTGGACAAGATCAAGCGGCGGATCGTTGAGTATCTCGCGGTGCGCAAGCTGGCGCCGGAGGGCAAGGCGCCGATCCTGTGCTTCGCCGGGCCTCCGGGCGTCGGCAAGACCTCGCTCGGGCAATCGATCGCCCGCGCCATGGGGCGGCCGTTCGTCCGCGTCAGCCTTGGCGGGGTGCACGACGAGGCCGAGATTCGCGGGCACCGGCGCACCTATATCGGCGCGCTGCCGGGCAACATCGTCCAGGCGATCCGCAAGGCCGGCGCGCGCGACTGCGTGATGATGCTGGACGAGATCGACAAGCTGGGGAGCGGGGTGCAGGGCGACCCGGCCTCGGCGATGCTGGAGGTGCTCGACCCGGAGCAGAACGGGACCTTCCGCGACAACTATCTCGCCGTGCCGTTCGACCTGTCGCGGGTGGTGTTCATCGCAACGGCGAACATGCTGGAGACGATCCCCGGGCCGTTGCGCGACCGGATGGAGATCATCAGCCTGCCCGGCTACACCGCCGAGGAGAAGCTGGCGATCGCCCGCACTTATCTCGTGCGGCGGCAGCTGGAGGCCAACGGCGTCACCGCCGATCAGGTCGAGATCGACGAGGAGGCGCTGGGCGCGATCGTGCGGCACTACACGCGCGAGGCCGGCGTGCGGAACCTGGAGCGGGAGATCGGCAAGGTGATCCGCCATGCCGCGGTCAGGATCGCCGATGGCTCGGCGAGCCATGTGGCGATCTCCGGCGATGATCTGCAGGACGTGCTGGGCGGGCCTATGTTCGAGAACGAAGCCGCCCAGCGGACCAGCGTGCCGGGCGTCGCCACCGGGCTCGCCTGGACGCCGGTCGGCGGCGACATCCTGTTCATCGAGGCGACGAAGATGGCCGGCAATGGCCGGCTGATCCTCACCGGGCAACTGGGCGACGTGATGAAGGAAAGCGCCCAGGCGGCGCTGAGCCTGCTGCGCAGCCGCGCCGACGGCCTGGGCATCGCCGCCGACGCTTTCGACAAGGCCGATGTCCACGTCCACGTTCCCGCCGGCGCGACGCCGAAGGACGGGCCGAGCGCCGGCGTGGCGATGTTCATGGCGCTGGCTTCGCTGTTCACCGGCCGCACCGTGCGGGCCGACACGGCGATGACCGGGGAGATCTCGCTGCGCGGGCTGGTGCTGCCGGTCGGCGGGATCAAGGAGAAAGTCTTGGCGGCGGCGGCGGCAGGAATCACGCGCGTGATGCTGCCGGCGCGCAACCGGCGCGACTACGACGAGATTCCGGCGAGCGCGCGCGACAGGCTGGAGTTCGTCTGGCTGGAGACGGTGGCGGACGCGGTGGCGGCGGGGCTGGAGGGAGCTGAGTGAGGCCCTCGCTGCGCTCGGGATAGTCCCTCGACTTCGCTCGGGAGGAACGGGTTGGGCGAGCGGGGCTAGGCGGCGGCGGTGCTCAGGCCCAGTTCGGGGATGCCAACCGAGCGGCGGCCGAGGAAATCGGTGCGGGCGACGATCAGCCCCATTTTTTCGAGATGTTCGATCAGGCGGCGGATGCGGCCGGAGGAGCGGGTGCCGTAGGCGCGAGCGAGGTTGTCGTCGTCCGGGCAGGGCTCGCCATCGAGAGCGGCACGGGCGATCAGCAGGAACGGGGCGAGGAGGTCGTCCGGCACCCGGTCGGACAGGGCGTGGAGCTGTGCCCAGCGCGGCGCCTCGGGATCGGCGATGCCGGCGACGGCGAGGGCGAAGCGGCGGCGGAAGCGGCTGACATCGCCGACGTGGGCGCCGACCTTGCGCATCCGGCAGCGGACGGAGAAATCCTGGAACAGGCTGGCGGCGGGCTGGAAGGTGGCTTCGGGTTCTGCGGCCATATCGGCGAGGATTTCGGTGAGGATCGCGCGGACTTCGGCTTCGGGGAGCGACGGGGGAGCGGGGACGGAGGCGGCGCGGAACAGGTCGTCGCCCCCTGCCCCGGCTGGTTCGGGTTCTTCCTCGGATGCCGTCAGGGTGAAGTCCGCTATCCTGTTCAGCAGGTCCGAAGGCTCGGCTCTTGCCATCGTTGGCGCCGGCTGGCCAGCGGCCATGGCTTCGGCTTCGGTCCATTCGGCGTGGAGCAGGTCGTGGAGTTGGCCCGCGTCGGCCTCGGGCATCGGCATCAGCCCGCCGATCACGGTGCGGGCCGAGGTGCGGACCTGGGCGATGCGCACCGGAATGGCGCGGCGGCTTATCGCCGGGCCAAGCCCCAGGAAATGGCCGCGTTCGAGGTCGCGGATCTGCTCGGCCTGGCGGCGTTCCATGCCGAGGAGGTCGGCGGCGCGGGCCATGTCGATATCGAGGAAGGTGCGGCCCATCAGGAAGTTGCTGGCTTCGGCGGCGACGTTCTTGGCCAGCTTGGCTAGGCGCTGGGTGGCGATGACGCCGGCGAGGCCGCGCTTGCGGCCACGGCACATCAGGTTGGTCATCGCCGCGAGGCTCAGGCGCCGGGCTTCATCCGAGACTTCGCCGGCGGCGGCGGGGGCGAACATCTGCGCTTCGTCCACCACGACCAGCGCCGGGAACCAGTGTTCGCGCGGGGCATCGAACAAGGCGGCGAGGAACTGGGCGGCGCAGCGCATCTGGGCTTCGAGTTCGAGGCCATCGAGCGCGAGCACGACCGAGGCGCGATGGCGGCGGATGCGGCCGGCGAGCTGGATGATCTCGGCCCCGTCATAGGCCGCGCCATCGATCACGACATGGCCGAAGGGTTCGGACAGGGTGACGAAATCGCCCTCGGGGTCGATCACGACCTGCTGGACGAGGGGCGCGGATTCTTCGAGCAGGCGGCGCAGCAGGTGGGATTTGCCGGAGCCAGAGTTGCCCTGCACCAGCAGGCGGGTGGCCAGCAGTTCCTCGATATCGACGCTGACGGAGGCACCGCCGGGGGCGGCGCCGATGACGACGCTGGCACTCACGGGCCTGGCCATAGCGGCGGCGGCCGTGGCGGGGAACCTCGGGCCGGGGCTTTTCCGCAGGCGGCTGCTCGCAATTGCGGCGGGCCGAGGATATTGAGGCGGGCATGAGGATAGCTGCCGTCGAGCCGTTTCATGCGATCACCATCGGGCGGCGGGCGCATGCGCTGGCCGCGCAAGGGCGCTCGATCCTGCACATGGAATATGGCCAGCCGTCCACGGGCGCCCCGGCGGCGGCGATCGCGGCGGCCAAGGCAGTGATGGAGACCGATCCGCTCGGCTATTGGGAGAGCGATGCGCTGAAGGCTCGGATCGCCCGGCATTATGCCGAGACGCAAGGGGTGGCGGTGCGCCCCGAGCGGGTGACCTTGACTTGCGGGGCATCGCCGGCGCTGGTGCTGGCTCTGTCCTGCATGTTCGCGCCGGGGGCACGGGTCGCCCTGGCCCGGCCGGGCTATGTGGCCTATCGCAACACGCTCAAGGCCCTCTACCTGGAGCCGGTGGAGATCGGCTGCGGGCCGGAGGTGCGCTATCAGTTGACGGCGGAAGCGGTCGGCGCGCTGGACCCGGCGCCGGATGGGCTGATCGTGGCGAGCCCGGCCAATCCCACCGGCACGATCATTGCGGAGGGCGAACTGGCGGCGATTGCCGCGGTGTGCCGGGCGCGGGGAATCCGGGTGATCTCGGACGAGATCTACCATGGCCTGAGCTATGGCGCGCCAGCGGGATCGATGTTGCGGCATCTGGATGACGCGCTGGTGGTCAACTCTTTCTCGAAATACTTCTCGATGGCGGGATGGCGGCTGGGCTGGCTGGTGGTGCCGGACGGGCTGGTCGATGCGGCCTATGCGCGGATGGGCAACCTGTTCCTGACGCCGCCGAGCCTGGCGCAACATGCGGCGCTGGCGGCGTTCGACTGTGGCGGGGAGCTGGAGGGGCATGTCGCCACGTACCGGGCCAACCGGGCGCTGATGCTGGAAGCCCTGCCGGCGATGGGCCTGCGGACGATCGCGCCGCCAGACGGGGCGTTCTACGTCTGGGCCGACATCGGCCACCTGACCCGGGATTCGATGGGGTTCTGCCTGCGCCTGCTGGAAGAGACCGGGGTGGCGACGGCGCCGGGGGTCGATTTCGATCCCATCGACGGCGGGCGGTTCATCCGGTTCAGCTTTGCCGTTTCGACCGAAAAGGTGCGCGAGGCGATCGGGCGGCTGGTGCCGTGGTTCCAGCGGCAGGCGCGAAAAACCCCGCCGGAGTGATCCGGCGGGGTCTGGCTCGCGTCAGGAAAAACCAGCTCAGCGCTTGGTCACTTCCTTGTAGGTCAGCTTGGTCACGGCCCGGCCCTTGTCACCGGCGGCCAGCGAATCCACCGGAACGTAGACGTAGGTCATGTCGAAAATGATGCCGACGCGCTGGCCGTCGATGCGATCGATCCGGCCGATGCGCGAGCCATCGCTGCTGTAGACCATCTGCCCGAGCTTGGGAGCAAAGGCGGCATCGTCCGCATGGGCGACGGTGGACATGGCGGCCAGCAAGGCGGCGCCGGCGAGTGCAAGTGACTTGCGCATGAAGTGCTCCCGTAATGGTTGGTATCCGTGGCCGGGCCGCAAACGCCCGGCGGATGGGCCGGGTCTACGAGAGCGCATTTTGCGGCGCAAGGTGGAATGCGGTCAGTGGCGAACTTTTTTAAGCATACATATGATGTGAATGGATGGTTTTGAGATTTTTAATTTTTATCAATTGCTTGAATGAATGCCGAATGGCCACACAGCCGACCTCCTCGACGTCGTCATTGCCACCAAAGCAGCCGTCGCGGCAGACATCATGCTGTATTGCGACATGACTGTCGCAATGTCTCGCGCATGACTTTCGCGAATCGCAGCACGTTGTACGAAAACTCACGGAACGGGCGTCTGCTTGCTTAGCAAAAACAAACCCCGCCGGAGGCCTTGCTCCGGCGGGGCTGTCTTGTCGGCGACAGGCGCTGCGCGGCTTATGCCTCGTCGTCGCCCTGGATCAGGTAGTCGGCGGCGTCCGCGTCGGTGCCGTGGGTTTCGCCTTCCATCGGCGCCAGGGGATCGGTCAGGCCGGCGGCTTCAGGGCCTTGCGCCAGTTCGGCGGCATGCTCTTCGGCGGCCGTGGCGGGCGCGATCAGGTGTTCCTGGAGCTTGCGGTAGGAAGCCCGCAGGGCGGCATCGCGCGAGGACGCGGTGACGCGCAGGCGGTTCATGCCGGCGCCGGTGCCCGCCGGAATCAGCCGGCCGACGATGACGTTTTCCTTGAGCCCGATCAGGCTGTCGCGCTTGCCCTCGACTGCCGCCTGGGTCAGCACCCGGGTGGTTTCCTGGAACGACGCGGCCGAGATGAACGAGCGGGTCTGCAGGCTCGCCTTGGTGATGCCGAGCAGCACCGGCTTGCCTTCGGCCGGACGCAGGCCCGGGGCGAGCTTGGCGTTGGTCTCGTTCATTTCCTCGAAGTCGACCTGTTCGCCGGCGAGCAGGGTGGTGTCCCCGCCGTCGGTGATCTCGACCTTCTGGAGCATCTGGCGAACGATCACCTCGATGTGCTTGTCGTTGATCTTGACGCCCTGGAGTCGGTAGACTTCCTGGATTTCGGCGACGAGATATTCGGCCAGCGCCTCGACGCCCATGACCTCGAGGATGTCGTGCGGGTTGGGCGAGCCGGAGATGAGGTTGTCCCCCTTCTTGACCCAGTCGCCTTCCTGCACGTCGATCACCTTGGACTTGGGGATCAGGTATTCGACGGTGTCGCCCTCTTCCGGCACGATGGCGATCTTGCGCTTGGCCTTGTAGTCGCGGACGAATTCGATCCGGCCCGAAATCTTCGCGATGATCGCGTTGTCTTTCGGGATGCGGGCTTCGAACAGTTCGGCGACGCGCGGCAGACCGCCGGTGATGTCGCGGGTCTTGGCGGCTTCGCGGCTGGCACGGGCCAGAACGTCACCGGCCTCGACCTGCTGGCCGTCTTCCACCGAAAGCGTGGTGCCGGGCGCCAGCATGTAGCGGCCGGCCTCGCCCGAGGCTTCGTCCAGCAGGGTCAGGCGCGGGCGCAGATCTTCCTTCTTGCCGCGGCTGGTGGCGCGGTTTTCGGTGACCAGGCGTTGCGAGATGCCGGTGGCATCGTCGGTCTGCTCGGTCATCGTGCGGCCGTCGACCAGGTCCTGGTATTTCACCGTGCCCGACTTTTCGGTGATGATCGGGGTGGTGAACGGGTCCCATTCGGCCAGGCGATCGCCCTGGGCCACCGTCGCGCCATTCTCGTGGAGCAGGTGGGTGCCGTAGGGCACGCGGTGCATGGCGCGTTCGCGGCCTTCGTTGTCCAGCACGACAATCTCCCCGTTGCGGGCCAGGCTGAGCCGGCGGCCGCGCTTGTCGGTGATCGTCGGGATGTCGCGGTAGGTCACGGTGCCGTCGCAAAGCGATTCGAGGTGCGACTGCTCGTTGACCTGCGCCGCGCCGCCGATGTGGAAGGTGCGCATGGTCAGCTGGGTGCCGGGCTCGCCGATCGACTGGGCGGCGATGACGCCGACCGCCTCGCCGATGTTGACCGGGGTGCCCCGCGCCAGATCGCGGCCGTAGCAGGTCGCGCAGACGCCCTGTTCCGCCTCGCAGATCAGCGGCGAGCGGATGCGCGCGCCCTGGATGCCGGCGGCCTCGATCCTGGCGATCGCCGGTTCGTCGAGCAGGGTGCCCTTGGCGACGAGAACGCCGCCTTCCTTGGTGGCAATGTCTTCGGCGAGCGTGCGGCCGAGGATGCGCTCGCCGAGGCTGGCGATGGTGCTGCCGCCCTGGACGATGGCGCGCATTTCGAGCGCCCGCTCGGTGCCGCAATCCTCGACGACGACGACGCAATCCTGCGAGACATCGACCAGGCGGCGGGTCAGGTAGCCCGAGTTGGCGGTCTTCAACGCGGTGTCGGCCAGACCCTTGCGGGCGCCGTGGGTCGAGTTGAAGTATTCAAGGACGGTCAGGCCTTCCTTGAAGTTCGAGATGATCGGCGTCTCGATGATCTCGCCCGAGGGCTTGGCCATTAGGCCGCGCATGCCGGCCAGCTGCTTCATCTGGGTCGGCGAACCACGCGCGCCGGAGTGGCTCATCATGTAGATCGCGTTGATCTGCTTCTGGCGGCCGGTTTCCGGATCGATCGGCGAGGCCTTGAGCTCCTCCATCATCGCGTTGGCGACCTGGTCACCGCAGCGGGACCAGGCGTCGATCACCTTGTTGTACTTTTCCTGCTGGGTAATCAGGCCGTCCTGGTACTGCTGCTCGTAGTCGGCGACCAGTTCCTTGGTCTCGGCGACCAGCGCATCCTTGCTGTCCGGGATGATCATGTCGTCCTTGCCGAACGAGATGCCGGCCTTGAACGCGTGGCGGAAGCCGAGGCTCATGATCGCGTCGGCGAACAGCACCGTGTCCTTCTGGCCGGTGTGGCGATAAACCTCGTCGATCACGTCGCCGACGTCCTTCTTGGTCAGCAGGCGGTTGACCACCTCGAACGGCACCTTGTGCGACTTCGGCAGGCACTCGGCGATCAGCATGCGGCCCGGCGTGGTCTCGAACCGCTTGACGTATTGCTTGCCGTCCTCGTCGGTCTGCGGCACGCGGGCGATCACCTTCGAGTGCAGGGTGACGGCGCCGGCATCGAGCGCCTGGTGCACTTCGGCCATGTCCGAAAGCAGCATGCCTTCGCCGGGTTCGCCGGCACGGTCCATCGACAGGTAATAGATGCCGAGCACCATGTCCTGCGAAGGGACGATGATCGGCTTGCCGTTGGCCGGGCTGAGGATGTTGTTCGTGCTCATCATCAGCACGCGGGCTTCGAGCTGGGCTTCGAGGCTCAGCGGCACGTGGACGGCCATCTGGTCGCCGTCGAAGTCGGCGTTGAACGCCGAGCAGACCAGCGGGTGCAGCTGGATCGCCTTGCCCTCGATCAGCACCGGCTCGAACGCCTGGATGCCGAGGCGGTGGAGGGTCGGCGCGCGGTTGAGCATGACCGGGTGTTCGCGGATGACCTCATCCAGGATGTCCCAGACTTCCTTGCGCTCCTTTTCGACCCACTTCTTGGCCTGCTTGAGCGTCATCGACAGACCCTTGGCGTCGAGCCGGGCGTAGATGAACGGCTTGAACAGTTCGAGCGCCATCTTCTTGGGCAGGCCGCACTGGTGCAGCTTGAGCTCCGGACCCGTCACGATGACCGAACGGCCCGAATAGTCGACGCGCTTGCCGAGCAGGTTCTGGCGGAAGCGGCCCTGCTTGCCCTTGAGCATGTCGCTGAGCGACTTCAGCGGGCGCTTGTTGGCGCCGGTGATGACGCGGCCGCGGCGGCCGTTGTCGAACAGGGCGTCGACCGCTTCCTGCAGCATGCGCTTTTCGTTGCGGACGATGATGTCCGGCGCGCGCAGCTCGATCAGCCGCTTCAGGCGGTTGTTGCGGTTGATGACGCGGCGATAGAGGTCGTTCAGGTCCGAGGTGGCGAAACGGCCACCGTCGAGCGGGACCAGCGGGCGCAGGTCCGGCGGGATGACGGGGACGACCTCGAGGATCATCCATTCGGGGCGGTTGCCCGAGTTGATGAACGATTCGACGACCTTGAGCCGCTTGATGATCTTCTTGGGCTTCAGCTCGGACTTGGTGGTGGCGAGCTCCTGGAGGAGGTCGTCGCGCTCCTGCTCGAGGTCGAGGCTCATCAGCATGTGCTTGACCGCCTCGGCGCCGATGCCGGCGGAGAACGAGTCCTCGCCGTATTCGTCCTGGTATTCGTAAAGCTCGTCCTCGGTGAGAAGCTGGTACTTCTCGAGCGGCGTCAGGCCCGGCTCGGTGACGACGTAGCTTTCGAAGTAGAGGATGCGCTCAAGCTGCTTCAGCTGCATGTCGAGCAGCAGGCCGATGCGCGAGGGCAGCGACTTCAGGAACCAGATGTGGGCGACCGGGGCGGCCAGCTCGATGTGGCCCATGCGCTCGCGGCGGACCTTGGTCACGGTCACCTCGACGCCGCACTTTTCGCAGACGACGCCCTTGTACTTCATGCGCTTGTACTTGCCGCACAGGCACTCGTAGTCCTTCACCGGGCCGAAGATGCGGGCGCAGAACAGGCCATCGCGCTCGGGCTTGAAGGTGCGGTAGTTGATCGTCTCGGGCTTCTTGATCTCGCCGAACGACCACGAGCGGATGCGCTCCGGCGAGGCGAGGCCGATCTGGATCTGGTCGAAGGTTTCGGGCTTCGCCATCTGGTTGGTGAACTTGGTCAGGTCGTTCATGGTTCAATCCCTCTGGGGGTGAATTCTGTATGCGATGCCTGGATAACAGGCCGTCCCCCGGCCCCTCCCGCAGGCGGGAGGGGAGAGGAAGGTGGCCCTTCCTGCGGAAGGGCCGCGTCGTTACTCCGCTGCCTCGGCCAGACCGTCGTCATCCTCGCCGGTCAGCGAGGACAGTTCGACGTTGAGGCCCAGCGAGCGCATTTCCTTGACGAGCACGTTGAAGCTCTCGGGAATGCCGGCCTCGAACGTGTCGTCGCCCTTGACGATCGCCTCGTAGACCTTGGTGCGGCCGACGACGTCGTCGGACTTCACCGTCAGCATTTCCTGCAGGGTATAGGCGGCGCCATAGGCCTGGAGCGCCCAGACCTCCATCTCGCCGAAGCGCTGGCCGCCGAACTGCGCCTTGCCGCCCAGCGGCTGCTGGGTGACGAGCGAGTACGGCCCGATCGAGCGGGCGTGGATCTTGTCGTCCACGAGGTGGTGCAGCTTCAGCATGTAGATGTAGCCGACGGTCACCTTGCGGTCGAACGCCTCGCCGGTGCGGCCGTCATACAAGGTAGACTGGCCCGAGGTGTGCAGCCCGGCCTTCGCCAGCATCGCCGAAACGTCAGGCTCGCGCGCGCCGTCGAACACCGGGGTGCCCATCGGCACGCCGTTCTTCAGCAGGCCGGCCATGTCGACGATCTCGGCCGTCGAGCGGCTGTCGATGTCGGCGTGGTACTGCTCGCCGTAGATGTCCTTCAGCGTTTCCACGACTGCGGTCGGCGGCGCGGCGGCCTCCGGGTCCGGGTTGGCATGGCGCCAGTCTTCGAGGGCCTTGGTCACCTGCTGGCCGAGGCCGCGCGCGGCCCAGCCGAGGTGGGTCTCGAAGATCTGCCCGACGTTCATGCGCGAAGGCACGCCCAGCGGGTTGAGCACGATGTCCACATGCGTGCCGTCTTCCAGGAACGGCATGTCCTCGCACGGCAGGATGCGGCTGATCACACCCTTGTTGCCGTGGCGGCCGGCCATCTTGTCGCCCGGCTGCAGCTTGCGCTTCACCGCGACGAACACCTTGACCATCTTGAGCACGCCCGGCGCCAGTTCGTCGCCGCGTTCGAGCTTCTCCTTGCGGTCCTCGAACTTCTCCTGGATCGCCTTGACGGTCGCGTCGTATTGGGTCTTGACCGCCTCGATCTGGGTCTGGCGGGCGTCGTCCGCCACGGCGAACTTCCACCATTCGTGGCGCTCGACCTCACCGAGGACTTCCTCGGTGATCTCGACGCCCTTCTTGATGCCCTTGGGCGCGGCGGCCGCGACCTGGCCGAGCAGCATCTCGCGCAGGCGGTTGAAGGTGGCGCGGTTGAGGATGCCACGCTCGTCCTCGCGGTCCTTGGCGAGGCGCTCGATTTCCTCGTTCTGGATGGCGCGGGTGCGGTCGTCGACCTCGATGCCGTGGCGGTTGAACACGCGGACCTCGACGATGGTGCCCGAGACGCCCGGCGGCAGGCGCAGTGAGGTGTCGCGCACGTCGCTCGCCTTTTCGCCGAAGATCGCGCGCAGCAGCTTTTCTTCCGGCGTCATCGGGCTTTCGCCCTTCGGCGTGATCTTGCCGACCAGGATGTCACCGGGGTGCACCTCGGCGCCGATGTAGACGATGCCCGCCTCGTCCAGGTTGCGCAGCGATTCCTCGCCGACGTTCGGGATGTCGCGGGTGATGTCCTCCGGCCCGAGCTTGGTGTCGCGGGCCATGACCTCGAATTCCTCGATGTGGATCGAGGTGAACACGTCGTCCTTGACGATGCGCTCGGAGATCAGGATCGAGTCCTCGTAGTTGTAGCCGTTCCACGGCATGAACGCGACGAGGGTGTTGCGGCCCAGGGCCAGTTCGCCCAGTTCGGTCGAAGGACCGTCGGCGATGATGTCGCCGGCCTCGACCACGTCACCGACCTTCACCAGCGGGCGCTGGTTGATGCAGGTGTTCTGGTTCGAACGCTGGAACTTCTGCAGGGTGTAGATATCGACGCCCGACTTGCCCGCCTCGATATCGCCCGAGGCGCGGATGACGATGCGGGTGGCATCGACCTGGTCGATGATGCCGCCGCGCAGCGCGGCGATCGCCGCACCGGAATCGCGGGCGACCGTCTCTTCCATGCCGGTGCCGACGAACGGCGCCTCGGCGCGGACCAGCGGCACCGCCTGGCGCTGCATGTTCGAGCCCATCAGCGCGCGGTTGGCGTCGTCGTTTTCCAGGAACGGGATCAGCGAGGCGGCGACCGAAACCAGCTGCTTGGGGCTGACGTCCATCAGGGTCACGGTGTCACGCGGGGCCATGACGAATTCGCCGTTCTGCCGGGCGGAAACCAGTTCCTCGACGAACGAGCCGTCGGCGTTGGTCTCGGCCGAAGCCTGGGCGACGGTGTGCTTCTGCTCCTCCATGGCGGACAGGTACACCACGTCCTTGGTCACCTTGCCGTCGATCACCTTGCGGTACGGCGTCTCGATGAAGCCGTACTTGTTGACCCGGGCGAAGGTCGAGAGCGAGTTGATCAGGCCGATGTTCGGGCCTTCCGGCGTCTCGATCGGGCAGATGCGGCCGTAGTGGGTCGGGTGAACGTCGCGGACTTCGAAGCCGGCGCGCTCGCGGGTCAGGCCGCCCGGCCCGAGCGCGGAGACGCGGCGCTTGTGGGTGACCTCCGACAGCGGGTTGGTCTGGTCCATGAACTGCGACAGCTGCGACGAACCGAAGAACTCGCGCACGGCGGCGACCGCCGGCTTGGCGTTGATCAGGTCGTTGGGCATGACGGTCGAGACGTCGACCGAGCTCATGCGCTCCTTGACCGCGCGCTCCATGCGCAGCAGTCCGACGCGGTACTGGTTCTCCAGCAATTCGCCGACCGAACGCACGCGGCGGTTGCCGAGGTTGTCGATGTCGTCGACCTCGCCCTTGCCGTCCTTGAGGTTGACCAGCTCCTTGACCACGGCGAGGATGTCCTCGGTCCTGAGCGTGGTGATCGTGTCCTCGGCATCGAGGCTGAGGCGCATGTTGAGCTTGACGCGGCCGACGGCGGAGAGGTCATACCGGTCGCCATCGAAGAACAGCCCGTCGAACAGGGCTTCCGCCGTCTCGCGCGTCGGCGGTTCACCGGGGCGCATGACGCGGTAGATGTCGGCCAGGGCGTGGTCGCGGTCCTCGGCCTTGTCGGCCTTCAAGGTGTTGCGGATCCACGGACCGGTGGAGATGTGGTCGATGTCGAGCAGTTCGACCCGGTCGATCCCGGCATTGTCGAGTGCGGTCAGGTTTTCGGGGCTGACCTCGTCGCCGGCCTCGATCCAGATGCGGCCGGTCGATTCGTCGATCAGGTCGCGCGCCGAATAGCGGCCGAAGATCTCGTCGGTCGGGATCAGCAGTTCCTTGAGGCCGTCCTTCTCCGCCTTGTTGGCGGCGCGCGGGCTGATCTTGGTGCCGGCAGCGAAGATCACCTCGCCCGAATTGGCATCGACGATGTCGAACGCCGGCTTCGACCCGCGCCACTGCTCGGCGACATAAGGCAGGCGCCAGCCGCCCTCACCGCGCACCCAGGTGACGGTCTGGTAGAAGTGGTTGAGGATCTGCTCGTTATCCAGCCCCAGCGCGTGCAGCAGGGCGGTGACCGGCAGCTTGCGCTTGCGGTCGATGCGGACGTTGACGATGTCCTTGGCGTCGAACTCGAAATCGAGCCACGAACCGCGATAGGGAATGACGCGGGCGGCGAACAGGAACTTGCCCGAGGAGTGGGTCTTGCCACGGTCATGGTCGAACAGCACGCCCGGCGAACGGTGCATCTGGCTGACGATGACGCGCTCGGTGCCGTTGACGATGAACGTGCCGTTCTCCGTCATCAGCGGCATGTCGCCCATGTAGACGTCCTGCTCCTTGATATCGAGCACGGAGCGGGTCTCGGTCTCGGCATCGACCTCGAACACGATCAGCCGCAGGGTCACCTTCATCGGCGCCGCATAGGTGATGCCGCGCTGGCGGCACTCGGTCTGGTCGTACTTGGGGTCTTCCAGCTCGTAGTTGACGAAGTCCAGCTCGCTGGTGCCGGCGAAATCGCGGATCGGGAAGACCGAGCGCAGGGTCTTTTCCAGGCCGGAGATATAGCCGATCGACGGGTCAGAGCGGAGGAACTGCTCGTAGCTCTCGCGCTGGACCTCGATCAGGTTCGGCATCTGCACGACTTCATGGATGTCACCGAAGATCTTGCGGATGCGGCGCTTCGAAGAGTTGCGCGCGTGAGCGGGCCTGGAAGAATTGGGCTGGGTCGCCATGGCGGGGTCTTGCCTCTTTCTCTGGCCGGGAGATGCCGGCTGAAACTGGTTCGAGCGGTTAATTCCAACACAAAAGGGCCGCGTGCCGGGCGGACAACCCGTTCGGGTGCCGCGGCTCACAGCCCTTGCATCGGATGATCCACGACCGGCTTCCTTCCGGGACCGGCCCCCGCGCTTGGGCCGGACTTGCTCGAAGAGGTGTGGGACTGGGGCGGGTAGCGGGGGGCTTCGCGATTGTCAACCGGGGTGCGGTGGAACGTCAGGATCGCTTGTCGATCCTGACTGACAAAGGACTCGGGGGAGCCACTGCGCGGACAACGAGGCCGCCGGGATCCGGTGCTGGCTATCCAGGCCTTCCTTTTCCACTCCCCTGAAACAAGAAGAGCGGAGCCTCCCGGCCCCGCCCTCTTGTTCGCAGTCGGTGCCTTGCGCCCGATCAGTTCGCCTTGAGGTAGGCGATCACGTCGGCGCGCTGCTGGGCGTCTTCGAGGCCGGCGAAGGTCATCTTGGTGCCCGGGGCGAATTCGCGGGGGTTGGTCAGCCAGGCGTCGAGCGTAGCGTCGTCCCACTTGCCGCCCTTGGCCTTCAGCGCGTCCGAGAAGGCGAAGCCGGCGCGGGCGGCAAGGCCCTCGCCGACGACCTTGGACAGGTTCGGGCCGATGCCGTTGGCCCCACCCGGCGCGATCGTGTGGCAGGCGGCGCACTTCTTGAACACGTCGGCGCCCTTGGCCGGATCGCCGACGACGGCGACAGCGGGGGCGGCACCGGCGGCAGGCGCGGCGGCGCCGGCGGGGACGGCCGGGAGCGGCAGGTTGGAGCCCTGCGAGTTCAGGTAGACCATGACATTGGCGCGATCTTCAGCCGAATCGAGGCCGGCGAAGGTCATCTTGGTGCCCGGTGCGAAGCTGGCGGGGCTGGTCAGCCACTTGTTCATCGTGGCGAAGTCCCACTTGCCGCCCTTGCCGGCGAGTGCGGCGGAGAACGCGAAGCCGCCGGCGCCCTTGCCGATGTCCTCACCCAGGACGCCGTGAAGGTTCGGACCGATGCCGTTCGGCGCGCCCTGGGCGATGGTGTGGCAGGCCATGCACTTCTTGAACACGGCCTCGCCCTTGGCGATGTCGGCCTTGGCCAGCAGCGCCTCGATCGGGGTCTCGGCTGCGCCGCCTTCCTCGCTCACCACCCCGGCGATCGGGAAGCCCATCTTTTCCGGGCGATGGGCCTTGTCGGCATGGAAGTAGTGGCTGCTCAGGCTGGAGAGCCCGAGGGCGACGATTCCGGCCCCCAGCGTCCAGCCGGCGATGGTATTGAAACGGTCTGCCATCTAGTCTGCCCCGTCGGTTTGCCCGCACTCATGCGGTTTGCGCGCCGCTCTAGTGTCGGGCCATGGCTTGCGCAAGAGTGATTGCGGGAATTTGCGTCGGCGGGTAAGCGCCCGCCCCATGCACAGCTTTCCAGAACCCGCCATGGCGCTCGTCTCGCAGATGAGCGCCGCCGCCGCCGCCGATCCGGGGCGGGCGGTGGCGTTCCAGGGCGCGCCGGGGTGCAACTCGCACCGGGCGGCGCTGGAGCTGGACTCCGATTGCCTGCCGCTTCCCTGCTTCGCCTTCGAGGATGCCTTGGACGCGCTCAGGGACGGGCGGGCGGCCCGCGCGATCATCCCGATCGAGAATTCGCAGAACGGGCGGGTGGCGGACATCCATTTCCTGCTGCCGGAGAGCGGGCTCTATATCGTCGGCGAGCATTTCCTGGCGATCCACCACTGCCTGATGGGGCTGGCGGACGGGCCGTTCGTCGCCGCCTATTCCCACCCGCAGGCTCTCGGGCAATCGCGCCATTACCTGCGCGAGCGCGGCATCGTGCCGATGAGCTATGCCGATACGGCGGGTGCCGCGGCGTTCGTGCGCGAGCAGGGCGACGCGCAGGCCTGCGCCATCGCGCCGAAGCTGGCGGCCGAGCTCTATGGGCTGAGGATCGTCGCCGACAATGTCGAGGATGCGCACGACAACACCACGCGGTTCGTCGTGCTGGCGCGCGAGCCGCTGGACCCGGCGACGCTGGCGGGCGAGGTGGCGATGACGACGTTCGTGTTCGAGGTGAGGAACGTGCCGGCGGCGCTCTACAAGGCGCTGGGCGGGTTCGCCACCAACGGGGTCAACATGACCAAGCTGGAAAGCTACCAGAAGGGGGCGAGCTTCGCCGCCAGCATGTTCTTTGCCGATATCGTCGGCCGGCCCGGCGATGCCAACGTTGACCTGGCCATCGAGGAACTGGCGTTCCACTGCAAGGACCTGCGGATCCTGGGGACTTACCGGCAGGCGCGGGCGCGGGGTTAGCTTGCGTCCGCCCGGAGGGCATGCGACCTAGCGGATCGTGGCCGGGAACGGGGACATCGCGAGACACTGGCAGGCGCTGCGCGACGGCGGCGAGGTGCAGTTCGCGCCGCTGCCGCCGGAAGCACCGGAGCCGCCCTCGCCATGGGGCGAGTGGCTGGCGCGCCTGTTCCGCTGGCTGGGCGAGCATCTGCAGCCGATTTTCGAACCGATCGGCCGGGCGCTGGGCATGGGCTGGCCGGTGTTCCGCATCCTCTTGGGGCTGGCTGCGGTGGCGCTGGTGCTGGCGCTGGGCTGGCAGATGTGGCGTTTGCGGCGACGGCGTGACAGGCCGGTGGAGGACGCATCCTGGCGGCCGGATGCGGGGCAGGCGCGGGTCCTGCTCGCCGATGCCGACAAGCTGGCCGCCGAGGGCCGCTATGACGAGGCGGTGCATGTGCTGCTGGCGCGGAGCGTCGAGCGGATCGTGACGGAACGGCCCGGGCTGCTGCAACCGGCGAGCACCGCGCGGGAAATCGCCGCGACATTGGCCCTGCCGGTGGCGGCGCGGCTGGCGTTCGCCGCGATCGCCGACCGGGTCGAGGCGAGCCGGTTTGCGCTCAGGACGCTGGCCGAGGCGGACTGGCTGGCGGCGCGCAGGGCCTATGCCGAATTCGCCCTGGAGGGGCAGGCGTGACCCCCTCCCCTTCGCCGTTTTCGCCCCGGGCGGTGCTGGCGCTGGTGCTTGCCGGCGGGGCGCTGTTCGTCGCATTGCTGTGGGCGATGGGCCAGGGCGGCGGCTTTGCCGGGCTGGACAATGGCGGCGGCCATGGGCGGGCGACCGGGGTCAACGGGTTTGCCGGGTTCGCCCGGCTGCTGGAGGCCGATGGCTGGCAGGTGGCAACCGCGCGCGAGGAAAACGCCTTGCGCCGGCCGGGCCTGCTGGTGCTGACGCCGCCGGCCGACGCCAAAGGGGCGGATATCGCGGCGATCGTCGCGGCGCGGCGCAACGTGGGGCCGACCATGGTGATCGCGCCCAAGTGGCTGGTCGAGACTGGCGGCGGCTGGCGCCATCCGGGCTGGGTGCGCGTGAGCGGGACGCGGTCGCCGGAGTGGCCTGGGTTCCTCGACGATGTCGGAGTCATGCTGGCGGCCGAGGCGGGTGGCTGGAAAAGCGCCGGATTGGCCGGACCGTTGCCGGTGGCGCGGACCGTGCTTTCTGGCCGGGGGGCGCGGCTGATGCCGCTGGTCGTGGCGCCGGCATCCGGCCACATGCTGGCCGCCGCACTGGCCGACGACGGCTTTTATCCGGTGCTGGAACGGCAGGTGCTGACCCCTGCCCCGCGCGCCACCGGCAAGGACAGCGCGGCCTATCCGCTGGTCCTGGTGTTCGAGCCGGACCTGCTCGACAACTATGGCATGGCCAACCGCGCCAATGCCGAACTGGCGCTGGCCCTGGCCCGCGCGCTGGTGCCGGCCGGCGAGCGCAGTGTGACCTTCGACCTGACGCTGAACGGGCTGGCCCTGCCGGACAACCTGCTGCGGCTGGCGCTGACGCCGCCGTGGCTGGGTGCGACAATGGCGCTCATGCTGGTGGCGGTGGCGCTGGCGTGGCGGGCATTCGTGCGGTTCGGGCCGGCACGGGCCGAAGCGCGGGACATCGCGCTGGGCAAGGCGGTGCTGGTCGATCATGCCGGCGCGCTGGTCGTGCGGAGCCGGCGCTGGCATCTGCTCGGCGGGCCTTATGCGGCGCTGGTGCGCGAGCGCATCGTGCGCGGGCTGGCCCTGCCGCGCGGGCTCGATGCGGCAGCGAGCGATGCGGCGATCGACCGGGCGCTGCTGGCGCGAGGGGCCGAGGCGGGGTTTGCCGAAAATGCGCGGGCGCTGGAAACGGCGGGGCGCGAGGACAGGGTGCTGGCGGCGGCGCGGGCGCTGGAAGAACAAGCGAGAGTATTGACGCGATGATGATCGAGGACGTGGCCGGGCTGGCGCAGGCCATCCGGGATGAGGTGGGCAAGGCGATCGTCGGGCAGGCGGAGGTGGTCGATCACCTGCTGGTCGCCCTGCTGGCGCGCGGGCATGTGCTGCTGGAAGGGCCGCCGGGGACGGCCAAGACCTTTCTGGCGCAATGCTTCGCCACCGCGCTGGGGCTGGATTTCGGGCGCATCCAGTTCACCCCGGACCTGATGCCGGGCGATATCCTCGGCTCCAACCTGTTCAATTTCCAGACCAGCACCTTCACCCTGACGCGCGGGCCGGTGTTCTGCGAACTGCTGCTGGCCGACGAGATCAACCGGACGCCGCCCAAGACCCAGGCAGCGCTGCTGGAGGCGATGCAGGAGCGCCGGGTGACGCTGGACGGCACCGCCCATGCCCTGCCCGAGGCGTTCATGGTCGTGGCGACGCAGAACCCGATCGAGAGCCAGGGGGTCTATCCGCTGCCCGAGGCGCAGCTCGACCGGTTCCTGTTCAAGCTCACCGTCGGCTATCCCGGCATCGACGAGGAGCGGCGGATCGTCGCGCGGTTCGGGGCCAATGCCGGGCCGCCGAGTGCGGCGGCGCAGGGCGTTTCAGCCGTGGCCGGGCCGAGGCTGCTGGCGCAGGCGGTGGCGGCGGTGGCGGGGATCACGCTGGCGGAGCCGGTGGCCGACTATGTCGTGCGGCTGGTGCGCGCGACGCGGGACAGTGCCGATCTGTCCTGCGGCGCCTCCCCCCGCGCGGCCGTGCTGCTGGCCAATGCGGCGCGGGCGCGGGCGGCGATCCAGGGGCGCGATTACGTGCTGCCGGACGACGTCAAGGCGCTGGCGCCGGCGGTGCTGCGGCACCGGCTGCTGCTGAGCCCGGCCGCCGAGATCGAGGGCAAGGCGGTCGACGCGCTGGTCGCCGGGCTGGTCGAGCGGACCGAAGCGCCGCGATGACCCGCTTCGCCGTGCCGGTTCCCAGCGAGCGGGCGGTGCGGGCGCTGCTGGCCTGCACCGCGCTGGGGCTGGCGCTGGCGGTGGTGGGTTCGGCGGCGTGGATCGCGGCGCCGCTGCTGGGCGCGGCGGTGCTGGGGTTGGTGCTGATCGATGCCGGGCTGGCAGGCGCCTTGCGCGGGGTCGCGGTCGAGGCGCCGGCGGAAATGGCGATCGGGGCGTCAGCCGACGTATTGGTCCGGGTCAGGCTTGCCGGGCGGGCACGGGCGATGCGGGTGGCGCTGGCGGTGGACCCGAGGCTGGCCGACGGGGGCAGGCTGGAAGGGGACTGCGTGGGCAATGAGGCGCGGCTCGGGCTGCGGCCTTCGCGGCGCGGGACGGGGCAGGTTTCGCGCGTCTGGGTGCGGTGGAGCGGGCCAATGGGGCTGGGCGCGCGGGCGGCGACGCGGGCGGTGGAGGCGAGCGTGCGGGTGATCCCCGACCTCGCCGGCACGCGCGATCCGGCGATCCGCACGCTGCTGCGGCAATCGCAGGAAGGGCTGATCGCCCGGCGGCTGAAGGGCGAGGGCACGATGTTCGAGGCGCTGGCAGATTACCAGCCGGGGATGGACCGGCGGCGGATCGACTGGAAGGCCTCCGCCCGCCATGCGACGCTCTATGCCAAGGAATACGAGGTCGAGCGCAACAACCAGATCGTGCTGGCATTCGATTGCTCGCGGGCGATGTGCGAGCCGGTGGCGGGGATGACCCGGCTGGACCGGATGCTCAACGCCGGGCTGGCGATGGCCTGGGTGGCGTTGAAGGGCGGGGACCGGGTCTCGCTGTTCGGGTTTGCCGGCCAGGTCCTGCTGGCCACGCCGTTCGGTACGGGCGCGCGGGATTTCCACGGGCTGCAGGTCGCCGCCGCCGGGCTCGACTATGGCAGCGGCGAGGCGAACTTCACCCTGGCGCTCGCCAGCCTTTCGGCGCGCCTGCAGCGGCGGTCGCTGGTCGTGGTGTTTTCCGAGTTCACCGATCCGGCGGGGGCCGAGCTGATGCTGGAGGCATTGGGGCGGCTGGTGCGGCACCATCGCGTGGTGTTCCTCACCATGGCGGACGAGGAGCTAGAGGAGATCGCCTCGGCCCGGCCGGAGGGCATTCGCACCGTCGCGGCGGCGGTGAGCGCAGGGGCCTTGCTGCGGCAGCGGGCGCTGGTTCACCAGCGGCTGCGCAGCATGGGGATCGAGGTGGTCGAGGCGGCGCATCGCCAGGTCGGGACGCGGCTCCTCGACCGCTACCTGGCGATCCGCCGCGCCGAGGGGATCGGCTAGGCGCGGGGGCGGAAACGGGCGCGAGGGCGGGTCGTTGGTTCGGCAACGAAGGAGTGCCGATCATGCCCCAGGGTGACAAGTCGAGCTACACGGACAAGCAGAAGCGCAAGGCCGAACATATCGAGGCGGGCTACGAGGATCGCGGGGTCGGCAAGGACGAGGCCGAGCGGCGGGCCTGGGCGACGGTCAACAAGCAGGATGGCGGCGGCAAGCAGTCCGGCTCCGGGCGGGGACATTCGGCCCGGGCGAGCCACGAGGCGCGCTCCGAGGCGGCGAAGAAGGGCTGGGAGACCCGGCGCAAGCGGCGCGCGGGGGCTTCGGGCTGAACGCTCAGGGGGCGCAGAGGTCCGCCGTAGCCAGCGAACCGAGAACCGCCGCCCCGCTCCGCACCTGGGCGGCGAGGCCCAGCGTTTCCGGCACGAGGCTGCCGGCGAACCATTGGGCAACGGCGCGCTTGGCCGGGGTGCCGGCGGCGCGCGCCTGGCGGTGGAGCTGCCAGCCGGCGACGGCGACGGCGCACATCGTGGTGAACGGGACCGAGCCGGCGAGGCGGTCTTCGAGCGTGGCGGGTCCCAGCATCCAGCCGGCGATGGCGGCGCATTCGTCGGCCAGGGCGGCTAGCGCCGGGGTATCATCGCGACAGTCGCGAGCGATCTCGGCCATGAGCCCGCCCAGCGTCGCGCCATCGTCCATGGCGAGCTTGCGGGTGACGAGATCGGCGGCCTGGATGCCGTTGGTGCCTTCGTAGATCGGCGTGACGCGGGCATCGCGGTAGAAGCGGGCGGCGCCGGTTTCCTCGATGAAGCCCATGCCGCCGTGGACCTGGACGCCGAGGCTGGCGACTTCGCAGCCCATGTCGGTGCCCCAGGCCTTAAGCATCGGCACGAGGCAATCGGCGCGGCGCTGCGCCGCATCGTCCCCGCGCGCGCCGCGATCGACCTGGCCGCAGGTGTAGTAGAGCAGCGCCCGGCCGGCCTCGGTCAGGCTGCGCATCCTGAACAGCATGCGGCGGACGTCGGGGTGTTCGGCGATCGCCACCGGGGTTCTGTCCGGCGAGCCGGCGCGCGGCGACTGCACGCGCTCGAGCGCGTAGCGGCGGGCGAGCTGCCAGGCGGCCTCGGCGACCTGCACGCCCTGGGCGCCGACGTTGATCCGGGCCGAGTTCATCATCGTGAACATCGCCTTCAGGCCCTCGTTCTCGTGGCCGACGAGTTCGCCGATGCACTGGTCGTTGTCGCCATAGCTCATCACGCAGGTCGGCGAGGCGTGGATGCCGAGCTTGTGTTCGAGCGAGACGGCGCGCAGGTCGTTGCGCTCGCCGGGCGAGCCGTCGGGGTTCGGGCGATACTTCGGCACGATGAACAGGCTGATGCCGCGCGAGCCAGCCGGCGCGCCCGGCGTGCGGGCGAGGACGAGGTGGACGATGTTGGCGGCGAGATCGTGCTCGCCCCAGGTGATGAACACCTTGGTGCCCTTGATCCGCCACAGGCCGTCGCCCGCCGGGGTGGCGGTGGTGCGCAGCGCACCGACATCCGAGCCGGCCTGGGGTTCGGTCAGGTTCATCGTCCCCGACCATTCGCCGCTGACCAGTTTCGGCAGGTAGCGCGCCTGCTGCTCCGGCGTGCCATGGTGGATCAGCGCCTCGATCGCGCCGACGGTCAGCATCGGCAGCAGCGAGAAGGCGAGGTTGGCGGTGCCGAGCGATTCCAGCACGGCGGTGGCCAGGGCGAACGGCAGGCCCTGTCCGCCGAACCGCTGGGGCGCGGCCATGCTGTTCCAGCCGGCGGCGACATAGGCGGCATAGGCCTCGGCGTAACCGGCCGGCAGGGTGACCTTGCCATCGGCAATGCGGGCATGTTCGGCATCGCCGATCTTCGCCAGCGGCTCCCACTCACCGGCGGCGAACTGGCCGGCACCTTCGACGATGGCGGCGATCATGTCTTCGCCGGCATCGGTCAGCCCGGCGATGCCGGCATTGACCGTCAGCGCCAGCAACTGGTCGGCGACGGGCGGGGTGAACATGGCGGCGCTTCCAATGGGTTAAACCGGGGTGGCCCTCATCATTCGCCCCCGTTTGGCGCCCGTCAACCCGGGGATAGCGCGGCGGGGCGCGGGCCGCCGGTCGCCCAGTCGAGCAGTTCGACGGTATGGACCACCGGGGTGCCGGAATAGAGCCCGATCTGGGTGGCGCAGCCGATGTTGCCGGTGGCGATGGCGTCCGGCGCCAGCGCGTCGAGGTGGCCGGCCTTGCGCGTGCCGAGCTGGGCGGCGATCTCTGGCTGGAGGATGTTGTAGGTTCCCGCCGAGCCGCAGCACAGGTGCGCCTCCGCCGGCACACGGACGGTAAAGCCGGCAGCGGCGAGCAGGCGCCTGGGCGCTTCGGTCACCTTCTGGCCATGCTGCAGCGAACAGGCGGGATGATAGGCGACGGTAAGACCAGCGGGGGTCGGGCCGTTCGGCTTCGCCTCGGGCAGGCCGACCGCATCGAGGAATTCGGTGACGTCCTTCGCCAGGGCGGAGACGCGGGCGGCCTTTGTGGCATAGGCCGGGTCCTCGCGCAGCATGTGGCCATAGTCCTTGATCGTCGTGCCGCAGCCCGAGGCGGTGACGATGATCGCGGCGAGGCCGCCGTTCTCGATCTCGCGGGTCCAGGCATCGACGTTGCGGCGGGCGGCATCGAGCGAATCGTGTTCGCGGCCCATGTGATGGACCAGCGCGCCGCAGCAGCCCTCGCCGGGGGCGAAGATGACGTCGTAGCCGCAGCGGTTGACCAGGCGGACGGCGGCGGCGCGGAATTCGGGGCGCAGCACCGGTTCGGCACAGCCTTGCAGCAGGGCGACGCGGCCTTTCGCCGCCGGCACCGGCGCGTCGGTGGCGGGCGTCGGCTCCGGCAGCCGGCCGGGGGCGAGCGCCAGCATCGTCGCCAGCGGGTTCAGCGCCTTGATGCCGCGAAACAGCGGGACGAACGGGCGGCCGAGCGCGGAGAGCCGCAGCGCCGCGCGGAAGCGGGCGCGGTGCGGCAGGACGAAGGCGAGCACCGCACGCCACAGGCGTTCGGCCGGCGGGCGGCGGTAGTTCTCGTGAATGTAGGCGCGGGCGTGATCGACCAGGTGCATGTAATCGACGCCGGACGGGCAGGTGGTCATGCAGGACAGGCAGGAGAGGCAGCGGTCGATGTGCTTGACCACCTCCTCGGTCGGCTCCCGCTGGTTCTCCAGCATGTCCTTCATCAGGTAGATGCGGCCGCGCGGGGAATCGAGTTCGTCGCCGAGCAGGGCGTACGTCGGGCAGGTGGCGGTGCAGAAGCCGCAGTGCACGCATTTGCGGATGATTGCCTCGGACTGGCGGGTGGCGGGATCGGCCAGCAGCTCGGGGGTGAAATGGGTCTGCATTCGGCCTAATCCTGGAAGCGGGCGGTTTCGAACACGCCAGCGGGATCGAACGCGCGGCGGACGCGGGATTCGAGGGCCATGACGCCGGGGGTGCGGGGCTGGAATGTGGGCACGCGGGCGCGGATGTCATCCCCCGCCCGGATCAGGGTCGCCTCGCCGCCAAGTTCGGCGGCGCGCTGGCGCACGGCATCGTCCTGCACATCGGTGGCGAGCCAGACGAGGCCGCCGCCCCAGTCGCAGGCCCATTCGCCGGCCCAGCCTGCGAGCAGGTGCGGCATGTTCGCCGGCTGGAGATGGACACGCCAGAGAACCGCGCCGGCAAGGCCACTCGCGGTCATCGCCCGTTGCCAGGCGGGGGCGGCTTCTTCGGCGTCGAGCGGGCGCAGCCGGCCATGGTCGGCGAGGATCGCCGGCAGGTGGCGGGCGCGGGCGGCGACCGAAGGCTCGAAGCCGGCGAGGCGGAACAGGGTGAGGCCGGATTGCAGATGGGCGGCGGCGGAGACTTCGGCGTTGCTGCCGAGCGCGCGGGCCATGGCGGCGTGGGCTGCGGCCGGGCTCAGGCCATCGAGTGCCAGGGTCAGTTCGGTGCGCGGGCGCGGCAGCACCTTCAGCGTCAGTTCGACCATGGCGCCGAGCCGGCCCCATGATCCCGCCATCAGCTTGGGCAGGTCGTAGCCGGTGACGTTCTTGACCACTTTGGCGCCGGCGACGAAGCTTTCGCCCCGGCCGGAAATGGCGGTGAAGCCCAGCAGGTGATCGCGGGCGCTGCCGGCGGTGACCCGGCGCGAACCCGCGACGCCGGCGGCGACGACCCCGCCGATGGTGGCGTGAGCATCCGCCCCCAGCAGCGGGGCATGGTCCCAGGGTTCGAAGGCGAGCATCTGGCCCTGTCCGGCGACCAGTTGCTGGACTTCGGCGAGCGGGGTGGCGGGCCGGACGGTGAGCACCAGTTCGGCCGGGTCGTAGTCGACGACGCCGGCCAGCGCCGCCAGCGAGACGCGGCTCGCCTCGCGCGGGGCGCCGATGGCGGCCTTGGAGCCGCCGCCGGCGAGTTCCAGCGTTTCGCCCTTGCCGGCGGCGGCGGCGATGATCTCCGCCAGGTCGTGGCGGTCGCGGGGGGTGTGCATCGGGGTTAGAACCGGGGCAGTTCGGGGAAGCGGACTTCGCCGTGGTGGACGTGCATGCGGCCAAGCTCGGCGCAGCGGTGGAGGGTGGGGAAGACCTTGCCGGGGTTGAGCAGCAGGTCCGGGTCGAACGCGCACTTGACCCGCTGCTGCTGCCTGAGGTCGGCCTCGGCGAACATGTCCGGCATCAGGTCGCGCTTCTCGACCCCGACGCCGTGTTCGCCGGTCAGCACGCCGCCGACCTCGACGCACAGGCGCAGGATGTCGTTGCCGAATTCCTCGGCCTTGTGCAGTTCGCCCGGCACGTTGGCATCGTAGAGGATCAGCGGATGCAGGTTGCCGTCGCCGGCGTGGAACACGTTGGCGACGCCGAGGCCGTAGCTTTGCGACAGTTCCTCCATCCGCTGGAGGACTTCGGGCAGGCGGCGGCGCGGGATGGTGCCATCCATGCAGTAATAATCCGGGGAGATGCGGCCGACCGCGGGAAACGCCGCCTTGCGCCCGGCCCAGAAGGCGAGGCGTTCGGCTTCGCCCTGCGAGACGCGGCAGGTCACCGCGCCGTTCTCGTTGGCGATGCGGGCGACTTCCTCGATCAGGTGGTCGCACTCGGCGGCGGGGCCATCGACCTCGACGATCAGCAGCGCGCCGACATCGAGCGGGTAGCCGACGTTGACGAAGGCCTCGGCGGCGTGGATCGCCGGCTTGTCCATCATTTCCATGCCGGCGGGGATGATGCCTTCGGCGATCACCTGGGCGACGCAGGCGCCGGCCAGTTCGGGATCGGGAAAGCCCAGCAGCACGGCACGGGCGGTTTCCGGCCTGGGCAGGATGCGGACGGTGACTTCGGTGACGACGCCGAGCAGGCCTTCCGAGCCGACGACGACGCCGAGCAGGTCGAGCCCGGCGGGATCGAGGTGAGTGCCGCCGAGCCGCACGACCTCACCATCCATCAGCACGAGTTCGACGCCGAGGACGTTGTTGGTGGTCAGGCCATATTTCAGGCAGTGCACCCCGCCGGAGTTTTCCGCGACATTGCCGCCGATCGAGCAGGCGATCTGGCTGGAGGGATCGGGCGCATAGTAGAAGCCGCGCGCCTCGACCGCCTGGGTCACGGCGAGGTTGGTGACGCCGGGCTGGACCACGGCGAAGCGGTCCTCGTAGTTGACCTCGATCACCCGCTTGAACTTGCCCATGCCGAGCAGCACCGCATCGGCTAGCGGCAGGGCGCCGCCGGAGAGCGAGGTGCCCGAGCCGCGCGGCACGACCTTGACGCCGTTGGCCTGGCACCAGGCGAGCACCTGCGAGACCTGGGCGGTGGTTTCCGGCAGGACGACCAGCATCGGCGGCTGGCGATAGGCGGTCAGGCCATCCGACTCGTATGGCCGCAGTTCGTGCTCGGCGGTGATGACCCCTTCGCCCGGGACGATGGCGCGGAGCGCGGCGGCGATCTCGTCCCGCCGGGCGAGGACGGACTGGTCGGGCGCGGGCATGGTCAGGCTCATGGGCGGGGGATTGCCGCAAGCGGCCGGTCGGGGCAATGGCTGAATCCCGAATCCCGGCGACAATCGCCGGGCGAGAGGAGACAAGCGATGAGTGCAAACGTGATCGACCTTCAGGCGGCGGAAGCCATCATCGCCGCAGCGCGGGCCGAAGGGCGCCGGCTGGGTCTCAAGCCGCTCAGCGTCGCCGTGCTCGATGCCGGCGGGCACCTGCTGGCGTTCGTGCGGGAGGACCGTTCGTCCAACCTGCGGCCACAGATCGCCATGGGCAAAGCCTGGGGCGCGCTGGCGCTCGGCGTCTCCTCGCGCAAGGTGGCCGAGATGGCGGTGGAGCGGCCGACGTTCGTCAACGCGGCGGCCGGGCTTAGCGCCGGCGGCATGGTGCCGGCGGCGGGCGGCGTGCTGGTGGTCAATGGCGATGGCGCGGTGATCGGCGCGGTCGGCGTCACCGGCGACACCTCGGACAACGACGAGCTGTGCGCGCTGGCGGGGGTCAAGGCGGCCGGGCTGGCGGCGAAGTAGCTACAGTTTGAGCATGGCGCGAAAGTCGTTGACGTTGGTGCCGGTCCAGCCGGGATCGACGATTTCGGCGTGCTGGCTGAGGTAATCGAACGAGGCGCTGCGGGCGAGGGCCTCGGCGGCACCGGCGGCCGGCGTCGCGGCGCTGACCACGGCGCCGGCGACGCCGCTGTTGCCGTCGCGGCCGTCGGTATCGGCGGCGAGCGCGTGGAGGCCGGGGGGCAGGCCCTGGGCGACGAGTTCGAGGCAGAATTCGAGGTTGGGGCCGCCTTTGCCGGGGCGTGTTTGCACGACGGTGGTGAGTTCGCCGCCGGAAAGAAGCGCCTCGCCTGCCGCCATCGTCGCGGCGGCGGCGAGGTGGGCACGGGCGGCGGCGGCGGGATCGCCGACCAGGGCGTCTGACAGGATGCGGGGGTGCAAGCCCATGGCGCGGGCGCGGGCGGCGGCGGCATCGAGCGCCATGCGCGGGGTGGCGATCAGGCGCACTTCGCTCGATGGCGGCGGGGGACGCAGCGGTTGCGGCGCCATTGTGCGCAGGTGATCGGCGACGGAGCGAGGCGGGACGACGCCGTGGTCCGCCAGAGTGGTCATGACATTGGCGGGGTCGATGGCGCGGGGCACGGTGGGGCCGGAAGCGATCACGGCGGGATCGTCGCCGACGACATCGGAGATCAGCAGCGAGAGGCAGCGGGCCGGGCCGATGGCGCGGAGCAGACCGCCGGCCTTGAAGCGCGAGAGCGCGGCGCGCAGGTGGTTGAGTGCCTCGATTGGTGCGCCGGCGCGCATGAGTTCGCCGACGACCTGCGTCTTTTCAGCGAGGGTGACCCCGGCGACCGGGAGCGCTGCCAGTGCCGAGCCGCCGCCGGAGATGAGGGCGATGACGAGATCCTGGGCGGCGAGGCCCCGGACTGCGGCGAGAATCGCGGTGGCGGCGGCCATGCTGTTGTCGTCGGCCACGGGATGGCCGGCTTCGATCAGGCGCAGCTGCCGGAGCGGGCGGGCGGCGCCATAAGGGCAGACGACGACGCCGCTGATCGGGCCCGGATAGTGCGCCTCGACCGCCTCGGCCATGGTGGCGGCGGCCTTGCCGAGGCCGACGACGACGGTGCGTCCCCCGGGGGGTGGTTCCGGCAGGTACGGCGGCAGGCAGGTGGCGGGCTGGGCGGCGGCGAGGGCGGCGTCGAAAAGCGCATTCAGCAGGCTGGCCGGGGAGCGGGACATCATGACGGGGTAGCGGGCCGGGGCCATGGCGCGCAAGGTTGCCGGGGCCGGCGCGAACCCGTATAGAGCCGGCCATGTCCTCTCACCGCCCATGGCGCGATATCGCGCGCCGCCAGAGCCGCCAGATCATGGTCGGTCGTGTCCCCGTCGGCGGCGATGCGCCGATCACCGTGCAGACGATGACCAACACGCTGACTTCCGACGCGAAGGCGACGATCGACCAGATCCGCCGCTGCGAGGAAGCCGGCGCCGACATCATCCGGGTGTCCTGCCCGGACGTCGAGAGCACGGCGGCGTTTCGCGAGATCGCCCGGGCGGCGACGGTGCCGCTCGTCGCCGACATCCACTTCCACTACAAGCGGGCGCTGGAAGCGGCGGATGCAGGGGCGGCGTGCCTGCGGATCAATCCGGGCAACATCGGGTCCTCCGAGCGGGTGGCGGAAGTGGTGCGGGCGGCCAAGGCCAACGGCTGCGCCATCCGCATCGGCGTCAATGCCGGCAGCCTGGAGAAGGACCTGCTGGAGAAATATGGCGAGCCCTGCCCCGAGGCGCTGGTGGAGAGCGCGCTCGACCATATCAAGCTGCTGCAGGACCATGATTTCCACGAATACAAGGTGGCGGTGAAGGCATCGGACGTGTTCCTCGCCGTCGCCGCCTACATGGGGCTGGCGGAAGCGGTCGATTGCCCGCTGCACCTGGGGATCACCGAGGCCGGCGGGCTGATCGGCGGGACGGTGAAGTCCGCCATCGGCATCGGCAACCTGCTGTGGGCCGGGATCGGCGACACCATCCGCGTCTCGCTTTCGGCGCCGCCGGAGGAAGAGGTGCGGGTCGGCTTCGAGATCCTGAAATCGCTGGGCTTGCGGACGCGCGGCGTGCGGGTGGTCTCCTGCCCTTCGTGCGCGCGGCAGGGGTTCGACGTGGTCAAGACCGTCTCCCTGCTGGAGACGCGGCTGTCGCACATCAAGACGCCGCTTTCGCTCTCGGTGCTGGGCTGCGTGGTCAACGGGCCGGGCGAGGCGCGGGAGACCGACATCGGCATCACCGGCGGCGGCAACGGCAAGCACATGGTCTATCTCTCGGGCGTGACCTCGCACCATGTCGAGAGCGAGGCGATGCTCGACCATATCGTCGAGTTGGTCGAGAAGAAGGCGGCCGAGCTGGAGGCCGAGGCCAGCGATGCCGGCCATGTGACCGAAGCGGCCGAATGAGCGAGCACCTGCCGGCTCGCCGCAAGGGCGTGGCGGTCGGCGGGGCGCGCATCGGCCGGCTGGAGATCGCGGAGATCGACACGCCCGGGGTGTGACGCGCTGTTAACGCCGGCGGGCGTATGGCGCCTGAATGGCGGCGATTGCGCGATTCATTGGTCCGGGGGTGCTCGGCACGATCGGCGTGGCGCTGCTGGTGCCGCTGTTTTTCCATCCTGCCGAGAAAGTGGCGGTGGTGGCCCCTGCCCCGATGCCGGCGCCCAGCCCCGACTGGGCGGCCCGGCCGGTGCGCGATCCGGTAAGTGCATTTACCCCGGCGACGCTGGTGGCGCGGGGGGCCAATGGCACATTCCATGTTGCCGGCGCGATCAACGGGCGGACGCTCGACATGCTGGTCGATACCGGGGCCGATCTCGTCGCGATTCCGGCCGAGCAGGCAGCCGGGCTGGGCGTGGTGGTGCAGCCGGACCAGTTCCGGCCGGTGCTGCGCACGGCTTCGGGCGTGGCCAACGGGGCGGTGACGCGGGTCGATTCGCTGCTGGTCGGCCAGCGGGAACGGCGCGATGTCGATGCGGTGGTGGTGGAAGGGCTGGACCGGGTGCTGCTTGGGCAATCGGCGCTGCGGCGGCTCGGCAAAGTGACGATCAGCGGCGACCGGATGGAGATCGGCGGGGAGTAGGCCGCGCCGGGTTCATGCGCGGGGCGACCGGGCATCGAGGACCGCAGATTCGCCATAAGGATGAGTACCCGGGGCGAACGGGGGTGGAAATTTTGCGGAAGAACGCCTATTATCCAAGAGATGGGCGGGTTGAAACGACGCGAACTGATCAAGGGCGCAGTGGCGGTCGGCGCGACGCTGGCCTTGCCGGTGCGTGCCAGTGCCGCGCCCGAGGTCGGCCCGGGGTTCGATCTCACCAGCGAATTCGACAAGACGTTCAAGCCGAAAGTGGCAGCCCCCGCTGTGCCTGCCGCGCCTTCGGGGCTGACCGCATACGAGCAGCGTGTCCTGACGATCGCCGCGCGCGAGCGGGACCGGGCCGGCGGGGCGCTGTGGTGGCGCGATGTCGTCGGCGTGGCGGATTTCGCGCGGCCTTCCTCGCTGCCCCGGCTGCATTTCGCCGATCTCGAGGCCGGCAAGGTGCAGAGCCACCTGGTGGCGCACGGGCGCGGTTCGGACCCGGAGCATGACGGCTGGCTCAAGCTGTTTTCCGATCGCGTCGGCTCGGAAGCGACCTCGCGCGGGGCCTACCTGACCGGCTCGTGGTATTCGGGCAAGTATGGCACCTCGATCCGGCTGCATGGGCTGGATGCGGACAATTCCCACGCGTTCGAGCGGGCGATCGTCATGCATCCGGCGTGGTATGCGGCGCCGGACATGGTGCCGAAATATGGCAAGCTCGGGCGCTCGGAAGGCTGCTTCGCGATGGCGCCGGAGGATTTCGACACGGCGCTGACGCGGATGGCCGGGGGGCGGCTGCTGTTTGCGGATCGCATCGGCGAGGTTTAGGCAAACCCCGACGTTACCGGGATACGAAGCGCGCCGCGCGCGCGTCCGCAAATATCGCTTGTCGATATTTGCCACTGTCAGACTCGCGGCGGCAAGCGCGGCGTTTACTTGAGGGGTTGCTGAAGAAAAGGGGTTCTCGCAAAGGCGCAGAGAAGAAAGGGAGGCCGCAAAGAGCGTAGGGCTGCGCGCGTTAGGCCAGATACGCCCAGTTCTGGTCGTTTGGTGGCCGCCACGAGGGGGCAGCTATCCTGCCTCGTCGCACAAAAGGTGCCGTTCCGGACACGACCCAGTTGCGGACATCAGGCTGCCGTGCCATCTATAGAAAATGAGGATCGTGATATGCTCGATATTCAGCGTTGTTCTGGCAAGCTGTAGTTCATCAGCCGGCACTCGTAGAGTCGATCTGATGGACGAAATAGAACGGACGATAGTTCTTCCACCGCGGGCGCGAGCCTTATCCGATTATGCGCGCATGTATGCACAGCCTGCAGATGGTTTAGTTAATGCAGCCTATTTTATACCAATCTTCGGCAACCGCAGACGATGTAATGATTTGTCGCGTCGCAGATCGGAAATCACTAAGGTTGAGTTCTATGCTGCACAAGCATTAGTTTGCCCAGTGCCACAAGGGATGCGTGCTGGAGATCGTCTATGGGTTGACGATGACCAAGTTCTGCCTGTCATCAACGACGCCGGTTGCACCCTTGTCCATGTGTCATTTGACGCCAATAAGCACAAATTCAACAAGATAGCTTGCGAACAAGAATTTTGAGCGACTAAATCTGTTCAACCCACGCGGAAAAGCTGTAAATGATGATGGCGTCCGCTTCCTACCAAATCGCGCCGCTCCAATCTCCTAGGTCAGCGAACTAAACCTGCCGTCGCAAGAGGCAGTCCGACGCTGGATCAAGTCCTGGGTGACGGTGGGTAGGGGGGGCAGCGTTGAACGTGGCGCGCCCCGCCACTCCACCTTCATCCAAGTTCGCCTAGGCGGCGGAGCCGCCAAGGCTTCGCATCCTTCCCCATCTTCGATTTCGATCAGGACGGGCATCAAGGGGGATGGGTGTGGTTGCGTCTGCCGCTGCGGGAGTGCGGGCAAGGTTGCGCCGGCTGGATTCCCGCCTTCGCGGGAATGACAAAGGGGGCGGGAATGACAAAGGGGGCGGGAACGACAAAGGGGGGCGGGAATGACGAAAGGGGCGGGAATGAGGGGGATCGCCCTGCGTTGAGCCTAAAGCGGATTATCCAGCTTGATGATTGCCTCGTTGCTGGTCCGCTGGGTGGTCTTCAGCTGCCTTGGCTGGGCGAAGCTGGCGATCACGGGGGCGTCGCGGCCGTAGATGTCGTCGAAGGCGGTCAGCTGTCCTTCCGTGTCACGCCCGAAGGTCGTGTAGTTGATGTAGACCGGGAAGGTCCTGGTCATCACCACGCGGTTGTACTTGCCGCTGTCCGACTTGGCGACGGCTTCGGCGGGCGGCAGGTTGGCGCCGAGGATGGCCATGGTCATTCCCAGCTCGACCGCCTTTTCGGTGCGGATGCAGCCGTGGCTGAAGGCGCGGACCTTGGCGTCGAACAGGTTGCGGCTGGGCGTGTCGTGCAGGTAGATCGCGTGGGGGTTGGGCATGTCGATCTTCATCATGCCGAGCGAGTTCTTCGGCCCCGGCTGCTGGACGACGATGATCGTGCCGTCCTCCAGCCGGTTGACCTTGTAGCCCTGCCTGAGCGCGGAAGCGGGATTGCCGATCAGCTTGGCGCCGAGGCCCTCGCCGACGACGATCGACTGCGGCACCGTCCAGGTCGGGTTGAAGACGACCGCCTGGACCCGTTCGGCGAGCTGCGGGGTCGCGGTCCTGCCGGGCTTGCCGACGATGGTGCGATAGGTGCGGATGATGCGGTGGTTGGAGACGAGGCGGACCTGGAATTCCGGCACATTGACGATCAGGTAGATCATCCCGAGATCGCGCGGCAGCCAGCGCCAGCGGTCCATGTTGACGCGGATGCGCTCGCGGGTGGCGGTGTCCGAGCGCGGGGTCTGGGCCAGCGCGGCCTTCAGCGTCTCGTATTCGCCGTGGTCCGGGTCGAGGCCGCTCAGCGTGCCGGCGATGTCGTGGCTGGCGAGCGCGCGGGCGAGGATCCGGTCGGTCGGGTCGAGGTCGGCGTCGGGGTCCACCGCGAACCACTGGACGCGGGCGGACATCGGCGTGCGGCCATCGCGCAGGTCTTCGGCCAGCCAGTCGAACGCGTGGGAGGCGATGTCGTCCAGAGTCGCGCCGGGGCCGGCGGCGATGGCGGCGGCGAGGACCTCGGGCTGGTAGTCGGCCGCGATCAGCCCTTCGCCATCGACGCTGCGGATGAAGGCGAGCAGCGCGCGGGCATCGGCCACGGTCCACGGCATGACCGGCTCGACGACCGGGACCGGCGGCGGGGCGGAGGCGGCGGGCGGCGGCAGCACGGTCGCCGCAGTCGGCGCCGGGGCGTCGGCGGGATCGGCGATCTTCGCCACCGGCTTGCGCGGGGTGGGGGCGATGACGGGAAGCGGCACGACGATCGCGGGCTTTTTCGTCGGCGTCGGGGATGGCGCCGGGGCGGGCGGCGCGCCTACCGCCGCAGTGCCGAGCGCGGCGATGGCGAGCGCGGCGGGGGCGAGGGCGGTTGCGGCGGTGCGGTGGCGGTCGAAAATGCGCATGGTCGTGCTTTGCCCCTTTGCCGGTCGCTCATCAAGTATCGGCGATTGCGGTGCGATGAACGGATCGGGCCGGCGGGCCTCGTCGCGGTCGGCGAAACCGGGTAGGGGCTTCGGCATGGCGCGTTCCGCAACCTTCTATCCCGTGCTCGTGACGCTCACCGGGATCGGCGCGTTCAGCGTGATGGATGCGATGATGAAGGCGGCATCGATCCGGGTGGGCGCGTACGACGCGGTGTTTTGGCGCAACGCCGTCGGCGCCGCGCTCGGCGTCGTCATCTGGACGGGCAGCGGGTGGCTCGGCGGGTTTCGCGATTTCCGGCCGGGCTGGCGCCGGATCAGGGTCCACCTGCTGCGTTCGGCGGTGGTTTCGGTCATGACCATCCTGTTCTTCTGGGGCCTGGTGCGGGTGCCGATGGCGGAGGGCATGGCGCTTTCGTTCATCGCGCCGCTGATCGCGCTCTATCTCGCCGCGCTGTTCCTTGGAGAGCCGGTAACGCGGCGGGCGCTGGGCGCCTCGGTGATGGGGCTGGCGGGCGTGGCGCTGATCGGCCTGGCGCGCACCGGTGCCGCCGGCAGCCACGAGCAGGCGGCGCTGGGCGTGCTGGCGGTGCTCGCCTCCGCCGTGGCCTATGCGGGCAACCTCGTCATCCAGCGGCACCAGGCCCAGATCTCCACCCCGGCCGAGATCGCGTTCTTCCAGAGCCTGTTCGTGTTCCTGTTCCTGCTGCCGGCCGCACCCTGGTGGGCTGCAGTGCCCGACCGGCAGGCGATGGGGTGGATCGTCGCGGCCGCCGGCCTCGGCTCGGTCTCGCTGATGCTGCTCGCCTGGGGCTATGCCCGGGCGGAGACCCACCAGTTGCTACCGCTCGAATATTCGGGGTTCTTCTGGGCGGCCATGATGGGCTACTGGTGGTTCGGCGAGCCGCTGAGCTGGACGACGCTGGCGGGAGCGGCGCTGATCGTCGCGGGGTGCTGGATCGGGGCCGGTTCTGCGCCGACCGAGCAGACGGCGCTGTAGCCGGCGCGAATTTTCTGCTGTTGCGAAGCAGTTGCAATAATTGCCGGCATTGCCGCGTGTTACTGGCGAATTACGGGCCGGTTCAGGGCTTCTCCCCTTGACCTGCAACGGTTGTGCGCGCATCGGCTGCGCGTCGATTCCGCTCTCCGGATGGGGGTCCGGCGGGCGTTCTACCCCGGCAGTTTCGCTGCCCAACCGATGAGGGAACACCGCGCATGACCGCCAAGACCGAAGTTGGACAGGACTCGCTCGGCACCCGCAGCACCATGACGGTGGGCGGGCGCGAATTTGCCTATTACTCGCTGAAGAAGGCCGGCGAGAAGCTGGGCGACGTTTCGCGGCTGCCGTTCAGCATGAAGGTGCTGCTGGAGAACCTGCTCCGCTTCGAGGATGGCGGCTTCACCGTTTCGACCGCGGACGTGCAGGCGATCGTCGACTGGCAGAAGAACCCGGCGGAATCGACCAGCGAGATCCAGTATCGCCCGGCGCGCGTGCTGCTGCAGGACTTCACCGGCGTGCCCTGCGTCGTCGATCTCGCGGCGATGCGCGACGCGATCGCCACGCTGGGTGGGGACACCAGCAAGATCAACCCGCTGGTGCCGGTCAACCTCGTCATCGACCACTCGGTCATGGTCGACGAGTTCGGCCACCCCAAGGCGTTCGAGGAGAACGTCGAGATCGAATACCAGCGCAATTTCGAGCGCTATGACTTCCTCAAGTGGGGTTCGAAGTCGCTGGCCAACTTCTATGCCGTGCCGCCGGGCACCGGCATCTGCCACCAGGTGAACCTGGAGAACATCGCCCAGGCGGTGTGGACGGCGCCCGACCAGAACGGCGTGACCGTGGCTTACCCCGATACCTGCGTCGGCACCGATTCGCACACGACGATGGTCAATGGCCTGGGCGTGCTCGGCTGGGGCGTCGGCGGCATCGAGGCGGAAGCGGCGATGCTCGGCCAGCCGGTGTCGATGCTGATTCCCGAAGTGGTCGGCTTCAAGTTCACCGGCGCGCTGCGCGAGGGCGTGACCGCGACCGACCTGGTGCTCACCTGCACCCAGCTGCTGCGCAACCACGGCGTCGTCGGCCGGTTCGTCGAGTATTACGGGCCGGGGCTGGCCGGGCTGACGCTGGCCGACCGCGCGACGCTGGCCAACATGGCGCCGGAATATGGCGCGACCTGCGGCTTCTTCGGGATCGACGACAAGACGCTCGACTACCTGCGGCTGACCGGCCGCGAGGAGGACCAGATCGCGCTGGTCGAGGCTTATGCCAAGGAGCAGGGTTTCTGGATCGATCCGGCGGTGGAGCCGGTGTTCTCGAGCACGCTGGAGCTGGACCTGGGTACCGTGGTGCCGTCGCTTGCGGGTCCGAAGCGGCCGCAGGACCGGGTGTCGCTGCCGCATGTCGATGACGTGTTCAACCGCGACATGGCCGAGACCTACAAGAAGAAGCAGACCCGCGTGCCGGTCGAAGGCAAGGACTTCGACATCGGCGACGGCGACGTGACCATCGCGGCGATCACCTCGTGCACCAACACCTCGAACCCGGGCGTGCTGGTGGCGGCCGGCCTCGTCGCCAAGAAGGCCGACGAACTGGGCCTGAAGCCGAAGCCGTGGGTCAAGACCTCGCTGGCGCCGGGCTCGCAGGTGGTGACCGACTATCTGGAGCGGGCCGGGCTGCAGAAGCACCTCGACAACATCGGCTTCAACCTCGTCGGCTATGGCTGCACCACCTGCATCGGCAACTCCGGGCCGCTGGCCGAGCCGATCAGCAAGGCGATCAACGACAACGGGCTGGTCGCCGCCGCCGTCATCTCGGGCAACCGCAACTTCGAAGGCCGCGTCTCGCCGGACGTGCGGGCGAACTTCCTCGCCTCGCCGCCGCTGGTCGTCGCCTATGCGCTCAAGGGCACGGTGATCGAGGACTTCACGACGACGCCGATCGGCAAGTCGAAGGATGGCAAGGACGTCTACCTCAAGGACATCTGGCCGACCAACGACGAGGTGTTCTCGACGATGGCGACCTGCATGGACCGGCCGATGTTCCAGGCCCGCTATGCCGACGTCTACAAGGGCGACAAGCACTGGCAGGCGATCGACGTCACCGGCTCGGAAACCTACCAGTGGCGCGCCGGCTCGACCTATGTGGCGAACCCGCCCTACTTCGAGGGGATGAGCATGACGCCGGCCCCGGTGACCGACATCATCGAGGCCAAGCCGCTGCTGATCCTCGGCGATTCGATCACCACCGACCACATCAGCCCCGCCGGCAACATCAAGGCGGACAGCCCCGCCGGCCAGTGGCTGATGGAGCATCAGGTCGCCAAGGCGGACTTCAACTCCTACGGCGCGCGGCGTGGCCACCATGAAGTGATGATGCGCGGCACGTTCGCCAACATCCGTATCAAGAACGAGATGGTGCCGGGAATCGAGGGCGGGATGAGCCGCTACGGCGCCGAAGTCGGCGCGGTCTATGACGTGGCGATGAAGCACAAGGCCGACGGCACGCCGATGGTGGTGATCGCCGGCAAGGAATACGGCACCGGCTCCAGCCGCGACTGGGCGGCGAAGGGCACCAACCTGCTCGGCGTCCGCGCGGTCATCGTCGAGAGCTTCGAGCGCATCCACCGCTCGAACCTGGTCGGCATGGGCGTGCTGCCGCTGCAGTTCCTCGGCGGCGACAATCGGACTTCGCTGGGGCTGGACGGCGATTGCACCTACACGATCAAGGGCGTCGCCACGCTGCGGCCGCGCCAGGAAGTCGTGGTCGAGGTGACCCGCAAGGACGGTTCGACCTTCACCTTCAAGGCGCTGTGCCGGATCGATACCGCCAACGAGGTCGAATACTTCAACAACGGCGGCATCCTGCATTACGTGCTGCGCAAGCTCGCTTCGTAAGCGGGTTTGCCGCTAGCGCGTCGGCGGGGCGGCTTCCTCCGGGAGGCCGCCCCGTCTGTTTTCTGGCGGCGGGAAACACCGCATTCGGCGCTTGCCGGGCCTGCACCCCGCCGCTATAGCGCCGGCTCGCCGCTGCGATCCGGAGACGTGGGTGAGTGGCTGAAACCAGCGGTTTGCTAAACCGTCGTACCCTTAAGGGGGTACCCCGGGTTCGAATCCCGGCGTCTCCGCCATCACGCCGTCTGATGGTGTTCGCAAGCGTTCAGGGTTGTGCGTTAACGCGTTGATCGCAAACCAGAGTTCAAACCGGACTGCCGCATATGTTCCAATACGTTGGACCCAGCCGGCAATCGAGTTAGGGTTGGATTTAGGGTCAGCGCGGTTGGTTGGATGTACTTGTGCTCTTCCCAGAATGGCCGTGCCGGTTACGAACCCTCCGTGCGCTTGTGTGGACGGTCCGGAATGGCGGATTTGGAACGGAAAGACCGATAAGCGGCCGTCTCAGTCGCGCAACGCCGACGTTAGCTGCCGACCAAAATACGCCATTCCGGTCCAGCGCTTCGTATGGCGGCTTACGCCGAGAACTGTCGGTAAGGCTATGGGAAGCGGCGGTCGCTGCCGGAAATTCGGGCGAACTGCGCTGAGACCGCTGTTGGGTGGCGGCGGTGTCGTTGCGCCAGACGTTGATCAGCCGCTCTGGACGTTGCGGTCGTCCACTTGAAGGTGGATGGTCCCGACCCGAAATCGGCGATTCCAGTGGAGACGTCTACGTGGTCAAATTTCCGGCGAGGCTGTCAACGCCCTCCTTGAACAAGAGATGCCAAAGGCGATCCTGTTCGCCCAGGGCAGCCTGGAATGAACCGCACCGGGATTGCCGGAAGCCCTAACTCTTGAGAGGAAGGGTCTACGATGAGCAACACGCCGGACAAGTTTGCACCTGAGGTTCGTGAGCGTGCTGTTCGCCTGGTGCTGGACCAGGAGGGCGAGCATCCATCCCGCTAGGCAGCGATCACATCCATAGCCGCCATGATCGGCTGCTCGGGGCACACGCTGCTGGAGTGGGTGAAGAAGGCCAAGGTCAACAGCGGCAAGCGTGCCGGCGTCCCCACCGAGTTGGCGGAACGGCTGAAGGCGCTGGAGCGTGAGAGCCGCGAGTTGCGGCAGGCCAATGATATCCTGCGGAAGGCTTCCGCGTATTTTGCCAGGCGGAGCTCGACCGCCCGTTCAAGCGATGACCAGCTTCATTGATGAGCATCGGAGTGAATATGGGGCCGAGCCGATCTGCCGGGTATTGCCGATCGCCCCATCCACCTACCATGAGCGCGTGGCACAGCGCCGCGATCCGTCGCGCCTGTCACTACGTGCCCAGCGTGACGAGGCGATGAAGCCAGCAGTTCTGCACGTATTCGACGCCAACTTCAAGGTCTTCGGCATACGCGCGGTCTGGCGACAGATGCAGCGCGAGGGCTTTGACATTGCCCGCTGCACGGTGGAACGGCTGATGCGTGATCTGGGCCTACAGGGCATCATCCGGGGCAAGCCGGTGAAGACGACGATCAGTGACAAGGCGGCGCCATGTCCGCTCGATCAGGTCAACCGCCAGTTCCATGCGCCGGCACCGAACATGCTGTGGGTCTCGGACTTTAGTCGCTCTCCGGCCCGGCATAGAGCGGCCTCGCGTGAAGGGTGTAGCCCTGGCATCTTCGCGTGAGAGCCGGGGTTGCCGGCAGGATCATGGCGACAAGCGCTGCGGTCAGCAGATATCGTTGCATGGGCATGTTCATTGGAGTGAGCGGGACGGAGGCTCTCCGTCCCTGACTGGCAGCGCCGCTTACTGAGACGACGCCATGCCGAGCCGGCTGCGCACCCGGTCGACCCGCAACTGGAGCATGGCTTCATCCTTCACCGACAGATCGCCATCGCGGTCGCGCCGCAGGCGACTTTCGCTTTTGCGGATGGAGGCCAGTTCGCGAAGTGCAGCCTTCGCGTTGCCATGGCCGACGGCGCTCATGCCGTTGGGTGAGCGGGCATAGGTTTCAAGAATCATGATCTGGTCAAGCATCGGGCCCGGCTGGGCCGATGGTGCGCCGTGGTCGGCGGCAATCCAGCGCCCGCCGGCGTCGTAATAGCCGGGAGATGCTCCGGCATGCCAACGGCGATCGGCGCCGTAGTGACCGGGCTGGGGGTCAGCAATCCAGTTGCCGGCGGCATCTCGGTGCCCCGCCGCCTCTCCGGCGATCCAGCGCCCCCGCTCGTCGTAGCGGCCGGTCGTGATCCCCGCCTTCCACTGGCCATGGCGATCGTAATAGCCGCTGGTGCTGCCGGCGATCCATTGATTGTTGTTGTCATAGTAGCCGGCGGAGGAGAACGGAATCCAGCGGTTCTGGCTGTCATAGCTGCCGCTCGGCGTTCCGTCATCGCGGCCGGGAACCCAGTTGCCGCGGGCGTCGTATTGCCCGTTCGGGGCACCGGCCACCCAGGCCTTGTTGCGATCATAGTAACCGGTCGAGCGGCGCTCGGTGTCGGCATTGGCGTGCCAGTGCCCGTCCTGGTCGTAGAACCCGTAGGCGACGGTGCGGGCATCCGTTCCGCCGCTCGCACTGGCGGCAATCCAGCGTCCGGTCGCATCGCGGCCGCCTCCGGTCGATCCGGCCACCCACTGGTCATCCCGGTCGAAATAGCCGTTGGCGGAAGCCGGCACCCAGCTGCCGCGCAGATATCCGCCGGCGTTGCCGTTCCCGGCGATCCAGCGGTTGTTGTCATCGTAGTGGCCATCGGGCGCGCCGTCGGTCCAGCGGCCATCCCGGTCATAGTAACCCCGGGCGTCGCCGGCGGCGACGGCGGTCGAATGCCAGCGGTTCTGCTGGTCGTAGTAACCAAAGGCGTGGCGGCATTCATTACCCGGCTTGGTGACCTGGTTGCCGATGACCCCACCCAGTCCGGCGCCGATGACCGTGCCCAGGAGCCGGTCGCCGCGACCGGCGATCACGTTGCCGGCCACTGCTCCGGCGCCCGCGCCGGCAACCGTGCCGACGACCTGGGTCGAGCGCTGCCGCGCGCAGCCGTCCTGGGCGTGGGCGACAGCGGGGACGAGCGCGGCCACGGCGACGGTCGCGGCGAGAATATGTCTATGCATGGGGAATGCTCCTGGAACCGCGTGTGCAGGCTCCGTGCATCAACAACGATTGCATCTCGATTAAGTTTCGTAACTGGCCAAAAGCGAAAAATAATTTTTTGAATCCCATAAATATTGTTCAGGACGTTTGTTATTGATAATTATATTATCTGCCCACCCCGCTCAAATTTGTAAATCACGTGCACCTATTTACAAATTTGGCATTCATCGCCTCAACGACAAAACGTGGGGCAAATGGCTTTGTGATCATGTCGCTTCCTGAAACCCCTTGCACGGTCCACGCGTCGCTGCTGGCGCCGCTCACATAGATCACCGGCAGCGTGCCGTTGCCGATCCGCCCGGCGCGTGCCACGTCCCAGCCACTCAACGCGGAATTGAGGTTGATGTCCGTGATCAGTCCTTCGATCTGCATCTCCGGATCGGCAAGCATGGCCATGCCCTGGCTCGCGCTGATCGCCGTCACCATCATGAATCGGCTGCGTTCGAATGCGTCCAGCACCATGGCCTGGATGAGCACTTCATCCTCGACATAGAGAATCACTGGATGCGGCGACGACGCCAGGTTTGCGTCGGACATGGCATTCTCGATTTCTGGTTCTGCAGTGGGGAGCCGGAACAGAGGATCGCATTCGGCACTGCACGCACCTGAGGTATCCTTCAGACCGCCGCCGGTTCCGCATCGAACGCCGCGGCCCTGTCCGGCGCGGTGGAGTGGACCAGAGTGACGATCGTGCCGGGGCCATTGTCCGCCACGATCACCCGTGCCTGCAGCTTGCCTGCCAAGGCATTGACGATCCCTGTGCCGAGCCCTGCGGCGGCCGGCCGCGGTGTCGCGGCGAGCCCGATGCCGTCGTCGCCCACCGCCAGCGTCCAGCCATCCGCGGTCGATCGATAGGCAACGTCGATGGTGCCGGCCGCCCGTCCGGGAAAAGCATGCTTGAGGCAATTCATCACCAGCTCGGTGACGATCAGCCCGAGGCTGACCGATATGTCGGCGTTGGTCACCGTCGCGTCGGTATGGACCGTCAGGCGGATCGCATCCCGATCCCCGATCATGGAGGCCGCGATGCTGTTGCACAGATCGGTGAAATAGGTGCCGATCACGATCTTGGCGGACGGGCTCAACGCAAGCTGGCGCTGCAGCGATGCCAGCGACATGACCCGGTTGTGGGCATCGCGGAGGTGTGACCGTGAATCGTCCGATTGCATCGAACGGGCGCTCTGCATGAGGATGCCGGCAATGATCTGCAGGCTGTTGGCCACACGATGCTGCAGCTCCTGCATGAGCAATTCGTTGCTTCTGACCAGATCGTCCCTCAGCCGCGTCGCGGCGCGGATCTCGGTCACGTCGCAGACGGCAAGCACGACATAGCACCGTTCGCCAACCGGCAGGTCCAGCACATGGGCGCTCAGCACCAGGTTGCGGGCGCCCTCGCCCGGCCGCACCAGGTCCATCTCGTAGCCATCGGCCGCTGCGCGGCCAGCGGCGGTTGCCTCGAGCAGTGACCGCAATTGCGGTACATTCCATTCGCCCGCGCCGAGATCGAACAGCGAGCTGCCGGTGGTACCGTCGATGGGGAGGCCAAAGGCGCGGCAAAACGAGCCGCTCGCGACCTGGACCTGCAGGATACTGTCAAGCAGGACCAGGGGCGTGGGCGAGGACAGGACCAGCGCCATGCCCAGGCTGCTGGCCGCAGCGGGGGCGAGGCGTTCGGGCAAATTCATGGCTGTTGGCCTTGGGAGACCGGAGGCATTCGATGCGAAAGCCGATGCCGGGAGATAATGGGCCAATCTGGATTAACTATCAGCTTCGCCCCAGGGGTTGCCTAGCACTTGCATCTACAACCGCACAGCAAATAAATACCGTCCTGAAAGGTCTGCGCTTGTTTTCAGGTTTAAGGCGCTGAATTATTTTCCTTGGCGTGCAGCAAATCGGAAAGAGATTTGACTGCTTCTGTCAAAGCCAGCACCTCCTGTTCCCGCAGTGCGTCCAGTTTCTGGTGCAGGAGTTCGATTTCCAACTCCGCCTTGATGTTTATCTGATAGTCCGCGGATGCCTGCACACGATCGACATCCTGCTGCCGATTCTGGCTCATCATGATGAATGGCGCGGCATAGGCCGCCTGGAAAGACAGCGCGAGGTTGAGCAGGATGAACGGATAAGGGTCCCACCGCTGGACATAGGCAGTAATGTTGAGCCCGATCCAGATGACGAGGATGGTGGTCTGGATGATGATGAAGCGCCAGGACCCCATGGTCGCGGCGACGGCATCGGCGATGCGCTGGCCGGCGGTCAGCACGATAACGGCATCCTTCCCCGCATGTTCGCGACGTAGACGCCGGACTTCGCGCAGCTCGCGCAGCAGGGTTTCATCGCTGGTCAACAGGGCCGTCCTTGTCGTCTTGCGCGAGACTGAAATTCGCGGCGGCAATGGCGCGCGTCGGCGTTAAAGCTCAGGCGGACTGCCTGTCGCGCCTGTCCTCGCCGGCCGGCGCGCGGCCCGCCATGTGTCGTCGGATGCCGCAGCCAGGAACAGACCCGGCGCGCGCTGCGACCGCGTCACGTTCGCTCTCATTGCCGAAATCAGGGCACATCGTTCGTCTCCATCGGCGAGCGGGAGCACGAACAGTCTCCCTGCCGCACGGGTGCTCGAGGCGCTCGGAGTGCGATGGGATCCATATGGGGACTGAATGGTGCGATACCATGGAGACGCCATCTTAAAACTCTGCCGCGCTCAATCCCGCCGCCAGCGCGGTTTCCAACGCCTGTGATTGAATGAGAATCTTCATGATTTGGCCGTCGCTCAGCAGACATTTGCTGAGTCAAGCGCGCCCTCAAAGCGCGTCGTTCATACGCCCTTCAAGAGCCATGAGGTCACTGGAAAGTCCAGGGCAAAAGCCGGTGTCTTGTGGATATTCCGGCTGCCCGATGCTGCGATAAACGGATCACACGAAGGGCCATCCTGTGCGTTGAACTCGCGCTTGCCATCACGCATCGTCGTTTCCAGCCACGGCGTGCGCGAGAGCGGTGGTTTGTTTATCATCGTTATCAAAACCACGCATGTCGGCCAGCGCAAGAAGGTAGGCGAGCACCGACTCGGCCCCGCCGTTTTCATTGGCGCGATCGGGATGCAATCCGTCTCTGCACATCCCTGTCTCGACGTCGACCAATGGGATCGCCAGATCGTTCCGCCCCATGAACCAGCCAAAGGCCATGGCCGCATGGCTGCGCCACCCTGCGTCGGATTCGACGGCGTCGGCGGCGACACAGGCGGCAATGGTCGCCGTTGCTTCCAACGGCTGCTGGTCGAAAGCCAGCGGGGTCTTGCGGGTTAACAGGAAGCCTTCCGACCCCACCGGGCGGAAATGGCCGGGCGGCACCGTTTGTACGGTCATCAGCCACCGCAGGCTGCGCAATCCTCCATCGGTCAGATGGCTGGCCCCGGTGGCCGCCCCCGTGCGAATCAGCGCCTCGCACAGGCGGGCATTGTCATAGGTCAGGCGGTCCTCGAACCACACCCACTCCGCCGTTTCGGTGATCAACAGCAAATGCGCAAGCCGATTGGCCAGGGTGACACGGATGGCGGCGGCCTGATGATCTTGCGGACACACGCGGCAATAGGCATCCAGCCCCAGCAGCGTGAAGGCCCAACTCCGCGGCGCGGTAAAATCCGAGACCGTTGGCAAAGCAGCCGCGAACAGGCGTGCCGCCCAGGCCCCGACTGGCGTATCGGCTCGCGCCAGAGCGCATTGGCCCAGCGACCACAGCGTTCGCGCGTGGCTGTCCTGCGACCCGGCAGGTTCCAGCCATGCACGGTTGAAGCCCATGAAATTGCGGAACCGCTGGTTGTCCGGGTTCCACGCGTGCTGGACGAAGCTGGCAAAGCGTGAGGTCAGCGCTTCTTTCATATCCGGGTCGAGCTTGTTGTGGGGAACGCAGCACAGCAACAGCGCGCGGGCATTGTCATCCACGCAATAGCCGTGGTGGCGGTCGGGGACCGTGTAAACCGCATGCTGGAAGATGCCGGTGTCATCGCACATGGCAATGAAATGCCGGTTGGAAGTAGCGGGCAAGGTCGCACGGATCGGCTGGGTCGCTTGCGTCGTGTCGCGCCCATCGATGACGCGCAGCACCTGGCTGCGGCAGGCGGTACGAAAACACGCGACATAGCGCGCGCCGATGGCGCTCCAGATTGTCGGCCGGCTGGCGGCATAGGCCTTGAGCCCCATCGCAAGTCGCGCGGTTTCATCGCGCAGCAATGCGGCCACAGCAGAGCCCAGCCTGGTGACATCGCCGAAAGGAACGAGTACGCCCGACCCATCGCCCAACAGTTCGGCAGCATGCCAGTAGGGCGTGGAGACTACGGGACGGCCCAGCCCGTGAGAGTAAGCCAGTGTGCCCGATGTCAACTGCGCGGCGCCGAGGTAAGGCGTAACATAGACATCGCAGGCCGCGATATGGTCGAGCAGTTCCGGCCGTTCGACGAAGCGGTTAAGGAACAGAACATTGTCCTCCATCCCCAGCGCGGCCGCGCGCGCGATCAGGCTGTCGCGATAGGCCTCACCCGCGTCGCGCACGAGATGCGGATGCGTGGCTCCCATCACCACATACAGGGCGTCGGGCGCAGTCGCGACAATGGCGGGCATCGCCGCGATCATTGTCTCGATGCCCTTGTTGGGGCTGATCAGGCCGAAGGTAAGGATCACCTTGTGGTCGGCTAAACCGAGTCGCAATCGCGCCGCATCCGAGCTTTCAAAGGCCGCGTCGGGAATGCCATGGGGAATGATGACGATCTTTTCAGGATCGGCGCCATAGACATCGATCAGGATGTCGCGCCCCTTGACCGCCATCACCACCACGCGGGCCGACGCCGCCAGGATCGCCATCGTCACCCGGCGCTGGGCGGGATCGGGCCGATCCAGCACGGTGTGCAGCGTGCTCACCAGCGGAATGTCGAGCGCCGCGATCAGATCGAGGATCAGATCGCCCGCATCGCCGCCGAAAATGCCGAACTCATGTTGAAGGCAGGCGACATCGAAGTCGCCGGCGTTGATGGCAGCGGCGGCGGCCAGATAGCTGGCGGGGTCGTCCTGGTCGATGTGCTGCCGTACCGAGGCCGGCCAGTCATAGTCGCGGCCGGCCTCGCGCATGGGAAAGATCGCGGTGCCGGCGACATCGCCCAGCGCACTGACGGCCAGTTCCAGATCGGTGGTGAAGGTGGCGATGCCGCAGCGGCGCGGCAGGGCGTTACCGATGAAAGCTACACGGCAGGGGTGGTTGAACACATCGCCTCAGAGCTTGCCTTTCGGCTTTTGCATCAGGGTATGGACGGGATGCTCGGGAGGGGAAGCAAGTCCAGTTACCGGCTTTGCGACGGTGGCCTTAGGCTTGCGGATTTCGCGGTTGCTGCGCTTCTGCGATTTGGCCATGATGGCTATCCTTGTTGTCAGGGGATGGCGCGACTTGAAAGGCCGCTGTATCTATACATGCGCCAGGCTCAATCAGGCCGTCTGTCGCGTTTGCCTTGAGCAATTGCATCGGCAAGACTGGAATACCGGTAGTCTTTATAGCGATACTCGTGCGTCACCCCGCGAGTTATTCCGTATCGTTCCATCTGCTCAATAGCTTCCGCGTCGGACATCGAAGATGCATGGACCATTTTATGGCCTTCCTGCCGATAAACCGGCGCGCATTTCGTCCAGCTTTGCCTGCTGTTGGCGCAGGACGCGTGAGCGATGCTCATAGGTGTTGTAGCGCTTGCCCATCCGCCCACCGGCAAAATCACTGGCCAATTTGCTTTCCATGCTCCGGACATGGACTTCGAACGCCTCGACCTCGCCGATGAAGTGCGCACGACCCCTGCGTGCAGGCGTGACGCCGGCCAGATTGCCACCTTCGTTTTCCCAACCGTCCTCGTCGACCGCACCCTTGGGTAGATCGAGCGACTGCAGTCCTGTCTCCGGGCTCGTGTTGCCAACTGAACTCGCATACATTGTTCGTCTCCATCGACGAGCGGGAGCACGAATAATCTCTCAGCCGCAACCGTGCTCGAGGCATTCGGAATGCGATAGGCTTTATATGGGGCATGAATTGCAGGATGCCATGGCGAGACCATTTTAAATTCAGCCGCGTTGAATTCCGGTTGCTCGCGAGGTTTGAACGCCCATGGTTGCAAGGACCTCCGCATTTATAAACTCCATCACGGTTTTGTAACGACCATTACCAGGGCATTACCGGCCGCACCGATCAGACTGCAGCCTTGGGCCGCCTGTGACGTCAGCGGTCATTTTCCGCCACAGCCGCTGATCACAGCCAAGTCCCGGATCCGGCGTTCGCTGCCGGCGGCAACCGACCAGACCGGGTCGACCAGATCATTCGCGGTCACATCTGGTCCTGACAAAAGGCACCGTTCGGGTGCTGAAATTGGCCTTCCCCATCGTCGCCCACTGACCTCAAAATCAAGATTGAAGGCGGCCAGAAATCCAGCGTCCATTCGCCTTCTCCCGTACCACCCGACTGTAGCCGCGGATTCTTTTCCGCAGAACTTTCGGACGATCCGTGCGTTGCGCCCGCATGAGTGAAGCGGGATCGGCATCGGTACAGCGGCCATGGTGGGAAGCCGGCGTGGTCTACCAGATCTATCCGAGGTCGTTCCAGGACAGCAACGGCGACGGTATCGGCGATCTGGCCGGCATCCGCCAGCGGCTGGACTACATTGCCGAACTCGGCGTCGATGCGATCTGGCTTTCGCCGATCTTTCCATCGCCGATGGCCGACTTCGGCTATGACGTGGCCGATTATTGCGACGTTGCCGGCATGTTCGGTGACCTTGCGACGTTTGACGCGCTGCTCGCCGAAGTCCACGCGCGCGGCCTGAGGCTGATGCTCGATTTCGTGCCCAACCACACCTCGACCAGTCACCCGTGGTTTGTCGAGAGCCGTGCCTCGCGCGACAACGCCCGGCGCGACTGGTATTTCTGGCGCGATCCGGCGCCGGGCGGCGGGCCGCCCAACAACTGGACCAGCGACATGGGCGGCTCCGCCTGGGAGCTCGATGCAGCGACCGGCCAGTACTACCTCCATGCGTTCCTGAAGGAGCAGGCCGACCTGAACTGGCGCAATCCCGAAGTCCGCGCCGCCATGGCCGATGTCCTGCGGTTCTGGTTCGATCGGGGTGTGGATGGTTTTCGCATCGACGTACTGTGGCACTGCATCAAGGCCGAGGGCCTGCCTGACAATCCGCCCAATCCCGCCTGGTCCCCGGAGATGGGCGAGAAACTCAAGGTGCTTCAGCTGCATTCCACGCACCAGCCGGAAATTCACGGAATCGCTGCCGGTTTCAGGGCGCTGGCCGACACCTATGGCGAACGCCTGCTCGTCGGCGAGATCTGCCTGCCGCTCGAGCAGTTGATGACCTACTATGGCACTCCCGATGCGCCCGGCGTGCACCTGCCGTTCAATTTCCAGCTGTTCGAGGCGCCATGGGACGCAGCGGTGATCGGCAACATCATCCGCCAGTACGAGGCGGCGCTGCCACCGGGCGTCTGGCCGAACTGGGTGCTGGGCAGCCACGATTCACCCCGGCTGGCCGGTCGCATCGGCGAGGCTCAGGCCAGGGTCGCGGCGATGCTGCTGCTCACCTTGCGCGGCACGCCGACGCTTTATCAGGGCGATGAGCTGGGCATCGGCAAAGTGGCCATTCCGGCCGACCGCATCCGCGACCCCCAGGACCTGCGCCAGCCGGGCAAAGGGCTCGGGCGCGACGGCGCGCGCACGCCCATGCCCTGGAGCAATGACGCATTCGCCGGGTTCAGTACCACCGAACCATGGCTACCGCTGGGCGACGACTGGCCGACCCGCAACGTCCACCGGCAATCGCTGGACCCCGGCTCGATGTTGAACCTCTACCGGTCGCTGCTGCACCTGCGGCGGCGGCACCGGTCCCTGACCATCGGGGACCTGGTCCTCGGGCAGGCCGTCGACGAGGTGCTCGTCTACGAGCGCCTTGCTCCGGGCGAACGAATGCTTGTCGCGCTCAATTTCGGTGCGCGCGAGCGGCCCGTTGCAATGCCGGATGGTGTCACGGCGAGCCTGCTGCTCTCCACCGCCAATCGAATCGCCTTCGCGGGCACGCTGGCGCCGAACGAAGGCGTCATCCTCCGCATGGGCCAATCCTGACATGCGGATCGCCATGCTCGCGCCGATCGCCTGGCGCACGCCGCCCCGCCATTACGGGCCGTGGGAGCAGGTCACCAGCCTGCTTACCGAGGCGCTGGTCGCCCTTGGTCTGGATGTGACGCTGTTCGCCACGCTCGACAGCCAGACCACCGGCACGCTCGCCGGGGTGGTGCCGGCGCCGTACAATGAGGATTCGACGATCGATGCCAAAGTATGGGAGCACCGCCACCTCTCGCACCTGTTCGAGCGCGCCGGCGAGTTCGACCTGATACACAACCAGGCGGATTTTCCCGCCCATGCGTTTGCCCCGCTGGTCGACACGCCAATGGTCACGACCATCCACGGCTTTTCTTCCGACCGCATCCTGCCGATGTACAAGCCGTACGAGGACCGCGTGCACTTCGTTGCGATAAGCGAGGCAGACCGGAACCCGGATCTGAAATACGCCGCAACCATCCACCACGGCATCGCCACCGGGGACTTTCCGCTCGATCCGGTCGGGAGCGAGGACCTGCTGTTCTTCGGCCGGATCCACCCCGACAAGGGCACCCGGGAAGCCATCCAGGTCGCTGCCGCCGCAGGTCGGCGCCTGCACATCTACGGTGTGATCCAGGACGAGGCTTACCATGCGCGGGAAGTTTTGCCCCACGTTGACGGCGAAGCCGTGATTTTTCATGGCCCGGTTGGTGGCGACGAGCGGGTCCGCGCGCTGGGTAGGGCCCATGCCCTGCTGCACCTGATCAACTTCGACGAACCGTTCGGACTGTCGGTGATCGAAGCGATGGCCTCCGGCACGCCGGTGATCGCCATGCGCCGCGGGTCCATGCCGGAGCTGATCGACCACGGGCGAACCGGTTTCCTGGTCGACGACCTCCACCAGGCGAACGCGGCCATCCAGCGTGTCCCCGCCCTCGACCGACAGGCGATATCCGCCGCCGCCGGCCGGCTGTTCTCGGCCGAACGGATGGCGCGGCAATACCTCGACCTCTATCGCAGGATCCTCGGCACGACGTGAGCTTCAGCCCATCCCTTCGGTTTCACGGCTGCGCCGGCGACCTTGACGCGGGGCAAATAGCGCTATCGCCAGCGCGTCAACCCAATGCGCGAGTTCGGGCCAGGCGGTCGCCGATGAATGATGGACGCACAGCGGCGCGCCGCTTATGGCAAGGGGAACTGCCCTGTATGCCCTCCATTCTTGTGGGTCTGCACCCAGAGGACCGTGCTGAAGGCGTATGGAAGCAGTGAGTCCCACTCTCGCAGAACTTGGTTGGAAGCCGTTTTTCTCCGCCCAGCTGTCCGCAGGGGAACGTGCCGGATGCCGCCCCGTGCGGGTCATGGCGGTTCATCGGGGCATGGTTGCAGTCCTGGGCGAAGGGATCGACACGATGATCCCGTCCGCCCCGGCAGGTGGGCCCGAAGACCGGCCCACGGTCGGCGATTGGTTGCTGATCGACCGCGAAGGCGACGCGAAGCGCATCCTTGGCCGGCAGAACCTGTTCAAACGGCCGCGCCCGGGCGACGAGCGTCGCGTCCAGCTCATCGCCGCAAACGTCGATACCCTGTTTGTCGTCTCATCCTGCAACCAGGATTTCAGTGTCGCGCGGCTGGAACGCTACCTGGTGCTCGCGCGCGAAATCGGCGTAGAGCCGGTTGTCGTCCTGACGAAAATGGATCTTGCCGAAACGCCCGAGCACTTCCTGCAAGCGGTGCGCGACCTGCAGCCAGACTTGGAGATCGAGATGATCGACGGGCGTGACCCCACCAGCGTCGCGCACCTGGCCGCGCGGTGCGCAGTTGGCGAGACGGTGGCTCTGGTGGGATCATCGGGCGTCGGCAAATCGACCATGATCAACAGCCTGCGCGGGTCGGACAGCATCGCCACGCAGGCCGTTCGCGAGGATGACGGCAAGGGCCGACATACCACCACGGTCCGCCAGATGCACCGGCTCGGCTGCGGCGCCGGTGGCGGCGGTTGGCTGGTCGACACGCCCGGCATGCGCGAGCTTCAACTGGCCGAGGCAAGCGCGGGCCTCGCCGAAGTGTTCGACGATATCGCGGCGCTGGCCCTCCGGTGCCGGTTCACCAACTGCACGCACCGCGCCGAGCCGGGGTGTGTCGTTCGGGCGGCCCTTGCCGACGGATCGCTCGACGCGGGCCGACTGGAGCGGTGCCGCCGGCTGACCGCAGAGGAAATCGCCAACACCGGCAAGATGGCTGCGCGCCAGGCGAGGGCGGCACGACCCGGCAGGAGATACTGACATATGGCCGACCTTTACCTCAAGGCGCTGGAATCCGAGCGCAGAAGCCTGTGGGCAGCGTGTCGGCTCAAGGGCCTGGCCCGGGATACGCCGGAGCGGCTGCGGATCGCGGAGATCGACAAGAGGCTGGCCGCGCACAAGGCACAGAAGACTAGCAGCTAGAGCCGCCCGGGCTCGCTCAGACGGATTGGATGCTGAACGCGAACCAGGTTCCTGCCGCGTGATCATAAAGCTGGACCATTTCGTCAGCTGCATTGAGCTCGTAATGGCTCGACGAACCACGATCATATCCCCGGGCGGATGCGCCATCGAGCTCGAGTGAGACGAACGCACCGTCACCGCCGTCGTATAGTTCGGGGAGCGCGCCGCTGAACCTAGCCGAGCGATCGCCATCGAAGCCCATCAAACGGCCGCCACGCACTTCCGCCGCGATTTTCAGGTCGCGTCCGGCAGCATGATCGTGAACGCCTGCTACCTTCCTGCCAAAGATGAAGGCATGGGCCGAGGCTGCGACCATGGCGCGAGTGTGCGGGGACATACCTGCCACCTGACAGCGCCTGCGGGAGGATGCAAGCCGTCGCCGGCCGTGGCCGGGCGGATAAGGCGGCCCGGCGTGAAGTTGAATGTCCGCCATTGCCGAATCCGGCGGTTCAACGAGCCGCTGCCGAACTGCGGGAAAGTCCCACAGCCGGTCGACCGCCGAGCCCGCCGAACGAAGGGTAGGGTTCAAGGAGCGTCTCCGGCCGCCAAATGTCGACTTCGATAGAAGGCACAGCAATCGCAACGCGTCGGTCTGAGTTCGTCAATGACCGTCCAAAGCCGTCACCAATCGGACACGGAATTGCGGCTACGTTTATGGCACCGATACATTTTACTTAAATTATGTTTGTTTTTCCGTTATAATTGCATCCCGGCGTCTCCGCCAGCGCGCCATCCGATGGTGTTACGAACCCTCCGTCCACTTTGTGTCGACGGCCCGGAATGGCGGCTCTGGAAGCGGAAATACCGATAAGCCGCCGTCTCAGTCGCGCAGCGCCGACGTCAGTTGCCCACCAACGTACGCCGTTCCGCGGCGGCCGGTCGACCGGCCGATTGGGCGAAAACCTATCGTTGGCACGTGTCGGAACATCCGGCCGGATGCGCCTGCAAGTCCATCGCTGGCAACTTAAAGCCGACTCGCCAAAATCGCCGTTCGTTGATAGCTTCGCAGCATCGCGCTCCGATTGCGTCTAGCGGAATTGCGTCGATCAGAACCACAGACGGATTCCACCGTTGACGTTGTGCCCCGTGCCCCTTGCGCCGAATGTTCCTTCATAGTCCGCAAAAATCTGTACGTTCTGCGCCGCCGCTGCCTTAAAGCCTGCGCCCACAGTCGCAACGGTGCGCGACCGGGGCACCCCGGCGACCGTCAGGCCTGCCGGCCCGCCGGCCAGGTAGCCAGTGGCAGCGCGCACATCGGCGGAGAGCAGGTGTCGCGCGCCCAGGTCAAGCCACGGGCGGAAAGTCGCTCTGTTTCCATGCTCCGCCTCGATCCGCACCCCACCGTCGATGAAGTCGACCGAATTGCTGCCACGCGCCACGGCGAAGTCAAACGCGCCTGCGCTGCCGAACTCGGTCGCTGCCCCTCGCGCCGTGTGGATATGGGTTAGGCCAAGCTGGGGGCGGAGTTGGATAGAGTTGCCAAACGGGAAGGCATAGCTGACCGTCACGTCGATTGTGCTCGAATGGAGATCGTAGTTCGACTTCTCGCGCAGATTCCCAGGGACCTGGCGCTCGGTCCTGGCTCGGCTGAGGTCGTAAGCGAAGGTCACCGTGCCGCTCAGGCCGCCGCTGGCGAAATGGGCGCTGGCACCGAGGAATGCGCCGTCCGCCGAAGTGCTGCTGCCAAGTCCGGCGAGCTTCTGGCTGCTGTTCAGATAGCCGATGAAGCCGGCAATCGAAGCCTTGCCCCCGCCGAAGCCGATGCCCCCCAGGGCACCACCGCCACTGAGCGTGGCTGTGGAGGTTCCGGTCGAGGTCGAACCGTCCAGGCGTGACCAGACTCCCAATCCCTGGCCGAACACGAACAGGTTGCCCCGCGCCGCGGCGTGACCGGCGTCCATCCGGCGCATGGCGCCGGCGATCGTCAGCCCGTTGTCCGTGCCCACCTGCGTCGCCGAGGCATAGGCCTCCGGAGTCAATTGCGCGAAGGCGGCGGCGTTGGAGTTGCCACCGGCGGTCAGCAGGCTGGGGAAGGCATTGAGCAGCGCCGCACTCGCCTGGCCGCCGGCCAGGATCGAGTTGACGTAGTCGATGGCGGCATTGACCGGGCGGCCGAAGCCGGGATCGGCCTGGAACTGGCCGAGCAGCGAGATCCGGTTCGCCCGCTGGATGGCAAAACCAGCCACCCCGGCCAATTTCTCGATCGTCGCGAAGCTGCCGCTGATCCCGCCATCGGCCACGATCAGATCGATCGAACTGCCCGGGCGGAGCGGATTGCCGGGAACAGCTACGAGGCTCAGCTTCGCGCCCGGCGCGATGGTCAGGGTGCCGGAGACCAGCAGCTGATCACTGACGCCCTGCCCGACATTGAACCGTGCAACCGCGCCGCCGGCCAAGGCAACATTGCCGTTGATCGTCATCGTGCCGGCCGGTGCCAGCGCGCCGCTGCTGGTGACCGTGCCGCTGACGCTGGAGCCACGGGTGCTGGTAAATGTGCCGGCGTTGATCACCGAGCCGATGATCGCGCCCTGGTTGATGAGCGTGGCCCCGGCGGCGTTGGTCAGGGTGCCGGTCCAGGTCGCGCCTGCGGCATTGGTGGCGGACCCGCCGGCGAAGTTGTTGAGGTCGGCGTTGTAGGTGCCGTTGTTGACGACGGTCCCGGCATTGTCGAGCGCGTCGTTGATGGTGCCGCCGCCGGCGACGGTGATGCGGCCACCGGCGAGGTTGGCAATGCCGGCGAGATCGGTCAGCGTCGCGCCGCCGGAGACCGCGACGAGGCCGCTGTTGACCAGCTTGCGGCCGAGCGTGAGGGTGCCGGCCCTGACGGCGAGGGTGGAGTCGGCGGCGGCATTGACGAAGCGGGCATTGTCGGTCGCATCGGCGGCAATGTTGACGGTGCCGCCGGCGTCGTTGACCGTGTCGATGCCGACGATCGCACCGTTGACCGTGCCGTGGTTGGTGAAGCTGCTGGCGCCGCTGCCGGCGGTCAGCGCGATCGGGCCCTGGGCCTGCAGGGTCGATCCCGCAGCCAGGGTCAGCGTCGCCTGGTCGAGCACCACGGTCGGCATCGCGATCGGCGCGGTGACGGTGACCGTGCCGTTGCCGGTCAGGTCGAGCGAACCGAAGCCGGTGAAGCGGGTCACGGTCTGGCCGAGGTCGCCGTTGCCGGTCACGTCGACGGTCAGGCGATTGGTGCCGGCGCCGCCATCCACCGCGCCGGTCGATCCGGTGATGCCCTGGAGGAAAGTGTCGTCACCCGCACCGAGCGATACGCGTCCGTTGATCGTCCCATGGTTGACGACGCTGCTCGCGCCATCGGTTGCCAGCGCGACCGAGCCGGTGATGGTGCCGGTGTTGGTGAAGGCCACGGTGTGGGCATTGACCTGAACGCCGCCGGCAATCGTGCCGGTCAGGGCGATACCGGCGTCCGCGACGCTGACCACGGTCTGGGCATCGGCGACGATGTCGTTGCCGCCGCTGATCGTGCCGGCATTGAGGAACGACACCGTGTCCGCAGCGACGATGACCCCGACCGCGCCGGCGTTGGCATAAGCCGCCGGCACAGGGACGGCACCGGCCCCCGGCAGCCGCCCGGTGCTGGCGCCGACCGTCGCGCCGCCGGCCTGGATCGTGGCGCCGGCGGCGTTGGTGAAAGTGGCGGACGTCGCGCCCTGGCCATCGGCCCGGATCGTCGCGCCGGTGGCCACCAGGAGTTGGGACGGATTGGCGTTGATCGGACCGAACGGGCCGTAGAAACCGGGGACGTAGGAAGCACCGCCGGTTGCCGCGATGGCGCCGCTGTTGGTGACGGTCAGGTTGGCCGCAGCCGCCGAGCCGACGAACGCAACCGCGACGAGCCCGGAGCCACCCGGACCGCTTGCCGACAGCGAGCCGCTGTTGGCGACCGTCAGCGTGCCGCTGTCGCTGGTCGAGTTGCTGGCCTCGAACGCCGTCTGCCCCGGCGAGTGTGCGGTGATTGTGCCGCTGTTTGTCGCCATGGCGGTCGTCGCACTGGCGGAGAAGGCAGATCCGACGCCGACGAATGGGTTGGCATTTGCCGTGACGGTGCCGCTGTTGTCATAGCGGGCGCTGACATTGTCCGGCGTGACGAATGTTCCCTGCGCGCCATTGGCGCCGGGAACGTAGGTGGTGACCGTGCCCTGGGTGACGATCAGCTCGCCGTTCACGGTGCCGGCATTGCGCGCGGTCAGGTTGGCGGCAGTGGTGAAGAACAGGGCGGCACCATCGAGCGTGCCGGCGGCAGTGTTTTCGAAAGCGGCAGCAGAGTCCGGCGATGTGACCGTCTGGAAGGACCCGCCGCCCGACGAATTGAGGCTTAACGCCAGCTTGCCGTAGAACGACGAAGGGCTGCCGGCGATCAGGCCGGAGTTGGTGACCGTGAGATCGTGTGTGACCAGATTGACCGCCAGAGTCCCGGCGATCGTCCCGGCGTTGTCCACGGTTGCATGAGCCCGAAGCGGCGCGTTCCCGCCGGATTCACCCAGCGAGACCGTCGGCGTGACGAAGCTCTGCGCTGTCGTCGGGTTGGGCCCGCTGATCATCCCGGTGTTGGCAAAGGTGAAATCGGCACCATCCACCGCGGCCAGCTCGACCGGGGCAAACTGGAGGGCCTGGGACCCGATCGCGCCGGTGTTGGTGAAGCCGGCAACCTTGCCGTTCACGCCATCGGCCAGCGTCGCCTCGTTGATGAACGTCAGTCCACCGGTGGCTCCGAGCGTGACATTCGCGGTGCCGAGGTTGACCCGGTTCGCGCCGGCAACCTCCGATGGCGCCGCGTTGATGTTGGTCCGATTGTCGATCGTGCCATCGCCGAAGAACGAAATCGCCTTGTCCAGGCCGGCGTCGGGGCCGGTCACGGTCACCACTGTCCCCTTGCCGAACGCGGCGATGCCGTATTTCTGGAAGGTGGACGGGACCGCCTGGCCCGCATCCACGGTGGCGCTGCCGGTGAACGCCTGCGCGTACGTGTTGGTGCCGCCGCCGGCATCGATCGTGCCGGTGACCCCGGTGCCACTGCCGAAGACGAGGAGCGTATCGTCGCCGGCGCCGAAGCGGAGGTTGCCGTTGAGCGTGCCGCCGCGCGCGAGGTAGGTGGAGCCGGAGCCGATGTAGCCGCCGAACTGCGGGCTGCCGAGCACGACATCGCCGACGATCGTTCCGGCATTGTCGACCGCGCCGAGTGCCAGCGCGATGGCCGGCTGATTGGCGCCGCCGCTGATTGTGCCGTCGGCGAGGTTGTGCACCTGGTTGGGGAGGCTGACCGGATAGAAATTCTGCCCCGCGTCGTCACCGATCGCCGCGCCGTGGCTGCTGCTGATCGTGCCCGAATTGGTCACTGAATTGGGCGTGGTGACCGATATGCTGCCGAACCTGACGGCAGTGCCGCCGGTCGCGATCGTGCCGCTGTTGGTCAGGGCGAACGAACCGGCAATCGCGGTGGCATCGGCGGTGTCGGCAAGCTGGAAGATCGTTCCGGTGTTGGTGATCAGGGCCTGGGCATCGCTGTTCGGCGTGGCGGAAATGCCGATGACGCCCCCACCCAGCACGATTGAGCCGGCATTCTCCACGGCCCCGCCGACATCCGCGATGGCTGCCAGGGTCGGGAGATAGGTAGGGCGGCCGGAGACATCCGCGAAAACGATCGACCCCGCGTTGGTGAAACTGCTGCCGGCGAACACCGAAGTGACGGTCGAATTGGCGAACGGGCTGGGATCGGCGTTGACGACCGAAAGATGGCCATGGCTGGTCAGGGCAAGGGCACTGAGGCCGGATGCGCGGACCGGCACCTGGGCGATATCGACCAGCGGCGCTCCGCCGGTGCCGGTGAGATCAGCGGTCAGGTCGACCTTGCCGACACCGCTGAACGTGAGCGAGGCGGGTGCGGCGCCGCCGGAAAGGACCAGGCTGGCATTGTTGCCCAGATCATAGCCAACCCGCGAAAAGGTGCTGCCAGGCGCGACAAGCGACGCGGTCGTGTCGGCATCGACCCGATAAATCAGGCTCTCGTTCGGCCCCCCGCTGATCGTGCCGGTCACCCCGGCATAGGCGCCCGGGCCGGTGTTGGTCAGGCTGGTGACGAAGCGATCGCCACCGGTGCCGAGCACGAGGTTGCCGTTGACCACCCCACCATCGAGCCCGACGAACGTGTTGCCGGACGTCTGGGGAAACGCGGAACCGAGATTGACATCGCCGTTGATCGTCCCCGCGTTGCTGATCGTCACATTGAACACGGTCCCGCTCAGCCCCGGGGCGATGCCGTGGTTGATCACGCCCCCGGCCAGGTTGGCGAGCCTCGAATAGGCGTCCATTGCCACGCCCGGGCCTGCCGACGCGGCGATCGTGCCGGAATTGGCCAGGCTGTAGCCGGAGTTCTCGACCCCGGCGAGGAGCCCGGTAATGGTCCCGCTGTTCACGGCCGAATTGGCCTGCCCGCCGATCAGATAGACCCCGATCCCGCCGCTCGACGCGATCGTGCCGCTGTTGGTGAAGCCGCTGCCATACATCGTCACCGCGGTGTTGCTGGCGGCAATCGTGCCGCTGTTGTCGAACGGGCCATTGCCCCCGAACTGGTTGACGCCATTGCCGCCGTTGGCGATGATCGTGCCGCTGTTGGTGAAGCTGCCCTGGCCGATCTGCAGGGCGGTGTCGTATTGGCTTGCCAGGTTCGCGGTGATTGCGCCACGGTTGTCGACCGCGACCAACCCGGCATAAACGGCCTCAGTCACGGCCGGCCCATTGACGGTGAAGCTGGCCTTGTTGACCAGGGTAGCCCGCCCCGGCGAAGTCAGCGCGAGGGTGCCCGACGGCGTGAAACCCGTGTCCAGGGTTGCGGTCGCCTCGTCCGCGAGGTCCAGGCCGAGAATCTTGAAGGATCCCGGGACGGCAAGCGGGGCCGAAATCGTCGGGTCGCCGGCCACTTTGTAGATGAGCTGGTTGGTCCCGCCGCCGGCGTCGATCGACCCCGAGATACCGGAAAGCGCACTGGCCCCGGGGACATAATCGACGATGACGGTGTCGTCGCCGGCACCGAGCGTCAGATCGCCATTGATCTTGCCGCCCCCTGAAAGATCGATCCGGCTGGCGCCTTGATTGGCATCGACGGCCACAACCGATCCGTTGATCGTCCCCCGGTTCGTCAGGCTGAGGCCGCCATCCACCGCCACGGCTGGGCCAATGCCGGTGATCGTGCCGCTATTGCTCAAAACCAGTTGTCCGAACGAAACGATCGCCGAGTTGCCCGTCGCCGAAATGGTGCCACCAGCTTCGTTGGTGAGAGTGGCGTAGCCATAGGGATTGTTCGGCGCCAGCAAGATCGCCGCGCCGCCGCCGGTATTGGCGATGGTGCCGGAACTGACGATCGTCGGGCTTGAGCCGTACCCTGATTGCAGCAGAAGCGTCGCGCTGTTCCCGCCGGCCGTGATCGTCCCGCTGTTGCTCCATTGCCCGGGGAGGAAGCTGCCATCGCTCACACCGGCGAGTCCGAGAGAGATCGCGCTATCGCTCCCGCCGTCGATCGTGCCGCGGTTGTCGAGCGTGACGATCCCCGACCGGATGGCCCCGATCGTGCCGGTCGCCCGGTTGGTCAGGTTGCTGATTCCGGCTTGGGGTCCGTTGCTGACGATCGCCGGGCCCGACGATGAAGCAATGCTGCCGCTGTTGTCGATAGCGATGGCGGCCAGGCCGCCTCCGTAGACGCCCGGCTCGGCCCTCAGGGAAATCGCAGTGCCCCCGCCGACGGCGCCGCCCGCCGCGACGTTCAGCAAGACGCTGGTGTTCGGCCCATAAGATGCGTTCGGCGCCGCTGCACCGGGATGGACGACCAAACCGCCCGTGATCCGGCCACTGTCGTTGATCGTGATCGTGTTGCTCGAGCCGTAATACTGATCGGGATCAGCTACGGTCGTCGCCAAAACCGACGTGACCGTTGCATCCTGCTGGATAGTGACCGTGGTGTTGTTGCTGTCGACCTTCAGCCCATCCACGTCCGTGCCGGAACAGTCCACCGTTCCGTTGACCGAGGTAGGTTCCGGGGCGCACGCGGCGAACACGGTCGCAGGCCAGGCCAGGCACAGTCCCATCGCCGAACTGGCTAGAAGTGCACGTACAACATTTGCCCGCTTCCAGTCCACACCTTCAATCACCGCGGTTCCCCTGTAGAATTTCGGCCACGTAGCCTGAACGACAAGACTTCTGCAAAGCGAGATTCCGCTGATTTCGGAATGTCGCGAAATTTATTTCCTTGACAGCGGCGCAAGTGCAAGGTTGACGCATTTTTTCCACAAATGTGTCGTTATATTGGGCGCTCCAATTCATCAGCTACCCGACCGAGAGGTTGATCATTAGCACCGAGCGGATTGAGATGCCGGAGTTGGGCTGAACTTTCCGCAGCGGACCGCCCACATTGCAAGTGGGTTCAATGCCGGATGGCGATCGTTTGAGCGAACGGCCGTTCGTCTGAAGTTCAAGCCCGCTGATCCAGCTCGCCCAACATTTGCACCCCAACTCAGAAGGCGGCGCTGGTTGAGGTAACAACGGATTTCCCAGATCTGCTATGGTTTCAGCGCCCGCTTTGCACCTGCGGCCCTTCCGGCATTCCAGACAGGGCGCCTGGTAGCGGTGAGTTCGGTTTCAGGCACCTCCGTGGTCGTTCTCCTATGGCCATATTGGCCACCTGCAGAACGCTTGCGGGCAGTTCGCGGACGAATTCAAGGGTTGGGCGGTTGGTTCCGCACCGCCGTCGGGCACGGCGCCTTTCGCAGAATCCCACATTCCAATTCCCCCGTGGTGCCAACGCTTGCAGGCGTTCCGTACGCCCGTCCAGCTCAATGACCCAGGACCCTGATGCTATTGCAAATGACTTGCAAAAGCGAATTTGTATCACTAGGCAGCGGGAAATCCAAAACGGGACCCTGCTTTCTCATGCCCATCTTGCTGACCATCCTCGCCTCCGCAGCCGCTGCCGTCCCCGCCGCCGAAGCCCCCGCTGCGCCAGGCGATGCCGAGATCATCGTCACGGGCGAGCGGACCGAGGGGCAGGACGATTATGCGGTGAAGAAGCAGACGACGACGATGCGCTTCCCGATCTCGCAGCGGGAAACGCCCCAGTCGGTCAGCGTCGTCACCCGTGCCCAGATCGAGGACTTCCAGCTCAATGACATCAACGACCTCCTGAAGACCGTGCCGGGCGTTCAGGTGCAGGCGCAGGAAACCGACCGTATCTATTATTCGGCACGGGGCTTCGACATTCAGACCTTCCAGATCGATGGCATTGGCCTGCCCTTTGCGTTCGAGGTGCAAACCGGATCGATCGATACCGCCATCTACGATCATATCGACGTGGTGCGCGGCGCGCCCGGCCTGCTCTCCTCGACCGGCAATCCGTCCGCCGTCGTCAACTTCATCCGCAAGCGACCGACCAAGACGTTCCAAGCAAGCGGCAGCGCGCAATATGGCTCCTACGACCATCTGCGGCTCGACGCCGATGTCAGTGTTCCCCTGACCGCGGACGGCGGCATCCGTGCCCGTGCGGTCGGCGCCTATCTCGACGAGGACAGCTACCTCGACCGCTACGGCCTGCGCCGCTGGACCGGCTATGGCATAATCGAGGCGGACCTCGGACCGCAAACCACGCTGACGCTCGGCTACGGCCATCAGGACCATCAGAGCCGTGGCGCAACCTGGGGCGCGCTGCCGCTCAATTATACGGATGGCACCCGTATCGATCTGCCGCGTTCGGCAAACAGCGGCCCCGGATGGGCTGGCTGGAACGTGGTCGACCGCCAGATTTTCGGCGATCTCGTCCATCATTTCAACGACGACTGGTACGCCAAGCTGACGGTCGTGCGCCGCGCCGTCAGCGAGGACGACCGGCTCTTCTACGTCTATGGCTATCCCAGCGCCGCATTTCCCGGCGGCATCGACCCGGCGGAAAGTGCGAAAGGCGGAAACATCCGCAGCTATCCCGGTGCGTTCCGGGCCGAAACCCGCAACCTCACCATCGATGCCTATGTCGCGGGAAAGGTCGCGCTGTTCGGGCGCGAGCATGACGTGATGTTCGGCGTCAACCGCAGCGCCCAGCGTTACGTCCAGACATCTGGCTATGATTATGGCGCGATCGGTCTCGAACTCTCGATCGACGATCTGCTGAGCGGCAACACGCCCGAGCCGAACTTCCCGACCGTATTCAACACCAGTTTCCTCGAAAGCGGCGACCGCACGACCAAGCGCGAAACCGGCTACGGCCTCATCCGCCTGAGCCTCGCCAATCCATTCAAGCTCATGATCGGCGGCAACCTCACGCACGCGACCAGCAAGGGCTTCTCCTACGGCGCGAACATGGCCTACGACTGGACGCGCTTCCTGCCCTTCGTCGGCGCAACGCTCGACCTTTCGGACAGCATCAGTGCCTATGCGAGCTTCGCCACCATCTTCAACCCGCAGACCCAGACGACAGCCAATCGCGAACTGATCGACCCGATCAAGGGTGACAATCTCGAGGCGGGCTTCAAGGGCGAGTGGATGGGCGGCCGCCTCAACGCCAGCCTCGCCATCTTCCAGGCGCGGCAGAGGAACACCGCCGAGGCGGCCGGCTTCGACGCGACAATCGGCCAGACCATCTATCGCGGCATCGACGCCAAGTCGCAGGGGATCGAGTTCGAATTCGCCGGCATGATCGCACCGGGGCTTCAGGCGACCGGTGGCTACACGATCATGCGGGTGCGCGGCGAGGACGGCGAAGCGGTCCGCACCTTCGTCCCCCGCCAGCTCGGCCGGCTGACACTCACCTATTCGCCGCCTGCGCTGCCCGCGCTAAAACTTGGTGCGGCTGTGCAGTACCAGAGCAAAATCTATCTCGAACCAGGCACCGTTTCGATCACCACCGGCGCGCCGATCCGCATCACCCAGCCCCGCTATGCGCTGCTCGATCTGCTCGCCAGCTACAGGCTGACCGAAAATCTCCAGATCAGCGCGAACCTGAAAAACGTGACAAACGCCAAATACCTGACCGCGCTCAACTATGACCAGGGCTATTATGGCGCGCCACGCACCATCCTGGGCACGATAAGCCTGAAATACTAAGCGGAAAAGGAAAGAGCATGACGGTAACGTCGCGTCGCTGGGTCCGGATTGCCTTTGCCGGTCCGGGCGCCATCCTGATCGCGCTGGCGGTCATGGCCGGCATGGCGCTGTGGCTGCCGGGCGGCGCTGCGGGCATTGACAATCTGGTGTTGCCGCTCATCCTGGCGCCGCTGATCTGGGCCGGCCTTTTCTTCCACGCCTGCCTCGACCGTCGCCTGGGTCGGGTGGCGATCGTCGCGCTCGGGCTGCTGCTGGTCCATGCCGCACTCATCGCCCACAAATTTCTCGACAAAGGCGCAGCTTCCACGGAGGCCCGCCGATGATCCACCTGCCCAAGCACGAGACCAAGGCGATGGTCGCCGTCCATGGGTGGTCGGGCATCCTGCTTGGCCTGTTGCTCTACGCGGTCGTGGTGACCGGAACAGCCGCCGTCTTCGCAGAGGAGATCGGCGCATGGTCGGCCGGTCATGTCGCCACCAGGTCTGCGTTCGAACGGCCGATGGCGGACACGCTGCGGGAGCTGGGCACGGAGACACCCGCGAAATATCGCGAAGCGGTCGACGTGTTCGAGACCGGCGACCATGATCTCGGCCTGTTTTTCCACCGGCACGAGATGGCCGGCGGCGGACTCATCAGCCGCGGCCTCTTCTATGTCGTGAATGGCGACGGGCGCGTCATCCACCGGCAGGCCGGTACCAACGACGACGTCTATGGCGCACGCAACGACAATGCCCTGAGAAGCTTTCTTGTCGACACCCATGTCCGGTTGCACCTTCCCAATCCCTGGGGGCTGCTGCTCACCGGCATCCTCGGCCTGTCGATGCTGGTGGCGGCGATCTCGGGGCTGCTCATCCACCGCCATTTGTTCAAGGACATCTTCACCCTGCGCCGTTCGGGTAGCGCAATCCTCGCCAACCGCGACGCACACAGCGTCGCGGGCACATGGAGCCTGCCCTTCGCTTTCGTCCTCGCCTTCACCGGCAGCTTCTTTTCCTTCTTCGGCACCGTCGGCGTTCCCCTCGTGGCGATGGCGGCGTTTGGCGGCAATGTGCATGCGCTGACCGAAGCGATCTATGGCAATCCCGGAATCCCCGATCCCCGGCCCGCGGTGATCGGCAATATGGACCGCATCAATGCCGACGCCATCGCGCGGGCGGGCGCGATCCCGACCTTCGTCACGATCGAGAATTTCGGCCGCGCCGACGCGAGGGTCACAACTTATCATCCGCCCAAAGCTGCCGCGCTCGCCCCCATGTCGCTCCTCTATGACGGCGCGACCGCCGCCTTCCTCCAGGAAAAGCCGTTGATCGGGCCAAGGCCGTCGGCGGGTGGCACGCTCGCCGCGATCATGTCTCCGCTCCATTTTGGCAATTTCGCCGGGCTGCTGTCGAAAGCGATCTGGTTCGGTCTCGGTTTCGCCATGTGCTACGTCACCTATACCGGCATGCGCCTCTGGCTCGTCCGGCGAGAGGACGGTGTGCGCTCCTTCGCCTGGCTGGAGCGGACCAACATGGTCGTGTGCCTCGGCCTTCCGTTTGCGCTCGCCGCCTCCGCCGCCGCCTTCCTCCTCGCCATGCCGGCGGGCAACGCTGCATGGTGGACGCCGGCGGGCTTCCTGATCGGGGCCGCGCTCGCCATCGGCGCAGGGGTCATCGCGCCCGACTGCGTCCGCCTCAGTCTCTGGCTGCGCCGCGCGGACGGAGCGCTGCTCGTCGCGCTTCCGCTCCTGCGGCTGGTGGCCGGCGGGCCAGGCTGGGGCGCAGCGCTCGCTGCCGGCCAGTCCATCATCCTCATGCTGGACATCGCCTTCCTGCTGGCGGGCGGATGGATGCTCTGGCAACTGGGTCGCCCGTCCAAAGCCATGCACCAACCGACGATCCTGCAACCGGCCGAATGATGAGTGTCCTCACATTGTTGGCGATTGTCGCCTCAGGCGGCCTCGTGTTCCTACTCGGCCACGGCGATCCCAAGCGCCGCCGCTCAGCGCGCAAGGGGAAAGGGCATGATGCAGGATTGCGCCGCCTGCTTGCCGCTGCCGCCCTGTTGCCCGGCCTGGCCCTGCTGCTCTCCGGCGGCAGCGCTGCCTTCCTCCTCTGGCTTGGCGGCGCGGCATTGGCCGGCTGGACGGCAGCGCTCCTGATGCAAGCTTGATGCCGGAAGCGGTCGGCTAGCCGCCCCACTCGGTCAGGCTTTCGCCGGTGGCGGCGTTCTCCAGAACGACTTTGGTGAACGCGACGGCCATGGCACAGACCGGCGGCTGTGAGGCCTGCTGCACCAGGCAATGGACCGGCTGACCATCGGCAAACCCGGTTATCCGCCCGACCAGTTTCACCCGAAAGCCCGCAGCTTCGGGTTGGCCGCCGTCTGCAAGTTTCGCCGCATAGGCATAAGGGCGATTGCCCCGGCGCAGCGTGCGTGGCCCATCCGGCGCGAAATACTGGACCAGGGCCAGAACATGGGCCGGTGACGGCGCTGTTGCGGGCTGCCCGGGCGCAGCGGCGGGCGGTGGCAGGGCTGCGGGGCACTGTTCGGCGTTCGTCCACGGGCGTTCGATCCAGAAGCCTTCGGCCGCGTCGAACGCGGTGCCGGGGGCCAGCGCCCTGAACACCGGGTCGTCGCCCCAGCGTTGCCGATGGAAGCTGACGTGGAGAGCGGAGGTTGCCGGCTCGACGCTCCAGGTCCCCCAGGCGCCCAGCACGCCATCGTTGCAGGCAAACGGCAAGCGGATCTCGAATGTCCGGTCGGTCAGGTCGAGGTTGGACCTGGGCGGCGCCTGCCCGGCGGCGGCGGCATTGGCAGCGGCAGCGGCGGCGGCGAGCAACTCCGGGCGCTGCAGCGGCGACAGCGCCTTGACCGCCGGGGCGGTCGCCACCGCTGCGGGGGCCGGCGCCGGTGTCGCGGTTTCCGCCGGAGCCGGCTCCGGCCGTTTGCCGCAGCCGGCAACCAGTGCCATGACCGCCAGTCCGGCGACGACACGGCGCAACAGCGGCAGTTCTCCGCGAACTTCAAACATGCAAAATGCCTACCATCAATTGTCGCGCCCGTCATCCGCCTGTAGGCTGGCGTGGAATGACCCTCGCGCAGATGATAACCCTGGCCGTGCTGGTCGGCGTGGTGGCCGCACTCATTGCCGACCGGATGCGGGCAGATGTCGTGGCGCTGAGCGGCGCGGCAATCCTGCTGGTCACCGGCGCGGTCAGGCCGAGCGAGGTCCAGGGCGCGTTCGCCAGTCCCGCGATCCTCACCCTCGCCTCGCTGTTCGTGATCGCCCATGCCATGGAACTGGCCGGCCTGCTCGACAAGGCGATCGACAAGGCGGTGAAGATCTGCCGGCGCACCGGCGTGGCCGGTCTCTGGGGGCTGATCGCCTTGTCCGGGCTCGGCTCCGCGTTCCTCAACAACACGCCGATCGTCGTGGTGGCGGCGCCGGTCATCCGCGATGTCGCCCGTTCGATCGGGCTTGACCCGCGCCGCTTCCTGATGCCGCTGTCCTACGTCGCGGTGCTGGGCGGATGCTGCACGCTGATCGGCACCTCGACCAACCTGCTGGTTGACGACATGGCCCGTTCATCCGGCCAGGCGCCGTTCGGCATTTTCGAGATCACCCCTGTCGGGCTGCTGGCGGCGCTCGCGGGGGGACTCTACCTGGTCCTGTTCACGGGGCGGCTGGTGGCCGGCGACCGTCCTGCAGCCCCCGAGCCCGGCGCGGCCAGCGAGGTCGCCCAGCACCCGGTCAGCCATGTCGACATGGCCGGGGATACGCTGGAGGATGTCCGGATCTTCGCCGAAGTCCACTCTTTCCGCCCGGGCATGGCGCTGGTCTCGGTGGCGGTGTTCCTGGCGGTGATCGCGGTTGCGGCGGTGAACCTCGTGCCGATTGCGGCGGCGGCATTTGCCGGGGCGGTGCTGCTCATCGTCCTGCGGGTGATCTCGCCCGAGCAGGCCTATGGCGGCCTCCGCCCGGAGATCCTGTTGCTGATCGCCGGGATGGTGGTCATCGGCATTGCCATGGAGCAGACCGGGCTTGCCGCCGGGGCGACCCGGTGGATGGTGTCCTCGGTGAGCGGGGTCGCCCCGCTGACCGCGCTGGTCCTGCTCTATGGCGCGACGCTGCTGCTTACCGAACTTCTGTCGAACGCGACCGTCGCCGTGCTGCTGACGCCGGTGGCGGTTGCGCTGGCCGAAAGCCTCGCGGTCAGCCCCCGGCCGTTCCTGGTCACCATCATGATGGCCGCCAGCGCCGCCTTCGCCACGCCGTTCGGCTACCAGACCAATGTCCTGGTCTACCAGATGGGCGGCTACCGCTACACCGACTTCGTCAAGGTCGGCCTGCCGCTGAACCTGCTGACCTGGGCGGTCGCGGTCATGGCGATCCACCACTTCTTTCCGTTCTGACGCGCCCGCCCCGGCCTGCCGCAGAAGCCGGGGGACAGGTTGGCGCCCGGCGCGTGCCGCTCGATGTGCCGATCGACGGGGCGGAATGTCGGGCGTTTTGCAGATGCGAAGCGGATCGCTGCCCGAAACGGGGCAATAACCGCCGGCGCGCGGAATCCCCTGACTTTGTCAGTGCAGAATTCGCGGAGAGTACTTAGGTGTGTCGGCAGAATTTACACCACCGATGATGGAATTGCTACAGCCGTGTGACGAACTTATGCCGCGCCGCACAATACATCCGGACATCGGTCCGTTATCGGATCGATTGACGTTGACGGCAACTGCGGTCGCTCGTCTTATTAACCTTGAAAAATAAATTTCGACCGAAGATTCTCATACACTACCACTGTTGCATTATTAAATGATGCACCGCGGAATCCATGATTCCGCGGCGGGTTTCGTCGGTCTGTGACGTGTTCAAGGAAATCTTGCTTAACAGGGGACGGACAATGGCCACTTTCAATGCGACTAACGGCGTCAACACGCTTACTGGCAGCGTCGGCAACGTCAGCGATACATTCGTCTTCACCATTGGCACGGCCAATTCCGGCGACGTTGTCGACGGCCGGGGCGGCATCGACACCGTCCAGGCCAGTGGCGCCGGCACGACGATCGATTTCCGGCCGATGGGCGCGCATTTCACCGCCATCGAGCGGCTGCAGATCGACAAGGGCGTCACCGTCAGCTTCGATTCCGGCCAGATGGGCGGCGGCACCGGGCGCTTGCCGACCAACCTGGTGGTCGATGGCAGCGACGGCCATGTCCTCGCCGATGCGGCGAAGTTCCAGGTGACGATGCTCGGCGGCGCGCTCAACCTCTCCGCCATGCAGTTCCAGCACTGGGACAGCACGGTCGATACCGTGACCGTCTACGGCACCACCGGCAACGACCAGTTCACCGGTTCGAGCGTCGCCGACTACGTGGCGCTCGGCAGCGGCGATGACGTGATGCGCGGCGGGCTCGGCAACGATACCGCCGATGGCGGCACCGGCATAGACACCTGGGTGATCTCTTCCGGCGCCACCGGACTTGCTTCCACCGCGACCGGGTGGATGGTCACCAGCGCCGACGGCACCGACAAGATCAAGAACGTCGAGATTCTCGACGACGGCGCGCACCGCACGCTGCTGGTCGGCTCGGGCGGCTTCGCCTCGATCCAGGCGGCGGTCGATGCCGCCCAGAACGGCGACACCATCCTGATCGCCAATGGCGACTACGCCGAGCAGGTCACGCTCGACGGCAAGGGTGACTTGACGCTCCAGGCCGAGACCGCCGGCGGCGTCACCATCCACGCGCCGACCGGCACCGTCCAGACCGGGACCGACCCGCAGACCGGACGCGCCATCCACGCCATCGTCACCGCCCACGCTTCGACCGGCATCGTGCTTTCCGGCATCGTCGTCGATGGCGATTCCCGTGCCGGCGGCATTGCCGTCAGCGGCGGCGACTTCGTCGGCATCGCCTTCCTCGATGCCTCGGGCGTCATCGATGGCGTGACGGTCAAGGAAATGCGCGACACGCTGGTCGATGCCAACACCGTCTCCGGCATCCAGCGCGGCCAGGGCATCCTGGCTTCCAGCACCTCCGGTTCGCCGACTTCGGTCGAAATCGCCAACAGCACCGTGCAGGAATTCCAGAAGACCGGCATCATCGCCCGCAACGTCGATCTCTACGCGCATGACAACACCGTCCACGGCTTCGGCCCGCAGACGATCATCGCGCAGAACGGCATCGTCCTCACCGCCGGGGCCAGCGGCGAAATCTCGCACAACACGATCGACGGTCTCGGCTTCGTGCCCGGCACCAACACCGTGGTCGGCGTGCTCGTGTTCAACAGCAATGAAGGCCTCGTCGTCGCCGACAACACCTTCCATGGCACCGGCGTCGCCGATACCGGCGTCTACCTCTACCAGACCAGCGGTGCGACCGTCAGCGGCAACAGCTTCGACGGCCAGCAGTGGGCCGTGGCCGACTATGACACCAGCGGCACGCCGAACAGCATCGTCAACACCGGCGGCAGCGCCAACACTTATGCCAACATCACCGAGCTTGGCGTCGACATCGAGCCGAATGCGGGCAATCCGAATGCCTACAATGTCCACGGCAGCCAGTTCGCCGACTACTTCACCGGCACCAACGGCAACGATACGTTCAACGGCCACGGTGGCAACGATTTCGTCGATGGCGGCGCCGGCACCGACACGCTGGTCATCAACGATGCGCTGACCGTGTCCTCGTTCACCTTCACCGGTGGCCAGTGGCACGCGACCTCGGCCGACGGCACCGACGACCTCGGCAATGTCGAGGTGGTGACCGACAACGCCGGCCACACCTTCCGCCTCGTCGGCACTGCCGGCAATGACGGCTACGCCACGATCCAGGCGGCGGTGAATGCCGCTTCCGCCGGCGATTTCGTGCTTGTGGCGCCCGGCACCTATTCGGAAACAAACACCACGATCCACGGCACCGCCGGGCTCTACATCAACACCGCCGGCCTGACCCTGCAGGGCTATGACAGCCTGACCGGCGCGGCGATCACCGATGCCGCGACCGCCAAGGCCACCGGCCCGACCGTCATCTCCGGCGCCCAGAACGGCTTCGGCGCCAACCACTGGGTCGATACCGGTGGCGACAACGTCACCATCAACGGCCTCCACCTCCAGGCCGGTGCAGCAACCGACAACAAGCTGCTCGAAGTCTGGGGCGACGGCTTCACGCTGACCAACAGCTTCGTCGACGTCTATGCCGGCGGCACAACCTACACTTATGCCGCCGCGATCTACTTCAACGACAACGGCACCACCGCCAGCGACGACGTCACCAGCTACACGATCGACCACAACATCCTCAACGAGGGCATCATCGTCGCCAACGGCGTCGGCGATCCGGCCTCGGGAATCGGCGCGGGGCAGCAGATCACCGACAACGTGTTCGAGGGCCACTTCGACACCGGCACCGGCGAGGGCCGCTACGATACCGTGGCGATCAACGGCCAGGTCAACGGCATTGCCTGGTTGCTCGAACCCACCCAGACCCCGACCATCTCGGGCAACACCCTGGGCGACAATTCGGTGCCGTTCATCCTGCGCGGCAGCGACAACGACGCGGCGAACCTGCCGAGCGCGGCGCAGGTGGCGGCCATCCTCGCCGCCAACGGCGACAACGACACGCACTTCGCCTATGTGCTCACTTCGGGCGGCGATCTTGCCACCGCGCTGCGCAACGACGGCGCCGGCGATTTCCACTCGTTCGCCGTCACCAACACGATCGACACGCTGAACCTCGCGCTGGACAACACCGGTGATGCCGTGTTCGGCGGCCGGCGCGAATACATCCACACCGGCGACACCGTCGTCGTCCAGTCCGGCGACACCGGCACGCTCGACAGCCAGATCATGGTCGATGGCCTGACCGTGCAGGCGACCGCCCATTCCGCCGATCTCAACCTGACGCTGGCCGACACTTTCGCCGACGGCTCCGCGATCCCCGGCGGCGTCTCGTCGCTGACCCTGGGTGACTACGCTCCCGGCCTTGGCGCCAATGTCGATGTCACCGGTAACGGCCTTGCCGACACGCTCACCGGCAACAGCGGCGCCAACACGCTCGACGGCGCCGGCGGCGACGACGACCTGACCGGCGGCGGCGGCAACGATGCCCTGATCGGCGGCTCCGGCACCGATACGGCCCACTTTGCCGGCCCGGTCACCCTGACCGCCAATGGCAGCGACTGGACCGCGACCAGCGCCGGCAGCGAAGGCACCGACACGCTGACCGGCATCGAGATCGTCGACGACGGCGCGGGACACAATGTCCTCCTCGTCGGCTCGGGCGGCTTTGCCACGATCCAGGCGGCAATCGACGCCGCGTCCGCCGGCGATACCATCGAGATCGCGGCCGGGACTTATGCCGAGCATGTCAACGTCAACAAGGCCGACCTGACGCTCCATGCCAATGGCGCGGTCGTCGTCACCGGCACTCTGCTGACCGACAACGGCATCGCGCCGGGCGGCCTGCGGGCCTATGGCCAGACCCATTCCAGCTACAACGGCAGTGCCGGCGACGGTGTCACCATCGCCGCCAATGGCGTCACCCTCGACGGGCTGACCGTCAGCAACTTCCTCAACGGCATCCGCTTCGCGATCGATACCGCCAACACGACACTCAACAACGTCACCCTGTCCAGCAACATCATGGGCATCGAGAAGAGCACCACCGCCAACATCGATGGCCTCGCCATCAACGGCGGCCTGTTCACCGACGGCTACATCGGCATCGATTTCGCCAAGGCCACCGGCGTCGGCAACGAGCTCGACGGCACGGCGATCAACGTCCAGATCGACGGCACCAGCTTCACCCACCTCGACAACAAGGGCATCTATGTCGAGGCGCTGAGTGAATCGACCATCCAGAACTTCACCATGAACGATGTCGGCCAGTTCGGCGGCTGGACCCCGATGGGCGCCTTCGGCAGGACCGGCGCCGGCATCGACATCAACCTCAAGGCCGGCACCTACCACGACATCGTGGTGCAGGATTTCCACCTGACCGACACCGGTGCCTCCAACCAGAACGGCGCTGCCGCCAGCGATTCGATCGGCGGTGCCATCACGGTCAAGGCGCGGGCCGATGGCGCCACTTATGGCCCGGCCCCGGCGGTCGTCACCAATGCGGTGATCATCCAGAACGGCACCATTGACGGCACCACCTCGACCGGCATCCGCGCCGGCGAGCCGGGCAAGAACAACCCCGGGCCGGAAGTCACGGTGACCAACGTCGGCATTTCCGGCGCCGATCACACCGCCACCCATGGCGACATCAACAACCAGACGCTGTCGGTCCTCCACTACACCGGCACCACCGGGGCGGACACGATCTTCACCTCGGCGGCTTCCACCGGCACCATCGAAGTGACCGGCGGCACCGGCAATGACGTGATCACCGGCCATGGCGAATTCGACCATGCGATCGTCTCCGGTTCGCTGACCACCGCCAGCTTCGCCTTCAACGGCACCAGCTGGACGGTCACCGGTGCGGACGGCACTGACACCCTGACCGGGGTCGAGCAGGTCAGCGACGGCGCCGGCCACAACTTCTTCCTGGTCGGTTCGGGCGGCTATGCCTCGATCCAGGCGGCGGTCAACGCGGCGGGCGCCGGCGATACGGTGCTGGTCGCCTCGGGCACCTTCACCGAGACGGTGACCGTGACCAAGGAACTCGACATCATCGGCGCCAAGCATGGCATCGATGGCGCCGCTTCGGGTCGCGGGGTCGGCACCGGCACCGGTGAAACGACGCTCGAAGGCAAGCTGGTGATCGACACCACCGCCGATGTCACCGTCGACGGCTTCCGCTTCCTCAACAACGCGACCGCCGGCGTGGCCGACTATGCGGCGCCTTCGGTCAACGTCATCAAGGCGGGCCAGGGCGGCGATGGCCACCAGGTGCTCAACTCGATCTTCTACAGCACCGATGCCGGCGGTTCGACCAACGACGTCGCGGTGTTCGTGCGCGGATCGGCGGCCGGCGAGGTCACCGTGGCCCACAACTACGTGACCGGCGCCAACCTCGGCCAGTATGGCACCGCAGCCTGGGGCCGCGGCGTCTATTCGGACGGCGGCACCCAGACGCTGAACGTGACCGAGAACACCTTCCAGTCGGTGCGTTCGGGCCTCAACCTCGATACCTACAACGACGCCACGACCCAGGTCGCCAATAACAACTTCATGCTGGTCGGCACCGGCATCTCGGTCGGCATCCCGACCGGGGGCACTTATGCCGGCATCCACGACAACCTGTTCCAGGTCGCCGATAGCGACTTCAACCTGCAGAACGTGACCAGCGCGATCACCCTCGACCTCGCCGGCACGGCCAACAGCTCCAGCCCCGGCCAGCTGACTTACGTGGCCGCCGGCACCCAGGGTGACACGATCACCGGCACCACCGGGGTCGACTACATCGAAGGCAGGGGCGGCAACGACGACGTCACCGGCGCTGCCGGCAACGACACCATCGACGGCGGCGCCGGCACCGACACCGCCCGCTACAGCCAGACCATCACCGCCGGCATGCTGACGTTCAACGCCGATGGCTCGGTCACGGTGGCCACTGGCGGCGCGGAAGGCACCGACCTGCTGGTCAACATGGAATTCGTCACCGACGGCACCCATACCTTCTCGCTGACCGGCGGCTCGCCAGTGGCGTTCACTTCGGCGGCTGCCCAGCAGGCGGTGACGGAGGACGTCTCGGTCACCGCCGGCCAGCTGACCGCTGCGACCAGCGCCAGCTTCTCCGACCTCGATCCGGGCGACACCCACACCGTCAACGGCACCTATTCGGTCGCCACCTCGACCGCGAACGCCGCCCTGGTGGCCGCCGGCCTGGTGGAAGGCACCGACTATGCGCTGGTCGCCACGGTCAACGAGGCGGGCAAGACCGTCGGCTACAGCTGGAGCGTTTCCAACGCGGCGGTCAACAAGCTGACCACCGGCGACACCATCACGCTGACCGCCCACGAGACGATCAGCGACGGCACCAACACCGACACGCAGGATGTCGTCCTCGTCATCAACGGCACCAACGACGCGCCGACCACCTCGAACGTGACCCTGGCCAACACCGCCGAGGACACCGGCACGACGATCACCAAGGCGCAGCTGCTGGCCAATGCCGACGATGCCGAATCGGGCGTCGCCGGGCTCACCGTCAGCGGCGTCTCGGCCAGCTCCGGCACCGTCACCAACAACGGCGACGGCACCTGGGGCTACCAGCCGGCGGCCAACTACAGCGGGCCGGTGACCTTCAGCTACACGATCGGCGATGGCGGCACGACGACGCCGGGCACCGCCTCGATGACGGTCACCCCGGTTTCCGACACGCCGACGCTGACGCTGTTCGACGCCAATGGTGCCGAAGGGGCGCAGATCGCACTCAGCATCGCCTCGGCGCTGACCGATACCGATGGTTCCGAAACGCTGGGCCTGACGATCACCGGGGTGCCGGCGAGCTTCTCGCTCAGCGCCGGGACCGACAACGGCGGTGGCTCGTGGAGCCTGACCCCGGCGCAACTGGTGGGCCTGAAGTTGAACACGGTCGCCAACACCGTGGGCGACGTGACGCTTCATGTCACGGCCACCGCCACCGACGGTATGGCCACCCCCGCCAGCAACGCGCAGGATCTCACCGTGCACATCGCGGCGGGCTCCGGCGGGATCGTCGCCGGGGCCGATACGCTTTATGTCACGCGCGGGCAGACCACCGACCTGGCGATGCAGGCGCTGCTGGCCAACGACACCGGCGGGACCGGCGGACTCACCGTCACCGCCGTCTCCAGCGTCGTTGGCGGGACTGCCAGCATCGTCGGCGGCAAGCTGGCGCTGAATGCCACTGCTGCCAGCGGCTCGTTCAGCTACACGGCGACCGACAGCGTCGGCCATCACGTCGATGGCACGGCCAGCTTCACCAGCGTGGTGAGCGACAACAACGCCAATGCCTTCAACCCCGGTGCGGCATCGGGGGTCGATATCGTCGCCCTCGGCGGGGACGATACCCTGCGCGGCTCGACCAACGGCATTGCCCACCTCGCCGGCGGCGGCGGCAACGACACCTACTACGTCTACAACGCCAGCGACGTCATCGTCGAAGCGATCAACGGCGGGACTGACCGGGTGGCTTCGTTCGTCTCCCTCACCCTGTCGGACAATGTCGAGGCGCTGGTCCTGCAAGGGACGGGCAACCTCGACGGGACCGGCAACGCGCTCGACAACACCGTCTATGGCACCAACGGGAACAACGTGCTTTCCGGCCTGGATGGGCGGGACACGATCAACGGTGGCGGCGGCAATGACCGGATCAACGGTGGCGCCGGCAGCGACTTCCTGTCCGGCGGGACCGGTGCCGACACGTTCGTGTTCAATGGCACCGGCGATTTCGAGAGCGCCGGACCGGTCGAGCGGATTTCCGACTTCAGCAGGACCGACGGCGACAGGCTGGACTTCTCCGCGTTCGATGCCAACGCCAATGCGGCCGGCGTGCAGCACTTCAACTTCGTCGGCGCGGCCGCGTTCAGCCACACGGCCGGAGAACTGCACTATGCGGCGGTCAGCGGTGGCGTGCTGCTGACCGGCGATGTCAACGGGGACGCCATTGCCGACTTCTCGCTGCAGATCGCCGGGGTGACCTTGCTTCAGACTTCGGACTTCATCCTGGTCTGAGCGGGGAAAACGGAGGACGGCGGCAATCCCCGGGGGAATGCCGCCGTCTCGTCCGGCAGGGTCCGGCGGGGGTTGGATCGGCAGTGGGTGCCGAGCCTGTGGCTTCTGCCCCTCGGTCCCGCAGTCTTGAGGGGAGTCCGCCGGTTTGTGCCGCTTTCCTGCAGTGCCGGCGAGCGATGGTGACCCGCAAAAAAAGGCGGCCGGGATGACCGGCCGCCTTTCTTTTCAGACCTGACAGGCTGTCAGAACCTGAGGGCCGCCGTCACCCCATAAGTGCGCGGTTCGCGCATCATGGAACGGGCGAAACCGAGCTGGGGAATCGGCAGCGCGTTCACATAATCCTTCAGGTTGGACAGGTTCTTGCCCCAGACGATGAGGTCGAGCTTGCCGTCCAGCACGGTCAGGGTCGCATTCGCGTTGATCAGGACGTGGGCCTCGTCGGTGTTGGCGGCGTTGTACCCCGCAACATCCGCCGCCGAGGTCACGGCGCCGTTCACCGAATCCTTGTACACGCCTGGCGAGTCGAGGTAGAAGGACTGCGGATAGTTGAACTGGTCCGACTGGTAGATGAAATCGGCCCGAAGCGAGAGTTTCTGTGCGCCGACCTGGCCGCTCCATTGCGGCGAGAACGTCGCAGTCCAGCGCGGGGTCAGCGGGAACGGCTCGTGGCTCCGGTCGAAACCGTTGAAGTCGACGAACTTGATGTATTTCGGGTGGGTATAGGCCGCCGTCGCATCGACCTTGAAGCCATGGCCCAAGATAGCACTCGCTTCGAGCTCGGCGCCATATGTGTCCACGACACCGGCATTGGAAGTGACGGTCGCGGTCGTGGTGCCACTGGTGACGATGGTGTTGCGCTGGGCTTCCGTCGTGTGCGTGTAATACGCGGCGACGTTGACGCGCAGCCGGCGATTGAACGCCTCGCTCTTGAAACCGCCTTCGTAGCTGTAGACGATCTCCGGATTGAACGGCTTCACCGAACCCGGAATGGCACCGGCGCCGCGAAGCTGAAGACCGCCGCTGCGGAAGCCCTTGGCCGTCTTGAGGTAGACCAGCACGTCGTCCGTGGCCTTGTAATCCGCCGAAACGGTGTAGGCCACGCCACTGAAGGTTGCGCTGGGCTTGTTCGGGCACGCGGCATACCCGCAGAGAAACGCCGCGACAGTCGAACTGCCGGGATCGACCAGATAGGTCCCATTGTGCGAAACCAGCGAGCGATCGTCCTGGGACCAGCGAATGCCGCCGGTGAACGACAGCTTGTCGTTCACGTGGAATGTCTCCTGGGTATAGACGCCGATGCTCTTGGTGCTGATATCTCCAAGGAAATCGGTAATCGGACGCAGGCCACCGGCCTGGGCAATGCCAATGGCGGTGAGGGTCGAGGACGGCGAATCGTCATGGCCGCTCTCGTCGAAGTAGAAGACACCGAGCGCATAGTCGAGCGACTGGCCGAGCGCCTTGCCGGTCAGCGTGACTTCGCCTGACCACTGCTCCATCGTCTGCTGGCCATGCAACCCGTATTTGTCGACCCCGGCACTGTCGAGGATCGCGACGCTGGAAGCGTCGTTGTCGCTGTCGACGATGATCGAGTCGACCTTGCGATAGCCGCCGACCGCCTTGATATCGCCGATCGGCGTGCCGAACGTAGCGGTCAGCGAATAGGTCTCGGCATTCAGGGTGGTATGCGGCACTGCCGTCAGCGAAGTCTTGTACTGCGACTTGGCCAGCGCGGCGTCCTTTGCGAGAATCGCATTGCCAGCGCCGGCACAGGCCGCCTGATCGGCGAAGCAGGCTGCCGCTCCGAGCGATTCCAGCCCCGCTTCGAAAGCAGAGAAGCCGAACGGACTGAAATAACCGAGACGGCCCGGATCCTCCAGCGTTTCGGAATGGAATTTTTCAGCCGAGAACAGGAGCCTGAAGTTGTCGTTCGGCTGCAGGAGCAGCTTTCCGCGCAGGGTATAGTCGTTCTGGTCGCCGATCTTCCGGCCGCTGTTCACTTCCTGCACGTAGCCGTTGCGACGGTTGCCCGAATAGACGAAACGGGCCGCGACCTTGTCCGCCAGGATCGGCACGTTGAGCACGGCGCTGGCCGAAAGCTGGCTGAATCGGCCAGCGGTGCCGGAAAGCGAGCCGGAAAGCCCCTGGGTCAGGCTCGGGTCATTGGTGTTGATCAGCACCGCGCCACCGGTCGTGTTGCGGCCGAACAATGTGCCCTGCGGCCCTTTCAGCGCCTGGTAGTTGGCGACATCGACCAGCGATGCGGTCAGGCCATAGGCGCGCGCCCAATAGACACCGTCCACATAGACACCGACCGAAGGATCGACGGTGGCGAGCGTGTCCACCTGTACCTGGCCGCGCATCTGGATCTGCACCGCCGCCGCGCTGGTGATCGCCGGGGCGAACTGCAGGCCCGGCGTCAGCGTCGCGACATCAGGCAGGCTGCGGGCATTCTGCTTCAACAGCTGCTCGCCGCTATAGGCAGTGATGGCGACCGGGACCCGCTGGTTGTTTTCCGCGACCTTGCGGGCCGTGACCACGATTTCGCTCAATTGATCGGAAGCTGCGGCATCCTGCGCAAATGCGGGCGCTGCCATGCAGCCGACCGCGAGAGCCGCAACCGAAGAGGCGAGCCCAAGGCTCTTCAAACGTCCCATGAATTTAACCCTCCCTTGAAGTCGCCCGCGCATTCGACAGGAGCGCGGGTTGACTTCGTTCCGAAACTTAAAGCTGCGCGGCTGCAGCGTCAAGAGCGGCGCGCCAAATAATGCTGCCATCCAATTGATTCGAGCGTTTGTTCGGTCCGCGAGCATCGCGATGCGGCTATTATTGATTCAACTCTTGTGCGAGTTTCGGCGATACGGCGCACGGACAAAAAAACTGCCGGTTGGACTATAAAACGACGACTCAAGTCACCCAGGTCGGTCGGAGGAGGCATGGTCGCCGCGACGGCGCGTGTCGGCCAGTGCCTGCCGTATGAGCTTTCCCAGTTGCCGCTCGATGCCGCCGATGTTCGCGACGTGCAGCGCCGACGCCGAGTCGAACGCGGCACGCGGATCGTTGGGTCCGGAACCGTCCGGGGCGGTCACCCCGACGCAGATGAACCCGACACCGCGCATACGGGCCTCGCTCATCGCGTGGCGGGTGTCGCCCGACGCCTGAGGACCGTCGTAGCCGTCATCGTAGGGGTGCCCATCCGAGACGAGGATGATCACCCGCTTCATGCCCTCCGCCTCCCGCTCCAGGATATGGGTGCAGTGGCGAATGGCGCCGCCGGTACGCGTGAACCCGGCCGGGCTCAGGTGGCCCAGCCGCCGGATGGTCAATGCCGAAGGACTTTCCCGCAGGCCCTTGATCGGCATGACATGGACCATGTCGCGGCCCCAGCTCCGGAATGCATGGAGGCTGACCGGCACGCCCAGGGCATCGAGCGCGGTCGTGATGCGATAGGACAGCTTGAGATGCTGGTCGAATACCGATCCGGTGTCCCTCTCCGCATGCGCGCTGGTGTCCAGCGTGGAGCTGCTGGCATCGAGCAGGACCAGCGCCGCGACGGCGGGCCGTTCCCGCTTCTTGCCGATGAACGGCAACGGCGGACGTCCCGAGCCGCTGCGGCGCCAGTACGCCAGGTCGACGACCCCGTCGGTGTGCAGCTGCTCGCCGAATTCGCTGCGCCCGTTCGGCGCGATCTCGAGCACATGCCGAGCCAGGCTGCGGGTCAGCGCCGTCGGCGCCTTCATCATGTCAATGCGCGCCAGTGCGGCATGGTCGCGGAAGCTATCGGGATTCCACGGCTCAAGCTCGTGGACGGTCACCCAGTCGTGGCGATACCGCTTCGCAGCCTCGTCCCATTCCGGATAGCGGGCATCGCCGACGTATTTCCCGGCAATGAGCTTCCGGGCGGCTGCGGCAAGACGCTGGCCGATATCGATCCGGCGCCCTCCGCTCGGCCGCTTGCTCGGCCTGGCCACGGGCTTTCCGCCGACCGCCTGCGTTCCCGCATCGGCAGACTTGCCGCCCGAATGCTTGAACAGACTCTGCCACAGCCTGGCCCCGGGAAGATTCGCGCCGAGCGGACTGACCAGGGCATTGACCGACTTGGTTTCATCGCCTTCGGTGTCGGGATCGTCGGCCTCGTCGACGCCCGAATCCTCGCGGATTTTGACATCTTTGTCATGCTCGCGGCCGGTGCGCGCGGACGCCAGGATGGCGCGCCCCGGCTTGATCCGGCCGAAGAATTCGGGTGCCACGGGAAGCTGGGGTCGCGCCACCGCGATCCGCATCGACTCCTCGGCCGAACCGGTCACGGGAATGTCCGTCAGTTCCGCCGCCAATGCCGCCACGAACGGCGGCAGGCGATCCGAAGTCAGCGCCAGCGCCCGCAGCCCTTCCATCGCGCAATAGCGCGCGGTGGCTGCCGACCGCCCGATGAGGTGGCTCAGTACCCGTGAATCGAACGATCCGGCATCGTACATCGCGGCCTGGACGACGACCTGGGCGCGCGTGACCGCGCTGAGACGCTCCCCATCGACGACGATCGTGTTTCCCGACAGAAACACGTCCTGCTCGGGCTCGTTCGTCGCCCTGACGGACACCGGGTGGCCGGAAACCGCGCGGGCCAGCATTTCCAGGCCGGCGACTGTGGGCCGGTCAGAGGTGGGCCGATCGGGGGGCGGCCGATCAGGCGTCGGCCGATCAGGCGACGTAGGCATCGATCAGTTCGGCGATGGACCGGGTCACCGTCGCGTCGTCGGTCAGCATGGCCGCGATCGCGCTCCTCGCCGCGCGATTGAGCGACAGCCCGCTGGTGTGCAGGCGCGCTGCCGCGATCAGCGCCCGGGTCGAGACCATTTCGGACATGCTCGGCTCGTTCAGATGTCGCACGGCCTGTCCGAGCCGGATCAGCGCGGCGACAGCCTCGTCCGGGGCGCCCGACTGCTCCTTGACGATCCGGTGCTCCAGCTCCGGCGGGGCGAAGTCGAGCTCCACGGCCACGAAGCGCTGGCGGGTGGACGGCTTGAGGTCCTTGAGCAACGTCTGATAGCCCGGGTTGTAGGACACGATCAGCATGAACGAATCCGGGGCGTCCAATGCCTGGTTGAGCCGGTCGATGAACAACTGGCGCCGATGGTCGGCAAGCGAATGGATCACCACCGTCGCATCGACCCGCGCTTCGACGATCTCGTCGAGGTAGCAGATGGCGCCCTTGCGAACCGCGGTGGTCAGCGGTCCGTCCTGCCACACGGTGTCCGCGCCTTCGAGCAGATATCGCCCGACCAGGTCGGCGGCGAGCATGTCCTCGTGGCACGACACCGTGACGAGGTCCAACCCGAGCCGGCGCGCCGCACTTTCCACCAGCTTGGTCTTGCCGCAGCCGGTGGGACCCTTCAGCAGCACGGGCAGTCGCGCCCGCCAGGCGCCCATCAGGATATCCAGCTCGTCGCCGACGGGGTGATAGTCATCGACGGCACCAGTGGCGGGAATGCGGTTGTCGATCTCCGAACTTCGGTTGTCAGAGTGAGTCGTCATGTTTCCTTGCTCGGTTCGGTTTGATGATCGTTCGGGTCGCTGCACTGGCTTGCGAACAAGCCGCTACGCCCGCAGATTGATTGACCCGCGCGCCGGACAGGCCGCGTCAGTGTCGTGCCGCTGGATACCATCGGTCGTCGCGCGTCCCGCAGCGCTGATGGTAACGGGCAGAGCGCAGGGATGCGCATCGCCGTCGACCCTGCCGATGGCCAGGCCTGTTGCGTCGATCGACCCCGCTCGACGACGCAAATATTCATCGCCATCGAGTCAGGAGCGAACTGCCATCAGCGGCGCCTTCGATGCGATCATCGCTGGCGCCGCTGCGTTGGCTTCTTCATTTCCCGAAGTAGAGGTCCACCCAGGTCCGCCCGTCACCGGGGACGTCGCTCGGCAGGCCGGGCTTGCCACCGGTCATGATAGGACGGCCGGTTGCAGGGCTCGGGCACGGATAGGGCGTTCCCTCGCCGCAGACGCTGTTCATCAGGTGCGACGGATAGACCGCGCTGTTATCGTTGTCGATCTGCATGGCGATCAGGTTCATGCCGATGTCGTAAGTCATGTAGCAGATGTTGGTGACGGCGCCGACCGCCAGGATCTGCAGGATGACCTTCACCGGGTAGGAGACGTTGAGGGTATCCACGCCACGCTCGACGACGGAGTAGCCACGATCGTCGACATAGAAGCGAAGCACCATCAGCGGCGCCCAGCCGAGTCCACCCCACATGATGGATTCGTAGAGGGGGAACTGCTCCGACGTGCCCGTGAAGATCGTCATCCAGCTGACGGTGGTCGGATAGGCAATGACGTGCCCGTAGCACAGCAGGGTCTCGCAGATGAAGTCCATGACCGCCATGAAGGCGACGGACCACAAGATGATGCCCAGCGTGCCGGTCTCGGGCCAGCGCCGGACGACGAACTTGCGCAGGAAGCTGGCGCCGACCATGCACAGCGACGCGCTCCAGATGAACCCGATGCCGATGAGGATCGTCGGCTCGGGCATGAGGTTGCCACGCGGCGACACCCAGCCGGGCATGTTCGTCGTCCAGGAGCCGAAATTGACCATCAGCGACGAATAGGTGAACTGGTATGCGAGGTAATTGCAGATGGGATCCCACTGGACCAGCAGCAGATAGCCGATGCAAAGGATCGCGTCGAAGGTAACCCGCCGCTCGCGGATACACTGCCTGCCGACGTAGATCAGGGTTCCGCCGACGGCAATGAGCGTCAGCACCTGGGCGCCGATGTTCCAGGCCAGATCCCGGGCCAGGTCCGGATTATTGGCACCGACGGGAGTCGGCGTCGCACGACCGGTCAGGATCCAGCTCGACGCAACGTAAATTGCCAGAGCGACATACGCTGCACCGATCGACGACCACAGCTTGATCGGCAACAAGGTGCGCACGCGCGGCGTCTTTTTCAGATCCGCGGAGCCGGCACGTGTTGCTGAATCTATTCCCAATGTCGCCATCCCGGCGTCCTCCCTGTGACAGTTTGCAAAACCGATTCTTATCCCGGGACCGTATATGGGCTTGCAGTCGGAGGGAAGGGAATTCTTGGTTAAAAATCAGACCAGTTGGCATGTCTAGCGGTCCGATGCCGGCGTTCCGGCGGGTCGTGGATTTCGCCATTTGCAGACCCATTCCAACCGCCAGGGAGCGCCAGTGGCAAAGTCGATCCACCGGTCGATGTCTGCCGGACCAGCAATCGTTGCTGAATTGCAGCGCAACCGCGCGCTTCGGGCCCGGTCCGATTGCCAGCCCGGCATGAGGTGATTAAGCCCGAGGATGTGAATGGCTGCAGGGCCAGCAGGCCGGTCGCGCCGGGAGGGCAATCCGCAACCATCGAAAGAACCGAATGCCGCGTGTCAGGGGAGGAATCGCGCATGAGACTCAATATCCATATGCTGAATGGCTCGCTTGTCGCGGCGATGGAGCCCCCTGCCTGGGAGGCGGCCCTGACCGGGGCCGACATCGCGCGCCAGTTGCGTCTCGCCGATGAACTCGGCTTCTGGAAGGTCACCGTTCCCGAACATTTCGCCATCCCGGCCGCGCATGTCGAGTTGTCTGGCGATCAGTTTGCCCATCCCACCACCTCGCTCGGTTTCTGCGCCGGGGTGACCCGCTCGCTGCGGCTCGCCTCATGGATAACGATCCTGCCGCTGCAGCATCCCTTGGTTCAGGCCAAGCAATGGGCGACGCTCGATTGGCTGAGCGGGGGGCGGGCCGAGATCGTCGCGGCCGTCGGCTGGCTGGAGGCGGAATATGAGATGCTCGGCCTGTCGTTTGCCGAGCGCGGCGCCATGTTCGACGAATACATCCCGGCGATGATCGAGCTTTGGACCAAGGATCTGGCCAGCTTCGAAGGCCGCTATGTGAATTTCAGCGCCGTTGGCGCACGGCCGAAGCCTGTCCAGAAGCCGATCATTCCGCTGTGGTTCGGCGGCGATGCCAAGCCGGTGCTGCGTCGCGTTGCGCGCTGGGGAACCGGCTGGTCACCCTTCATGACCCCGCCCGACCGGATTCCCGAGCAACTGGATTGGCTGAAATCGCAGCCGGATTATCATGGGCGCCCGATCGAGGTGATGTATTCGACCTTCATGCTCCGCTTCGCCAAGGGACAGGATACGGTGCATGGAATTCGCCATGCACCCGAAGCGAAAGCGCCGACCGACGCGCAGAAATTGCTCGATCAACTGAGCTATCTTGCCAGCATCGGCGTCACCGAGACCGATGTCGCCCGGCCCCCGCATCGGGATTTCGAAGAGTATCTCGATTGGCTGCGCTGGCTCGCGGCCGAGATCATGCCCCATCTGTGACGCGACCGGCGCCCCCCCTTGACACGGGCGGGCGCCGGATCACCCGGTTCGCCGGGAAGACGACCGGGCGGTCGTCATCTCCACCATGGAGCTAGAGCATTTTCGAGGCCGGTGGAATCACCGGCCGACTCGGAAAATGCGGCAAAACAATAATCTGGAGCACGCGATCCGACGCAATCGGATCGGAAAGTGCTCTAGAAACATTGCGCCATCATGCCGCCATCCAGCGTGATGGTGTCGCCGTTGTGGTAGCGCGACAAGTCGCTGGCGAGATAGACGACGATCCCCTGCAGATCGTCGGGCGTGCCAAGCCGCTTGCTGGGGGTGCGCGCGAGTGTTGCCGCAGCGGCCATGTTTTCTTCCCCTTCGCCAAGCTCGGTCACGATCAGGCCCGGGCAGATGACGTTCACCCGCACGCCATCGGCGCCCAGTTCCACCGCAAGCGCCTTGGAGAAGGCGTTCAGCCCGCCCTTGGCGGTGCCATAGTGCGCGAGGCCGGGGACACCGACGAAGACCGAGAGGCTGCCGTTGATGATGATCGAACCGCCAGGGTCGCCTGCCGCCGCCCGCGCCTTCATGTGCTTTCCGGCTTCCCGGCAGGTATAGAAGGCGCCGTGCAGGTTGACGTTGAGCAGACCGTGCCACATCTCGCTGGTCATCTGGTCGATCGGCGCAAGCTGGGCCGTGCCGGCGTTGGCGATCACGCAATCGACCCGGCCGAATTCGGCGACCGCGGCGGCAAAGCCTTCCACCACCTGCTGCTCGCTGGCGACGTCCACCGCCCGATGGCCGACGCGAACGCCATGTTTGCGCAGGGCCTCGGCCGCTTCGACGTTGCGCTCCTCGCGTCGGCCCCAGATGACGATGTCGGCGCCGGCGCGCGCCAGTCCTTCCGCCATGGCCAGGCCCAGCCCGCCATTGCCACCGGTGACGAGCGCGACCTTGCCGCTCAGGTCAAACAGATTTTCCGCCATTCAACGTCTCCACATCCAATAAAGGACTGCGTGAACTCCGCAGCAACAGTCCCCGTTATTTGATTCTCACCGAACAGTATTGCGCGATGATCGATATCGCGTTGCGAGCAGATGACATCATCAGCCCACGCCTGAAGTGCCTCTGCCAAAGCCGCACAAGGCATGGATCACCTTGGCCACGGGCGAACTGCTCTAGACGACTTCGACCTGAACTTCCGGGAACCGGTCGAAATAGAAGCTGAAGCGCTCGCGTATTTCATTGGGGTCGATGCCGAAATCCTCGCGCAGGTCGTAGGCCAGCTGGCCATGCTTGCCGCGCTTGTTCTCGTCGATGGCCTGCTGGAAAGCGGCCCGGGTCTGGTCGTCGAAGGGAATGCCGGCGTTCTCGTAGATCGCCTGCAGTTCGCCGAACGGATCGGCCATCAGCTTGTGGAAATAGACGTCATAGCAACGATCCTGCGCGATCAGGTCGCGATCGCGCACGCAACCGCGCAGCAGCCGCTCGTACCGGTCGATCCAGTAGTCCGCGATCCGCTCGCGGTTGACGCTGGTGTGCGTGAGCCGCGACGCATAGGCCTGGGACGTGATCGCCGACTGGATCGAAGCGACCGGGTCGCGATGATTGATGACGAGATAGGAGCCTTCGAGCGCCGTGCTGACCGCGAGGAGCTGCTCCATATGCTGGGGGCATTTGCCGACCCAGCGGTTCGGCCCCTTCTGCCAGACGATCGCCTTGATCGCGCGCTGAAGATAGCGCAGCCAGGGCATGGGATCGTGGGACAGCTGGTAATCCCGCCACTGCGGGACATAGGCGAGCCATTCGATGTAATAGCCGCCGAAATCCATCCCGGTCAGCTCGATATCTTCGGTGATGTGTTCGGGCGCGAACTCGTGAATCATTTTCATATGGGGCAACATCGCATCCTGCTGCGCCCAGTCCGCCGCGGCGAGATCGAACCGCATGTCCTTGCCGTCGACGATGTAGCGATCGGCCACCGGTCGGATACCCTCCCAGTGCGGAAGCGCCCGCAAGCGGGGGTCCGCCCCCATCAACTGGAGCATGTATGTCGTGCCCGAACGGGGAAGACCGGCGATGGCCACCGGCGAATCGAGCACCACGTCCTCGATCTCCGGGTGTCGCTTGATCAGGTCCTCCAGATCGAGCCGGGCGCAGGCGAAGCGAAGCGCGAGGCCAAAGATGCCGGCCCGGCCGACCGGGGAAAGTTCCTTGTCGGCATCCGCCGCAGACATCCACAGCTCCAGCCGAGGCATAAAGCTCGTATCGCCGAAATCGCTGAGGCCGGTACTCGCCTTCGCCGCCTCCAGCACGGCCTGCGCGGTCAAGCTGACCGGATGCGCACCCGCCTGCGCAAGCGCATACTGCTGGATATCGGTAAGTTGCGGATTCTTAAGGTCGGAAATGCGAATTTTTCCCCCAGACATTCGATTATCGCCTCCACAAACTTGATTTTTACGAAAAAAGAAGAAAATATGCTGCGCTATTATTGCAATAAGTCGCGATATTACTTTCAAAAATTAAAAGCAATGTAAGGAATAAATTTTTTCATTGCCTTAAATTTGAAAAGTTGGAACTGACTTATTTTCCCTCAGCCCATATCACTGCGAACCGGACAAGCCGATTGCCTGGCCAAAGCCAAATCAGAACCTCCAGCATATACCTGTAATATTTGAGATATGCCCCCTATACATCGATTGTCGCCGAAGCCAAGAGTCGGTTCGCAAAGCGCCGATTTCTGGACGCGTCCGCTCCTCCGGCTCAAGCTCGACAATCGCGAGAACCCTGCCCCGCCCCCACTGGTCCCGGCAGTCCTGACAAGAGTCCGCTCGCCTGATATTCCGGCTCCCGCGCTGACACAAGCGCGCCGGATGCGACGCGTCCATCCTGCAGCACCGCCCGCCACGCCAGTGCCGGTGTCCGCCGCTCCATATGTCGCCCTCGGCCGGACCCGCGACAGCCCCGCAGCTGAATGGGGATTGTTGCGGACCGGCAGCCCTGTGATTGCCCTGATGGCGCCGCCGCGCCGGATCTGATACATTTTGCAACATGGACGAAAACGCAATGCGTCTGCTCATGCTCCAGACGGTGACGGAGCAGCTATGGGCCATGGTCATCGCCAGCAGCCGGGATCGGGACACGGCGATGGCAGCAGTGGAGCGGATCGCCGATGCCGGCCGCGCCTTGCTGGAAACAACCCCGGCCGGGCCGCCCGAGCTGACACACCGGATCGCCGCGATGCAGGATGAATTCTGGGCCGCGGTGCGCCAGAAGGTCGCCGCGATGTGTGAGGCCGAGACCTGAAAGCGGTCTTGGCGCCTCGTTCGCGGGGCCATGGCCAGCGAACCCCCTGCCCGCCCGCACGGCAGTGGACCCGGGTTCCGTAGGCGCCGAGCCGCGAAACCATGTGGCGCGAACCCCGTTATGTCCAGCGGGGTCAGCTTCCGCCAGCAGCGAAGCGGCCAGATGGACATCGGCAAAAAGGAACCACCATGCCCCGAACCCTGCTCGCAGCATTCATGGCCGCCACCGCCCTCGGCGCCACTCTCGCAGCGCCTCTGCAGGCCCAGCCCTGGCATCGGGACCACCCCGGCGCCCACCAGGATCGCCGCCACCATGGCGGCGACCATCGCTGGCGCAACTGGGGTGGCCGTTATGGCTATGACGGCTACCGAGGCCGCTGGCGCACCGGCCAGCGCTTCGACAACTGGCGCAACCGGCAATACTACGTCACCGACTATCGCTCGTACGGCCTGCCCGCCCCGCGCCGTGGCTATCGCTACTACCGCGACAACAATGGCGACATCGTCATGGCGGCCATCGCCACGGGCCTGATTGCCTCGATCCTGACCGCCAATCAGTGATTTTCCAGTGATTGACCGCCCCCTGCCAGCACCCCGCTGCCAGGGGGCGCCGGCGCGACGCCCTCAGCGCGATCGGCCGGTTCAGGCGGCGTGCTTGTCGGCCTTGCGGCGCCCCAGTTGCATTCCGGCCTCCAGCCGGGCGCGCAGCTGGCGGTAGTAAGCCTCCAGGAACGGGCGCGCCGCTTCCCGGCCGGGCGGGGTCCAGCCGATCTTCTCGGCAATGGCACCGGCGACTTCGGCCATGGTATCCCCCCTGCCATCGCGCAGCACGCGTTCGAGCGTCAGCAGTTCGCGCTCGCCATAGATCGCCAGTTCGCCATCGGCGAAGCGATAGTCGTGCGCCGTGGCCCGCGCGCTCAGCGCCTCGGCCAGCGGTCGCCTGCCGGCTTCGACCACCCAGGTGCCGGCGATCAGGTCGCCGGCGCGCAGGCGGTCGCGGTTGAACAGCGGGAACAGGGCGAACAGCAGGAACCAGCCGGCGGCGAGCCAGCCCATCGGCCCGGTCGCACCGGTGGGGGCCAGCGCGACGAACACGATCGGCAGGAACAGCTCGATATCGCGCAGCAGGTTGCGGGCGATGACCATCTCCGGGGTCAGCCGCCCGCCCTCGCGCGCCGCGACGCGGATGCCAAGCAGGCGCTTGGCCGGGGTCGCCCCGCGCGGGCCGAGCTCCCAGAACAGGAACCAGCCGTTGCGCAGGAAGAACGCGGCGATGGTGGCGAGGATGAAGAGGAATTGCAGCGCCGGCGCGGCATTGGCCAGGACATCCCTGCCACCCAGCCCCTGCGCCAGCTTGACCAGACCGGCCAGCACCAGCAGGGCGACGACGAACATCAGCGCGAGATCGAGCAGGAGCGCCCCGGCCCGGGTCCCCCGGCTGGCCAGCGTCAGCGGCAGGACCAGGCCTTCCGCCGTCACGATCTCACGGCGACGGTCGTCGGCGGGGCGGCGCCCTTTCATCGGCGCACCCGGCCAAAGGCGAAGAAATACCACAGCCAGAACGCCAGCATCGCCCCGCCGATGGCGAAGCGGCCGGCGGTCTCGTCCACCAGCTGGCGCCCCAGCCCCTCGAGGCAGGCGGCGACGACCAGCATCAGGACGACGCCGACCATGACCACCGACGCGCGCCGGCCCGCTTCCCCGGCGGCGGCGAGCAGGCTGCGGTCGCCCGGAAAGGCCATGGAGCGGCCGATGTGCAGCCCCGCCGAACCGGCCAGCAGCGCGGCGAACAGCTCGGTGGTGCCATGGATGGTGAGCCAGCCGGCAAGCTCCACGGTCAGCCCCCGGCCATGGTAGAGCCAGGCCAGGGCGCCGACCATGCCGGCGTTCTGGACCAACAGCATCAGCGACGGCACGCCAAAGGCGAAGCCGAGCGCGAAGGCGAGGATCGAGATCTGCGCGTTGTGGCCGAACAGGCCGGCGGCGAAAGCGGCCAGGCCCGATTGGCCGGAATGGCCGAACAGGACGCTGGCCAGCGCCTCCCGGCTGGCGCCCGGCACCCGGGGGTCGCCGGGCGGGGTGGGCACGAAGGCGCCATACCAGGCGGGATCGGCGGCGACCAGCAGCCAGCCGGCCAGCGCGCCGGCCAGCATCAGCGCGAAGCCGACGGCGATGTCCGGCGCGATGGCGCGGACGGCGGCCGACCATCCGCCGGCGAAGAACCGGGCCAGCCAGCCGAACAGGGTCGTGCGCGGGCCATAGACCTGGAACCAGGCGCGGCGGACGAGGGCTTCGAGATAGGCGAGCGTCGCGGCGTCGAGCGAGGTCTCCCGCGCGCTGGCGAGGCTGGAAACCGCAGTGCGATAGAGCACCGGCAGATCGGCCAGGTCCGCATCCGACAGTGCCCGCAGCCGGCCGGCCTCAAGCCGGGCGACGATCGCCTCCAGCCGGCGCCAGTCCGGCTCACGGGCCAGGCGCAGGCGGTCCGACCGCAAGGTGGCGGCGTCGATCGCCGCGGCTTCGACGGCGGCCTGGCGGCCGAACAGGGCGGACAGGCCCCAGGGCGAGGCTTTGGCGTTCATCGACGCGGAGGTTAGCGCGATGGAGGCGCCCCGGCCACTGCTGAATTGCCGTGCGTTGCGGGCTTGACCTGCCGCAGGGCCGGGCCTAGAGGCGCCCCCACACTGCCCTGTCGTCTAATGGTAAGACTACGGACTCTGACTCCGTCAATCGAGGTTCGAATCCTCGCGGGGCATCCAATTCGCCAGCGATGGAAACCTCCCGGCACGGGACCATCAGCAGGCAAACCTGTCCCGGCCAACGAAACCGTCCCCCAGGTGGGACCGCCTTATCCGATCACCCGGTCCCGGCGCAGCTCGGCCAGCGTGCCCGCATCGAGATGGAGCAGGTCGCCCAGCACCGCGTCGGTGTGCTCGCCGATCGCCGGCGGCGCCAGGTCGTAGCGGATCGGGGTGCCCGAATAGCGGATCGGGTTGGCGACCGTGGGCACTTCGCCGACCACGCCGGTCGCGCCCGGAAAGCTGCGGAAGATCCGGCGATGGACGACCTGCTCGTCCCGCCGCACATCGTCGTATTCGTTGACCAGCGAGCAAGGCACCCGCGCCGCCTCCAGCGCCGCGAACAGGTCGGCGGTGCGCCAGCGGGCGATCAGGGGCACGATGACCGCGTTCAGCGCCTCGCGGTTTTCGCCCCGCATGCCGATCGTCGGAAACCGGGGATCGTCGATCAGCTCCTCGCAACCGAGCACCTTGCACACCGTACCGAAGAACTGGTCGGTCCCGGCCGAGATGTAGATCGCGCCATCGAGGCATTCGAAGATCGCCGCCGGGTGGCCGCCGTTCCCGGCCGAACCCTGGCGCGGCGGCTGTTCGCCGCTGATCAGGTAGTTGGCAAGCGTGTGGGACTGGACGGCGATGGCCGAGTCGAGCAGGGCGACATCGATCTGCTGGCCTTCCCCGCCCGCGGCATCGCGATGGTAGAGCGCGCCGAGGATGCCGATGGCGAAATTGTACCCGGTGGTGACGTCGATGATGCTGGGGCCGACCCGCATGGGCCCGGCGCCCGGCTGGCCATCGGGAATGCCGGTGACGCTCATCAGCCCGCTTCTCGCCTGGAACACGGCGTCGTAGCCGGGCCGGTCGCTGAGCGGGCCGTCCTGGCCATAGCCGCTCAGCGAGGCGTAGATGATGCGGGGATTCGCCGCCCGCACCGCCTCGTAGCCAAGACCGAGCTTGGCTGCCTTGCCCGGAACGAAATTCTCCACCAGCACGTCGCATTGCGCCGCCAGCGCCAGGATGAGGTCGCGCCCGCGCGGAGTGGCGAGATCGACCGCGATCGATTTCTTGTTGCGGTTGGCGCAGTTGTGAAAGGCGGAATGGGCCGACGGGCGGCCATCCGGGCCGGGCAGGCAGGCAGGCCCGTAGACGCGCTCGTCACTGCCGGTCAGGCGCTCGACCTTGATCACCTCGGCGCCGAGGTCGGCCAGCATCTGCGTGCCCCAGGGCGCGGCCAGCACGCGGCCGAGATCGAGAATGCGAACGCCGGACAGAGCCGCGACAGAACCGCGCCGAGAACCCGAATTTTCCATGACCACGCCTTGTCCAGCTTCCTTCCTGCTTCCGCAGCGAATGCGCGAAAGCTGCCGGCCTCTGCGATTTCACCGGTTTTGCCGATGAGCAGGCCAGCTCCCGGCCTGACTAAGGCAGCCGCGATTTGCCTTGGCAAGCGATTCGATGCCGGCCGGCCCGGATAATCCGGAATGGCGACCGGGCGCGGCAAAGCCCTGTTCAGGTCCAGGGCGACATGGTAGGCCGCAGTCCGAAAACCATGACACGCGGCAAGCGTGAAACGAAATCGCGGGAGACAGGATTGCAGCAGCACCGCTCGGCAGGCGCGGGATTCGCCCTGTGGTACATGATGGCGCTGCTGGCGCTGGCGATCATCGTCTCCTACCTCGACCGGGGCGTGATCGCCGTCCTGGTCCCCAGCCTCAAGCGGGACTTCGCGCTGAGCGACGTCGATGTCAGCCTGGTCCAGGGCATTGCCTTCTCGCTGCCGTTCGCGCTGGCCAGCCTGCCAGTGGGCCGCTTCGTCGATCACTACAGCCGGCGCAACATCATCATCGCCGGCATCGTGGTGTGGAGTCTGGCGACGATCCTGTGCGGGACATCGGCCAGCTTCTGGCAATTGTTCGCCGCCCGCGCCGGCATCGGCATCGGCGAAGCCTGCCTGCAGCCGGCGGGCTACTCGATGATCGCCGACAGCTTCCGCGCGGAACGGCGCGGACGGGCGATGAGCATGCTGACCGTCGCAACCTCGCTCGGCGGCGGGGCTTCGGCGCTGATCGGCGGGGCGCTGCTGACTATGTGGAGCGGATCGGACACGGTCGTGCTGCCGCTGGCAGGAGAGGTCGCGACCTGGCGCGCGGTGTTCCTTGTCGCAGGCTTGCCCGGCTTCGTCGTCGCGCTGCTGATGCTGTTCGTGCGCGAACCGGCCCGCCAGGCGCCAGCGACGACAGCACCGACGGCGCCCCGGACCGGCGACTTTGCCGGCCATCTGCGCCGCAACTGGCGACTGTTCGTCCCGCTCTACCTCGGTTTCTCGCTGGTCTTCTTCTTTTCCTATGCCGTGGCGCTGTGGTCGCCGACGGTCCTGCTGCGGACCTATGGCTACACCGCCGGCAGCGCCGGCATGACCGCCGGCTCGTTCCAGCTGGTCGGCTCGATTTCCGGGGCGCTGCTGGCCGGCGTGTTCGGCGACATCCTGGTCGCACGCGACGCGCGATACGGGCGCCTGCGGGTCTGGATGATCGGGCTGGTCCCGGCGCTGGTCGCGGGCGTGTTCCTCGCGCTCCCCGGTGCCCGTTTCTATGTCGTCGGCATTGGCCTCGCCATCTTCGCCAGCGGCCTCCTGACCGCCGCGAGCTTCGCGACGCTCTACGATGCGGTCGCACCGAACATGCGCGGCCGTTCGCTGGCGGTCTACCTGTTCCTCGGCAACGTCCTCGGCCTCGGCGGCGGGACATTCGGCGTCGCGCTGATCACCGAGCATGTCCTGCACGACCCGAAGCTGATCAACTACGCGGTCGCCATCGCCGTTGGCGGAGCGAGCCTCCTCGCGACCGTGATGGGCTTCGCCATGCGCGGCCGCTACGAGGACGCGCGCCTCACCTACCAGCAGGACAATGCCGGCGCGACGACCGCCGCCGGCAGCCGGGATTGATCGCAGCAACTGTATACAATTGACCGATTTCGCCTTGACAGCGTCGCTGGTGCCATACAGCCTGTAAAATGGCCGACGTGGCCATAAAATGCGATCCCGCAACCGGGACGTCAGGAGAGGACATTTTGGAGCAGACGCTCGCTGCCGGGCGGGGCAGGCCTGAAATGGGCGTGTGGTACATGACCACCCTGCTCTCCCTGTCGATCCTCGTCTCCTATCTCGACCGGGGCATCATCGCCGTCCTCGTGCCCTACCTCAAGCAGGCCTTCGCCCTGGACGACGTGCGGATCAGCATGTTGCAGGGCTTTTCCTTCTCGGTCCCCTTCGCGCTCGCCAGCCTGCCGGTGGGCCGCCTGGTCGATCGCTACAACCGCCGCAACATCATCATCGCCGGCATCCTGTTCTGGAGCGTCTCGACCATGATGTGCGGGCTCGCCGGGAGCTACTGGCAGCTGTTCGCCGCCCGCTCCGGCATCGGCATCGGCGAGGCCTGCCTGATGCCGGCCGCCTACTCGCTGGTCGCTGACAGCTTCCGCTCCGGCCAGCGCGGCCGGGCGCTCAGCATCCTCAGCGTTGCGACCGCGGTGGGCGGCGGCACCTCGAAGGTGCTCGGCGGCGCCCTGCTTACCCTCTGGCACGGCACCGATGTCGTCCACCTGCCGCTCCTGGGCGCGGTCGAGATGTGGCGCGCGGTGTTCCTCGTCACCGGCCTGCCCGGCTTCTTCGTCGCCCTGCTGATGCTGCTCATGCGCGAGCCCCGCCGGATCGCCCCGGCCGCGACGCAGGCCGGCGTCGGCGATTTCGCCGCCCATGTCCTGCGCCACTGGCGCCTGTTCGTCCCGCTCTACCTGGCGTTCGCCGCGGTGTTCTTCTTCTCCTACGGGTCCGTTCTGTGGTCGCCGACGGTGCTGTCGCGGATCTACGGCTACCCGCCGGGGACCGCCGGCATGACCTCCGGCGCCATCCAGCTCGCCTGCTCGATCTTCGGCACGATCGTCGCCGGGGTCGTCGGCGACATGCTGATCAACCGCGATGCCCGGCACGGCCGGCTGCGCGTCTGGCTGCTCGGCCTGGTCCCGGTGCTGGCGGCGGCGCTGTTCCTCGCGCTCCCCGGCGCGCACTTTTACCTGACCGGCTTCGCGCTGACCATCCTCGCCACCGGCCTGCTCACCGGCGTCAGCTATCCGGCGCTTTACGACGTCGTGTCACCCGGCATGCGCGGCCGCTCGCTGGCGGTCTACCTGTTCCTCGCCAATGTCTTCGGCATCGGCGGCGGCAGTTTCGGCATCGCCCTGATCACCGCCCACCTGTTCGCCGACGAGCAGGCGCTCAACCGCTCGGTGGCCATCGCGGTGGGCGGCGCGGCGGTGTTCTCCGCGCTCATGATCCTCATCGCGCTCCGCCGGTACGAGAGGGTACGGCTGGAATTTCAGGAGGAGAATGCGCTGGCCGTCACCGGCCGGCACTGAAGGCATTACGCAGAACGACAACAGGAGGGGTACCATGAAGACCACTAGAACAGGGCTCATCGCCGGCACCGCCCTTGCCGCCTTCGCGCTCGCCGGCGCGGCATATGGCCAGACCAGCCCGAACAGCGCCGCGAACGCCGCCGCCGACACGCAGACCTCCGGCCTCGAAGAAATCGTCGTCACCGCACAGAAGCGCACCGAGCGGCTGCAGGACGTCCCCGTGGCGGTCACCGCGCTGAGCTCGGCCAAGCTCATGGTCAGCGGCATCACCGATACCAAGAGCCTCAGCACCGTCACCCCGGCGCTCAACTTCGGCCAGACCTCCGCTTTCGCCCAGCCCTACATCCGTGGCGTCGGCTCGCGCGGCAACACCGCCGGCGACGAGCAGGTCGTGCCGATCTACATCGACGGCGTCTACCAGACCGGCCTGACCGCCGGCCTGTTCCGCCTGAGCAGCGTCGAGCGGATCGAGGTGCTCAAGGGCCCGCAGGGCACCCTGTTCGGCCGCAACGCGCTCGGCGGCGCCATCAACATCGTCACCCGGGCGCCCAGCTTCGCGCCGAAAATGGAAATCGGCGGCGGCTATGGCAGCTTCGCCGAGGTCAAGGGCGACGTCTATGCCACCGGCGGCCTCACCGACACGCTGGCCGCCAGCCTGTCGCTCTCCGGCTCGCGCGACCATGGCTATTCCTACGACGTGTTCCGCAAGCAGCGCGCGGCGCGGGCGGACTCCAAGGACGTGCGCGGCAAGCTGCTGTGGAAGCCATCTGCTTCGTTCGAGGCGACGCTGGGCGGCCATTACACCGCCACCCGGGACAACACCGGCCTCTCGGACTTTCCCTACAACGGCAACACCTCGGCCCGCACCCGCGATCCCAATGTGCTGATCGGCAAGGACTACACGCTGGCGCGCGACACCCAGTCCGATGCCACCACCCATGCCTGGGGCACCGATCTCAACGCGACCTATTCGCACCCGGGCTTCACCGTGACCTCGATCTCGAGCTACAACAAGTTCACCTCGCGCTTCATCGCCGACAACGATGCCACGCCGGTGTTCGTCTCGTACTTCGAGACTGAACAGACCTACAAGACCTTCACCCAGGAACTGCGCGCCGCGTCGGACGGCAACGGCCCGTTCAAATGGATCGTCGGCGGCTACTACTTTCATGACGATGTCGACGTGCCGCTGTTCAGGAATGCCCCGACGACTTTGCAGACCGCCAAGCAGCAGACCCGCGCCATCGCCCTGTTCGGCGAGCTGGGCTACAACATCACCGAAAAACTGAGCGTGCTCGGCGGCCTGCGCTACTCGCACGAACGCCGTAGCATGACGTCCGCCAATCTGGTCTCAAAGGCAACCTTCGCCGACGAAATCAGCTTCGACGACGTTTCCCCGCGGGCGACGCTGCGCTACAACCTGACCGACAAGCAGCAGGTCTACGCAACCTTCAGCACCGGCTTCAAGGCCGGCATCTTCGTCCTCCCGGTACCCGCGACGGTCATCCAGAAGGTCGAACCCGAGAAGCTGAAGTCCTACGAGATCGGCTACAAGGGCGACCTTTCTTCCTCGGTTCGCCTCAACCTCGCGGCCTACTACTACGACTATTCCAACGTCCAGGTCGCCTCGCAGGTCCAGATCGGCACCAGCGGCCCGCCGCTCTTCACACCGATCACCGCGGCGCTGCTGCAGAATGCCGCGACCGTCCAGGTCTACGGCGGCGAGGCCGAACTTTCGCTGGCGCCGACCCGCAACCTGACGATCGACCTGAACGCCGCCTATACCCATGCCGAATACGCGGACTACGAGAAGGCGGCTGTGGCAGTGCCAATCGTCGTCAGTGGCACCAACGTGCCGACCCTGACCGGAACCAGGACCGACTACCCCACCGCCAGCGGCAACCAGGTGATCCGCGCGCCGAAGTTCACCGCCGGCATCAACGCCACCTACACAGTGCCGACGCCGGTGTTCGGCGGCACCCTGCGCGGCAACATGACCGCCTACTACAACTCGGGTTTTCCGTTCGACGTGATCGGCCGGATCACTTCGGGTTCCTATGAAACGGTCAATGCCCGGCTCACCTGGCGCAGCCCGAACGACCAGTTCGAGATTTCCGCCTGGGCCACCAACCTGACCGACGACGACCACATCATCTCGGTGTCGGAATCCGCCGTGGCCGACCGCGCGGCACGGACCCGGCCGCGTTCCTTCGGCGCCGATTTCCGCATCTATTTCGGCGGCTCGTCGCGCTGAACACCACGGGCGGGCGGTCGCATCCGGCCGACCGCCCGCGTCCCAACACGACAGCACGGAGCAGACGTTGCAATATCGCCAACTCGGCAGAACCGGAATCGAAGTCAGCGCCTTCGGCCTCGGCGTGATGACCTTCGGCGGCCAGACTGCCGAGGACGATGCCTTCCGCCAACTGGACATGGCATTCGCCGCCGGCGTCACCCTGTTCGACACCGCCGAAGTCTATCCCCTGCCGATGACCCCCGGGACACAAGGCGAGTCCGAGGCCATTCTCGGCCGCTGGATCGCCAGCCGAAGCCTGCGCGGCCGGGTCGTCGTCGCCACCAAGGTCGCCGCATTCGGCGGCTTCGGCTACGTCCGCGGCGAGACCCGGCGGCTCGACGCGGCGAACATCCGCGCGGCGGTCGAAGCCAGCCTGCACCGGCTGGGCACCGATTATATCGACCTCTACCAGGTCCACTGGGCCGAACGCCCGCTGACCATGGTGTTCCAGCGCCCCGGCTTCCGCGAGGCGCTCCGGCCGAGCTTCGCCGGAATCGTCGATCGCCCCGAAGCGGTGCCGATCGCCGAAACGGTCGCGGCACTGGACGCGCTGGTCGCCGAAGGCAAGCTGCGCGCCGTGGGCGTCTGCAACGAATCCGCCTGGGGCCTCATGCAATACCTGAATGCCGCCGGCGACAAGGGACGAGTGCGTATCGCCTCGATCCAGAACGCCTACAACTTGCTCGACCGCCGGTTCGAGCAGGACCTCGCCGAATTCGCCATCCGCGAGCAGGTGCCACTGATCGGCTATTCCCCGCTCGCCGGCGGCGGCCTGACCGGCAAATACGGCGCCGACCCGAAGCCGATCGCAGGCAGCCGCTCCAGCCACATCCGCAACTTCGTCAACCGCCTCGGCACCGGCCGGCTGGCGGCGATCGAGGCCTATGCGGAACTGGCGCAGGCGCACGGGCTGGAACTGCCGCAACTGGCGCTGGCGTTCGCCGCGCAGCAGCCGTTCATGGCCAGCGTGCTGATGGCCGCCAGCCGCGCCGGCCAACTCGAAGCCAACCTCAAGGCGGTCGATCTGGTCCTGCCGGGCGAACTGGTCGAACAGGTCAACGCCATCCACGACCTGGCGCCCAATCCCCAGTAACGCGGCAGGTTCGGGCAAAGCCTGCCTTTTTGTGCATGTTTTCCCGAAACCAGGTATTTTCCCGAGGATGCCCGGCGCCCGGCTTTCACCGGCGCGACGGTATTGACGGCGGTCGGAACCACGACAGGGATCGCCATGTTTTCCGTATATTTCTGCACCGTGTACCAGCATGACCTGTGGCTGGTGGCAGTGGCCGCGCTGGTCTGCGGGGCGACCGCGACCGCCGGCCTCCTGCTCTATCGCCGCGCGGCACGGCGCAACGATCTGCGGCGCGGGCTGGCGGCGGGCGCCACCATCGGTCTCGGGGTCTGGGTCACCCATTTCGTCGCCATGCTCGGCTACGTGCCCGGCGTCGACCTTGCCTACCGGCTCATGCCGACCCTGGTGTCGCTAGGCATCGCCATCGCTTCGGTGGCATTGGCGGTGACCCTGGCGCTGCACCTGCGCAACCGGGCCGGCGATGCGCTGGCCGGCGCGATGGCCGGCGGCGGCATCGCCGCGATGCATTACCTCGGCAGCTCGGCGCTGGCGGCGCCGGTGGCCATGACCTTCGATGCCGGGCTGGTCCGCGCCTCGCTGGTCCTCGCCATCGTGCCGCTGGCCGGCGCGTTCCACCTCGCGCGGCAGGCGCGGGGGATCGCCTGGTCCTGCCTGCTGCTGGTGCTGGCGGTCTGCGGCCTGCACTTCACGGGCATGGCCGCGATCCGCCTCATGCCGTCCGCGGCCGGCGTCGCGGCCACGGGCGTGATCTCGGGCCATGTCCTGTCGCTCCTCGTCGGCCTGGCCGGCTGCCTGGTGCTGGCCACCTGCCTGGTGGCGGTGCGGACCGAGCGGCAGGTGCGGGCCGCCGTCCACCGCAGCGAGCGGGACTTCTCCATCCTGGTCAAGGGCATCTCCGATTGCGCGCTCTACATGCTGACCCCGGAAGGCCGGGTTGCCAGCTGGAACGCCGGCGCCGAACGGCTCAAGGGCTACAGCCGCGACGAGGTCGTCGGCCTGCCGCTGGCGACGTTCTACACCGAATCCGACCGCGCCGATGGCGCCCCGGAACGCGCGCTGGCCCAGGCGGCGGAGAGCGGCAAGTTCACCGGCGAGGGCTGGCGCATGCGCAAGGACGGCACCACGTTCTGGGCGCACGTGACGATCGAGCGCATTCACGACAGCCAGGGCCGGCCGGTCGGCTTCGCCAAGATCACCCGCGACATGACCCGCTGGAAGGAAGCGCAGGACCGGCTGGCGGCGACCACCGCCCAGCTCGACACCGCGCTCGACAACATGCACCAGGGCCTCGCCCTGTTCGATGCCGAAGCGCGGCTGATGCTGTGCAACCGGCGGCTGCTGGAGCTGTGGCAGCTGGCGCCGGGCCGGGCGCAGACCGGCACCGCGCTGCCCGCCCTGCTGGCGGCCATGCTCGATGCCCAGCAAGTAGCCAGCCGGGCCGATGCCCGCACCGCGCTCGAAGCGGCCATGCGCGAGACCCCGGAAGGCCCGGTGACCATCGCCTGCCACCCCGGCTTCATCGTCGCCGTCGCCAGCCGCCGGCTGCCGGACGGCGGCTGGGTCTCGACTTTCGAGGACGTCACCGAACGCCATCTGAGCGAAGCGCGGATCGCCCACATGGCCATGCACGATACGCTGACCGGCCTCGCCAACCGGGTGCAGTTCAACGAATGGTGCCAGCGCGAGCTGGAACATGTCGGCCACCACGACCAGCGTTTCGCCATGGTTGCCATCGATCTCGACCGGTTCAAGGAAATCAACGATCACTGGGGCCATGCCGAAGGCGACCTGACCATCCAGACCGTCGCCGCCCGGCTGCAGGCGGCCTGCCGCGAGGGCGAGATGGTGGCCCGCCTCGGCGGCGACGAGTTCGCCGCGGCGACAGCCTTCGACGACGATGCCGCCCTGTCCGATTTCGTCGCGCGGCTGGCCGGCTGCTTCGCCGCGCCGACCGGGACCGAGACCTGCCCGGTGCCGGTCGCCGCGAGCTTCGGGGTGGCGGTCCATCCGGCCGACGGCCGGGACCGCGAGGCGCTGCTCAACAATGCCGACCTGGCGATGTATCGCGCCAAGGCCAGCCTCGGCGAACACATCTGCTACTACCAGCCCGACATGGACGAGGTCGCGCGCACCCGCCGCCAGATCGCCGCCGAACTGCGCAGCGCCGCCGATCGCGGCGAACTGCTGCTGCTCTACCAGCCGCAGCATGTCGTCCAGACCGGCGAGCTGATCGGCTACGAGGCCCTGCTGCGCTGGCAGCACCCGGTGCGCGGCATGGTCAACCCGCTCGACTTCATCGGCATCGCCGAGGAGACCGGGGAGATCTTCGCCATCGGCGAATGGGTCCTGCGCGAGGCCGCGCGCGAGGCGGCGGCCTGGGACGAGCGGCTCAAGGTCGCGGTCAACCTCTCGCCGGTGCAGTTGCTGCAGGACGATCTCGTCCCCAAGATCGTCCACATCCTGATGGAAACCGGCCTGCCTGCGCGCCGGCTCGAACTGGAAATCACCGAAAGCGCGATCATCGCCGACAAGGCCCGCGCGCTGCACATGCTGCGCCAGATCAAGGCGCTCGGCATCTCCATCGCCATGGACGATTTCGGAACCGGCTATTCCTCTCTCGACACCCTGCACTCGTTCCCGTTCGACAAGATCAAGATCGACAAGTCGTTCCTGCAGCAATCCTCGGAAAGCGCCCAGGCCGCCGCCATCGTCCGCGCCGTCCTCGCGCTCGGCCGCAGCCTCGGCATCCCGGTCCTCGCCGAAGGGGTGGAGGACCGCGCCCAGGTCGCCCTGCTCAGCCAGGAAGGCTGCCAGGAAGCCCAGGGCTTCCTCTACGGCCGCCCGCAGCGCCTCGCCCCTCTGCCCGGGGAACGCCGCGCCACCGGCTGAACCCGGCAAGGCTCGCCTCGGCCGGCGACATCTGGCAAACCCTGTCCGCAACAACCGAGAACAGGGAGGATGCGATGACGAAGGCACTGCCACCGGCCGACTGCGAGGCGATCCGCCAGGTGCTTTACCGCTATTGCCGTGGCATCGACCGGGTGGACCGCGAGGCCCTGGAAACCTGCTACTGGCCCGACGCCCACGACGACCACGGCGCCTTCGCCGCCGACGCGCCCGATTTCATCAAACAGGTCATCGCAATGGTCCGCGACGTGCCGACCATGCACATGCTCGGCAACATCCTGATCGAACCCGGCGAACGCCCCGGCGCCGCCCGGGTCGAGAGCTATCTCCAGGCCACGCACCGCCTCCCCCAGCCGGACGGCAGCGAAGTCGACTGGACCCTGATCGGCCGCTATCTCGACAAGTTCGAACAGCGCGACGGCGAATGGCGCATTTTCCGCCGCTTCCTCGTGATGGACCACGAGCGGACAACGCCGGTCAGCCCGCCGTCCACCCATTTCCCCATCGGCCCGCGCTCGCGCGGCGGCAACAAGCCCGACGACCCGGTCTACACCTGGCTCGACCGGGCCTGAAGCCAGCCCATTCAGGCCACGCTGATGACCAGCGCCCCCTCGCCCTCGTCGATATTCACCGTGCTGCCATCGGGAATCTCGCCGCCGAGCAGCTTCTCCGCCAACGGGTCCTGCAGATAGCGCTGCACCGCCCGCTTCAGCGGCCGCGCGCCATAGACCGGATCGTAGCCGACCCGCCCCAGCCAGCGCTCCGCCGCCTCGGTCAGGTGCAGGGTGATCTTCCGGTCCTTCAGCAGCTGCTGAACCCGGCCGACCTGGATCTCGACGATCGGCCCCATGTGCTCCTGGCCGAGCCGATGGAACAGGATGATCTCGTCGAGCCGGTTGAGGAACTCGGGCCGAAAATGCCCGCGCACCACCTCCATCACCTGCGGCTCGACCGTCTCGACATCCGCCCCATCCGGCAGGTTCGCCAGGAACTGCGAGCCGAGGTTGCTGGTCAGGATGATCAGCGTGTTGGTGAAATCCACCACCCGCCCCTGCCCGTCGGTCAGCCGCCCGTCATCGAGCACCTGCAGCAGCACGTTGAACACGTCGGAATGCGCCTTCTCGACCTCGTCGAACAGCACGACCTGGTAAGGCCGCCGCCGCACCGCCTCGGTCAGCACCCCGCCCTCGTCATAGCCGACATAGCCCGGCGGCGCGCCGATCAGCCGCGACACGGAATGCTTCTCCATGAACTCGCTCATGTCGATCCGCACCATCGCGCTGTCATCATCGAACAGGAAGCCGGCGAGCGCCTTGGTCAGCTCGGTCTTGCCGACGCCGGTCGGCCCGAGAAACAGGAACGAGCCCAGCGGCCGGTTCGGGTCCTGCAGCCCCGCCCGCGCCCGCCGCACCGCCTTCGAAACCGCCACAACCGCATCGCGCTGCCCGATGACCCGCTTGCCGAGCACGTCCTCCATCTTCAGCAGCTTCTCGCGCTCGCCCTCCATCATCCGGTCCACCGGCACCCCGGTCCACCGGCTGACGACGGCGGCGATGTCCTCGGCCGTCACTTCCTCGCGCAGCAGGGCATTCGCCGAATTCCCCTGCGCCTCGGCCAGGGCCTTCTCCAGCTCCGGAATCCGCCCGTAAGTCAGCTCGCCGGCCTTGCCATAGTCCCCGGCCCGCTGCGCCTGCTCCAGCTCGATCTTCGCCGCGTCCAGCGCCTCCTTGATCTTCGCCTCGCCCGCCAGCTTGTCCCGCTCCGACTGCCACCGCGTGGTCAGTTCGGCCGATTGCTGCTCCAGGTTGGCCAAATCGCCGCGCAACGCCTCCAGCCGGTCGCGGCTCGCCTGGTCGGTCTCCTTGGCCAGCGCCATCTCCTCGATCTTCAGCTGGATGATCCGCCGGTCGAGCACCTCGATTTCCTCGGGCTTGCTCTCCACCTCCATGCGGATCCGGCTCGCCGCCTCGTCCATCAGGTCGATCGCCTTGTCCGGCAGAAACCGGTCGGCAATGTAGCGATTGCTCAGCGTCGCCGCCGCCACGATCGCGTTGTCGGCAATCCGCACCCCGTGGTGCAGCTCATACTTCTCCTTGATCCCGCGCAGGATCGAGATCGTGTCCTCCACGGTCGGCTCGCCGACGAACACCGGCTGGAACCGCCGCTGCAGAGCCGGGTCCTTCTCGACATACTTCTGGTATTCGTCGAGCGTCGTCGCCCCGATGCAGTGCAGCTCGCCCCGCGCCAGCGCCGGCTTCAGCAGGTTGGAAGCGTCCATCGCCCCCTCGCCCTTGCCCGCGCCGATCAGCGTGTGCATCTCGTCGATGAACAGGATGATCTCGCCCTCGGCGCCCTTGACCTCGTCCAGGACCGCCTTCAGCCGCTCCTCGAACTCGCCGCGATACTTCGCGCCCGCGATCAGCGAACCCATGTCGAGCGCCATCAGCCGCCGGTCCTTGAGGCTGTCGGGCACATCGCCATTGGTGATCCGCAACGCCAGTCCCTCGGCGATCGCCGTCTTGCCGACCCCCGGCTCGCCGATCAGCGCCGGATTGTTCTTGGTCCGCCGCGCGAGAATCTGGATCGTGCGCCGGATTTCCTCATCGCGGCCGATGACCGGATCAAGCTTCCCCTCCCGCGCGGCTTCGGTCAGGTCGCGCGCATACTTCTTCATCGCCTCATAAGCGTTCTCCGCCGAGGCATTGTCCGCCGTGCGCCCGCCGGTGACCGACTGGATCGCGGTTTCCAGCGCTTTCACGTCGACATTCGCCGCCTTCAGCGCCTTGCCCGCTGGGGTGTTGCTGAGGGCGAGCGCCTGCAGGATGCGCTGCACCGGCACAAAACTGTCGCCGGCCTTCTGGGCGAGTTGCTCCGCCTGGTCGAGCACGCGGACGGAGTCGTTGTCGAGGCCGGGGGCTTGCTGGGCGCCGCTGCCGCTGACGGCAGGGATTTTGGCCAGCGCCGCATCAGTCTCGCGCAGCGCATAGCCGGCGTTGCCGCCGGCCTTGGTGATGAGGTTCGAGGCCATGCCCTCGTTGTCTTCGAGCAGGGCCTTGAGCAGGTGTTCCGGCGCGATCCGCTGGTGGTTCATGCGGACAGCAACGGTCTGGGCGCTTTGGAGAAAGCCCTTGGCGCGGTCAGTGAATTTTTCGAGATTCATGGTGGAGCCTCCTGTTGGGAGGGGATGTGGTGTGGCTTTTGGGCAACACAAGGGGGTGGGGCAAAAATCGACACGCAGTGGCGCGGTCCATAGAGATAGGCACTTGACTGATGCATTTACTGTTCTTCATATGTTCCACGACCTGCTCTGATCCAGCACATCCCATTAGCTCTGCGCAGGCAGGCGCGCGCGACAGAATAACTGCGCCCCGGGAGATTCTGCGTGATGTCTACTCAGCAACTGACGCTGCAGATCGATAAGCTGATTCGCGTAGTAGGCAGGATCGTTGCTGATCGCGAAGCGATGCTACCTCTGGGAACCATAAGTAAGCCGTTTTCACGAGGTCTTCCGGCTTGCAAAAATCCCCAATCTTTCGAAGCGCGTGATGGACAGTCCATTTCCAGTGTGGGATCGTCGCCGATCACAAGTTGGGCATGGGGTATTGGAATGGCTAAAGCCATTGGTTTGCGCGTCTACCTGTTGTCGATAGCAGAGCGGGGAAACCCGAAGTTGTCGGTCCCGTTTGATTCCCCTCGGCTGACTTCCTTTTTTCCGACATTTCTGTCGGATTTTGTAGATCAGAACGTCGAAGCAAACAATATCGATGAGGCTGAGCGAACTTGGTTTTTTGAAAGATCGAAAAATTCAAAGGAGTTGGATATATTCGGTCAAATCAGCTACGGAACATTTGGTTTTGAGAGCAAGCTCAAAAATAATAAATCCAAGGTTATAAAATACGAGCGTCAGATCAATGACGTAGAGGAAATCCCACTCTATTTTCAATTTTGGTCCCCGGGTGGAAAATCTATGTCATTTGCCGTATTTCAATCTTTTCAGGGTAAGTCTTGCATTCAGTTAGTTATTGATAAGTTGAAAATTGAATTTGAAAATATACACCCCGAATTAATAATCAAAATACGAAAGTTAGTTCCCAGCGATTTGGCGGGTGGAATATATAATTCGTCGCCGGTAAAGAGTTTACGCTTAATCAAGAAAAATGCTTCGACAGATATCGCTGATTTACACTTGGGCAGGGCTGCACCAGAAACCGTTGATATCGAACTCACCCTAAAGGCGCATCGATCTCAAAGCATTGGAAAGTTCGGTGCCGTAGCTCGCTCACTGAGGAGCGATGGCGTTATCGTATACAACGGCATGGAGTTTTCTGAGGCGGTTGCAATGGTGCGGTTTGGCGGCAAGCTCAGGCCCGTTGGCATGTTTGGTTCACACACAAATGCGGGTGTCATTGATATCTCAGACTCCGTTATTTTTGAAGGCGGTCATCCGACTCCGGAATCTGTGCGCAAAGAGGCAAAGCTCCTTTTAGCCGATTTCTATGCAGTGATAGCCGGAAGGTAACATGAAGATAAGCGTCAGTTCTATTATTGCAGGACATATGCGATCTATAAAAGACGCTAGCGCCAATCGCACGCCTCTTGAAGATTATGCCGTGTTCTTTGTCTTACCCATCGCAATAGGATTGGCTGCATTTTACAAGGATATTAAGTTAGATCGCGATTCATTTAACGTATCAATTACATTTTTCGGCATTTTTATCGCACTACTTCTCAATATTCAAGTGGCTATGTTTGGAATATATCAGAAAAAATGGGAAGATCCAGAAGATGAAATTCTGATCGGCATTCATCGCAATAACGTAGAAGTGAGGCGGAAGTTATTGGAAGAATTGAATTGCAATACTTCATATTTGATATTAGTGTGCGGCCTTGCGATCGTGATGTCTCTGATCAGCTTCGTCGACAAGTCTGCCAATGGCTGGGTATCGGCGATTATTATTTTGATATACAGCCATTTTCTTGTTACGCTGCTCATGGTTGTAAAACGAGCGCACGCCCTCTTCCAGAGAGAATATAGCAGTAACGAATAGCTCCCGTAGGATTTATGGCGCTTACGGTACCGCGTGCAAGAATCCCCAATTACAACCGCCGCTAGTCTGATCGTAGCAAATATCGAGTTTGTTTGTGGCCAATATCGGCAAGCGATATTTGCGGACGCGCGCGCCGCGCGCTTCGCCATCTGCGACGTTCGGTACATCATGCCGCCCCCAAACCAAGGCCGGTTTCCTACCCGCCCCCACCATGGGATGATGCGCCCCGGGCCACCCCCGCTCCACCACCCCGCCCACCCATATAGTTACGGTGACAGGTGCAAGAATCCCCAATTTTAAGGCCCGAGCAGCGATGAGTCTGTTTGTGGCCAGAATCGGCAAGCGATCCTGACGGTAATTACGTCGACAGTATACTTAACCCCCAATCTCGCCACGTCAGCGGCTCCCCGAGTCCTTTGTGGCCAATATCGACAAGCGATATTGGCGGACGCGCGCACCGCGCGCTTCGCACCCCGGCACCCTCGGGCTCGCGGCGGGGGTCACGCCGCCAGTTCGCGCACCCCCCTGCACTCCGCTCACTGCACGCGCGGCATCACCTCCGCAGCGAGCCAGCGCATCCAGTCGGCATACTCTTCGAAATCGCGCAGGGCAGGACGCGGCACTTCCGTTTCCGTCACGCCGAGCGACTGGAGATAGCCCAACTGGTCGATCAGCTGCTGCGCTTCGGACAGCCCTTCTGCGGCGGCATCGCCCTTCACCGCATGCCCTTCGCCGAAGTTGAGCATATAGATCGGATACATCACCTCGATCGGCCGGCCATGATACTCCGCCTGGGAACGGATCGCCTCCAGCCGGGCCGGGATCTCGCCCGGCGGCGTCTGGAAGGGCGCCCAGCCGGTTCCCCATCTGGCCACCCGGCGCAACACCGCCGGCGCATCGCCGCCGAAATAGATCGGGATGCCCGGCTTCTGCACCGGCTTGGGCGATGCCGCGACATCGCGGAAATTGACATATTTGCCTTCGAAGCTCGCCGAATCCTTGGTCCACAATTCGATCATCGCCGCGACATATTCGTCGCACATCGCGCCGCGCTCATGGAAGGGGAGATTCACCATCTCGTATTCTTCCTTGAGCCAGCCGACGGCGGCCATCATCACCGCCCGCCCGCCGCTGAGCCAATCGAGCGTCGCCCACATCTTCGCATGGATCAAAGGATGCTGCAGCGGCAGGATGGTGATGTAGGAGGAAAGCTTGATCCGGCTGGTGACGCCGGCGACAAACCCCAGCGCCGTGGTGGTCTGCGGAAAATGGTCGCCGGACAGGTCGACCTGCGATGCCGGAATGCCGAAATGCTCCGGCATCAGGATCTTGGAAAAACCGAGTTCTTCCGCCAGCCTCAGCCCGCGCGCCTGGTCCGCCGGCTGCAGCGCCCGTTCCCACTCTGGCGGATACATCGCCTTGACGTGATTGCTGTTCGGAAAGTTGATGTTGAACTTCATGGCGCTCTCCCACGCTGATGAACCACCGTCGCACGGTCTGCGGCGCGACCTCCAGCCATTCACCTGCTGGAATTAGAGCCGGGCGGCATTGTTGCGCAGGAGCGCCGCGCAGGCAATGGCCAGTGCCGTTCGCGGTGGCGGGTCGCGGCGGGATGAACCCCACCTGACAGCCCCGGTCAGCGCAAGGCAAACGCGGCGCGATAAGGCGGGCGGCCACCCCACCCCGCCGGGCGGCCGAATCCCGAGGAGCCGCCATGTCCCTGCGCGATCATGTCTCCCGTTTCGCCGATAGCGATGCCGGGCTCAGCATCATCCTCGCCATCCAGATCACCATCATCTTCGTCGTCGCCCCACTCGCCGCCAGCGGCGCCGCCAGCGTCCAATGGGTCGAAATGCTGCGCTTCGGCCTCGCCGCCACCGCCATCCTCATCGTCGCCCGCACCACGCGGGCCAAGGCCGCCATCGCCGTGCTCTTCACCGCCACCTGGCTCGCCTCGCTCCACTGGCCGCTCGGCCCCGCACCCCACCCGCTGGCCCAGCCGATCGCCGTCGCCAAGATCGCCGTCACCCTCGCGTTCGATCTGATCGTCGTCGCAGTCGTCGCCGGCGCCGCCTTCGGCCCCGGCAAGGTCACCGTCCACCGCATCCTCGGCGCCATCATCCTCTATCTCGACGTGGCACTGGTCTTCGCCAACCTCTACCGCCTCCTCGTCGTCGCCCGCCCCCTCGCCTTCGCCGGCCTGCCCGCCGGTCCCAACGCCCGCTTCAGCGAACTCCTCTGGTTCAGCCTCTCCTCCCTGACCACATCCGGCACCGGCGCCCTCGCCCCGCTTCACCCGCTGGCCCGCAGCCTTTCCAGCCTCGAAGCCGTCATCGGCCAGCTCTACCCCGCCACCATCCTCGGCCGCCTCGTCACCCTCCACGCCTCGACCGAAAGTTGATCCGCGCTTCCGGCCCCGCAGCCGGCCCACGAAGCGGGTGCTGTCCTACAGGCATCTTCACGGCTAGTCTGGACGCCGGCTTTTTGAAATCGTCGCAATGCCCTGATTTCGCAGGGGTAATCATGACCTCATGGAGACTCGCCATGCCTCGCGTGGGCGAGCTTCGCGAAGTTCGTCGATTTTTTCTTGTCTTTTCAACGCAATGGAGTTTCAGGAGTTGTGAACTTCACACCGCATCGATAGAAATCTCCGCCGCAGACTTCCGCTCCTGGTCGCCGTGAGTCTTTTGTCTGTCAGGATCGACAAGCGATCCTGATGTCTGTCAGGATCGACAAGCGATCCTGATGTCTGTCAGGATCGACAAGCGATCCTGACGGTCCGCAGATCACGCCCCATGTCCTCGGCAAACCAGCGGTCGATCATCCGCAGGTAATCGTCCGGCGCACCCATCCAGGCCGTGCGGCCCAGCGCGACCGTCTCGTCGTAATGCCCCTCGTTGTTGGTATAGGCGGGCGTGCACATGGCATTGTAGGCTTGGTAGCCCCGCACGCTGTCCGCCACCTTGCCGACCCAGCCATCCGCCGCCTCGCCGGTCGGCTCGAGCGAAGCGACCTGCCCGGTCACCGCCCAATCGACCAGCCGGGCGATGTGCCGCGTGATATAATTGATCATCTGCACGAAGTTGGGCAACGCCGCCCCCTGCAGCGCGCCGACGACGAACATGTTGGGAAACTCCGGTATCGTCACTCCATGCAGCGTCCTCGCCCGCGCCCGCCACGCCTCGCTCAGCCGCTGCCCCGCCCGGCCCACCGGATCGAACCCCATCCTGCGGGTATAATCGCTCAGGATCTCGAAACCGGAAGCGAACACGATCAGGTCCAGCTCGTATTCGACCCCTCCGGCGACGATCCCGGCTTCCGTGATCCGGTCGATCCCCCGGCCATCGGTATCGACCAGGGTCACGTTGTCGCGGTTGAACGTCTCCAGATAGCTGTCATGCCAGCACGGGCGCTTGCAGTGCTTGCCATACCACGGCTTGAGCGCCTCGGCGGTCCGGCGATCCTTGACCACCGCATCGATGTGCGCGCGCACCTCCTCCATGTTCTCCATGTCGGCCAGCTCCGCCGCCGCCGCCAGTTCCTCCGGGCCGGCGGCGCGATCCGCCCCGTCGTTGAGGAAAATGCGGGTCCAGCCGTCCCTGACGAGGTCCACCGCCGGCCGCCGGCCCGAGGCGATGGCGAGGAAGTTGTCCAGCCTCTCCCGCTGCCAGCCGGGCGCCAGCGCCGAGGCCCAGGCGGGATCGGTCGGCCGATTGCCGCGCGGGGTGACCGCCGATGGCGTCCGCTGGAAAACGTAGAGATGCTCCGCCGCCTCGGCCACGCGCGGCACGACCTGCACCGCCGTCGCCCCGGTCCCGATGACGCCGACGCGCTTGCCGACGAGGCCGTCGAGAAACCCCTCCGGGCTGCCGCCGGTGTAGTCATAGTCCCACCCGGTAGTGTGGAACATCCGGCCCCGGAACTTCTCGCTCCCCGCGACCACCGGCAGCTTCGCCTTGTGCAGCACCCCGCCGGCAACGACGACGAAACGGGCGGTCACGGCATCGCCTTGGTCGGTCGTCACCGTCCAGACATGCTGCGCGTCATCCCAGACGGCGTTGCTGACCTGCGCATCGAACACGATCCGGTCATAAAGGCCGTATCGCTCGGCAAGCAGCCGGCAATAGGCGAGGATTTCCTCGCCCCGGGAAAACCGCTCCTTCGGGATGTAGCCGGTTTCATCGAGCAGCGGCAGATAACTGTAGCTCTCGATGTCGCAGGCAATGCCGGGATAGCGGTTCCAGTACCAGGTCCCGCCGACATCGCTCCCCTTCTCGATCAGTACGACATCCTCGATGCCGGACTTCTTGAGGTGAATCGCCTGCAGCAGCCCGGCGAACCCGGCGCCGACGATCGCGACTTCGCTGCGCACCGTCCGCGGCGGCCGGTTCGGCGCGGCGCGCTCCTCCCTGGGCTCGGGCGGCAGTTCGCGATAAATCCGGTCCGAAGCGGCGCGCTCCCGCTTGCGGCGTTCCTGCTCGTATCTCGCCCGGATATCGTCCGGCGAAAGGCTCAGCTTGAATCGGTCGGCAAGCGCCATTGATACCTCTCTCCCTCACGCCGGAGGCAGGATTTGAGCATCCCGCTTCGATCGCCATGCGCATGGTTCCGGCGCCGGACTCAGGACCGGCACCCGCAACTGCGCCGAACGATGCCTCGTCACGAAGCGATCGGCAAGGCCAGGGGTTCGCAAGCCGTCTGCTTGTCGCGCGCCCTGATCCATTCAGGCACTGGACGCCACGATGGCCGCAATTAAGTACTTGTCCTTATAGTTGCGCGTCAGTTAACCCTTTCAACGGATCGCGGGGGGCCGATTCGGCTCACCCAATAATCAAGCAATGCGCGTGCCGGTGCGCGGCGGGCCGTTGGTCCGTCGGTGTCTAACTGTGTCTGGATGAAGGAACGAGCAAATGTCGACTCCACTTGTGTCCGGACTTGGCGGCGCCGCCGGACTCGGTGAGCTTTTCCTGATCCGTAACGACGATAGCTCTACGGCGTTCATCGACTTGAGGACGGTGTTCGGCACTTCGGGCATAAACTTCTTCGGGCAGAACTACACCGGACTCTGGCTCAACAACAACGGTAGCGTCACGTTCGCCAGCAGCACCGGGCAATACACGCCATCGTCGATCACCGGCTCGACCAGCAACCCGATCATCGCGCCGTTCTGGGCAGACGTCGATACGCGCGGTGGCGCAGTGGCGGCCACGCCCGGCGGCACCTCCACCGGCACCAACCTGCTGTGGTACGACCTCGACGCGGCGAACCAGACCTTTACCGCAACCTGGGACGATGTCGGCTACTTCAGCGGCCGGACCGACAAGCTCAATTCCTTCCAGCTCAGCCTCACCAAGATCAACGACTTCGGCGATTTCGACATCACCTTCCGCTACGAGGAGATGAACTGGACCACCGGCGGTGCCTCGGGCGGGATCAACGGACTCGGCGGGACTCTGGCGCGGGCCGGCTACAGTTCGGGCAATGGCGTCAACTACTACGAGTTGCCGGCATCCGGCAACCAGGCTGCCTTGCTGGACCTCGACCAGACAAGCAACGTCGGCATCTCCGGCACGTATGTGTTCAACGTCCGCAACGGCGGGGCGACCGCGTCGCTCTCGGTCGGCGATGCGCAGATCGCCGAGGGCAATTCCGGCGTCTCCTACGTCGTCGTGCCGGTCTACCTCTCGACCCCCTCGGCCGGCACGGTCACCGTCCAGTATGCCACCGGCGGCGGCAGCGCGACCGATGGCGTCGATTACTTCGGCGCGGCCGGCACGCTGACCTTTGCCCCGGGCGTCACCCAACAGAACATCTTCATCGCCATCGCCGGGGACACGGCGATCGAAAGCGACGAGACGGTGAACGTCACCCTGTCGAACGTCAGCGGTGCGGTGATCGGCGATGGCGCCGGCGCGGTCACCATCGTCAACGATGACGGCCTGTCGATCTCGGATGTCCGCCTGGCCGAAGGCACCGGCGCCTCGCCGACCGCTTTCACCTTCACCGTCTCGCTGCTGTCCGCATCGGCAAGCGCCGTCACCGTGGACTATGCGACCGTTGCCGGCACCGCGCTGGCCGGAAGCGATTTCACCCCGACCAACGGCACGCTGACCTTTGCCGCCGGCGAAACCGCCAAGACCGTGACGGTCAACGTCGCCGCCGACAGCCTGACCGAGACCGACGAGACCTTCCAGGTCCACCTGTCGAACGCGGCCAACGCCGGCATTGCCCGGGCCGATGGCCTGGGCACCATCCTCAACGATGACGGCATCGTCATCGACGATGCCCGCGTGGTCGAGGGAACCTCGGCCGGCACCACGACGGCGAATGTCACCATCCGCCTGCTGAGCCCCGCTCCCGGCGCCGTTACGGTCAACTGGGCTACCGCGCCCGGGACTGCGACGACTCCCGCAGACTTCGTCACCAGCAGCGGCACGGTGACCTTCGCCGCCGGCGAGACAGTCAAGACCATCGCCGTTCCGGTTGTTGCCGACAGCCTGACCGAGGGCAACGAGACGTTCCAGGTGCTCCTCTCCTCGCCCACCGGGGCGGCAGTGGTCGATGGCGCGGCAAACGTGACCATCGTCGATGACGACGGCTTCAGCGTCGGCGATGCCTCGGTGACCGAGGGCAATTCCGGCACGACGACGATGAGCTTCGTCGTCTCGCTCGGCTCGGCGCTGGCGTCCACCGCCACCGTCAACTACGCCACGGTCGCTGGCACGGCGCTGGCCGGCAGCGATTATGTCGCCAGTTCGGGCACGCTGACCTTCCTCGCCGGCGAAACATCGAAGACCGTCTCGGTCCAGGTCAATGGCGACCTCGTCCCCGAGGGGAACGAAGCCTTCACCCTCCAGCTGAGCAACCCCTCGGCCAACAGCGGCATCGTCCGCGCCACCGGCACCGGCACGATCTTCAACGACGACGGCCTGTCGATCAACAACGCGACGATCACCGAAGGCAATTCCGGCACGCAGATCGTCAACCTCACCGTCTCCCTGAGCGCGGCGGCCACGGCCCCGGTCACGGTCAACTATGCGACGCGCGACGGCACCGCGACTGCGGGACAGGACTATGTCGCGGCCAATGGCACGCTGACCTTCGCCCCGGGCGAAACCAGCAAGACGATCCCCGTCACCGTCAATGGCGACACCCTGTTCGAAGGCAACGAGACCTTCCAGGTGGCTCTGTCCGGCCCGACCAATTCCGGGCTGGTCAAGGATATCGGCACGATCACCATCACCAACGACGACACCCAGCCGCCGCCGAGCTTCTCGATCGTCAACGCGGCGATTACCGAGGGCACCGGCCCGGGCGAGACGCTGATGCGCTTCCAGGTCGCCCTGTCGCGGGTCGCGGCGAGTGCCAGCACGGTCAACTATGCCACGAGCGACGGCACCGCTCTCGCCGGCAGCGACTACACCGCCACGAACGGCATGCTGACCATCCCGGCCGGCAGCCTGTTCGCGTTCCTCGACGTGCCGATCACCCGCGAGGCATTGGTCGAGGGCAACGAGACGCTGCCGTCACCCTGTCCAGCCCTTCGGCCGGCACCGCGATCGGCGTGGGCACGGCGACCGGGACGATTCTCAACGACGACACCTCGCTGGCCATCGCGGCCACCGGCGCGACCCAAGCCGAAGGACAGTCCGGTGCTACCCCGTTCACCTTCACCGTCACCCGCACTGGCGATGCGCCGGGGACGCAGAGCGTGGACTGGGCGGTCAGCGGGGCGGCGGTGACCGGCGCGGACTTCGTCGGCAGGGTGCTGCCGACCGGTACGGTCAGTTTTGCCGCCGGCGAGACTGCGAAAGTCGTCACTGTCAACGTAGCCGGCGACACGGCGGTGGAGGCAAACGAGGCGTTCACCGTCACACTGGCCAATCCCTCGGCAGGGGCGACGGTGACGACGGCGACAGCCACTGGTGCGATCCTCAACGACGATGCCGCCCTAGCCATTGCCGCGACCAGCGCGGTCAAGGCCGAGGGGCAGTCCGGTACGACACCGTTCACCTTCACCGTCACCCGCACCGGCGACACGACCGTTGCGCATTCTGCCAACTGGGCGGTCAGCGGTGCAGCGGTGACGGGCGCGGACTTCGTCGGCGGCGTGCTGCCGACCGGCACCGTCAGCTTCGCCGCCGGCGAGACCAGCAAGGTCATCACCGTCAATGTCGCCGGCGATACGGCGGTGGAAGCCAACGAAGCTTTCACCGTAACGCTGTCGGGCGCCTCGGCCGGGGCCACCATCACCACCGCAGCCGCAAACGGGTCGATCACCAACGACGACGCCGCTCTCGCCATTGCCGCGACCAGCGCGGTCAAGGCCGAGGGCAATTCGGGCACGACACCGTTCACCTTCACCGTCACCCGGACCGGCGACACGACCGTTGCGCATTCTGCCAACTGGGCGGTCAGCGGTGCAGCGGTGACCGGCGCGGACTTCGTCGGCGGGGTGCTGCCGACCGGCACGGTCAGCTTTGCCGCCGGCGAGACCAGCAAGGTCATCACCGTCAACGTCGCCGGCGACGCGGCGGTGGAGAGCAACGAGGCGTTCACCGTCACGCTGTCCGCTCCGACCGGCGGCGCGATCCTCGCCACCGCCAGCGCCAGCGGCACGATCAACAATGACGACAGCGCTGCCGTCAGCCACCTGATCACCTTCTCGGAGACGGGCTACACCGTCGGCATGGTCAACCCGGTCTATACATTTGCCGACAACACGGTGAACGTAATCGGCCAGATCGTCCGCGACAGCTCACAACCAAACTCGCCGGCAGCGGCGGCCAACACGACCTATAGCGGCCCGGTCTACATCACATTTGCCAATCCGGTTACCCATGTCGAATTCGACGCCGGCTACTTCGACAATCTCGGCAACACGACGATCGCGACGATCGGCCAGGGCGGCACCGTGCTCTCGACCCAGACCAATGCCGCACTCGGAATCGTCCACTACACCTTCGACAACGCCGCCGGCATCACCGGCATCCGGGTGATCGACAGCGCCGTCGATGCGGCCGGATTCTCCGTCGACAGCGTCTCCTTCAGCGGGTCGGCCACACCGGTGCCTACCGCCTCGACCGTCTCGATCGCCGCGACCAGCGCCTCGAAAGCCGAAGGGCACAGTGGCTCGACCCCGTTCACTTTCACCGTCTCGCGCACCGGCGACCTGACGCTCGCCGGCAGTGTCGGCTTCGGGGTGACCGGTTCGGGCACCTCGCAGATCGACGCCAGCGACCTGCCGGGGCTGACCTTCCCCAGGGGCACGGTAACCTTCGCGGCGGGCGAGGCGAGCAAGGTCGTCACCGTCAACATAGCCGGGGACACCACGGTCGAAAGCACCGAGACCTTTGCCGTCACCCTGTTCGGCGCGTCCGCCGGCTATGCCATCGGCACGGCCAGCGCCACCGGCACCGTGCTCAACGACGATGCCACCCTGGCCATCGCCGCGACCAGCGCGGCCAGGCCGGAGGGCTTCGCCGGGCCGACGCCGTTCACCTTCACCGTCACCCGCAGCGGCGATACCAGCGTGGCCCACAGCGCCACCTGGGCGGTCAGCGGCGCGGCGGTGACGGGCGCGGACTTCGTCAGCGGCGCGCTGCCGACCGGGACCGTCAACTTCGCCGCCGGCGAGACCAGCAAGGTCATCACCATCAACGTCGCCGGCGACCTCAACGTCGAGACCAACGAGGCCTTCACCGTCACCCTCTCCGCGCCGAGCGCGGGCGCGACGATCGCCACGGCAAGCGCCACCGGCACCATCCAGAACGACGATGTCACCCCGATCGTCGGCACCGGCGGCAATGACACCCTGAACGGCACAACCGGCATCGACGACATTCGCGGGCTCGGCGGCAACGACACGCTGGCCGACGGCGCCGGCAACGACTTCGTCCAGGGTGGCGACGGCAACGACCGCATCACCCATGGTGGCGGCAACGACTATTTCGCCGGCGGCGCGGGCGACGATACTTATGTCATCACCGGATTGCCGGGCACGGTGACCATCGAGGATTCGGTCGGCAACGATAGCATCGATGCCAGCGCGGTCGGCACCGGCTTCACCCTCGACCTGCGCTCGGGTGCGACCAGCACGGTGGGCGGGACGACGATCAAGCTCGCTTCCGGCGGCGCCAGCATCGCGCCACTGGACCTCGTGTTCCTCCAGGACCTGACTGGCTCTTTCAGTGACGACATCGCCACCGTCCGCCTGGTCGCGCCGCAGATCGTCAGCGCGGTGCTCGGCGTCCAGCCCGACACGCGGTTCGGCGTTTCCGCCTTTGCCGACAAGGCGGTCAGCCCGTTCGGCTCGACCGGCGATTACGTCTACCGGACCAACCTCGCGCTCACCGCCAATGGCGCGCTGGTCAAGACCACTTACGACGCGCTGACCATCGCCGATGGCAACGACCTGCCGGAAGCACAGATCGAAGCGCTGATGCAGGTCGCGCTGCGGCCGGTGGAGGTCGGCTTCCGGGGCGATGCCCTGCGCGTCGTCGTGCTGTTCACCGATGCGACCTACCATGTCGCCGGCGATGGCGCGGCCGCCGGCATCCTCACGCCGAACAATGGCGATGCCGTGCTCGATGGCACGCCCGCAGGAACCGGAGAGGACTATCCCGGCGTCGTCCAGGTGGCGACGGCGCTCAATGCGGCGGGCATCTACACCGTGTTCGCGGTAACCTCCGGCAATCTCGGTGCCTATACCAGCCTGGCGGCGCAACTGGGCAATGCGACAGCGGTGGTGCTCACCAGCGACAGCAGCAACATCGTCAGCGCGGTGACCGGCGGGCTCGGCTCGGCCACCGCGACGGTGATCGAGAATGCGATCGGCGGGGCGGGCAACGACACGCTGATCGGCAACGATGCCGCCAACCTTCTCACCGGCAATGCCGGCAACGACAGCATGGATGGCGGCGCCGGCATCGACACGGCGGTCTTCGCGTTTTCGCCGACCGCACCGGTCTGGGTCCGCAATCCCGATGGCAGCTACACCGTGACAACGCCGACGTTAGGCACCGACACGCTGCGCAACATCGAATTCGCCAGGTTCGACAACGGCACGCTCGATCTCGCCACCGGCGTGTTCACCAGCTCGACCTATGCGCTCGCCGCCACATCCGCCAGCAAGGCCGAAGGGCAAAGCGGGGCGACGGCGTTCACCTTCACCGTCACCCGCACCGGGTTCACCACGCTCTCCCAGACTATGGACTGGGCCGTCGGCGGGGCGTCGGTAGCCGGGGACGATTTCATCGGCGGCGTCCTGCCGACCGGCACGGTCAGCTTCGCGGCGGGTGAAACCTCGAAGGTCATCACGATCAACGTCGCGGGCGACTCCACGGTGGAAGGCGACGAGGCATTCACCGTGACACTCGCCAACCCGTCGTTCGGCGCGGTGCTGGCGACGACGACCGCCACCGGCACGATCCTGAACGACGATGCGACCCTGGCCATCGCCGCGAGCTGCGCGGTCAATGCCGAAGGGCAATCGGGGACGACCCCGTTCACCTTCACCGTTACCCGCACTGGCGACACCACCGTGGCCCATAGCGCCGACTGGGCGGTCGGCGGCGCGGCGGTGACCGGGGCCGACTTCCTCGGGGGAGTCCTGCCGACCGGCACGGTCAGCTTCGCCGCTGGCGAGACCAGCAAGGTCATTGCCGTCAACGTCGCCGGTGATACGGCAGTGGAAGCCAACGAAACGTTCACCGTCACACTCTCGGGCGCCTCCGCCGGGGCCACCATCACCACGGCCGCCGCAAACGGGTCGATCACCAACGACGACGCCGCTCTCGCCATTGCCGCGACCAGCGCGGTCAAGGCCGAGGGCAATTCGGGCACGACACCGTTCACCTTCACCGTGACCCAGACCGGCGACACCAGTGTTGCCCACAGTGCCAACTGGGCGGTCAGCGGCGCGGCGGTGACCGGCGCCGATTTCGTCGGCGGAGTGCTGCCGACCGGCACGGTCAGTTTTGCCGCCGGCGAGACCAGCAAGGTCATCACGATCAACGTCGCCGGCGATACCCTGGCGGAAAGCGACGAGGCGTTTTCCGTGACGCTGTCCGGTCCTTCCGCCGGCACCAGCATCACCACCGCCAATGCCAGCGGCGTGATCAACAACGACGACGCCGCCGGGCCTGCGCCCATCGTCGGCACGACTGGCGCCGACATCCTCTATGGGACGGCCGGCGCGGATAGCATCGACGGGCTGGAAGGCAACGACATCATCGATGCTGGCTTCGGCGACGACCTGCTGGTCGGTGGACTGGGCGACGATTTCCTGATTGGCAGCGCCGGCATCGACAAGGCGAGCTATGAAGGCGCCACCGCCGGTGTCAGGGTCACCCTGGCGTCGCTGGCGCCGCAAAATACGCTGAGCATGGGCATCGATACCCTGGTCCTGATCGAGCAGCTGCGCGGTTCGGCATTCAACGACACCCTGACCGGCGACGGCCTGGCCAACCTGCTGGAGGGGCTGGCCGGCAACGACGCCCTGTTCGGCGGGGCGGGGGCCGATACGGTGAGCGGTGGAGACGGCGTTGACATCATCGATGGCGGAACCGAGGCGGACCGGATGGTCGGCGGCATCGGCAATGACTTCTACATCGTCGACAATGCCGGGGATCTCACGGTGGAAGTGGCCGGCGAAGGCACCGACACCGTCCGCACGTCGCTCAACTACGTGCTGCAGGCGAATGTGGAGAACCTGGAGTTCACTGGCACGACTGGCTGGTCCGCCACGGGCAATGCGCTGAACAACCGCATTACCGGCGGGTCATTGAACGACTTCATCAATGGCGCCGCTGGCAACGACGTGCTGATCGGCAACGGGGGCGACGATGCGTTGCTCGGCGCCCTCGGCGCCGACGTCATGACCGGCGGCGCCGGACGGGACAGGTTCAATTACGCCGCGCTCGATATCGCGGCCAACCGGGACACCATCACCGACTTCACCCCCGGCACCGACCGCATAGTGTTCGCCCATTCGGCGTTCCTGGCGCTTACGGTTGGCCCGGGCAACTCGCTGCTGCCGACGGAGTTCGTTGTCGGCCCCGCTGCAACCACCGCGAGCCAGCATCTGGTCTACGACCAGGCTGTGGGGACGCTTTACTACGATGCGGATGGGGTAGGCGGTGCCGCCCAAGTGGCGATTGCCCAGCTTACGGGCAATCCGGTGCTGGGAACCGGAGATTTCCAGATCCTCTGAGCCAAGATCGTCTAAACGATTCGCCGACCTGCACCGGCCGGGCGCAGGTCGGCCCGCTCAGTATCCCGCCTCGATCGCCATGCGCACGGCTTCGGCGGCGGTCCGCACGCCGAGCGCCTGGAACAGGGCGGAACGATGCATCTTCACCGTACGCTCGGCAAGGCCGAGATCGTAGGCGATCTGCTTGTTGAGCTTGCCCTTGGCCATGGCGATCAACACCGAGCGCTGGCGGGGCGAGAGCCCATCGACCCTGGCCCGCGCGGCGGCGGAGCGGCCATTGGTGGCGCCGTCGGGAATCTCCATCTGCGAGCCGAGATAGTACTCGATCTCACCCTCGGCATCGAAGATCGGCGCCACGAGGACGGCATTGCGGAATCGCTCGCCGTTCTTCTTGTAGTTGAGAATTTCGACCATGACCGGTCGCTGTTCGCGGATGCCCTCGCGCAGGGCATCCTTGAGCCAGGGCTCGGTATCCTCTCCGGTGAGGAAGCGGCAGTTGCGGCCGATGATCTCGTCCCGGTCGTAGCCGGTCAGGGCAACGAACGCGGCGTTGCATTCGACGATCGGGTTATCGGGCAGGCGTGGATTGCTGATGACCGCCGCCACCGCGCTGTTGGTGATCATGTCCGATACGGGCACTTCGTCTATCCCCCCATCATACCGCACGGGCGCCAGGTGTCCGGGGACACGTGAACCGGCGGACAGGCGGTTTCAAGCCGTCCTGACCTTTCGGCCATGTTGCCCGCAAACGCCTCCTGTCCGCAAGTGCGGGGTGCGAGAAAAGCGGCGTGGGCCGACCTTCGCCGCAAGGGGCAGACGATGAACCGAAATCGGGCCAAGCTCGTGCAGCACGGCGCTGACAGGTCACTGGCAGGAAGCTGGCGATGCGAACGGTGATCATCGGGGCGGGGCTGGCCGGGCTGGCCTGCGCCGAGCAACTGGCGCAAGCCGGCGTCGAAGCGACCCTGTTCGACAAAGGGCGAGCACCGGGTGGCCGGATGTCGACTCGCCGGGTCCCGGCTGGCGGTGGGTCATTCGCATTCGACCATGGGGCGCAATACTTTACCGCGCGCGACCCCCTGTTCCGCGCGGAAGTGGTGCAGTGGCACCGGCGCGGCCTGGCGGCGCCGTGGCCTGCGGCGGGCGACGACGCCTGGGTTGGCACGCCGGGCATGAGCGGGCCGGTGGCGGCATTGGCGGCGGCGCGTGACGTGCGGTTTTCCCACCACGTCATGGGTCTGGTGCGCGAAGGCGGCGGGCGCGAGGGGGCCTGGTGGGTGACTTTGCAGGGCGGGGAGCGGCAGGGTCCGTTCGACGCGGTGGTGATTGCGCTGCCGGCGGAGCAGGCGCTGGCGTTTCTTGGCGCGCACGACCTGGCCATGGCATCGCGAGCGGTCTCGGCGCGTTCGCAGCCATGCTGGACGGCGATGGCGGCATTCCCCGCGCGACTGCCCCTGCCCGACGTGATCCGCGACGCCGGCACGCTGGCCTGGGCAGCGCGCGACGGCGCGAAGCCGGGGCGAGACGGGTCCGAGACCTGGGTACTGCAGGCGGGCGGCATGTGGTCCGCCCGGCATCTCGAGCGCACCCCGGGCGAGATCGCGCAACTCCTGCTGGCCGAGCTGACGGGGCTGTGCGCCCCTGCGTCGGTGCCGGAACCGACGTATCTGGCGGCCCATCGCTGGCGCTACGCCATGACTTCGGGCGCGGCGCTCGGCGCCTTGTGGAACCCGTCCCTGCAGCTCGGCGCCTGTGGCGATTGGCTGATGGGGCCGCGAGTGGAACTGGCATGGCTCTCGGGCAGGCATCTGGCGCGCGCGATGCTGGCCGGGCACGCCGGATTGCAGGCCGCAGCCTCACACGGATGACGGCAGGGCGGGTGATCGCTGTCGACCGGACGGCGTTGTTGCGCGGTCGGGCTTGGAAATCCTGCGGGTTCCACTTATATACCGCCCGGTATGAACGACGTCGCGCCAGCCTGCACCCGTGGTCGCCCACGGGAATTCGATCCCGAGGTGGCGCTGGCCGCAGCCTTGCGGGTGTTCTGGCGGCGTGGCTACGAGGCGGCTTCGCTGAGCGAGCTGACCGAGGCGATGGGCATCACCAAGCCCAGCCTCTATGCCTGCTATGGCAACAAGGAGGCGCTTTTCCGCCAGGCGCTCGATCTCTACGAGCGCGACAAGCTGTGTTATATCCGCAAGGCGCTGGAGGCGCCGACCGCGCGCGACGTGGCCGAACGGCTGCTGCGCGGCGCGGTGGAGATTCACTGCAGCGCTGACGAGCCGCAGGGTTGCCTGGGGGTGATGAGCACGGTGGCCTGCGGCGCGGAAGCCGAATCGATCCGCGCGGAAGTGCTGGCACGCCGCGCCTCGTCCGAGAAGGCGATGATCGAGCGTTTCGCCAGAGCGCGAGAAGAGGGGGATCTGCCGCCGGCGTTCACGCCCGAGGCCATGGTCTGCTACCTGACCACGGTGGTCCAGGGCATGACCCTCAAGGCTGGTGCCGGGGTTCCGCGTGAGGACCTCGAGCAACTGGTACACACCACCCTGGCGATCTGGCCGCAAGCCTGACACTGCCAGCTGCGACGGCTCGAATGCGCGAGCGACAAAGCAGCGACAAATTTTTCCCGAGCGGTATAGAAATCCTCTTGACGGCACCCCCGGTGATTTCTATACCAATCAGTATAGAACACAAAGCCCGGTGAGAATGTCGGTAAGTGCCAGCAAGGAGACGCGCATGGCCGATGCCACGACACCGAAATCACGCTGTCCCTGACAGCCCCTCAACGCGCGAACGCGAACATGGTTCCCGCGCACCGAAATTCCCATGCGGGCGCAACCCGGCCTGGCGCATGGCGCCGGCCGCGGCCTGATCGCTCGCCGGCCCGCATCTCGAAAGGTGACTCGAAATGGCGTTCCATGATCCCATGCTGGACACGGCCCCGCGCGGCGGCCATTCCGGTCCGCGCAATCCGTTCACCGCGCTCGAATGGCGCGTGATCACGCTCGCCCGCGACGAACAGGCTGTCGCGGAGCCGCAACCGTTGCGCGGCTGGCGTCGCCTGGCAGCCTGGCTGCGTACGACATCGCAGCCGCGCCCCCTGGCCAACGAACGGCTTGAGGCGCTGCGCCGGCTGGCGTCCGATCTCTGGCATAGCCGGGACGAGGTCGGCTCGGGCAATCTCGCGCTGTTCCGCGCGGCCGGGTTCGGCGATCACCATCTGGAAACCCTGCAGAGCGCGGTCGTGCTGGCGGATCGGAAGGCGGCGGCGTGAACGTGGAGACCCGGTTCGACCAGGAACGGCTCGACAGCGAGGCGATCGCCGCGCCCGACCGACCGGCGCCGTCGCGCCGTGGGCGCTGGCTGCTCGGTGCCGGATTGGCGGTGACGCTGGTGGTCGGCTGGAAGGTGTTCACCCATCCGGCCGAGGCGCCCCCGCCGCCCCCGGCGACGGTCGGCGTGGCGGCGCCGATCCAGCGGGCGATCACGCAGTGGGACGAGTATATCGGGCGTTTCGCCGCCAGCCAGACGGTCGAGGTGCGGCCCCGCGTCTCGGGCGCGGTGACGGCGATCCATTTTCGTGACGGCGAGGTGGTGCGCAAGGGCGCGCTGCTGTTCACCATCGATCCGCGACCTTATGCGGCGGCGCTGGCGGAGGCGCGCGCCAATGCCGCGAGCGCGGCCAGCACGCTGGCGCTGGCGCAATCCGACCTTGCCCGCGCCACCCGGCTGACGGGCGACGAGGCTGTGGCCGCCAGCGAAGTCGATGCGCTGCGCGCCAAGGTCACCGCCGCGCGCGCCGCGCTGGCTGCAGCCCAGGCGCGAGCCCGGGCGCGCGCGCTCGACATGGAGTTCACCAGCGTCCGCGCGCCGATTTCCGGGCGCATTTCCGACCGGCGGGTGGATAGCGGCAATCTCGTCGCCGGCGAGGGCGGTGCCGGGGCGACGCTGCTGACGACGATCAACGCGCTCGATCCGATCTACTTCGAATTCGACGCTTCGGAAGCCCTGTTCCTCAAGGCCCAGCGCGACCGCAGCGCCGGGCGGGCGCCACAGACGGTGCAGGTGCGCCTGCTCGACGAGCCGGACTATCGCTGGCAGGGCCGGCTCGACTTCACCGACAACGGGCTCGACCCACGTTCCGGCACGATCCGGGTGCGGGCGACATTCGCCAATCCCAGACTGTTCCTGACGCCGGGCCTGTTCGGCAACATGCGGCTGGGCGGCGGCACGCCCACCCCGGCCCTGCTGGTGCCCGACACCGCCGTCCAGACCGACCAGGCGCACAAGACCGTGCTGGTCGTCGGGCCTGACGGCACGGTCGAGACCCGGCCGGTGGAGACCGGGCCGGTGGTCGATGGCCTGCGCGTGATCCGCAGCGGCATTTCGACCGCCGACCGGGTGATCGTCTCCAACCTGGCCGGGGCCATGCCCGGCGCCAAAGTCCACACCGTGGCGGGGCGCATCGCTCCTGCCGCCGCACCTGCCCATCCCATCGCGGCTCAGCCCCCACTGGCCGCGCAGGCGACCTTCGCGCGCTGAGCCCCAACCCCCCGCTCTCCGCGCGGAGGTCGCCACCTTCGCCTTTCCGTGAATGCCGGTGCCCTGCTCAGGCACCGCACCGGCTGTTTCGCACGTTTGCCCATTTCGCAGGACGAAGCCCATGCGTTTCTCGCGGTTCTTCATCGATCGGCCGATCTTTGCCGCCGTCATCGCCGTCATCATCACGGTTGTCGGCGCCCTGGCGTTTCTCGGCCTGCCGGTCAGCCAGTATCCGGACATCGTGCCGCCGACGGTGACCGTTACCGCGCAATATCCGGGCGCCGACGCCGAGACAGTGGCCGACACCGTTGCCGCGCCGATCGAGCAGGAGATCAACGGGGTCGACAACATGCTCTACATGGGCAGCCAGTCGACCGGGGACGGCAAGGTGACGATCACCGTCACCTTCAAGATCGGCACCAACCTCGATCAGGCGCAGGTGCTGGTGCAGAACCGCGTCGCCGTGGCGACGCCGCGCCTGCCGCAGGAAGTGCAGCGTTTCGGCGTCGTCACCCGCAAGGCATCGCCGGACTTCCTGATGGTGGTCAACCTCAACTCGCCGGACGGCAGCCGTGACCGCAACTATCTGTCCAACTATGCGCTGACCCAGGTGAAGGACCGCATCGCCCGGCTCGACGGGGTCGGCGATGTCCAGCTGTTCGGCTCGCGCGACTATGGCATGAGGATCTGGATCGACCCGGGCCGCGCCGCCGCGCTCAACCTGACGGCAGGCGAGATCGTCAGTGCCCTGCGCGCCCAGAACGTCCAGGTTTCGACCGGCGCGATCGGCGCACCGCCGGTGGCGACCGGGGCGGCCTACCAGATCGGCGTGCAGATGCAGGGCCGGCTGACCGACCCGCAGCAGTTCGCCGACGTGGTCATCCGCACCGATGCGCAAGGCCACCAGGTCCGCGTCCGCGATATCGGCCGGGTCGAGCTCGGCGCGCAGGATTATGGCATCAACACCTACCTGAGCGGCAAGCCGACCCTGGTCATGGGCGTGTTCCAGCGCCCGGGTTCGAACGCGCTGGCGGCGGCGGCGGCGGTGCGCGGGGAGATGGACACGCTGGCGAAAAGCTTCCCCAAGGGGGTCGCCTACAGCGTCATCTACAATCCGACCGAATTCATCGGCCAGTCGATCGATGCGGTTTACCACACCCTGTTCGAGGCGATGGTGCTCGTCGTCATCGTCATCCTCGTGTTCCTGCAGAGCTGGCGGGCGGCGGTGATCCCGATCATCGCCATCCCGGTCTCGCTGGTCGGCACGATGACCATGCTGGCGGCGGTCGGCTACTCGCTCAACAACCTCTCGCTGTTCGGGCTGGTGCTGGCGATCGGCATCGTCGTCGATGACGCGATCGTCGTGGTCGAGAACGTCGAGCGCAACATGGAGGAGGGCATGGCGCCGCTGCAGGCAGCCCGCGCCTCGATGGACGAGGTGGCCGGCGCGCTGGTGGCGATCGCGCTGGTGCTCTGCGCGGTGTTCGTGCCGACCCTGTTCATCAAGGGCATTTCCGGCGCATTCTACCAGCAGTTCGCGGTGACCATCGCGACCGCGACGGTGATCTCGCTGATCGTCTCGCTGACACTGTCGCCGGCGATGGCTGCGCTGCTGCTGCGGCCGCGCCACGAAAGCGAAGCGCGCGCCGATGGCTGGCGCGGTCGGATCGACCGGGCCGCCTTGTGGTTCAACCAGGGATTCGAGCGGCTCAGCGACCGCTATTCGGCGCTCACTGCCCGCCTGGTTCGCGCACCCCGCAAGGTGCTGCTGGCCTACGGCGGCCTGATCGCGGCAACCGTGGGCCTGTTCGTGGTGACGCCAAGCGGGTTCGTGCCCCAGCAGGACCAGGGCTACATTCTTGCCGCCGCCTTTCTTCCGTCCGGGTCCTCGCTGGAGCGGACCGATGAGGTGACGCGCGAGATCGCCCAGCGCATCCTGCCGATCAAGGGGATCCGCGGCGCGGTGATGTTCGCCGGCCTGCACGGGCCCTCACGCACTGCCTCGCCCGATGCCGCTGCGATCTACTTCCCGTTCAAGAGCTTCGAGGAGCGAAAGGCGCTCGGCGTCACCTATCAGTCGATCATGGAACAGGCGCAGAAGGCGGTTGCCGGCTATGACAAGGCGCACCTGCTGATCCTGCCGCCGCCGACGATCAACGGCATCGTGCCGGCCGGCGGCTATCGGCTGGAGCTGGAGGACAAGAACGGGCGCGGTTATGCCGAACTGGCCAAGGTCGCCGGCGGGCTGGTCAAGCGGGCGAACGCCGAGCCGGGGCTGGCACAGGTCTATACCCTGTTCAACATGAACACGCCGCGTGTCTATGCCGATCTCGATCGGGCCAAGGCCAACATGCTCGGCGTGCCGCCGGAGCGCGTATTCGAGGCGATGCAGGTCTATCTCGGCTCGGCGTTCATCAACGACTTCAACCTGCTGGGGCGGACCTATCGCGTCACCGCGCAGGCCGACGCGCCGTTCCGCACCGGCTCTGCCGACATAGCCAACTATCGCGCCCGGTCCGATTCCGGGGCGATGGTGCCGCTGGGCACGCTGGCCAGCTTCCGCGACACCGCCGGGCCGTGGCGCGTGGTGCGCTACAACCTCAACCCGGCGATCGAGATCGACGGCAACATGGCGCCCGGCACCTCGTCCGGCCAGGCGCTGGCCAAGATGGCAAAACTGACCGCGAACCTGCCGGAAGGCTACAATGCCGAGTGGACCGGCATCGCCTACCAGCAGACGACCGCGGGGAACACCGCCGGCATCGTCTTCGGCATGGCGGTGTTCTTTGTCTTCCTGGTGCTCGCCGCACAGTATGAAAGCCTGTTCCTGCCGCTGGCGATTATCCTGATCGTGCCGATGTGCCTCTTGGCGGCAATGGCCGGCGTCAACCTCAGGGGCATGGACAACAACATCCTGACCCAGATCGGCCTCGTCGTGCTGATCGCGCTGGCGGCCAAGAACGCGATCCTCGTCGTCGAATTCGCCAAGCAGGCCGAGGAAGAGCAGGGCATGAGCACCATCGACGCCGCCGTCCACGCCGCCCGCACCCGCCTGCGGCCGATCTTGATGACCAGCTTCGCCTTCATCCTCGGCGCCGTGCCGCTGGTGATCGCCAGTGGCGCCGGCGCGGAATTGCGCCAGGCGCTGGGCACGGCGGTGTTCTTCGGCATGGCCGGGGTCACCGCCTTCGGCTTGCTGTTCACGCCGACCTTCTACGTCGTCTGCCGCGCGCTGGCCGACCGCATGCCGCGCCGGACCCGCGAGTCTGCGCCGGCCCATGCGGTGCCCGCCGAATGAGGAACCTGCAGATGACCGCGCAACGTCCATTCCGTTTCCTGCTCGTCCTGATGGCGACGACCGTGCTGACCGCCTGCGCCGTCGGGCCGGACTACCACCGGCCGCAGACCCCGCCGGGTGCGGCGGCGCCGTTCATCGGCTCCGCCTCGCCGCAGGTCAGCACCGCGGCACCGGACGACCACTGGTGGCAGCTTTACCGCGACCCGGTGCTGGACCGCCTGGTCGGCGATGCGTTGGCGGCAAACACCGACCTGCGGGTGGCCCTGGCCAATCTCGAAAAGGCCCGCGCCCAGTTGCGCGGCGCGCGCTCGGATCTCCTGCCGCAGACCGGGCTCGACGCTTCCGCGACTTATGGCCGGTCTGCGATCGGCCAGGTCCCGGCCGGGATCGGGCGTCAGAACTGGGTGATCAGCGGCGGTCTCGAAGTCGGCTACGAGGTCGACCTGTTCGGCCGCGTCCGGCGCAACATCGAGGCAGCCCGCGCCGACAGCCAGGCGGCAGCGGAAGATGCGGCGGCGGTGCGTGTCGCGGTCGTCGCCGATACCGTGCGCGCCTATGTCGATGCCGCGGCCTCGGCCCAACGGATCGCGGTGGCACGCCAGACCGTGGGCCTGCTCGACCAGGCCCTGCGGATCACCAATGCGCGCTTCGAAGCCGGCCGCACGGACAGGCTCGACGTGATCAGGGTGACGGCATTGCGCGAGCAGCAGGCCGCCGCCATTCCCGATCTCGAGGCCGACCATGACCGGGCACTGCTGCGGCTGGCGACACTCACCGGCCGCGTGCCGCGCGACCTGCCGGAGGAAGCCCGCAGCCGCACCGCCCTGCCCGCACTCGACCAGCCGATTCCCGTGGGCGATGGCCGCCTGCTTCTGGCCCGCCGTCCGGACGTTCGCGCCGCCGAACGCCGGCTGGCGGCCGATACGGCGCGGATCGGCGTGGCCACCGCCGATCTCTATCCGCACATCACCCTGGGAGGCTCGACCGGGATCACCAGCATCGGCACCAGCGACGTGTTCGGCGGCGGGGCGTTCCGCTGGCTGCTCGGCCCCGCGATCAGCTGGGCGTTCCCCAACCAGGCGGCGATCCGCGCCCGGATCGGCTCGGCACGCGCCGAGGCCCACGCCGATCTGGCCCGCTTCGACGGGACGGTCCTGCGCGCGCTTGAGGAGACCGAGGCGGCGCTGACGACCTATCGCAACGCCGCCAGCCGGCAACAGGCCCTGCTCGCCGCGCGCGACACCGCCGCGCGGGTTGCCCGGATCACGCTGGCGCGCCAGCGCCAGGGGCAGATCGACTCGCTGGCCGTGCTCGACGCGCAACGCACGCTGGCGGGTGCCGAAGCCGACCTGGCCGACGCGGGACGCAAGGTCGCTTTCGCGCAGGTCGATCTGTTTCGGGCGCTGGGCGGCGGCTGGCCGCAGGCGTGAGCAGGCTGGGCGCGATCAGCCCTGTCCGACAACCTCGGTGATGATGTTCTCGAGGTAGGCGAGGCTCTTGAGGTAGGCGGGCTTGTCAACCTCGTCCAGGCCCAGGAACTCGACTTCGAACGGGCCATCGTATCCGGCAGCGACGGCGCTTTCGACGAAGCGGGCGATAGGCAGTTCCCCTTCGCCGGGCAATCCGCGCACGCCGGCGCCGGGCGCCTCGAGCGTGCCGATCGCAACGTCGCTGACCTGGACGATGGCGATGCGCTTGCCGACCCGCGCGATCCAGGCAGTGACATCGCGTTCGGCATAGCAGTTGCCGATATCGACGACGATGGCGGCGCCGCTGGCGTCGGCGAGGTCGATCGAGTCACGCAGGTTGTGGACGAACGAGACATTGGACCGCAGCGAGGGTTCGAAAGCCAGGGTCACGCCGGCTTCGCGCGCATGGTCCACGCAGGGGGCGACCGCTTCGGCATAGGCCGCCACGTTTTCCGCCCAGCCATCGACCCTGCCCTTGCCCGGCGGCCCGTAAACCGCGCCGCCAAGTGCTGCGGCTACGTCGATCGCGCGATTGAGCCTGGCTCGCTCGTCGGCCCAGCGCGAGGGTTCGAACAGGGAAAACGGCGCGGCGACGATGCTGGAGCAAGTCATGCCCTCGCCCCGCAGGATTTCCACGGCCCGGTCGTGGCCGAACGCTTCGAGCTTGCCCGCGAACAGCCCGACGCAGCGCAGGCCTGCCTCGCGCCAGAACGCCACGTCCTGCTCGAAGGACCAGCGCATTGTGGCGATCGCGCTCAGCGACAGACGGGGGTGCAGGGAAACCCTGGTGGCTTGATCGGTCATCGCCTCTCCATTCGCGCGTCGTGTTCGGGGGAACGCCGCAACCTCGGCAGGCTTGCACCCCGAGTCAAGCGCCCGCCGGAAGCCGCCCGCCGACGGCATCCGGCTGCGGTCCGCCTCAGGCCATTGTCATGTGCTCGAAATCCGGCCGGTAAAGCATGCCCCAGATGTCCGTATTCTCCAGCGGGCATTGCACCGAGGTGCGGGTTTCGTGAGTCCAGTAGTAGTTTTCGGCCCGCTTGTCGCTCCAGACGCGCTGGTTGTTCAGCCGATCCACCATCCGGTTGTATTCGATGTAGGGCTCTTCCTTGACCTCCACGGTTCTGGCGCCGGTCTGGAACATCTTCTCGATCGTCTTCATCGCGAACAGGGTGATCATCTCGTGGAAGGCCGCCGGGCCGAGGCCGCCATTGGTGTTGGGGCCATAGATCGACCAGAAGTTGGGGAAGCCCGGCATCATGCAGCCGCGATAGGCCTTAGGACCATCAGGGCCCCAGAGGTCCTGAGGCGTCCTGCCATCGCGGCCGCGGATTTCCATGGGATAGAAATAGTCCGCCGCCTTGAACCCAGTGGCGTAGACGATGACATCGGCATCGTGCTGGACGCCATCGGCATCGACGATACCAGCCGCATTGATTTCGCGAATGCCGCTGGTCACGATATCGACATTGTCCCGCTGGACCGCGTCCCAGATGCCGTAATCGGGATCGACGATCACCGCGCGGGCCGACCATACCGGGTGCCTGGGGGTCATGATCTCGACCAGCTTCGGATCGGCAATCTTTTCCTTCAGGAAATTGACGCAGACGTCGCGCGCCATCTTGTTCATGGCGTTGCAGGCATGGGGATCGTCGAAGTCCGGATCGATCGTGGTGAGCTTGGTGAACCAGGCGGTATTGCCCGATTGCGCCCGCATGTAGTTGGTGTGGAACGGCATGTTGCGGTCCAGCCAGCCGACCTGGGGCGGGAACGGCTTGGTATAGCCAGGCACCGGAAACACCCATTGCGGCGTGCGCTGGAACACGGTCAGATGCCGGGACTGGCGGGCCAGTTCGGGGATCATCTGATAGCCGGTGCAGCCGGTGCCGATCACGGCGACGCGGCTGGCGGTGAGGTCCGTGCCCTCCGGCCAGCGCGCGGTATGCCAGGACTTTCCGGCGAACGTCTCGGCGCCCTTGATCTCGGGGATGTTGGGCCGGTTGAGGAAGCCGACCGCGCTGATCACCGCGTTCGACTTGATAACGCGTTCGCCATCCGGGCCGTCCAGGGTGACGGTCCACAAGGCGGTATCCTCGTCCCAGACCAGCGAGCGCACTTCGGTGTTGAACACGATGCTGTCACGCACGCCGAACTCATCGGCCACCCAGTCGAAATAGCGCTGGTTTTCCGTCCATTCGCAATAGGGATTGGGGTAGTCGAAATTGACGCCGAAGATATTCGTGTAGGAGCGGCTGGGGGTATCGACGCGAGCGCCGGGGTAGCGGTTTTCGTGCCAGGTGCCGCCGACGCCGCCGTTCTTCTCGATGACGGTGAAGCGGAACCCCGCCTGCTTCAGCTGCGCCGCCGCATTGAGGCCGCCCATGCCGGCGCCGATGATGGTGACGCTGAAATTCTCGAGCTGATCCGGGTCCGGCGCCTGCTGCCAGCGCAGGCCGCGGGCCCAGCGATCGATCGACAGGTCCTGGATGAAGAAATCCTCGGTGCCCGGCTCGATCGGCTTGCCGTACATCATGGCGATGCTCTTGGGCAGCCGCTCGTGCGGGCCGATATCGACCGGGCCGGCGCCGTTGTCGCGAAGATCCTTGAGGAACTGGACCGCCTTGCGCCGGATCATGGCGACGTCGTCGTCGTTTTCCGGCGTGTAATATTCGTAATAGCCGCGCAGCGCCGTCTTGAGCGGAATGTCCACCAGCTCGGGGTCCGCCGTCAATTGGTACAGGATCGCCCGCAACACCATCGGGTGCGCATAGCCGATCGCATCCTCGATCTGCTCATCGGTCGCTTCCAGCAGTTCCTGCCGCATCACTCTCATCCTCTCGCCCGCCAGGTTCCGGTCGTCGGCCCTGACGTTTCGTGTCTGCAAATTTCCAAGTCCCATCAATCTGGGAGCACAACCCCGGTTTGTCCACGAATTGCCAGCGCCTGCCGGACAAATCCGTTCTTCTGGACAATCGTTGAGGGCAATTCGCGATGGGAGCGGTCGAGAGCTACGGGGCTACCCCTCGCCGACTTACGGCAGTTTCGCCTGTTGTCCCCGCAGATGGGCGCCGCCATCGACGAAAATCGTGTTGCCCGTGACGAAGCAGCCATCCTCGCTGGCGAGAAACAGCACGGCCCCGCCGACATCGCGCTCGGGGTCGCCGGTGCGGGCCATGGGCGTGCCGGCAACGACATCGTCGACGAATCCGGGTTCCACTTTGATCCTGCGCTCCCAGGAAGCGGTACGCGCGATCGGGCAGATCACATTCACCAGGATGTTGTGCTCGCCCCATTCGTTCGCGGCAGACCGCGTGAGGCCCCTGATCGCCTCCTTGGCGGCGGCATATTCGATCAGGTAGCGATCGCCCTGGGTGCCGACGATCGACCCGAAGTTGATGATCCGGCCGCCGCCCTGCGCCTTCATGTGCCCGAATGCGGCCTGCATCGTCCAGAACGTGCCGTAGACACCGCTCGAGATCGATCTGTCCCACATCTGCTGGGTTCGCTCCTCGGCCCGGCCGAGCCGGTTGAAGCCCTGGGCGCTGTTGACCAGGATGTCGATCCGCCCGAAAATCTCGACCGTGCGGTGGACCGCGGCGGTGGCCTCTTCGGGCAGGCCGACATTGGCGGGGACGAACTCCCCGCGCGCGCCGCGTTCCCGCACCATCGCGGCGGTCTCCTCGCCGCCTTCCCGGTCGATGTCGGCGATGACGACGGCGGCGCCTTCGCTGGCAAAGCGCAGCGCCACGCCCCGGCCCAGCCCCGAACCCGCGCCAGTTATCAGCGCGACCTTGCCTTCAAGCCTGCCCATCGATTCTTTCTCCTCTCCGCCGCCGCTCCGCGTTTGGACGCGGGGCATTCAGGCATATCCATTGCCGGCTGTTGTCAGGCAAATGTGGCACGCCGGCAAGCCGTTTCAAAAGCCGAATCCGGCCGGCAGCGCCTGGTTGTGACGATTCTGATATCACTGGAAACATATTTGATATTAGACGCATGTGAGCCATATGGCTATTTTGCGACGCAATCATACAATAATGCGAAATGAGAGACCGGCCGCAAAGGACCGGTAATCGCAAACCGGAGGGATGCCAGTGACAACTAGGGGTGAACTGTATTCGTGCACGGCTCGTCGCGTGCTTTGGGCAACGCTGGCGTCCTCCGCCGCACTGGGTGCGTACTGCCTGCCCTCGCAGGCCATGGCGCAAGCGACGCCTGCCCCGGTGGTCGAGAGCGGCCTGCAGGAGATCGTGGTGACCGCGCAGAAGCGCGAGCAGCGGCTGCAGGACGTGCCGGTGGCGGTGACGGCGCTGAACCAGGCGAGTATCGCGGCCAACCGCATTGTCAGCGTCCGCGATCTGAACGCGGTCGTCCCCAACCTCCTGGCAAAGTCTGCGATCGGCGGGGCCAACTCACCGTTCTACACGCTGCGCGGCTCCTATGCCGGAACCACGGCGCTCGGCGCTGACCGCGGCATCGCCTACTATGTCGACGACGTCTATATCGCGTCCACCAATGGCGGTTTTGCCGACATTAGCGATATCTCGCAGATCGAAGTTCTGCGCGGCCCGCAGGGAACCCTGTTCGGCCGCAATGCGACCGGTGGCGCCATCAGCGTCCACACGGCCGAACCGACCCGCACCTTCGGGGTCCGGCAGGCGTTCTCGGTCGGCAACTATGACCAGTTCAGGAGCGAAACCCGCCTCAACACCGGCCAAATCGGCCCGTTCAGCGCGTCGGTCAGCTACGTCCATTCCGAGCGCCGTGGCGACATCCGCAACCTGCGCCCCGGCGTCGTGTGGGATTTCTCGCCGGCGTTCGGCTATCCCAAGACTTTCACCTCGCCCAAGTGGCTGGGCAGCAACAACAACGAAAACGTGCGGGTCGCGATCAAGTTCGAGCCCGCCCCGAACCTCAAGTTCCTCTACCGGTTCGACTGGTATACGACCGATTTTACCTCTGACGGCGTCGGGCTGACTTATGCCAACAAACTGGTGTCGGACCTGTTCGCCACGCAGGATCCCGCTACCCTTACCCCGATCTCGAAGACCCGTCCGGATGCGGTCAACAACGGCAACACCGTTCCCAGCCAGCTCAATGGCTGGGGCCATGTGCTGACGACCACGTACGACGCGACCAGCAAGCTGTCGTTCAAGAACGTCTTTGCCGTGCGAAAGTCCAAAGGCGAGACGCCGTTCGTCGACATCTCCGGGGCGGGCTATCTTATCAACACGGGCGCGGCGTTCGCCGGGGCTCTGGGTGGCCTTGCCGCAGCGAATGTCGGCGCGCCGTTCCTGGTCCAGGCAACGGTGATCTCCGGCAACGACAAGCAGATCAGCGACGAATTCCAGGTCAACTATCGCTCGAGCCTGGTAACCGCGACCGCAGGTGCCATCTACTTCCAGAACCGGATGGTGCGCGCAGGCCAGGGCAATCCCGTCGCCCTGGGCCTGGCGCGCAGCGGCGCGTTCCGCATCTTTCCCAACTTTACGGTGCCGTTCGCCGGTCAGCCGTCAGGCACGGGCGCGCTGCCCTCATATATCCTGAGCAAATCCTACGCGGTGTTCGGCCAGGCCGAACTTCACGTGACGCCTGAAATCGATCTGATCGGCGGCATCCGCTACACCAAGGAAGAGAAGAGCGGCGTTGACCGCACAATCTACAATGCTGCAGCAAAGCTTGTGTTCTTCCCGACCTTCGACGACAGCCAGGTGACTTACAGCGTCGGCGCCAACTACAAGCCGAGCCGGGACATCCTGGTCTATGCCAAGTACAGCACTGGCTATATTGCCGGCGGCAATATCAGCAACATCGCTTATGGCGCCGAAACCTCGAAGTCGGTCGAAGGCGGCATCAAGGCTGACTGGTTCAACCATGTGCTGCGCACCAACCTTGCCGTGTTCCATGTCAATTACAAGAACGTGCAGCTGAGCGGCAACGGCACCCTGCTCAATCCGCCCCGGCCGGAAATCACCAACTTCCTGATCACCGCCGGTGACGCCCGGGCCAATGGTTTCGAACTGGAAACGCAGCTCGCACCGATACGCGGGCTGATGTTTTCGACCGGCGTGGGTTTCACCGATTTCAAATTCACCCGCCTCGATCCGAACGTGACCACGGGCAACGCCTTCTTCTATCCCCTGGCTCGCCCGCGGTGGACGCTCAATCTGAGCGGGCAATATGAAACCGAGCCGCTGTTCGACGATGTCCGCCTGACGCTGCGGGCCGACGCCGCCTATCGCTCAAGGATGTATCTCAACGCGACCGTGGCCAATACCTCGGCGTCATTTACACCGGCGCTGCAGGCTGCATTCAAGGCGGCGATCGTCTCGCCGAGCGCATGGGTCGTCAACACCCGCGCCAGCCTGGACGGCTTCAGGGTGCTCGGCTCCAAGGCCAGCTTCGCCCTGTGGGCCCGCAACCTGTTCGACAACAAGGCGCCCATCAACATGCAGTCGCTTGTGACAGTCATCGGCGCCCAGTACGAGCGGGCGCGGACGTTCGGCGCCGATGTGACGATCGAATTCTGACACCAGTCGCGCTGTCCCGCCGGGCTTTCCCGTCCGGCGGTGACGCTTTCGGGGTCACACCTGACCGACCAGGGTCGAAACGGCCCGAGAATATGGAACTGAACGGACCGGCTACGATGCCGGTCCGTTTTTTCTTGTCCGACGTCGCTGGTCTCCTCTCGACGGCGGGAATGCGCGGCGATGCTATCGACCTGTTGCCCCGCCGTTCCTAAATTGGCAGAGGCCGTGATCGGCACGACATCAAGGGAATTCGACATGACCGAAGCTTTCATCTGTGACGCCGTTCGCACGCCGATCGGGCGCTATGGCGGAAGCCTTGCGGGCGTTCGTGCCGACGATCTCGCCAGCCTGCCGATGAAGGCATTGGTCGAACGCAACCCCTCGCTCGATCCGGCGGCGATCGAGGAAGTGTTCTACGGCTGCGCCAACCAGTCGGGCGAGGACAACCGCAACGTCGCGCGCATGGGCCTGCTGCTGGCGGGCTTGCCGCACACGGTGCCGGGCGTGACGCTCAACCGGCTCTGCGCTTCCGGCCTGGAGGCGATCGGTGCGGCCGCGCGCGCGATCCGGTCGGACGAGATCGCGCTGGCGCTGGCCGGCGGGGTCGAGAGCATGAGCCGCGCGCCTTATGTCATGGGCAAGGCGGATGGCGCCTTCAGCCGCAACCAGAAGCTCGAAGACACGACGATGGGCTGGCGCTTCATCAATCCGGCGCTCGACGCCCGCTACGGCACCGAGACCATGCCCCGCACCGGCGAGAACGTCGCGGAGGAACACGGCATCAGCCGCGCCGACCAGGACGCCTTCGCACTGCGCAGCCAGCAACGCGCCGCTGCCGCCCACCAGAGCGGTTTCTTCGCGGAGGAGATCATCCCCGTAACCGTCCCCGGGCGCAAGCGAGGCGAGACCGTCGAGTTCAGCAGCGACGAGCACCCGCGCGCCGACACCAACATCGAGATGCTGCAGAAGCTCAAGCCGCTGTTCGGACCGCAGGGAACCGTGACCGCCGGCAATGCCTCAGGCATCAACGACGGTGCGGCGGCGATGATCGTCGCCAGCGAGGCCGCGATCAAGGCGCACGGGCTGAACGCGCGCGCGCGCATCCTGGGCATGGCATCGGCGGGGGTGGAACCGCGGGTCATGGGCATCGGGCCGATCCCAGCGACGGTCAAGCTGATGGCCCGCCTGGGCCTCGCCATCGGGGATTTCGATGCCGTCGAACTCAACGAAGCATTCGCCAGCCAGAGCCTGGCGGTGATGCGCGGGCTCGGCCTGGCCGACGATGCCGCCCACGTTAACGCCAACGGCGGCGCGATCGCGCTCGGCCATCCGCTCGGCATGTCCGGCGCGCGGATTGCCATGACGCTGGTGCATCAGCTGGAGAAAACCGGCGGCAAGCGCGGGCTGGCCGCGCTGTGCATCGGCGTCGGCATGGGGCTGGCGCTCGCGGTGGAGCGGGTCTGAGCAATTTCCGGCGCGGCCCCTCAGGTGCCGCGCCGGAGTGCATTGCTTCCGGAAACCGTCAGCGCTTCTGCTGCTGCAAGGTCCCGACGAGACCGCCGTCGACGAGAATGTCGGTGCCGGAGATGAACGAGGCCCGGTCCGACGCCAGAAATTCGACGACGTTGGCAATTTCCAGCATCGTTCCTTCGCGCTGGAGCGGAGTCGCGGCGAGCAGATCGTACTTCATCGGCTGGTTCTGGAATTCGAGCGCCCCCATCGGGGTCGCGATCAGGCCTGGAGAGAGCGAGACGATCCGCGCGCCCTTCTTGCCCCACTCGAAGGCATCCCGCCGGCACATGCGGTTCAGCGCAACCTTGGAAATCTGGTAGGCCAGGTTCGAGGTCGCCGGCTGCTCGACCTGGGCTTCCAGTCGGTCGATGAAGTCGGGCGCCAGCGGATCATCGACCAGGGCCTGAATTTCGGGCGACAGCGACAGGACATGCGCGCCGACCGAAGAGATGAAGATGGCGGCGGCGCCCGGGGCAAGGTGCGGCAGGAATGCCTGCGCGATGCGGGCGGCGCCGACCAGGTTGACCGCCATGATCGCCCGGAAATCCGCCATGCTGGGCGAAAGCCCGACGACGTTGGCAATGGCCTTGATCGGGCCGAGCTGCGCCGCCTGCGAAACCAGGGTTGCAACCTCGTCGGGGCTGGTCACGTCGCACTGGGCCGGCTGGACGTCGAAGCCATCGGTCCGCAGCGCCGCCACATGGCGATCGAGCGCCGAACTGTCGCGATCGACGAGGAGCAGCCGATAGGACTGGCCGAGTCTCCGGGCAATCGCCATCCCCATGCCGCCTGCACCGACGACGACGGCGAGAGGAAGATCGGGCCGTTCGCTGGTTCCGATTTTGTGAATTGGAGGTCTCCGGTGCTGCGCCTCTGCCTGGGTGAGATGCGCTCGAACCAGGCCGCTGGGTCAGGTTCGCTTCCGTGCCAGCCAGAGGGGGTAATGAAACGTCGAAAGTCGGATGGCGACCTGCGCGGCAGGGCAACAATCCCGGCCCGGCCTGTGGCCAAACAGACCTAGGCGAGGCTAGGATTGATCCCCGTCAGGCGGTCAGATGGACTTCCGCCACGTGGCGCGCCCGCGCCGTGGACGAATCCCACACCACGGCATCGGCGCGGTCCGCCAGACGCAGGCCGGGCATCCGCTGCGCGACGCTGCTGATCATCAATGGCACGACGGCCCTCGCGATCGAACTGCCGATGCAGGTGTGCATGCCCTGGCCGAACGCGACATGGTCCTTGAGGTTGGGCCGGTCGATGTCGAAACGGGTCGGGTCGGGGAAAACCGACGGATCGTGGCAGGCGACGCGAAGCATCACATAGACCGGCATACCCTCCGGAATGACCGTGCCGCCAACTTCGGTCGCTTCCTTGGTGAAGCGCATGACCAGGTTCACCGGCGGATCGAGGCGCAAGGTCTCTTCGAGGAACGCCGGCGCCAGGCTCGGATCCTGTCGGATGCGTTCGGCAACCTCGGGATAGCGGGCCAGATTCATCAGCGAGGCGGCAGCCGCACCCCCGACCGTCGGCACGCCGCCGGTCAAGAGGACGATCATCATCGCCATCATCTCGTCATCGCTGATGGCACCGCCTTCGGCCTGCTCCACGATGACGCGGATCAGGCTGTTGCCCTTGCCTTCGCGGGCGAGCTGCTGCTGGCGCCGGCAATAGGCCGCGCCTTTCTCCCAGGCATCGAGATAAGGCTGGGGCTTGGGATCGCCCGGCCGCATCTTGTCGAGCAGCGGCAGGGTCATGACATAGTCGAGGAAAATCTGCTGGTCCTCGACCGGGATGCCGAGAAAGTTTTCCATCAGGACGCCGACCGACAACGGGCGACCGAGTGCGGCCAGCCCTTCGAACTCGCCGCCTTTCTCGATCAGCCCGTCAATCAGACGGTCGACGATCTCGCCGGCGCAATCGCGCAAGGTTTCGGTACGCTTGGGTGTGAACGCCGGGTTCACCACCTTGCGGCGGCGGGTGTGGTCCGGCGGATCGGAATAGTTCATCACCGGCATGCTGTTGAAGAAATCCACGCGCTCCATGCCCGGGAGATTCTTCGGCTTGAGGCTGGAGAACGACTTGAAGTTCCGCAATACCGCCGTCACCTGCGCGTACGTCGCGACAAAGGCCGAAGGCACGCCGTCCATCTCGATGAAGCCCGGCGACGATGCGAGCAGCCTCGCATTGAACGAAACCGGATCGCTGCGGAATTCGGGTCCGAACGGATCGAAATCCAGGACCGGATTCGCGGTGGCGGTTGCCGTTGTCATAGGAAATCCTCATCCACCTTGTTTTCGGGGCCTTACCGAAATACGCCCCGACATGGATAAGTCAAACGGAATGGGGCTGACGCGCAGCGGTGGCAATGCGGTCCGAACAGCGCCGCTGCGCACGGGCGTTGGACGCCGTTACCCGGCTTATGGCCTGGTCCTTGACGGACTCCCGGAAAGCGGGTGAGGCTGTGCCAGCACGCCCTTGAGCGCGGCCACCAGGCCGACCGGTTGTTCGATCATGACATGGTGATGGCTGAGAGGAATGCCGACCATCCGGCCACAGTCCGGCATCCCGGCGAGGAACCTGTTGCGGACGCCTTCGGTCGCGATTTCGCTCTGTTCGCCATAGATGTAGTCGACCGGCAGGTGCATCCCATGCATGCTGGCGGAGAGCGGATTGTCGATCGCTACCCGCATGATTTCGGGATCGAACTTCCAGGTCCAGGCGCCGTCGTCGGTCGCGCGGCACGAACCCCTTGCCACGTAATCCAGCACCGGCGGAATCGGCCAGCGTCCCGGCGGCATCAGCTTGTAGCGCGCCAATGTCGTTTCAATGTCCGGGTACCGCCGCGCAGCGGTCATCCCGACCTCCCTTTGCGGCACGTCGAACACGAGGGCATCGATCACCACGACGCGCTCGACCAGATCCGGCCCGAGGTACGTCGCCAGAAGCCCTGAGATCGCACTGAAGCTGTGGGAGGCGATGACCACGCGATCCAGCCCGGCATCGCGAGCCACGGCAAGAAATTCGCGGGCATATTGCTTGCGATCGTATTCCGGCCGCCATTCGCTGTCGCCCATCCCCGTCAGATCCGGGGCGACGACGCGATACTGGTCGAGGAAATGCGGCGCGATGTGATCCCACCAGCCTCCGTGGCCGATGTAGCCATGGCTCAGCAGCAGTCCCGGTTTCGTCGTATCGTCGAGGTTCCAGGCCCGGTAGCTGACCTTCGCCCCTTCGACGCGGACCGAACGAACTTCCGGCTGCCGCGCCCAGGCATCCGCAAGCCATCGGGAAAACGCGGAGTCGTAGCTTTCGGCAGCGGTCATGGTTCGGATCTCGCGGAGAGTGGGGAAGCCGTGGCGGTAGGCAGGCCGGGATCACTCCGCGGAAGGCATCCGCTCCGTCCGGAAGCGGACTGGCAGAAGCGCGCGGCCAAAGCATGCCGATTGACCGATCACCCCCGATCGCCCGGTCAGTTTTACCAGGTAAATTGTGCTTCGGATTTTTGCTGGAGGTAATCGAGTGAGACGTCTGGAGCCTTTTCGACGAGGTGGAACAGACCTTGACGGTTGTTGCG